>ODAK010005474.1_pt1 | contig 12899 bp, 14 predicted proteins | sample 1539591 | NCBI WGS metagenome assembly ODAK01 (sample SAMEA3539303, study PRJEB22396) | soil metagenome | biome: tundra; feature: field; material: soil | place: USA | collected 2010-05 | depth 0.15 m | reverse complement strand
GGCCGACGTCGAGCGCCGACACCGACGGCGCGCTGTTGCCCCACGAAGCGCGAACGAAGCTGAGCAAGTCGGCGACCTCGTGGTCGTGAAGGACGTTGGCAAAAGGCGGCATGCCGAAGGGGCGCGGATTGCCGGCCGTCGTTGGCGGGAAGCCGCCTTCGAGAACGATGTGCACCAGGTTGGTGGTCGAGCGCATCGTCACGGCACGGCTGCCGGCAAGCGCCGGGTACGCGCCCGGCACGCCACGGCCCGCCTCGCCGTGGCAGGCGGTGCAGTGATCGTGATAGAGCTTGGCGCCGCGCTCGCCCGGTGATCTGGCCGCGGGCGCGCGGTCGTCGCTTTCGCGCGGTGCGGGCAGCGACTGCAGGTAGGCGGCCATCGCCGCCGCGTCGGCGTCGCTGAGATATTGCGCGCCCTTGCCGACGACTTCGCTCATCGGTCCCATGACGAAGCCCTGCTTCGCGACGCCCGTCTTCAGCAGGCGGACGATCTCGGTCGGCGGCCAGCCGGCGACGCCGGCTTCGCGCGGCGAGGCGAGCGAAGGCGCGTACCAGTTCTGTACCGGGATGAGGCCGCCTTGCAGGTCGAGCGTGCCCGACGTTGCGCCGAGGGCGTTGCGCGCTGAGTGGCACGCGTTGCAGTGGCCGAGCCCTTCGACGAGATAGGCGCCGCGGTTCCACTCGGCCGAACGTGCCGGATCGTCGTGGTGCGCGGCCGGGCGAAAGTAGAGGGCGCGCCAGACCGCGAGTGCGACTTGCGTGTCGAACGGAAAGCCGAGCGCCTGAGTGCGATTCGGCCGCACGACGGCAGGCAGGCCTTGCAGGTACGCGAACATCGCGTCGGCATCGCTGCGGTCGACGCGCGTGTAGTTCGGGTATGGAAACACCGGGTAGAGGAAGCGCCCGTCCCGCGAGCGGCCATGGTGCAGGGCGCGCCAGAAATCGTCGGGCGACCAGGCGCCGAGACCGGTCTTCGCATCGGGCGTGAGATTCGAGCTGTAGACGTTGCCGAACGGCGTCTCGATGGCGCGGCCCCCGGCGAAGGCCGAGCCGCCGCGCTCGGTGTGACAACCACCGCAATCGCCGGCGCGCGCGAGATATTCGCCGCGCGCGACCTGCGCCGCGTCCGCGACCGGTAGCGCGCCGGCGGCGCGGGAACGCACCTCGTCTTCACCGCGTACGCTGAGCCAGGCGACGAGGCCGCCGAGAACGACGACTGCCACGAGCGCGCAAAGCCCCGCGACGAGCGCCGCGCGACCGAGCCTCATCGCGTCGGGCCGCTCGCCGCGCCCGGGGATAAGGGCGAAGCGGTGCCGGCGTTGGCGACGCCACCGCATTCGAAGGGCAGCGGCGCGGCGAAAGTGCTCGCCGCCCGGGCATCCGCGGGAACGGGCTGCGCTGCGAGCCACGCCGAGATCGCGCTGATCTCCTCGGGCGCGATCGCCTTGGCGACGCGGCTCATGCAGTCAGGCGATTGGGCGCGGCGCTTGTCTTCGCGCCAGGCGCCGAGTTGCGCGTTGAGGTAGTCGCGCGGCAGGCCGAGCAGGCCGGGAACGAACGGCGCCGTTCCCGTCATCGCCTTGCCGTGGCAGGCGATGCAGGGTGGCACGTGGCGCTTCGCATCGCCCTCGGTGACGAGGCGCGCCGCGCTTGCTCTCTCGGCGTCGCCGAGCGCCGTCGCGGCGGGCGGCGGATAGGGGATCTCGAGCGAGGCGAAGTGAGCCGCAATCTCGCGGAGGTAGGCGTCGTCCAGCGGCGCGAGCAGGCCGTTCATCAAGGCATAGTGACGGCGCGCGTCGCGAAAGTTGAGCAGTTGGTTGTAGAGGTAGCCGGCCGGCTTGCCGGCGATGCGCGGGTAGAAGCCGTCGGGCGCGGCGCGCCCCTGCCGGCCGTGGCAGCCGGTGCAGGCCAGGACGCGCTGCGCCATCGTGTCTTCGAACGGCGCCGCTTCGATCGGAGCGGCGACGCTGCAGGCGAGAACCGCGGCCGCCGCGCCGGCGGCCGCGTGCCGTCGCCGTGGCCTCACCGGTCGTGCCCGGGATCGAGCACCTCGCGCGCCATCGCCGCCGCGTCGCTGCCGGCGATGTCCGCGAGGCCGCTGGCGACGCCTTCGCGATCGGCGGCCGGCCGGTTCTGGCTCACCTTCCATTTGCCGACGAGCGACGTGAGGACGATCTCGAGGCCGACGATCGCGCGCAGCATGCCGTCGATGTAGTCGGCTGGCGCATCGGTGACGGCCCACGGGCCGGCCTGCGTCGCCGCCTGCCTCGCGCGCTCGCCTTCGTGATGATCGGTGAGGCGCGAGACGAACGCCTGCAGCCAGGCGGCGTCGTCGATGGCGCGCAGTCTGCCGCGCCCCTGCACCATCACGTAGTTCCAGGTCGGCACGACCTTGCCATGCTCGGCCTTGCTCGGGTACCACGCCGGCGAGACGTAGGTTTGCGCGCCCTGGAAGACGACGAGCGAATCGACGTCGCTGCGCGCGTCGCGCCAGACCGGGTTGGCGCGGGCGACGTGGGCGCGCAGGATGCCCGGCCCGCCGGCCGGATCGGCATCGAGAAAGAAGGGCACGCTGTTGGCATCGATGCCGTCCGGGCCCAGGGTGACGAGAAGGCCGAAGGGATGATCGCGGACGAGCCGCAGCAGCACCTCGGGGCGGCTTTCGGCGAAATGGGCAGGCAGGTACATGGTGGTGTCAGGCCAGGGATTCTGCGATCGGCCGCGTGGCGTGGCGGGCGATCGAAGCGGCGCTTATCACGGCGCCGCCGAGGCAGACCTCGCCGTCGTAGAGCACGGCCGACTGGCCGGGCGTCACCGCCCATTGCGGCATGTCGAAGCGAAGCGCCAGGTGGCCGGTCGCGTCGGCCGCGACGATCTCGCAGGCGGCATCGGCCTGCCGGTAGCGCGTCTTGGCGGCGAAGGGCCCCGGCGCCGGCGCCCGGCCGGCGACCCAGCTGGCGTCGTCGGCAACGAGCGCGTCGCTGCCAAGCCAGGGATGATCGTGGCCCTGCACGACAAAGAGGACGTTGGCGCCGATGTCCTTTCGGGCGACGAACCAGGGCGCGTGCTCGCTGCCGCCGCGCTTCGCCTGGCGCTCCTTCAGGCCGCCAATGCCGATGCCCTTTCTCTGGCCGAGCGTGTAGAACGACAGGCCGACGTGCTCGCCGATCGTGCGGCCGCGATCGTCCATGATCGGCCCCGGTGCGTTCGCCAGATAGCGATGGAGGAACTCGCGGAACGGCCGCTCGCCGATGAAGCAGATGCCGGTCGAATCCTTCTTCCTCGCGTTGGGCAGGCCGATCTCGGCAGCGATGCGGCGCACTTCGGTCTTCTCGAGCTCGCCGATCGGAAAAAGCGTTTGCGCCAGCTGCGCCTGCGTCAATCGATGCAGGAAGTAGCTCTGGTCCTTGCGCCCGTCGCAGCCTTTCAGCAGCGCGAAGCTGTCTTCGGCTTTGCGGACGCGCGCGTAATGGCCGGTCGCGATCTTCTCGGCGCCGAGGCGCACTGCGTGGTCGAGGAAGGCCTTGAACTTGATCTCGGCGTTGCAGAGCACGTCGGGGTTGGGCGTGCGACCGGCCGCGTACTCGCGCAGGAATTCGGCGAAGACACGTTCTTTGTATTCGGCCGCGAAATTGACATGCTCGATTTCGATGCCGAGCACGTCGGCGACGCTCGCCGCGTCGAGAAAATCCTGGCGCGACGAGCAGTACTCGTCATCGTCGTCGTCTTCCCAGTTCTTCATGAAAATGCCGACGACCTCGTGCCCGGCACGCTTCAGCAGCCACGCCGTCACGGCCGAGTCGACGCCGCCGGAGAGGCCGACGACGATCCGGTGCCTGCGATGGCCGTGCGAGTGGCTCATGAGCCTCGCATCGTAGCCGCCGCGCCCCGTCCGCATGGCGGCGAAGGTTGCCGCGAGGCCGCCGCGCCGACAATCGCCGGCCATGGACGACCGGCCGACGAATGCGGGCAGCGAAGCCGATACGCCTGCGGCCGCGCTGCGCTTCCTGCGCTACGCGAGCGTCGGCGCGGTGGCGACGGCGGTGCACTACAGCGTGCTCGTCGGCCTGGTCGAAAGCTCGCTCCTCGCGCCGCGCTTCGCGGCGGCGAGCGGCGCCTGGATCGGCGCCCAGGTCGCATTCGCCGGCAATGCCTGGTTCACGTTTGCCGGCGCGGCGCTGACCTGGGGGGCCTGGCTTCGCTTCCAGATCACGGCGCTGGCCGGCGCCGTGATCAGCTTCGCGATCGTCGCCGCCGGCGTCCGCGCCGGCCTGCATTACCTGCTCGCGCAGGTGCTGGCGACGCTCGTCACTGTTTTCGTCACCTACGAAATCAATCGGCGCTGGAGCTTTGCCATGCCGATCCGACGTTGAAGCCGGCCTCGGCCAGGTCGTCGGCGAACGCGTCGCTCGCAAGATACGCTGCTTCGCGGCCTCGCGCTTCGGCGATCGGATCGTTGTCGCTCGCCGGCCCCTGTCTGGGATGGCAGAAGACGAGGCCGCCGCGCGCCGGCGCCATGGCGAGCCAGCCGCGCACGAGGCGTCGATAGTCTTTCTCGCGAAAGTCGTAGACGCCGAGCAGGGCCGCGTTGTGACGCCGCTTTTTCGCTCGCAGCTCGTGCAGCAGGGCGCGCCCGCCCGTGCCCTCGATCACCATGCGCTTGAATACGTGCCCGGGTCCGAGGACGTGGCCGGTGTTGCGGATGGCAGCGCGCGTCTTCTCCGGGCCTGCGGCGATCGCCTGCAGCACGATGTCTCGGATCCGCGGCAGGTGATGCACGTGCTGATGTCCATCGACGTAAGCCGGCACGCGGCCGATGACGTCGGCGAATGCGTCGGCCTGCGCCCGCCATTCGCTCGCCAGCGCGGCGAGCGGCAGCGTGCCGAGGTGCGCGCGCACGATCAGCTCCCTCAGGCTCGGCAACCGGGGCCACGCGCGAGCCAGGTCAGGGCTCAGCGGCGCCCCTTCGGTGAGATTGAAGTGCAGACCGAGCTCGAACCCCATGAAAGACTTCGTCGCCGTGCCGACCGCGGCGCCTTCCGCGGGCCACGCCGCCGCGGTCGTCACGCACGACGCGTTCGAGAGCCGCCTCGCGCCGGCGAGCTCGGCGACCGTTGCGGCGACGCCGCCGACCAGGCCGACGTCGTCGGCGCAAAACGCGATGCTTCGTGCCGCCTTGTCTTGCGGGTTGTCTACCAAGCGTCGGCCTCGCCGCTGTCGGCGCGAATCAGGTAGACCGGGCGCTGCTTGACCTCGTCGAAGATGCGGCCGACGTATTCGCCGAGGATGCCGATCGAGAGCAGCTGCACGCCGCTGAAGAACAGCGCGCTCACGGCGAGCGTCGCCCAGCCGGGAACGACGTTGCTGCCGGTGTAGTGGTCGACGATGAGCCAGACGCCGCCGGCAAGCGAGCACAGGGCGATGACGGCGCCGACCGCGCTCCACAGGCGAAGCGGGAAGTTGGTGAACGCCGTGAGGCCGGTCACCGCGAGGCCGAACAGGCTCTTCAGCGAGAACGAGCTGTCGCCGGCGAAACGCTCCGGCGGCGCGTAGGTGACCGCTGCCGAGGCAAAGCCGACCCACGCGTAGAGGCCTTTCATGAAGCGGTTGCGTTCGGGCAGGCTTTTCAACGCCTCGACGACTTTGCGATCGAGCAGGCGGAAGTCGCCGGCATCGGGCGGGATCGGCGTGCGCGAGCCGGCGTTGACGACGCGATAGAACCAGCGCGTGCCGAGTTTCTTCACCCACGATTCGTCGTCGCGCGAGGCGCGCACGGTGTAGACCATGTCGGCGCCATCGCGCCAGGCGGCGAGCATGTCGTCGATGAGTGCCGGCGGGTGCTGCAGGTCGGCGTCCATGAGCAGGACGACGTCGCCGCGGGCGCGATCGATGCCGGCGGTGAGCGCCGCTTCTTTGCCGAAATTGCGCGACAGGGCGATGTAGCGGATGTGGCCTTTCGCGAGCCACGGCGTGAGCGCGAGCTCGGTGGCGTCGCGGCTGCCGTCGTTGACGATGACGATCTCCCAGCGCTGGAAGCGCGCTCGCAAGGCGTCGCTCAATTGCTGCAGCAGGACCGGCAGGCTTTCGCTTTCGTTGTAGGCCGGGATGACGCAGCTGATCGACGGCTCTGCCGCCGTTCGGGACGCGTTCATGGCGAGGCTCGCACGGGCTCGGCCGGCGCGCATCCGCCGGGCCCGACGCGCCAGAGCGCAACCCGGTTCGACAGCTCGACACGGGTCGCGCCGGGCAGCGCGGCGACGCCCGACTCGGCGTCTCTTTTCGCGACGACCCAGAGCGGCGCCGGCCCGCAGCGCAGCGCGAAGGCATGCTCTGCGTCGACGAGGACGGCCGCGGCGACGGCCGGCGCGAAGGGGGCCGACTCGACCAGCTCGCGCCTCCAGTTGTCCTGCTTGGCGATCGAAGGATCGTGCCAGTCGCTGATCACGGGAACAGGCTCGGCAAGACGCGCATGCAGCGGGATGTCGAAGAAGTATTCGCCGACGAAGACGACCGGATCGCCCGGTGCGCGCAAGCGCAGCAGCGTCCGGGCCAGCGCCGTGTTGTCGCGATGGTAGGCGAGCGAATAGTACGCGACCGTCGCGATGCAGATCAGCGCGGCCACCGCCGCGCTCGTCACGGCAAGGTGAAAGGCCGGGCTCGCGCCGTCCCGGGTGCGGCTGGCGACCGCGTCGGCGACGAGGTAGGCCACGGGAAAGATGACAGCCATCATGTAGCCGACGGGCTTCGATTGCGGGATCGAGAAGAAAACGAGGACGACGATAAGCCAGGTCCACATCAGCTGTCGCCAGAGGCTGGCCTCGGGCGTGTCGTCGGCCCGGGCCTTGAAGGTCGATCGCAGCAGCCAAGGCGACCACGGCAGCGTCAGCAGCGGCAGCGTGACGATGAAGAACCACCACGGTTGCGCGTTGTTGAAGCCGCTCTCGGCAAAGCGCTCGAAGTGCTGGTAGACGAAGAAGAAGTGCGCGAAGCCGGGGTACTGCATCTGCACCGCGACGAACCACGGCACGGCGACAAGCGCGAAGGCCGCCAGACCGAGCGGCGAAAGCAAAGCGAGGATCGTCCTCGCCTGTCGCGTCGCGAGCAGCCAGACGACGATGACCAAGCCGGGCAGGACGACGCCGATCAGGCCCTTGGCGAGCACGCCCAGCGCCGCCGCCGCCCAGGCGCCGACGAGGGCGAGGCGGTGCGGGCGGCCCTCGCGCGCGAGCAAGGCCGCGTGCGCCGCGAAAAGGATGGCCAGCGCCACGAACCCGGCGACGAGCATGTCGAGGTTGACGAACTGCGCACCGCCGAAGAAGAAGGGCATGGTCACGAGGACGAGCACGGTCCATCGCGCGATGCGCTCGCCGGCCCGGCGCTTCGATATGCAGTACAGGCCGATGGCGCCGAGCGTCGCCCCGAGCAGCGGCGCCAATCGTGCCGCCCCGGCGTTCGCCCCGAACACCCGCATCGACGCGGCGGCAAGCCAGTAGAAAAGCGGCGGTTTGTGAAAGAAAGGCAGGCCGTCTTCGGTCGGCACGAGCCAGTGGCCCGAGCGCAGCATCTCCCAGGCGACGCCGGCGTAGCGGCCTTCATCGGGCAGTGTCAGCGGGCGCAGGCCGATCGAGCAGGCGAGCCAGACGAAGGCGGCGAGCGCGCCCAGCCACAGGGGCCCGCTTCGCAGCCCGGGCGCCGGCCGCAGCGCGCTCAGCGCGGGGGGGTCGCCAGCGGGCACGGTAAAGGCAGGAACCAAGACGCGCCGACCGTCCGGTCGACCGTCGCCGACCACAGGGTCGCGCTCGCGAGATGCGCGCTCTGCATCAGGCGCACGACGCTGAAGAGCAGGCCGGCGACGACGCCGATGGCGCTGCCGCCCCAAGGCCCGGGCGGCCGGCCCGCGGCCCGGCCGGCGAAATGGAAGAGAAGCGGCGCAGTCGAGGATGGAAACCGGGCGGCTTCGGCCAGAGAGCGCAGCGGCGCGAGACGGTTCTTCGACATGCTATCGATCATGGGGCGCCACGGTAGCCGGTGCCGCGTGGATAAGACGTTGCGCGATTGTGAAAGAAGCCCATGCGCGCGTGCGTCCGGCGGCGGTATCGCGCCGCATCGGCTCGCTCATGGCTGGGTGCCGGGCGTGACGAAGGCGTAGGCGCGACGTGAAAATTCAATTATGCCGGGGGCGCCCGCTCGAGCGTGAAGGTCGTGCCGTGGCCGCTCGCGAGAGGTGAGCGCATCGACAGCCACCCGGCTTGCAGGTCGCCCACCTGCGCCGCGCGATGGCAACGCCGAAGCAGGCGAAGAAGTAGGCCGCGATCGCGGAGCCGTCTTCGGCGAGGTGGAGCTTCGACGCCCTGGTGCGGCGATCGGCGTTGCGCAGGCGCGTCAGCGCAGGATGCGCGGCGCGCCGGCGACGCTTTCGTCGGTGACGATCGCATCCAGCGGCAGGGCGCGGCCGGCCGCGTCGTCCTCGATGCCGCGCAGCACGAGCGGGCTGCGATGGCGCTGGCGCGAAGCGCGAAGCTCGTCGAGCGTCAGCCAGAGCGTGCGGACGATGCCGGTATCGAGCGTTCGCGCCGGGTCCGCCTCGCCGGCCGTGCCGGCGAAGGCGAAGCGAAGGTAGGTGATGTCTTCCTGCGTCGCCGGGCGCGTGAAGCGGGTGAGGTAGATGCCGACCAGCCGCGCCGGCACGAAGACCCGCGCCGTTTCCTCGAGCGCTTCGCGAACGACCGCCTGCTGCGGCGATTCGCCGGGGTCGAGATGACCGGCCGGGTTGTTGAGCTTCAGCCCTTCGGGCGTCTTCTCCTCGACGAGCAGGTATTCGGTGCGGTCGGCGCGCACGCGGCTGGCGATCGCGGCGACGGTGACGCTCGGCTTCCAGCGCTCGTTCATGCTGCGATGCTAGGGCCAGTCAGTGCGACCGGCCTTTCTTGTAAGCTTCCGTTGTTCACCCGTTGGAGGAGACCGGAACATGTTGATCGGGGTGCCGCGCGAGACAGCGGCCGGCGAGACGCGCGTCGCCGTCACGCCGGAGACGGCCAAAAAGCTGAAGGCGCAGGGTCACGTGATCCGCGTCGAGACCGCCGCCGGCGTCGCCGCGAGTGTGACCGACGAGGCGTACACGGCGGCCGGCGCCGAGATCACGGATCGCGCCGGCGCGTTCGCCTGCGACCTCGTCCTCAAGGTGCGTTCGCCGAGCGCCGACGAACTGGCGCTGATGAAAAGCGGCAGCAATCTCGTCGGCATGCTCAACCCCTTCGATCGGCCCGGGCTCGAGGCGCTCGCCGCCGCCGGCCTCACCAGCTTCGCGCTCGAGGCGGCGCCGCGCACGACGCGGGCGCAGAGCATGGACGTGCTTTCGTCGCAGGCCAATATCGCCGGCTACAAGGCGGTGATGATCGCCGCCGATTGCTACCAGCGCTTCTTCCCGATGCTGATGACGGCGGCCGGCACGGTGAAGGCGGCGCGCGTCGTCGTGCTCGGCGTCGGTGTCGCCGGGCTGCAGGCGATCGCCACGGCCAAGCGCCTGGGCGCGGTGATCGAGGCGAGCGACGTGCGGCCGAGCGTGAAAGAGCAGGTCGAGTCGCTCGGCGCCAGGTTCATCGACGTGCCATACGAGACGGCCGAAGAAAAGGAAGCAGCGGTTGGCGTCGGCGGCTACGCGAAGCCGATGCCGCAGGGCTGGCTCGACCGGCAGAAGGTCGAAGTCGCAAGAAGAGTCGCTGCGGCCGACATCGTCATCTCGACCGCGCTCATTCCCGGTCGCGCCGCGCCGGTGCTCGTGACCGAGGAGATGGTCAGGTCGATGAAGCCGGGCTCGGTGATCGTCGACCTCGCCGCCGGCAAGGGCCCCGACGGCAAGGGTGGCAATTGCCCGCTCAGCGTCGCCGACCAGACGGTCGTCGTGCATGGGGTCACGATCGTCGGCGAGACCAACCTCGCGGCGCGCGTCGGCGCCGATGCGTCCGCGCTCTACGCCAGGAACGTGCTCGATTTCCTGAAGCTCGTGCTGACCAAGGAAAGCACGTTCCACGTCCCGATGGACGACGACATCGTTGCTGCCTGCCTCGTGACGCAGGGTGGCGATGTGAAGCGCAAATGATCGCATTCCAAGAGAGCTGAAGCCATGGACGTCGTCTCGCATACCGTCATCAATCTCATCATCTTCGTGCTCGCCATCTACGTCGGCTACCACGTCGTGTGGACCGTAACGCCGGCGCTGCATACGCCGCTCATGGCGGTGACGAACGCCATCTCGGCGATCGTCATCGTCGGCGCCATGCTGGCCGCGGCGCTCACCGAAACGACGCTCGGCAAGACGATGGGCGTGCTCGCCGTCGCGCTCGCATCCGTGAACGTCTTCGGCGGCTTTCTCGTGACGCGACGAATGCTGGAGATGTTCAAGAAGAAGGAGCGGCCTGCCAAAGCTGCAGCGGGCGAGGAGAAGACGGCGTGAGCTTGAACGTCGTCACGCTGCTCTATCTCGTCGCGAGCATCTGCTTCATCCAGGCCCTGAAGGGCCTGAGCCATCCGACGACCTCGATCCGCGGCAACGTCTTCGGCATGACCGGGATGGCCATCGCCGCGCTGACAACGGCCGCCCTCATCGTCAAGCTGATCGAGTCGTACGCGCTCTCGCCCGCCGCCGGTCTCGGCTACGTGCTGCTCGGTCTGGTCGTCGGCGGCGGCTACGGCGCCTGGCGCGCCCGAACCGTCGAGATGACGCAGATGCCCGAGCTGGTCGCCTTCTTCCACAGCATGATCGGCCTGGCAGCCGTCTTCATCGCCGTCGCCGCGGCGGCCGAACCGTATGCCTTCGGCATCGTCGCGCGCCCGGTCGCGGGCGGCGGCGTCGACGCGATTCCGAACGGCAACCGCCTCGAACTGATCCTCGGCGCGGCGATCGGCGCGATCACCTTCAGCGGCTCGGTGATCGCCTTCGGCAAGCTCTCGGGCAAGTACAAGCTGCGCGTCTTCCGCGGCGCGCCCGTCACCTTCGCCGGCCAGCACTGGCTCAACCTGCTGCTCGCGATCGCGATGCTTGTCTTCATCGTCGGCTTCACGATCTCGCAGAGCCCGATGGCTTTCTACATCGCGCTGGCGATTGCCTTCGTTCTCGGCGTGCTCATCATCATCCCGATCGGCGGCGCCGACATGCCGGTCGTCGTCTCGATGCTCAACAGCTATTCGGGCTGGGCCGCCGCGGGCATCGGCTTCTCGCTCAACAACGCGATGCTCATCATCGCCGGGTCGCTGGTCGGCTCGTCGGGCGCGATCCTCAGCTACATCATGTGCAAGGCGATGAACCGCTCGTTCTTCAACGTCATCCTCGGCGGCTTCGGCGGCGAGGGCGGCCCAGCCGCGGGCCAGGCCGAGCAGCGGCCGGTGAAGAGCGGCAGTGCCGACGATGCCGCCTTCATCCTCGGTAACGCCGAGACGGTCATCATCGTCCCCGGCTATGGCCTCGCTGTCGCGCGCGCCCAGCATGCGGTGAAGGAGCTTGCCGCCAAGCTCACGGCCAAGGGTGTCAGCGTGAAGTACGCGATCCATCCCGTGGCCGGCCGCATGCCCGGCCACATGAACGTGCTGCTCGCCGAAGCCGAGGTGCCGTACGACCAGGTCTTCGAGATGGAAGACATCAATGGCGAGTTCGGCCAGACCGACGTCGCCATCATCCTCGGCGCCAACGACGTCGTGAACCCGGCGGCGCTCACCAAGGGCAGCCCGATCTACGGCATGCCGATTCTCGAGGCCTACAAGGCCAAGACCGTGATCGTCAACAAGCGCTCGATGGCCGCGGGCTACGCCGGCCTCGACAACGAGCTCTTCTACATGGACAAGACGATGATGGTCTTCGGCGACGCGAAGAAGGTGGTCGAGGAGATGGTGAAGGCAATCGAGTGAGGCTTGTCTTCGTGAGCTCGGCGGGCCGGCGCCCCTGGACGCGTATTCGGCACTCGTTGGCACGACGGCCAGTCCGCGTGAGCATGCAACCTCCGCGCAAATATCGGTCGTACTCCGGCCGCAAGCGCTTCGAACTCGAACTGCTTCGCTGACCTTGGCGGCGGCCTGATATAGAGTTGATAGATACCAAGGAGATCGCCGTGGAGGAAGCCTCCCAACCCCGGGCCAAGTTGTTCCAGCATGGGCGCAGCCAGGCCGTTCGCCTTCCGAAGGAATTTCGTTTCAGCGGCACCGAGGTGTACGTTCGCCGACAAGGCGACAACGTGGTTCTGAGCTCCTGCCCGCGGGCCTCGATGCGGAGCCTGCTTGATGCCCTCGGCGAGTTTGAACCCGGATTCCGGCTCGACCGTGAGCAACCCACCGGCCACGACGAGCGCGACCCGATCGCACCGAAGCGACGCGCCGCTTGATCGCCGTGCGCTATCGGCTCGACACCGATACCTGCATCTACGCCATCAACGTCAGACCGCCAGCGGTTCTCGATCGATTTCTTGCCCACGAGAGCGATGGGATCGGCATCTCGGCGGTGACCGTGGGCGAGTTGTATTTCGGCGTGCGCAAGAGCGCGTCACGGCGCAATCTGTTGGCGCTCGAAAAGTTTCTTGCACCGCTCGAGGTCGCCGACTACGGCAGGGATGCAGCGATCGCATACGGAGAACTGCGCGCCGCCCTGGCGAAGAAAGGCACGCCGATCGGGCCGCTGGATACACAGATCGCCGCACATGCCCTCGCGCTCGGCGTCACGCTGGTCAGCAACAACGTGCGCGAGTTCAGAAGAGTGCCGAAGCTTCGTCTGGAGAACTGGGCTTGAGCCGCGGCGAAGTCGCCGTCTCGGCGGCGAGGTTCGTCGAACGGTGTCCTCGCCCCGCGATTCGTTAGAAGACTGAACACGTCGACGGAAAAACTCGACTCCGTTAGAACAATGAACAACGCAACCCG
>ODAK010005473.1_pt1 | contig 12903 bp, 7 predicted proteins | sample 1539591 | NCBI WGS metagenome assembly ODAK01 (sample SAMEA3539303, study PRJEB22396) | soil metagenome | biome: tundra; feature: field; material: soil | place: USA | collected 2010-05 | depth 0.15 m | reverse complement strand
GTTGCCGGACCCGGTGTTGAAGATCACCACACGATCGGCAGCGGTAAGAAATCCCGTGCCGAGCAGGTGGTCGTAGGCTGCCGTGGCAGCCGCGCCTTCGGGCGACATCAAGATGCCTTCCTGCGACGCCCAATCCTTGAGCGACACAAAGATCTGCTGATCCGTCACCGCGACAGCCGTTCCTCCCGATTCGCGCACTGCATCCAGAATGATGTAGTCACCATAGGGCTTCGGCACGCGCAGACCCGATGCAAACGTCGCGGCATCCTGCCACATCTGGCTCACTGCCTCACCCTGATCGAAGGCTCGCGCTACCGGCGCACAGCCCGCGGCCTGCACCGCAATCATCTTGGGCCGCTTGCCTTTGACCCACCCCAGGTCCTCGAGTTCCTGAAAGGCCTTCCACATGCCGATCAATCCAACGCCGCCACCGGTGGGATAAAAGACCGCATCGGGATACTCCCATCCCAACTGCTCGACGAGTTCGTACCCCATGGTCTTCTTGCCCTCGACGCGGAAAGGCTCCTTCAGCGTGGACAGGTCGAACCAGCCCTCCTTCTCCTTCCGCTCGCCGACGATGCGCGCGCAGTCGGAGATCAGTCCATCCACCAGCGTCATGTGCGCGCCGTAGGCGATGCACTCGACCTGGTTCGCCAGCGGCACATCCTTCGGCATGAAGACATGCGCCTCGATTCCGGCCGCAGCGGCATAAGCGGCGACGGCGCCACCGGCATTTCCCGCGGATGGGACCGCGACCTTCTTGATCCCATAGTGGCGTGCCATGGTGATGGCCAACGCCAGCCCACGCGCCTTGAAGGTGCCGGTTGGATTGGCGCCCTCCTCTTTCAGGAAGACGTTCTCGTAGCGGCGGCTGGGCAGCATCGGCGTCCAACCCTCGCCCAGCGTGACCGGCTCAACCGAAGGCAATAACGAACGATAGCGCCACATGCCCGACCAGGCACGATCCTCGCTCGCCGTGCCGATCGCATCGCGTTGTGCAATGCCCTTCGCCGAGGCGAGGTCGTATCGGACGTAAAGCGTTCCGGCACATTTCGGGCAAACGGTTTGCGGAGTGGAAGGATCGACACGGGTGTTGCAGCGCGAGCATTCGAGAAAAGTGATTTGTGGCATCCGGAAATATCTTATATATGATTGGCAGTGTTTGCTTGCCTCTCAATTGCAGCGCGATGCTGAGTAGCGCGGACCGTGCTCTCGACACAGCCATATATGCTGGCCTTTCTTGCTTAGAAAGTAATTATGCCTCCTGTTTCTCCGGTTCCGGGCCGCGCCCATTCTCTTAAAATCGCCGCCACCATCGGTCTGGCTCTTTATTGCGCGGGCGTATGCCTCGCCAAACACCATCCATTGGGTACCGCGATCCGGACGGCGGGACTCGCGATCCTGGCCTACGTGGCTGTCCAGCGGCGCTCGATCACAACCTGGACCCTGTTCGCGATCCTGGCGGGGACAGAACTGGGCGCCGACGCTCCGGGCGTTGCAGTTCATCTCCATGTTCTCGCGGAGATCTTTCTGCGACTCGTGCGAGTGATTGTCGCCCCACTGATTCTCGGCACGCTGACGACAGGAATTGCGGGCCACGGACGCCTGCGGAGCCTCGGCCGCATCGCCTGGAAGACGTTCTTGTACTTCGAGATAGTCACCACGCTCGCACTCGTGGTTGGTGCTGTAGCCATCCATCTTTCTCGCGCTGGTGAAGGTATTACCTTGCCCGCATCGGTAGCCGCTAGTGGCGCTGCAACGCTGGTAACGCATCCTGGAGTTGAGACATTCCTTCTGAACATATTTCCGGAGAACATCGCGCTTGCCGTCTCCCAGAACCAGATCCTGCAGGTAGCCGTATTCGCGATTCTGTTCGGCATCGCGCTGGCTCTACTGCCGGACGACAAGAAGGCTCCGCTGCTCTCGCTCCTGACCTCGCTGACGGACACGATGTTTCAGTTCACGAAACTCATCATGTACTTCGCGCCCGTCGCCGCCGGAGCAGCGATGAGCTACACGGTCGGCAGCATGGGTCTAAGCACTCTTCTGCCGCTGGCGAAACTGATGGCCACCTTCTATGGAGCGGTCCTGGCGTTCGTCTTGCTCGTGCTTCTTCCTGTCATTCTGCTTACCAGGATTCCACTCGCCAAGTTTCTGAAGGCAGTCAGCGAGCCAGCGGCAATTGGTTTTGCAACCAGTACATCCGAAGCCGCCTTGCCGCTCGCTATGGAAAACATGGAAGAGTTCGGCGTGCCTCGATGGATTGTTTCTTTTGTCATCCCGTCCGGCTACAGCTTCAATATGGACGGCTCCAGCCTCTACTTATCGATAGCTGCAATCTTCGCGGCGCAGGCATCCGGCATCCATCTCTCGCTGGGCGAGGAGGCGGTCATGCTCGCAACGCTGATGGTGACCAGCAAGGGCATCGCCGGCGTACCGAGAGCGGTCCTTGCAATTCTGTTGGCCACAGCCGCTTCGTTCCATCTTTCCACCGCTGCGGTGATGATGATTCTGGGCGTCGATGCACTGATCGACATGGGCAGAACAGGCTTGAATGTTGCCGGAAATTGCCTGGCGTCGGCCGTGATGGACCGGTGGGAAAGCGGTGCCAATCGCTGATTTTCCTTTTGGAATCAACGCGCGACGCCGACATGCACGTTTCTTGCACAAGGGTTGCTGCTGCTGAAGAGTCTGGTGTTCCTTGTCTCCTGTGACCCGCGTCACTATGACCTGAGCACGCCGAATGTCTACATGGGATCGATCAACTACTCAAACGCCTCCATGACGCAGAACCGCGAGCTCGGCGTATACATCACCGATCCAACGAGCGTGCAAGCGCTCTACGCCGACATGACCAGCGATTATGCGGGCGCATCTCCGTACTAATCCCGCGATGCAGCGCGCGAGTTCATATGCGCTGCCAGTCTTTCTGTAGCTCGATTGTGAGCGCTTATCGGAGGTGCCAGTCAGAACTTTCCGGGTCCCGCGAGCGTGGAACGCCTCAAGGACTCGGCGTGGTGAAGGTAGCCACGATCCGCAAGAAATGACGAGTCGCAAGCGTGAGCCTTTTCGTACTCCGCAAGTCCCTCCTCCCGCTCAGAGCATCCGATGGTCGCAAAGCACGTCCGGCAAATCGAGCCATACGACCCATCTTCGTTTTGCCTGTGTGCATAGAGTGCTGCTCTATTTGCCATCTTGCCTCCTTCTAGGTACGCGCCGATGTGTGTCGGGAAGTCTGCTCTGGTCGCAGAGAGAGAAGGAGTTGCGGCACATCGCAGGTGTGCTGTTTCTCGGCAGCGGCCAATGCCGCCTCGCTATAGCCCGATGCAATGGTTTGGAAGCAGCGCTTGCAAATTGAGTCGAACGATCCGTCGCGATTGAGGCGGTGAGGAAACAGGTCGTGAGCCATTGAGGTCATTGAAACACCCCTTTAAGGGAACTTCGCTTGGGCAAAAGCTTAGACTGCTGTCGGCAGTTCGTCAATCCAATAGAGAGTTTATGTTAACTTTTTTCCATTAGGGAAACAATCTCCATAGAGAGCCTGTCCGTACGACACAGGGCCCGCCGGTAAGCGTTGGCTTTTCTCAGACTGAGCGATCTGCACTTCCACCTGGGTGAGGCTTCGCTCCTCCTGCCCCGACTACCCAATCAATCCCCAAAAGTGTTGGCTAGAAGGTTGCTTTCCAGTATGGTCGGAAGGGACTTCGACTGCCAAAGGAACAGTGCGCCAATGCGTGTCGTTGAGATTCGGGAAGTGACTTTACCCATTGCATCCGCAATTGCGAATGCCTACATCGACTTCTCGAAAATGACGCTGTCGCTGGTCGCCGTTGTGACCGACGTTGTTCGCGATGGTAGGCCGGTAGTCGGCTATGGATTCAACTCCAACGGCCGGTACGGCCAAGGCGGACTCATCCGGGAGCGCTTTGCGCCGCGTCTACGCGAAGCGGATCCCGCGTCGCTGCTGAACGACGCCGGCGACAACCTCGACCCCGACCGCATCTGGCGCACCCTGATGCGGAACGAGAAGCCCGGCGGCCACGGCGAGCGCTCCGTTGCAGTTGGCACGATCGACATGGCCGTGTGGGACGCGGTCGCCAAGATCGCGGGCAAGCCGCTGTTTCGCCTGCTTGCAGAGCGCTATGGCAACGAGGCCGATCCGCGAGTCTTCGTCTATGCCGCGGGCGGCTACTACTATCCCGGCAAGAATCTCGACGCACTGCGTGCCGAGATGAGGAGCTACCTCGACCGCGGATACACGGTAGTCAAGATGAAGATCGGCGGCGCTGAACTTGGCGAAGATCGCAAGCGGATTGAAGCGGTCCTGGCGGAGATTGGCAGCGACGCACAACTCGCCGTGGACGCGAATGGCCGCTTCGATCTGGAGACCGCAATCACCTACGCGAAGATGCTGCGTGAGTACCCGCTGTTCTGGTACGAGGAGGCAGGCGATCCGCTGGACTTCGCAATGCAGGCCGCGCTGGCTGAGTTCTATCCAGCTCCGATGGCTACCGGCGAAAATATCTTCAGTCACCAGGACGCGCGCAACCTGCTGCGCTATGGCGGTATGCGTGCGGACCGCGACTGGCTGCAGTTCGACTGCGCGCTCTCCTACGGCCTGTGCGAGTATCTGCGAACGCTGGAGGTTATCCGCACGGCCGGCTGGTCGCCGCGACGCTGCATCCCACATGGTGGCCACCAGATGTCGCTGAACATCGCCGCAGGCCTTGGACTCGGCGGCAACGAGAGCTATCCCGACCTCTTCCAGCCCTTCGGCGGATTCCCCGATGGCGTGCACGTAGAGAGCGGCTATGTCACCATGCCGGAGTTGCCGGGCATCGGCTTCGAAGGCAAGTCCGATTTGATCAAAGTGATGCGGCAACTCGCGGAGTAGACATGGTCGCTGGGGCATCTGTCGATCAGAGCGGCACGTCCGGGCGCCGGCCGTTGCTCGGCCCGCTGTGGCTGCAGGTGATGGTAGGAATCGTGCTCGGCGTCGCGATTGGCGTACTGTTCCCGCATGCCGCCATCACGCTGAAGCCACTGGGCGACGGCTTCGTCAAGCTCATCCGCATGACGCTCGCGCCAATCATCTTCGCCACGGTCGTCGTCGGCATTGCGCGCATGGGAGACATGCGCGAAGTAGGGCGCGTGGGCGCAAAAGCACTCATCTACTTCGAAGTGGTGTCGACGCTGGCATTGCTGATGGGGCTCGTCGCGGCCAACGTGCTGCATCCCGGAAGCGGGATGAACATCGACGCGGCCAAACTCGATCCCACGTCGATCGCGAGCTACACAGCAACCGCGCAACAGACCGGAGTCGTGGCGTTCCTGCTCGGCATCATTCCGTCGAGCATCGGCGAGCCGTTCGTGACCGGCAATATCCTGCAGATCATTGTGCTGGGCGTGCTGTTCGGCCTGGCGCTGACGCCCATCCGAGCCACCGCGAAACCCTTGGTCGATTTCCTCGACCTCTTGCTCAAAGGAATGTTTGGCATCGTCAGCCTCGTGATGACTCTCGCGCCACTCGCCGCGTTGGGCGCGATGGCATATACCGTCGGCCAGTATGGAATTGCCAGCCTGCGGCAGCTTGCAACCTTCACCGCGGAGGTCTGGATCGTTGCAACCCTGTTCGTCGTAATCGTGCTCGGCGCTATCGCGCGGCTGGCCGGATTCAGTTTGATCCGGCTGCTGGTTTATATACGCGACGAGATATTGATCACCGCGGGAACTTCGTCGTCCGAGGCCGTACTGGCGCCGCTGATGCTGAAGCTGGAGCAACTCGGATGCGCCGAGCCGGTCGTCGGCATGGTGATGCCCGCCGGTTACACATTCAACGCCGACGGCACCGCAATCTACCTGAGCATGGGCGCGATCTTCATCGCGCAGGCGACAAACACGCATCTGAGCCTGCGCGAACAGATCACGCTGATGGTAGTTCTGATGATTACCTCGAAGGGATCGGCCGGTGTGGCAGGCGCTGGCTTTGTGACGCTGGCGGCAACGCTGGCTTCGATGCATCAGATTCCCGTTGCCGGGCTGGTCCTTCTATTGGGAGTGGAGCGCCTGACAAATATCCCAAGGGCAGTCGTAAATGTGATTGGCAGCAGTGTAGCCACCATCGTGATCGCGAAATGGGAACACGCATTCGACGGGGAACAGGCGAGACTGTTTTTGAAGGGGAAGCAAAGTGCGTGAGCAACATGAGGAAGCGGCACCACACCTGAAAGAAATCGCGCGCAGTATCTTCGAGCAAGCGCTTGCCGATTGCAGCATCGAGCGATCCTTCGACCGCATACTGCATACAACCGTCGGCCCCCATGGCACCCGCCTGATTTTGAATGGCGACGACGTACTCTCCCTCGATCGTCTGAAGCGAGTACGCATCATCTCCATCGGCAAGGCTGCCGCGGCGATGCTCACCTCCCTGCTCTCGCGGCTTCCGCTTCAGCAGGCCTGCGACCTGCAGGGTATGTTGATCGCAGCCGAGCGTCCCCCCAATCTACCTGCCACAATCCAATTCTTTTCCGGCGGCCATCCTGTCCCCAACGAAGCCTCGTTCGCGGGAGCATCTGCAGCTCTCTCCATGCTGCAAGCGCCCGGGAATGCGTCCCCGGAAGACACGCTCTGTGTCTTCCTCATCAGTGGTGGCGCGTCCGCGATGATGGAGCTTCCGCTGGACGCTGCAATCTCGCTCGAGGACACCGTCGTCTTCCACCAGGCGCTTGTCCATTGCGGCGCCTCCATCGTCGAGATCAACTGCGTCCGCAAACACTTCTCCGCCGTGAAAGGAGGTCGCCTCGCTCTCACTGCCGGTGCTGCAGAAAAGATTTCGCTGCTGGTCTCAGACGTGCCGCCTACGCATCTGGACGCACTAGCCTCCGGCCCGACAATCGCGGATCCCACAACCGTGGCGCAATGCCGTGAGATCATCGCGCGCTACGGCTTGCTGCAGCGCTTTCCGGCATCGGTGCGCCGCTTCTTTGAGTCGCCAGACCTGCCCGAAACGCCCAAACCAGGCGAGTTGACCTCCCGAAGTTGGAAGTTACTCGACGGCGATGAGCTTGCCGAGGCCGCGCGCGCCCACGCCGCAAGTCTCGGCTTCCACACGGTCATCGACAATACCTGCGATGACTGGAGCTATGACGCCGCCGCAGACTATCTCCTGGATCGATTGCGCCAGCTTCGCCGGGAGCATCCCCGGATCTGCCTCATCTCCGCCGGAGAAGTAACGGTCCAGGTTGCTGATGCTTCCGCTACGGCCGAGCAAGCGCAGCATGTCGGAGGACGCAATCAACACTTCGCCCTCTACCTTGCAACCCAGCTCCGCCCCACGGACGGTCCACTCGCCGCACTCTCCGCCGGCTCCGACGGCATCGACGGCAACAGCAACGCGGCCGGCGCAATCATTGACGATCACACGCTCGACGGAGACGACTCGAGCGCGCAGCGGGCACTGGAAGCGTTCGACTCTTCCACATGGCTGAGCGCGATCGGAGCCACCGTTGTCACCGGCCCAACCGGACACAACCTGCGCGACCTTCGCATCCTGCTCGCGCTTTAGGTGGCGATGAACTCCTGAATCTCCTCAAGGCTCTTGCCGCCGGTCTCCGGAACGGATGTCTTCACAAAGAAGAAGCCGGCGAGGCACACGATCCCGTACGTCACGAACGTTCCAGAGGAGCCAAGCACGCGGTTCATCCACGGGAATGTGTAGACGAGAACAAACGACGCGGCCCACAGCGCGGAGACGGCAGCCGAGACGCCGATACCGCGAATGCGGTTGGGAAAGATCTCCGAAATGATCACCCACGTCACCGGCGCAAGCGACATGGCGTAGCACGCGATCGCACACAGCGTGAAGACCAGCACCGGAAGCCCATGCAGATGGAGATGGTACGAGAGCGCCACCAGCAGATGAGCAACGCCCACGCCCAGGCAGCCGAAGAGCATCAGCGAGCGGCGGCCGATGCGGTCCACCAGCGTCATCGCGAGCAGGGTAAACAGCAGGTTGATTGTGCCGGTGATGACGATGTTGAACAGGATGTCTCCCACTCCATAGCCGGCATCGCGGTAGACCTCCTGCGCGTAGTTGAAAAGAACATTGATACCGCTCCACTGCTGCAGGACGGCGAGTGTAACGCCGATCAGCAGCGGACGGCGCAGCGCGGGCGACAGCAGTTCCAGCACGCTGGCCTTCGCGAGTTGCGATTCGCTGGCGATGGAGGCCTGGACGGCGAGGACTTCACGGTCGGCGTATGCCGCGTCCGCAAGTCGGGTAAGCACACGGCGCGCGGCAGAAACGCGGCCACGAGCGATGAGCCATCGCGGGCTCTCGGGCACGAGCAGCGCAGTGATCAGGAAGACGGCGGAAGGAAACGCAACGGCCGTGAACATCCAGCGCCAGCCATATTGCACGGGCCATGAATTCCACGCGAGCACGGCCGCGGTGTTAGCCGCGCCACCGAAGACGGCGATGCGCCAGTCGACGATCTGCGCGAGCAGGATGCCCACCACCAGCGCGAGTTGGTTGAGGCTGACCAGGCGGCCACGCCAGTGCGGCGGGCTGATCTCCGAGATGTAAACCGGCGATACGTTGGAGGCGAGCCCAATCGCGACGCCGCCCGCAATGCGCCACACGATGAAGCTCGCAAAAACGTGCGCCCACCCGGTGAGGATGGACGAAGCCGCGAACAGCAACGCTGACGTGAGCAGGACGGGGCGGCGGCCAAAGCGATCACTGAAGGCTCCGACCGCGGCCGAGCCGAGCAGGCAACCGACCAGCGCGCAACTCGTCGCCCAGCCAATAAGTTGATCGGCATTTGGCGCGGATGTGAGGTGGAAGAATACTTCGTAAAAAGGCTTCGCTCCCCCGATCACGACCCAGTCATACCCGAAGAGCAGTCCGCCAAGCGCAGCAACGAACGCGATGACTCCCGTATAGATGGGACGGAACGGCACGGGAGCGGTGGAGTGTGTAACAGATACGGGCAGAGGGACAGCCATTTAGTGCGCTCCGTGCGCGGGTGCCGCGGCTTGCTGGGTGAAGCGATGGAGAAGGTCGGCGGCGCCGGTGTGGCTGGGATCAAGCTGAAGAACTTCGCGTGCGAGAGCTTCGGCTTCATCGGACCGGTGAAGCCCGAGCGCAGCCTGGGCGCGGAGGAAGAGCGATTGAATTCGGTTGCGCAGGACGAGGTCGTCGTCAAAGAGAAGCATAGTCGGAAGGGATGTAGCAAAGTAATCGACGACTGGACGCTGGTGCTCAAGCTGCAGCGCGAATTCCTGAATCTTGTGGAACAGCGCAGTAGCAGCTTCATACTCGCCGAGCGCGTCGAGGCAGGCCGCGACCCAGAATGTGTTCGCGGAGATTTCCGCAACGGCCATTTGTTGGAAGTCGCCCGAAGCGCGCGCGCCCCGCTGCCACACACGGCGGGCTTCATCAGGATCGCCGTCGGCGGTTGCAGCTACGCCGAGCCAGTAGAGGGGCTCACTCTGGCTCGCGAGCAGGTGGTAGGACTCACCCAGCGAGTGCGGCGGATCGAGCGCAGTGGTAAGCAGCCGATGAGCAAGCTGCGGCGTGTTCTCAGCCAGCGCGGCTTGGGCAAGCAAGATGTTGGCGCGGACGAACTGCGCGAGCACCAGGCCTTCCCCGCCCTCCCACGGCTCGAATTGCCGACTAAGCAGCAAATCGAGCGCTTGCTGCGGCTGGCCCGTGTGATTGAGCAACGTGGCGAGTTCGACGGAGAGGTCATCGCGCTGTGCTGGAAGATCGGGGTGACGCATCAACTCAGCGAGGCGTGTAGCAGGTGCAACTCCGGTTCGCTTCCAAAGCTGGTCGCGCTCGAACAGAATCCGTGCGCTGGCGGGGTCGGCAGCGAACGCGCAATCGAAGGCCTTGAGCGCAGCAGACGCGTCGTGCTGCACATTAAAGTACGCGATGCCCAGATTGCGTTGCGCTGCTACGCAAACAGGATCGAGCGCAGCGGCACGCTCCCACTGGACGATCGCATCGGCGTGACGGCGGCGATCATAGAGGAAATTGCCGAGGTAGAGCGGCGCGCGCGCATCGCTCGGATTGGCAGCGATGGCAGTTTCGAGGACGAGCATCTCCTCGATGCGGTTGGGGAAGACGTACGCGGTGGGGAGCGCGGAGGCTTCTGCATAAGCTGCCGCGCTCGCATCACGCTCACCAATCTCGTCCAACAGCGCAGCGCGGGTATAGATGCGCATCGGTGGGGAGCCGTCGTTTTCGGCTGGAGGTGTGCGCGCCTTGAGCACCGCGACAGCCTCAACAGCAAGGCCACAGCGGGCATAGTCGAAGGCAAGGTCGAGCCGGTCTTGTCCGCTGTCGGGCAGTGCTCCCGAAAGCAGATGGCGACTCCACGCATGGAACGGATCGAGCTGCAGCGCTTTAGATAGCTGAGCTTGCGCTTCGTCATCGCGATTGAGATGACGCAGCGCGATCGCGCGAAGAGCTTGCCCGTTGAGATTGTCTGCATCGGTGCGAAGGCTGCTCGTGGCATGTTCAAGACACTGCTGCCAGCGTGCAGCTCGCGCATCCAGTTCGGCCAGAGCGCGGTAGGCAGGCCCGCGCCACGCAGCGTTCCAGGTGGACTTGTAGAACGCGGCATAGGCCTCGTCGAAGCGGCGCTGATAGCGCAGGACTACACCGAGCTGATAGTGTGCCTCGCCATTGTAGGGGTTCGGATTGCGTCGCGTCAGCCGAGCAATCGCAGCATGCAAGTGCGCTTCGGCCTGTGCAAACTCGCCACGCTTAAGGTGCCACGTGCCAAGCGCAGTGTTGCAGCGGGAGTCGCCGGGATCGCGGCGAATTCCTTCCCGCCAGTAAGGCTCCGGGCCGCGTGTCGCATGGCGGTACTGCTGCAGGTGAAGACCAGTGAGGTACAACTCATCGTTGCTCGCGATCTGTTCTGGCGGCGGCGGCTCGGTCGCCGCTTCGGGCGCGGGCATGGGCCGCACTTCGCCCGGGGCATAGCGAAGGATGCTGAGGCCGCTACCTTCCAGCACGACGGAGAGCGAATCTTCCGTGACGCCGGCGGAGAGCGGAACGCTTGCAATCAGCGGCTCGGCCACCGAAATGCTCTGCCGCCACTCAGCAACGAGATCGCCTTCGCTACGAAGCGCCACGCACGCGTCCGTGAGACCTTCGGTGACGCACACTCCGAGGCGGGCGGTTCCACCTTCGACACGCAGGCTCAGCGCAGCCTGCAGGTTCGCGGTCTGCGGCACGCCAATGCTACGAATCGGATACCAGAACTGGCTGAACGTCCTGGTCTCGCCCGGCGCAAGGAACGAAAAATCCGGCTGGTTGTCGGTGTAGACGCCGGCCATCAACTCGATGTAAGGGCCATCGTCATCGGTGAGGCAGCGGTCCCAGTTGTAGCCGAACTCGTGGTTGCCCCAAGTCCACTGCTTCTTGCCTGGAGCGATGTGGTGGTTGGCCACGTGGACGACGCCAGCCTGCGCGGCGTGGTCGTAGCCACCAAAGAAATCCTCCGCCGTAGCCGTAATCATGTAGCTCGTAGGCACAGGGATATTCGCGTACCAACTGAGGTCATCAGGCGAGTAGGATCCGTCAGGCCGGAAACATCGCGGCTGCTCTTCCTCTGGAACGCCGTGGGCGGCACGCGCAGGATAGTCGACGCCGTAGTACGCCCGGTCGCTGTGCGGAAACGAAGTTACTGCGCGCTTGGCATGATCGGCGACGAAGCGCACGTCGGGCGGAAAGAAAGACTGATATCGCTCATGCACCCGAGTGGCAACGTTCGCCCACCACAGAAAGGTCTGCACCTCCTCGGTGCGGTTATAGAGACGCGCCTTGAGTTCTATGAGCGCCTTGCCCGGATGCAGGCACACGCCATGCATGCCCTGCATGTGCGAGAGCGGATCATGCTGGCTACACCACACCGTGGCCGAACCGTCGGCGTGGCGCTCGATCGTGACCTCTGCCGGCATGAACGTCGCGGGGCGATGATGCTGCGGCCAATTGAACTCCACGCCGCCCGAGATCCACGGTCCTGCGAGGCCGACCAGCGCTGGCTTGATCACATTCTGGCGATAGAAGAAATCGTAGCCGTTCGTCTTGTCGAGCCCGATGTGAATTCGGCCGCCGATCTGCGGCAGCACCATCACACGCAGGAACTCGTTCTCAAGATGGATCGCGTCCCATTGGCGATCGCACGGCTCCGATGCGATGCGCTCGATCACGGGCAGTGGATAAACCTTGCCGCTCGAGCCTTGGTAGACGCGGTTCTCGAGGAACATCGGCAGCGGCTCGGCCGGACCAGGCACGTAAGTGGGGATCGTGACGGCCTCGCTCCAGACCTTGACCGGGCCGGTCTCAGTCAGGGGCGCGGTCGGCAGAGAGAACCGCTCGCGGGGTGAGGAGGGGCGCAATTCCGTCATGCGGAGCGCCTCTGCGTACTGGATGTGGGTTGCGGCAACTACTGGTGACTCTAGAAAGCGCTGTTTTGATTGTCAAGCGCACGGATCACCGACCGCACCTCGCGCCTGCGTTCCGCCGTTTCGCCGTTTGGCCGTTTCGCTGATGTAAGATTGGTGTGAATCTGGGTGAAAGGTTGAACCCGCCAACCGGCTTGCCTCTTCGCTCTTTCATGCGTCCCTATCGTCTAGTGGCCCAGGACTCCGCCTGTTCCCGGCGGCAACACAGGTTCGAACCCTGTTGGGGACGCCACTTGATTCAAGCTTAGCGCATGGACCTGGGCGTCTCCATGTGTGGCGGGGCTCTGCGGGGACTAAGGAGGAACGATTTAGTCAGTCTTATCCTCCAGTCATTCGAGCTCAAATGACGATTCGACTGCTAAGCTGACGCGATGAGATCGGAAGAGCACACGTCTGAACTCCAGTCACTGACCAATCTCG
>ODAK010005472.1_pt1 | contig 12906 bp, 8 predicted proteins | sample 1539591 | NCBI WGS metagenome assembly ODAK01 (sample SAMEA3539303, study PRJEB22396) | soil metagenome | biome: tundra; feature: field; material: soil | place: USA | collected 2010-05 | depth 0.15 m | reverse complement strand
CGTTGATCGGCACAACGCCTGGATTCAGGGCAAGAAGTTCCTCCTGATCACGTACTACATGCTCAGCGCCAAGACCATGGAATCGCACATCCTGGGCGAGTACGTGAACCAGGTTCAGCGGCTACACCCCGGCTCGAAGCTTCCTGGGGTGTTTCTGGCCGAGTCGATGTTTCGGGACGCCGAGAAGCTGCGGACCGAGATGGGCGATGAGCGATTCTTCACCGCACTGAACCGGGGTTCCGAAACAAACAGCTCCGGGTGGGGCGAGATCGGTGCAGGATGGGACGCCGCGTCCTTTGAATCAGCGATCTCCGCGCCGCCAAGAGCCGAGGACCGCGTTCGCCTGGTGGGCGATCTCGTCGAGAAGTTCTTCACCTACGCCAGAGCTGGGGATTCGGAGTTCGTCGATCTCGACACCGGCCTGTCAATCATCAGTAAGCACGCCAAGTCGCTCGGGTATGACGGGCTGATTCTGTTTCTGGATGAGTTGATCCTGTGGCTCGCCAGCCACGCAGCCAACGTCGAGTTCGTGACCCGCGAGGGACAGAAGCTCATCAAGTTGGTGGAATCGCAAACCGCGGACCGTCCCACGCCGATTATCAGCTTCGTGGCGCGCCAGCGGGATTTGCGGGAGTTGGTGGGTGAAAACCTGACCGGGGCAGGCATCGTCAGTTTCAGCGACACGCTCAAGCATTGGGAAGCTCGGTTCGCCACCATCAAACTGGAAGACCGGAACTTGCCAGCCATCGCCGAGAGACGAATCCTCAAACCCAAGTCCGAAGCCGCCCGGCAGCAGATGGATGATGCCTTCCGGCAAACGCAGCAGATCCAAAAGGAAGTGATGGATGTGCTGCTGACCAGCGATTCCGATCCGGCCGCTTTTCGCAAGATTTACCCGTTCAGTCCGGCTCTCGTGGAGACCTTGGTAGACGTTTCGTCGGTGCTGCAGCGCGAGCGGACGGCGCTGAAGATCATGCTCCAGTTGCTGGTCGAGCAGAAGGACACGCTCAAGCTGGGCGACATCGTGCCGGTGGGCGATCTATTCGACGCCGTCGCGGAAGGGGATGAAGCGTTCTCGGACGTGATGCGGGTCCACTTCGACAACGCGAAGAAACTCTATCAGCAGAAGCTGAAGCCAATCCTTGAACGCGACCACGGCTTGACTTTCGAGCAGGCTGCATTGTTACCCGCTGAGGATGCGCGGGCAACCGCGCTTCGGAACGATGACCGACTGGCAAAAACGCTGCTACTTTCTGCCTTGGCTCCGAACGTGGAAGCGCTCCGGGGTTTGACGGCCAGCCGCCTCGCGGCCCTGAACCACGGGACAATTAAGTCGCCGATTCCGGGGCGCGAAGGCAACGTGGTTCTCGGCAAATGCCGACGATGGGCGGCGGAAATCGGGCAGATCAAAATTGGCGACGAGCCAACGAATCCCACAATATCCGTGCAACTGACCGGCGTGGACACGGAGAGCATCTTGGAGCAGGCCAGGACGGTGGACAACCCTGGCAACCGAATTCTGAAGATCAAGGAACTCCTGTTCGGCCAACTCGGGATTCCGCATGAAGATCAGCTTTTCGTCCGGCACGACTTCAAGTGGCGGGCGACGAAGCGCTCGTGCGAAGTCCTGGTAGCCAACGTCCGCGAATTGGCGGATGAATCCCTGGAGGCTCGCGGCGACGACTGGAAAGTGATCATCGACTACCCGTTCGACGAGGGACATGGCCCGCAGGACGACATTTCGAAGATCGAGACGTACCGGGCCAAGCAGAAGCCTGCGAGCCGCACTCTGCTCTGGATTCCTTCATTCCTTAGCAGGCAGGCGCAAAAGGATCTAGGCACACTGGTGGTCTTGGACCACATCCTCACGGGGGAGCGATTCGCGAGTTACGTGACTCATCTGGCGCCGGTGGATCGGCAGGCGGCAAAGACCCTGCTTGAGAACCAGAGGAGCCAGCTTCGCCAGCGGTTGATTCAATACCTGGAGGGCGCATATCAGGCTTCAAATCCGGTCCAGGGTTCGCTCGACACGGCCCACGAACTGAATGTGTCGGAGCATTTCCAGACGCTCGACCCGGCTTTCGATCTTCAGTCGCCGGTGGGCGCGAACCTTCAGCAGGCCTTCCAACACCTGTTGGGGCAGGCTTTGAAACACCAGTTCCCGGCGCATCCTGCGTTTGAGGACGAAACGAACCTTGGGCCTGCTACGTTGAAGCGGGTCCTCGCCGAACTGGAACGTGCCACTCAGACACCGGATGGGCGGATCGCCGTCGATCAGCTGAAACGGAGGGAAATGCGGCAGATCGCGAATCCACTGAAACTCGGGGAGATGCACGAGACGCATTTTCTGCTGGGCCATCACTGGAGAACCCATTTCCTCCGAAAACAGGCGGAACAGGGCGGCGCGATGACGGTCGGCAAGATGCGAAGGTGGATCGATGAACCTGTGGCCATGGGGCTTCTCCCCAAAGAGGTTCCGAATCTCATCATCCTGGTGTTCGCCCTGCAAACGAACCGAAGCTTTTTCCTGCATGGTGGGCCCACACAGCCCAGCCTGGAGAACGTGCAGGATGAACTGGAACTCCGCGAGCAAAAGCTGCCTTCGCAAGCGACGTGGGATAAAGTTCGGGAGCGCGCGGCCGCGGTATTCGGGGTCACCGCCTCACCGTTGCTCAACGCTTCCAACGTGTCCAAACTCATCGGCGATATTCAGGCCGAGATCGCCGCAAGGAAAGATGGCTGCGGACAACTCTCGGTTCGGCTCAAACAGGTGGCACCGCAGTTGGCCGAAGCGGGTACGACGCCTGCCCGGATCAGGACGGCTCAGGTGGTGAAGACGCTCGTGGATGCACTGGCACAAAGCGAGGGAGATGCATTCGTGACTGCCCTGGCGCAGGGTGAGGTGGCCTCTTCGGAGCGGGCGATGGGAGCGAGCTTCAAGAAGGCTGGGGACGTGCTTGAATCGCTCTCCCGAGTGAACTGGGAATTGCTGGAAGCGGTACTCCGGTTGGCTGATGACCGAAAGCAGGCAGCACAGGCCATTTGGACTGCCTTGCGGCGAGCATTCCAGGCCGATGAACTTGCCGTAGCGCTCGGGCCCGCCCTTGCCGAGGCGCAGAGCCGTGCGGTGAAGCTCCTGGCCGACGTTCCGAAAACGCAGCCAGAAGGAAGAACGCCTCCAGGTAAGACTGGCACCCAGGAGCCGCCACGCCCAAGTGGCGCAGCACAACCCGGAGACGGCGGTGCACCGGCAAAGCCGAACAAGTTCTCTCACCTCGAAAGCGACGAAGCGGAAGTCGCCGCGTTTTACGGGAGCAACACCGAAGGCCTCAAGAGAAATCGACAACTGGTCGAACAATTGAAACGCCTCTACGGGACGAGCCAGGTACGTGGCGATTCGGTCCCGGAGAATCTGCCAGCCGAAAAGGTCCGCGAGGCGTTGGAAGTGCATCATATCCGGCCGCTGTCCAAGGGTGGCGCCGACGCTCGATCAAATATGATCGTGGTGAGCGCGACGCTCCACACGCTCATCCACGCGGATGAGAACTGCGTCATTGACTTGGCAACGCACGAGATGACACTGTTCGGAGTGCGGGTCCCCCTGCGGGTGGAAGCGGCTCATAACGGATAGATGCAATGGCCTCTCTTTCCCAAATCCGCGCCCAGGTAGCGAACATCGTTCGCCGCTTGCCGGAGGCGCGCGCCATCGGAATCCGGACTGTGAACGGCTGGAAAGGCAACGCCCGGATCAGCGTGAGTGACCGCGAGTTCAGGGTTGTGTACTGCTCGTCCGAGTTGCAGATCCGCGAGGCCCTCCTGGATGCAGGGGCAACGTCAACGCCAGTCGTTGTCGTGACCAACTTGGAGGAGGGCGATCTCGGACAGGATGTCGTCGTGCGGTTTGCCAGGCGGCGTCTCCACTCCGTCGAGGGCTGGACCATCCTGAAGGACGTGTTCCAGGCGCGGGAGATTGATCCGAGTCTGCTTCGCCGGCCATGGCTGGCCGATTTCGTGATGGATGCACTGCCCGCCGATGGCGTTGACCCGGTTCCGACCGGCGTGCTGGACGCAGAAACAGTGTGGGGCCTCATCCTACGGAAAAGCCTTGGCTTCGGATCTTCGCGGCCGGATGCGCAGGACTTGCTGCAGTGGTCGCTTGACGCGAGCAACCTGAGCCGAATGGCCGCTCTCTCAGCAGATATGCGAAGCGCGGTCCGGGAATGGATCTCGGGTTCCGCCGGTAGGATGGCCGGACCCGTGTTGGACTGCGTTGATGCGGGACTCGGAGTCGATGTCTTTCCGGTTGGATTAGCGTTCGGAACCGTTTTTGCGGAAGCATCGTTTCCGGAGTTGCGGGCAGCGGAGACGAGATTGGAGTTGTACACGGGCAGGCGGCCCATTGACGCCGACGTGGCGCGCTCATGGGCAGATGCGGCAAGGGCGCTCTATGACCGGCTTGCGTCGCAGGGCGCCGATCATCAGGTGATGGCGATTGCTGATCGTGCGGACCAAATCCTCCGAGAAGTTCGCGCGGACAGCTTCGCTTGGTTGAGTGACTATTCCCGTCTCGGATTCGAACTCAGGCTTGACCAGTTTGGGCGCGCGCTCACGGCGGCGCTATCGTCCGAATCGGAACGAGTTCCTGACGATCTTCTGGCTGTCGCGGAGTCGGTCCAGAAACATCGGTGGTCGGAGCGGTTCCCCACGCGAGCGTCCCAGGTGGAGATGGCGGTAAGAATCGTCCAATGGCTGCGCACCGCTGGCCGCCCCGGCGTAGATCCAGAGTTGCAGAGCCTTGAGGACGCTGCACTTGCTTACGCTCGGGACGGTGGGTTCGTAGACTGGGCCAGGCAATCGCTCTACTATGGCGACCCTGTCGATGCGCTCTCGTCCGCCTACAGTCAGCTTTGCGAAGCTGTCGCCGAGCGGAGGCAGGCGCAAAACAGCCGTTTTGGGAATCTTTTCGCGGCATGGATGGAGGCTGGTTCGACCACCAAATTGACTGTGCTGGTCGAGGACGTTCTGAGAACAGTGCTGGCTCCAGCCGCCCAATCCGCCCCCGTGCTCCTCGTGGTTGTAGACGGCATGAGTTACGCGGTCTACCGCGAATTGCTAGAAGACATTCGCTCCACGGGTTGGGTAGAAGTCACCAAGAAAGGCGATCCGCCGCTGAGACCAGCCATCGCGGCGCTGCCGTCTGTAACCGAAGTCTGTCGTCGGAGCCTTCTGTGTGGCAGGTTGATGTCCGGCACCGGGGACGACGAAAAACAGGGGTTTGCCGGTCAGAAAGATCTGCTCCAGGTTTCGAAGTCGGGCGCGCCGCCGTTGCTTTTTCAGAAGTCCGATCTGACGGACACCGGCGGGGCAACGCTGGCAGCGGATCTCCGCCGCGAAATCGCGTCGTCGAAACGTCGCGTGGTTGCGGCGATTGTGAATGCCGTAGATGATCACCTCCTCAAGGGGGAGCAAGTCGCGGTACCGTGGACGCTGCGGCACATTCCGGTGCTGAGTCATTTGCTGGCGGCGGCCATGGAATCCGGACGGTTGGTCGTCCTGACCAGTGATCATGGTCATGTACTTGATCGGCGAACCACGTTCCGTCCTGCCACTGCCGGCGAACGCTATCGGATTGATGACGGCGATGTTACGGACGGAGAGGTACGGATCAAGGGTGCGAGGGTTGTGTTGCCGCCAGAGCGCGTTTTGATCGCACCGTGGTCGGAGAAGATTCGCTACGGGAGCAAACGGAATGGATATCACGGTGGTGTGTCTCCACAGGAGTGTGTGATTCCCCTAACGCTTCTGAGTTGGCCGGCGCTCGTGCCCGAGGGTTTTGAGGTAGTCGCGCCCTACGATCCCGATTGGTGGATTGTCGGTGGGATCGAGCGCCCACTCCTACACACCGCGCCACCAACCCCTGTCGCTGTTCAGCCTGGGCCGAAATACTCGGAGCGCGGTCAGGCGGAACTGCCGTTCGCCGCCGCGTCTTCGCCGGGGACATGGATCGAGCGACTCCTGAACTCTCCGGTCTTTGTTCATCAACTAAAACAAGCCGGGCGGGCTGCCCCAACCGCTGACAGGATGCGCGGAGTCCTCGCAGCGTTGGACGAACGAGGCGGCACTGTGTTAAGGCAGGCGCTCGCTCAGAAGCTCGGCGAGTCGGAGCTCCGAATGCCCGGCCTAATTGCGGCCTTGCGGCGAATCCTCAATGTGGATGGCTACTCCGTGCTTTCCGTTGATGATGCCTCCGGCTCAGTTGTTCTGAACAGGCAGTTGCTGGAAGTCCAGTTTGAGCTGAGCCAGGGAGAACCCACCCATGGTTAGCCCGCAAAGACGTCGGGAGATCATTGACGCACTTCGCCGTGGGACCGTGCCGCAGCGAGGTTTGGACACGTTCGCGGTGGGCATGGACAGGTTTCAGGAGGCAATCGATCAGGAGTTGGAGGGTGCGCGCACGGGGGGAGGGGTTTTCAAGGCGATCCGTGGAGAGTACGGGAGCGGCAAGACCTTCTTCGCGAGGTGGCTCCAGGAACGCGCCAAACGCCTGTCGTTCGCTACGGCAGAGGTTCAGATCTCTGAGACTGAGACACCGTTGCATCGGTTGGAAACCGTGTACCGGCGACTCATGGAGCGTCTAGCCACGGCTGATTCCGATTCCGGCGCGTTCCGAAGCGTGATTGACGGTTGGTTCTACACCCTCGAGGAGGATGTCCTTGCTGTCGGCGATCTTGGTCCCGCTGACTCGACGAAGTTGCTGGAGCGGACCAACGAACTCATGGAACAGCGGCTGGCCGCAATCGCCAAGACCGCGCCATTCTTCTCGGTGGCACTGCGTGGCTATCGGAAGGCATTGTCTCAGGGCGACTCCGCGACTGCCGAGGGAATCCTAGCGTGGCTGATGGCCCAGCCCAATGTCGCTGCTTCCACAAAGAGGTATGCGGGTATCAAGGAAGACATCGACCACTATGGTGCCCTCAGCTTTCTGCAAGGACTTCTCGTCGTTTTGCGGGACTCCGGCCATGCCGGCTTGGTCATCGTCCTGGACGAGGTCGAGACACTTCAGCGCGTGCGTAGCGATGTTCGCGATAAGGGGCTGAACGCACTTCGGCAACTAATCGACGAGGTTTATTCTGGCCGGTTCCCCGGACTCTATGTTTTGATTACCGGCACACCGGCGTTTTTTGACGGTCCGCAGGGCGTACACCGCTTGCCCCCACTTGCACAACGTCTCCAGGTCGATTTCGGTGCTGACACACGATTCGACAACCAACGTGCCGTTCAGGTGCGATTGCGAGGGTTCGATCTCGACTCGCTGGTCGAGGTCGGCAGAAAAGTCCGAGACATTTTCGCCGAAGGCTGCAACCGCGCTGACGTGGTTCGGACGATGGCCGACGATGCTTATGTTCGGGATCTTGCGCGGGCGGTCACGGGCAACCTGGGTGGGCGCGTCGGCATAGCACCCCGCGTTTTCCTGAAGAAGTTGGTGTCGGACGTCCTTGACCGGATCGACCAGCATCCGGATTTCGACCCCAGGAAGCACTACACGCTCACGATCAGCCAGGCAGAGCTCACCGAGATTGAGAGGAATGTCACAGCCGCCGCCAGCGTGGATGACATTGAACTGAAGCTGTGACGGCGTTCGATCAACTGCACCCAGCGCTTCAGCACCACATCGTCAACTCCCTCGGTTGGCGCGAATTGCGCCCTCTTCAGCAAGAAAGCATCGTCCAGATCCTCGCGGGCCGACACGCCATTTTGCTTGCGCCCACCGCCGGGGGCAAAACGGAGGCGGCGTTCTTCCCGGTCCTTTCCAGGATGCTAACCGAGAACTGGACCGGACTCAGCGTCCTGTATCTCTGCCCGATCAAGGCGCTCTTGAACAACCTCGATGTCCGGCTGAGCGGATACTGCAACCTGGTCGGGCGTCGGTCCGGGATTTGGCACGGAGACATCAGGGATGCAGAGAAGCGGTCGGTCCTGAGGGAGGCGCCGATTGTCTGCTGACTACGCCCGAGTCTCTTGAAGTGATGTTGGTGTCGAGACGGACCGACGAAGAAGCCCTCTTCAGGAATCTGCGGGTTGTCATACTCGATGAGATTCACTCCTTTGCGGGCGATGACCGTGGGTGGCATCTCCTGGCTCTGCTGGAGAGGTTGACAAGACTCGCAGGACGGGAGATCCAGCGCATTGGCCTCTCCGCAACCGTCGGCAATCCGGCCGGACTACTTGATTGGCTCTCAGGACACTGCCACGGTGAGCGTGTCGTAATTGCTCCGGAAGATAGTGTCTGCGCCAAGGCAGAAGTTGAACTCGATTTCGTCGGCAACCTCGACAACGCGGCTGTCGTGATATCGAGGTTGCATCGCGGCGAGAAGCGGCTGGTGTTCAGCGACAGCCGTTCCAGGACGGAGCAGCTCGCGGCGAGATTGCGGGCTGGCGGTGTCCAAACTTACGTTTCACACAGCTCCCTGAGCGCCGAGGAGCGGAGGAGGGCCGAGCAGGCTTTCACTGAAGGGTCTGACTGCGTGATCGTCGCTACCAGTACCCTTGAGCTTGGAATCGATGTAGGCGACCTGGATCGCGTCATCCAGATCGACGCCCCAACCACGGTTTCTTCCTTCCTTCAACGGATGGGTAGAACGGGACGACGCACTGGTGCGACGAGGAATTGCCTGTTTCTCACGACCTCCCGATCCGCCTTGGTCCGTGCGGCAGGACTGATCGAGTTGTGGAGAAGCGGGTATGTTGAGCCGATAGAACCCCCGCCGGCACCATTCCACATTTTTGCTCAGCAGCTAATGGCATTGGCGCTCCAGCAAGGCGGCGTTGGCAGGAGAACTTGGCGCGAATGGATTGGCCGAATGCCGGCGTTTTCCAAGATGACCGACGAGGAAACAGAATCCATCGTCGCGCATATGCTGACCCAGGGCTTGTTGAACGATGATCAAGGATTGCTCTGGTTTGGGAAAGAGGGCGAAGCCGCGTTTGGCCGAAGGAACTTCATGGAGCTTCTCTCGGTTTTTCAGAGTCCTCCGCTTTTCACTGTGAGGCATGGCCGGACGGACCTGGGAGAAGTTCACGAGTCGTCATTCCTTATCAGAACGGGCGACCGGCCAGTGCTGTCGCTGGCTGGCAGAAGCTGGGTTGCTACGAATATCGACTGGGCGAAGAGAGTGGCTTACGTTGAGCCAACTGAACAGGCCGGCAGATCCAGATGGCTGGGACCAGGGCAGCCTCTGTCGTTCCGTCACTGCCAGGCGATCAAGGCGGTCCTCATCTCCGAAGCGAGCTTTGCCCCCTACTCCCGCCGAGCGGCGGAGGAAATGTCGAATGCGCGCGAAGAGTTCGGCTTCCTGTCTGAGGGGGCGACAACCGCTGCGAGGTCGCAGTCAGAGGGGCGAACCTACTGGTGGACCTTCGCCGGTCTGCGCGCAAACGCTGCCCTGGCAGAGTCAATGCGCGGCTTGTCTTGTGTGGACGCCTTGGCAGACAACCTTTCGATTAAGATTGATGACGGGACCAAAGCGGGTGGGATGGAGCCTGTCCTCGCAGCGTTAAGACAGAACCCGCCACGAGGAGCATCCTGCGTTGAGGTTGCGAAGGCCATCGAGGATCTGAAATTCAGTGACTGCCTGCCTATCAGCCTCGCGGAACGTATGCTTTCAATTCGCCTGGAAGATCCGAAGGCTATTTCGCATACGCTAGATGAATCTCTGAGAATCCTCACCGTTCCCTGAAAACGCTGAAGTTAGTTGGTGTGCTCGACGGGCTTCTCGCCGTAGTTCGCGTCGATTTGCCCACTGCGCGATCAGCAATGGGGCGGGTAGCCCGTGTCGGATCGGGGCGTCGGAAAACGACTTCCGTGGTAGGAAGAATGGGAGTGTTTGCCAAGAACCGGCGCGATTACACAGCCACCCTAAGCTTGATCCTATCGTTGGGCGCGTTCACGAGATCCTGCTTCGTGCCCAGGTACCGCTCAGTCGTCTGGACGCTCGCGTGGCCCAGGAGCATCTGAATCTGCTCAAGCTCCCCACCGGCGGCGCGGCACAGCTTCGCCGCGGTCCGGCGACAATCGTGAGGCGCGATACCGGCGACACCGGCCGCGGTGGCATACGGCTTAAGCATCTGCCAAATCACTTTCTCCGACAGCTCCTCGCCCTGCACCTGGCCGCCGCGATTCACGGGGCGGAACAGGTAGCCGTCCACCACGCCGGCGGGACCGGTCCAGGCATCGATGGCCACCTTGACAAAAGTCGGTATGGGCACGGTCCGAATGCGCCCGTGCTTCCCAACGAGATCTACAATGCACCACCGGCCATCGCGCTGCTGCATGTGCTCCATCGTAAGCGCCGCCGCTTCGAACCGGCGCAACGCGCAACCGAGGAGCACGGCGATGATGGCGCGGTCGCGCAGGCCGACCAATTTGGAAATGTCGGGCGCGTTCAGGAGCGCCTGAGCTTGTTTGGTACTTAGCCAATTCCCTGTTCGGACCCCGAGGGTTTTCGCGCTCTTCACCCGCTGGATGCCGGCGGCCAGTTCGGGCGCCAGCAGGCCGTTGTCCATGGCCTCCACCGCCAGCTTGCGGATGGCCGACATGCGGACGATGATGCTTGATGACCCCAGCCCGCGTTCGTCGAGCGTTACGCGCCATGCGTTCACGGCGGCTTTGCTGAACCCGGGCCGGGGCTCCAGCCGGTACCAGTCGAAGAATTCATCCAGGGCCATGGAATAGACCCTTTTCGTGATGGGAGACCTGACGGAGTCGAGCACGAGGCCCTTCATCCGCCGCCATTCCGTTGCTTTGTCAGCTACGGTTAACTCGTTCATTTTGAACCCCTTAATGGGCAATATCGGAAGCCATTCAGACGTTACCTCGGGACAGCGGGACAAGCAAGCAAAAGAACCAGAAGGTCTGCGCGGCGTTGAGGGTCAAGAAACTACTGCCGCGAGGCCGGACTAATTAACGGTAGGGAAGTCGGTCGGGAAGCGCGTCCATTGCGAGCCGCACGCATTTGCGCTCGCTTGGCATCCTTGCCGCGGGCCATCTTGACGTAATCCAATGCGATCTTCCTATACGTCGTTCGGTCAAGGTGAACCAGCAGTTTTTTCGAATAGCGCAGACCCAAGGCGAGGTCAGTCCCCGACGGAGACTTAGCGGTTCGCAAGCGCTCATGAAGAGCCGCGAGTTGAGGGTAACCAATTTCCTTCACTTGCGCGGCCAGTTCGGGCCGGGACAATGGAAAAGTGCCTTTCTTGAGGAGTAATCCACGCGCGATATGCCCGAGCACAAAAACCAACTCCTCCCTTGCGGCTAGATCGTCGCCCATTTTGGAGAGCTGCGATGCGAGGAATAAGCGCCGTATCCCGTGGACCACCTTAAACTCCCAGCGCGGCCACACATCAGCCGAAGAGGCCTTGAGCCGTTCCCATGCTCCACGATCGAGAAGCGTCACACCGTACCGCAGGCACCAGGACTCAAAATCCTCGCCGGCATTCAGTCTGCGGAGAAAGTCAGCTTCCGTGCTGAACCTGAGGTGATAGCCGGAGATCACAGGAATCATGGACACCTTCTCAGGAGCGACGAAGAGAATGTCGATATCGCTATTTTCTGTCCGCAGCCCACGTGCCGCAGAGCCGATCAGAATCACAGCGCAATCGCCTTCTGTTAGCTTTGACAGCTCAACCACGACGCTAGAAAACTCGTCATTCATTCTCTTCCAATTCCTCTTCTTCAGCTTCCTGCTCCAACGTGTCTACAATCGACTCGACCTCATTCAAAAAGATCTCTAAATCGCTGACGATATCCTCAAGGTCCGCTTCAGCAAGCTCAAAACCAGGCTCGCCATACGAAACGTCTTTCCTGAGATCGTTCATCTGGAGAATGGTCCCGCTCACATCAGTTCTTAAAATCTTTTCCGAGAAAAGCTGAGCCGCCAGCTTCGACTTCTTATAGTGATTTGGCTCCCACTTCCGGCCATGCGCCTCCGCGACAGCGACGATAAGGTTTTCATAGGCGTAGAAGGCATTGGTCACGCACCCTGCCGCGTCCTCAGGCCCCCACGCGTCACAAGTCGCGCTTTCCCATTGTTCTTTCGCCAGATCGAGATGTTTTCGTGCCTCTTCAAGAACCATGCTCATCACAATGGTAAACCACCGCGGAGCCGCTTGTCCTCGAAGCAATCGGACTCGGCACAGCGACTGGTGATCGGCTTCGGACAGTCTGGCATCAGCATCATACCGGACAGCGAATTCGCTCCCCTCGTCCGATTCGGCCCCCGCCGGGCCTTCCGGGCGAACAGGAACTTGCGCCGCAGCGACTCGTTCGAGCTTGGCGACACCGGCCTCGCCGATGATCTCGTATTTCTTGCGGATTACCGAGCGTGGTTCCGCGCCGGCAGTTGAGCGCAAGCGAGTGCCGCCGCCACGCGGGCAGAAGGCCCGTTGTTGGCGTCGCGGCGCAACCGGGGCACGCCTTCATTTTTGGAACAGACTAGCGCATTGGGCAGGGCGCAGCAATGGGGAGCGCGTCACACCTACGCCGCACCTTGAATGTCGATGACGAGTCACTTGTTGATAGCCGCGAAAGGTTGCCTCGATTCGGGTTCGAGCGCAAGGCGTGGCTTTGCAGGTCTGAACGCGAGGAAATAGGACCGTTGTGTCGCATTATCGACCGCTATTCCCTTTGGCCCCGATATCCCCCACGGCGCAGCAATCCCCCCCGCTCCTTCGATGCCCTCATTTTAGCCGACCCACGTCCCTGAAGCCCTGGCCTGCCTCGATGATCATCTCCGGGAGGGCCCGAGTTGTCGCAAAGGGACAGTGCCTGGATGAGGCTAGATGTCAATCGGAAGCGGTCCGGCGGAAATTGCTGGACGATCAGGATGAAGCGCGGGCCGGGCCGCTTCG
>ODAK010005471.1_pt1 | contig 12907 bp, 6 predicted proteins | sample 1539591 | NCBI WGS metagenome assembly ODAK01 (sample SAMEA3539303, study PRJEB22396) | soil metagenome | biome: tundra; feature: field; material: soil | place: USA | collected 2010-05 | depth 0.15 m | reverse complement strand
ATCGGAAAAACGGGCCGTTGGGGACTTGATCATCACCTCCAAGTGTAACCCGCACAATCGCGCATCTTCGTGCCCGCGGAGTCTGTGTGGTAGCTGTTCTTTCGCCCCTCTGAGGCTTGGTCATCTCCCACTTTAACCCACGGCTTGCGAGGCTGCGGAGAAAGTCGAGATGCTGACCTCAGCCCCTAAAGTGTGTGCGTGAGAACTGGGTCGTCCCTCCGGGACTTTGAGTATTTTGCCCACTCTACCCAGCGCCAAGGCGCTGGGCTAAGGTGGATCGTCCCTGCGGGACTGGAATTTGCCGGGATCGGCTCCTCCGGTTACCTGAAAATTTAGTTCTCACGCACACACTAAAGGGGCCATTGATAGCAAGCAACTTGTGGCATCGCTAAAGCGATGCCCTGATAACGAAACCGACTTTTTCCGCAAGCTGTTGCGCCGTGGGCTGCATTCTCACGCCGCTGGGGTGCGTTCTCAATTCGATTCGCGGCTATTGATTGAGCCTGTGCTCCACTTTTCAAATGCCACGTCAGCTACACAGACTCCCACGATACAATCTTTGTTTCGCGTTAACAGGGCAAGGCGATAAGGAAAGAAAAGAAACAAGGAGGGTCATGAAAGTTCTTTCGGGTGCCGCGTTGTTCTTCTTGCTGATTTGTGCCGACCTGCAGGCATTTAACAAGGCATCCGACGCTCCCTCCAATGATGTGTCAAAGCCGAGCGCGTCGAAGGGACAGGCGCAGAGTTGGGTCATCACTGGCTTCCGCGATGTTGCCCGCGAACAGGAAATCGAGAAGAAATTCATGGCTGTGCCCGATCCCAAGCTGGCCGAAGAACATCTGCGAATTCTGACGCAAGCCCCGCATATTGCTGGGTCTCCGGAAGATAAAGCGACTGCGGAATACGTGGCCAGCAAATTTCGCGAGGCCGGTCTTGAGACTGCGATTGTCGAATACAAAGTATGGTTCAACTACCCAGTCGAGATCCGAGTAGACATGACCGCGCCGGCGGGTGTGGAGATGCATGGTCCGCGGCGCGAGCGTGTTGACAGCGACCCTTTTCAGGACGACCCGCGCATCGTGACCGCTTACAACGCCATGTCTCCTTCGGGAGACGTTGAGGCCGATGTGGTGTACGCGAACTATGGCTCGCCCGAAGACTTCGACAAGCTGAAGGAGATGAATGTCGATGTGCGCGGCAAGATCGCAATCGTGCGCTACGGCGAGAACTTTCGCGGCGTGAAGGCCTTTGTGGCGCAGGAACGGGGCGCTGCCGGAGTCATTATTTACTCCGATCCGAAAGACGACGGCTACTATCGCGGCGACGCCTATCCAATGGGACCGTGGCGTCCGGCCAGCGGCGTGCAGCGCGGATCCATTGGATACATGTTCCAATTCCCGGGCGATCCCACCACGCCGGGAATCGCATCCACGCCATCGTTGCTGGATTCCAAGCGTGGTTCGCCTGCCGCATCTGAGCAGATGCCCAAAATTCCTGTCACGCCGCTTTGCTATGCGGATGCGTCGCCGATTCTCGAACATCTCGGTGGGCCGGCTTCGCCGCGCGAGTGGCAGGGAGCTTTGCCATTCACCTACCACGTCGGGCCAGGTCCCGCGAAGGTGAAGATGCACCTGAAGCAGGATTACCAGTTTCGGACCATCTGGGATGTGATTGGCAAAGTGCCGGGAACGTCCTCGCCCGACGAGTGGGTGGTGGCGGGCAATCATCGCGATGCCTGGGTCTACGGTGCGGTCGATCCGAATAGCGGAACGGCTGCGCTGCTTGAGACCGTGCATGGCGTTGGAGAGTTGCTGAAATCGGGATGGAAGCCCAAGCGGACGATCGTGTTCGGAAGCTGGGACGCAGAAGAGGAAGGACTGATGGGTTCCACCGAGTGGGGCGAAGATCACGCCCGGGAACTGGCGAACGCGGCTGCTTATTTCAATATGGACGTCGCGGTAGCGGGCAAGAAGTTTGGAGCCTCCGGAGTGCCCAGTCTCAAAGAGTTCATTCGCGAGATTGCGAAGGCTGTGCCCTCGCCGCAGGGTGGAACTGTTTACGACGCGTGGAAGACGGCGAGTCAGCCGAAAGACGAACGATACCGTTCCGAGGAAAGCAGGAACGGCAACTCCCGTTTGCCGGCAGCCGCGTTTCCGGGCGACGTGCCGGTTGGCGATCTGGGCAGTGGTTCGGACTACTCGGTGTTCCTGCAGCATTTGGGAGTGCCCTCGACCGATATCAGTTCGAGCGGCGCGTATGGTGTATACCACTCCGCGTTCGATAACTTTGCCTGGTTCAAGAAATTCGGCGATCCCGACTTTGTGTACGAGCAGGAGATGGCTCGCGTCTATGGTTTGGAGGCACTTCGTATGGCCGATGCGGATGTGCTTCCGTACGATTACGAGGATTACGGCAAAGAAATTCTGGTCTACCTCGATGCCGCCAAAAATAAAGCGCGCGACAAATTCAGAGAGAAGGCTCCCGACTTTGCCGCGGCCTTTGCGGGCGCTCGACGGCTGCAAGAAGCGGGCGCGAAAATTCTGCAGAAGCAGCGGAAAATACCAGCCGCCCCAGAGCGCTTGAATGCCACACTCCGCGAGGCTGAGCGGGCGTTGCTGATTCCCGAGGGGCTGCCCAACCGTCCGTGGTATCACCATGCCATCTATGCGCCGGGACAATACACGGGGTACGCCGCGGTGGTGATCCCGGGCGTGAACGAAGCGATTGATCGGGGCGATCTCCACCGGACCGAGCAGCAGATTGCGGCTCTCGCCGCTGCCTTGAATCGAAGCGTTCGGGCGCTGGAGCAGTATCGATGACCACAGGCAATTCATTCGCATGATGACGATGAACGCGGAGGTGGCGATCAAGCACGTGCTGCACGATCTGCCCACGGCGGCGACAGCAACATTTCTTGCGCTCTTTCCTATCGTCAATCCGTTCGGCGGGATTCCGCTGTTCTTCTCTCTCACCACTGACTTCGCGCCCGAAGAGCGTCGTCGAACCGCGCTGAAGACCGGCTTCTACGTGATCGCAATCCTGGTCGTCTTTATGCTGTTTGGCCGGTTCGTGCTGAATTTCTTCGGGATTTCGTTGCCCGTGCTGAAGATTGCGGGCGGATTGATCGTCGCGAACACGGCGTGGGGCATGGTCACGGGCTCGAGCCGCATGACGCACGAGGAAAACAGCGAAGCTCTGACCAAGGAAGACATTTCGCTTACGCCGATGGCGATGCCGATGCTGTCGGGGCCGGGTTCGATTGGCGTCGTCATGGGGCTGGCCGCACATGCCGACAATATGCTTGCCTATATCGGAATGATTCTTGGAATCCTTGCGATCGGGGTGACCGTTTACTTGTTTCTGCGCATGGGAGGTCCGTTCGTGAAACGGCTTGGGCCGGGCGCGGTTGGGGCTATCAGCCGCATTTTCGGATTTCTGATTCTGGCGATTGCGGTTCAGTTGGTGTGGGACGGCGTCGCCGACTTCAGGGGGTGAATGCTTGCTTGGAACACGCAAATAGAGCGTTAGTTCCCGCGTTTCGGACGTAATTCAGACTTAGGTGGTTTCCGAGCCCCGTGGCGAATGTGAACAATTTCGATCACGCACTCACTTTCCCGGACATGGTAGTAGACATGAAACGGGCTGTGCAGCAGTTTGCGGATCTGAGATCGTTTCCGGATTAGGCCACCCATTCGCGGAAAGCGGGCAAGGAGATCAATGTGTTCGATAAGGGATCTGCCAAAGCGAGACGCAGCCTACGCGTCATCTTCGGCGATGTGGCCGATGATTTCGGCGAGATCGTTTAGCGCTTTTTGCGTGTAGACGAGGCGGTAGTCCACTTTGGTAAGAGGCGTCGGACTTCTTCCGCGGGGACCGTTCGACCGGCCTCAGCGTCCCGCATACCTTCATCTATGGCGGCGAGGGTTTGCTCGTCTTCATCATCGACGACGGGAGCGGGATTCTCTAAATCGAACTTCTTCGACTTCGCCATGCGGTTAGAGTAGCACGACGCGCCCGCCCAAGCGAAGCTTGGACGGGGCACCCTTGGGAGTGGGGATGGGCGGCCTAGCCTGGGAAAGCCGCCTCCGTTCTACTGGACCGTCAGCATGAGAGTTGTGGAATGCGCTAGTGAGCCGGAAGTAGCCGTCATCGTCAGCGTGTAGCTCTTCGCCTGTGTCCCGCTGGACCCTCCGCATGCGGTAATTCCCACCAGTGAAGTCGCCGCAAGCAGGAGAAGCAGCAGACGAACTGTGCGCCAGTGCTGGCCAGCCGCTTGCCGAATCTTTCCGCCGAAGGGCAGGAGCAGCGTTCCCAGCATCAGGGGCGACAGTTTCAGGGCGAGCAGACTGCGGTGGTCAAGAGACGCAGTCTGGCTCGCCAGTTGGACTCTCAGCGAGACATTGGTTGCACCCGCACCTGCCGCCAGCGATGGAGGCATAAACGTCGCGGTCGCGCCCGCGGGGGTGCCACTTACTGCCAATGTAATCTCTGACAGGAACGTCGAGGCACCCGAAGGCGCAGCGTTCACAGTGTAGCTAGCGGTTCCCCCTGGTGACACCGCCACCGATGCAGGGCTGCCGCTGGGGATACTCACTGTGAAGTCCTCCACCGTTTCTGTGACGGCGGAACTGGTCCGTGCCGAAAAGTTACTGTCTCCGCCATACGCCGCGGTGATCGAGTGGGAGCCGGCCGCGAAGCTGGACGTGGTATAAGTCGCCACGCCCTGACTCAACGTCACGGCTGAGCCTAGCAACGTCGTTCCGTCATAGAAACGAACTGATCCGCTTGGCGTGCCCGCCGGGGAAGAGACCGTTGCCGTGAAGGTGACGGCGGTTCTCGCCAGTACTTCCGTCGCCGAGGAGCCTAGCGCCTCGGCGGGCGCCGCCTGCGCCACCGTCAGAGACACGCTGCCGCTGGCGGACGTGTAATTTATGGTGTCGGTTGGCGTGAACGCGACGGCGAGAGTATAACTGCCCGCGCCCAGAACCGTCGCGTCAGTGACCGCGCTGGCGCTGCCGCCCTGCGGCGTAGCCGTGTAAGTGACGTTACCCGTCACAGGTGTCGACCCGTCGACTGCGGAGGCGTTCAGAACGCCGCCCAGCGTGGTGCCGTATGTAATCCCGGCAGGCTGCGTCCAGTTAATGGTCGGCACCACGGTCACCGTGAATGCGGAACCATTGCTGTCGACTCCGCTGGCGTTCACCACCACGTTTCCCGTAGCCGCACCGGCGGGTACCGTGACCACAATCGACGTTGCACTCCAACTTGTAATCGTCGTTGCGGTCGTCCCGTTGAACGTCACCGTGCTCGTGCCTTGCGTCGCGCCGAAGTTCGACCCGGTGATCGTCACCGACGTGCCCACCACCCCGGACGCTGGCGACAAACTTGTAATGCTTGGCGCCGCGACTACCGTGAACAAGGAACCGTTGCTGTCGACTCCGCTGGCGTTCACCACCACGTTGCCCGTGGCCGCTCCTGCCGGTACCGCAGCCACAATCGAGGTCGCGCTCCAACTTGTGATCGTCGTTGCTGTTGTCCCGTTGAACTTCACCGTGCTCGTGCCCTGCATCGCGCCGAAGTTCGTCCCCGTGATCGTCACCGAGGCGCCTACCGCCCCGGACGCCGGCGACAGACTCGTGATGCTGGGCGCCGCAACTACCGTGAACGCGGAACCGTTGCTCGCCACTCCGCCGACGGTTACCACCACGTTGCCGGTGGTTGCTGCCGCCGGTACCGTGGCCACAATCGACGTGGCGCTCCAACTTGTGATGGAGGTTGCCGTCGTCGCGTTGAACGTCACCGTACTCGTGCCTTGGGTCGCGCCGAAGTTTGTCCCCGTGATCGTCACCGACGCGCCCACCGCGGCTGAGGTCGGCGACAGACTGGTGATGGTCGGTGTCGTGCCCGCCGCGCAGCCCGGAAAGCTGAAGCTGCCGATAGCGGTGCTCCAGTTGAATGCACCTGTGGCCTTCTCATATTCCTGGGTAAACCAGAACGTGCAGTCATCGGTGGGATCGATGGTCAGAGAACTGTAGTCGCCCCAGCGGTTGTAGCCGCTGGTCTGCGACCCCAAGCCGGCCTTCAGCACGACTTCGGATTCCAGTGTGCCCGCCGGGTCGGTAGGTACGCGACCGGCATAGACGATCGAAGGATACTGACCGGCTGCGGCCCCGGACATGCTGTAGCCGACCGCGATGTCCTGGTTTGCATCCATCGCAATCGCCGGCATCCAGCGGTACTGCGAATCCGGGGCGAAGGTTCCGGACTGGAACACGGTGGGAGACGTTTCCGGATTGCGAATTTCGTACCAGCGGACGCCACCAGTGCTGGCGATCACCCCCGAGTGTGCGCCGCCAATGCTGGCCACGATCGAGTGGGTGGCGAGCAGCGTCGTGTGGTCGCCGAAATTGCGGTAAACCAGACGCCACATCAGGCGGTCACCGATGGACTCCAGCGAATCGCTGCCGGAGTCGGGTTGCGGCACGCAAGCTCCGCGGTACTGGGTATTGCACAGCGGCGTGAAGGCGGCAACCGGAATCAGGGTTGGTCCCGTGAAAGTGGAATTTGCCGGGGTGGTGAAATCGACGTGAAAGCTGAACAGGTCGAGATTGGCGCTGCCCGAGGGATCCAGGACCATCACGAAATTCGGAGTGCCCGCAGCCGGAGGCGTCGCCCCATCCAAGTCGGACGGCAGCATGCCAAAGTAGCTTGAACTTTGCTGGAAGCACTGCATGGTGGCAGCAGCGCCGGCCAGCATGCTGGTGCGGTCCGCGGCGCAGACGTTGGCGCCGACATAAGCGGTTCCCGCGGCATTGAAATTGTTGAAGGTGAAGTAATAAGCATCGGGCCATACGCCTAACTTCGGGTAGTCCGGGAAATTGCTGAACGAAAATGCATAGCGATTGAATGAGCCGGTGGCATCGGCGGTCTGGGAGACAGCCACGCATTCGTAATCCGGGGCCGAGTTGTTGATGGCAAACTGGGCGACGACCCAGCGCTGCGCGGCCGCGTCAAATCTTATGACCGGGTCACCGCTGTTGTCGGTCTGACAAGAGCCGCCGAATCCCGACCAGAATGTTTTGCCGGAGAGCGGACCCAACACGGTGTTGCCGCTCTTGTCGAAGACCCGGTATTCGAGGTTGATGTATTGGACGTATTGTGTGGCGCCCGCCGCCCCGTCGTTGTCCGGGGGCATGCAGTTGCAGAAAAAGCCGTCGCCAAAACCGGCGCCTTCGAATTCCAGGCTGAAATTGGGGGTCTGCAGGCGCGGCGAATTCGCTGCCGTTTGCAGCACCGGATCCTTCTGAACCTGGTTGCTCCAACGGTGATTCGGATTGACGTTGTTCTCGATTTCGCGCTCGGAAGGCATGCTGAATTCGGGAAACAGAGGCGCGATTTCGCGAAGCAGCGGTCCGGTATCGTGTTTCAGTTCCTTGATGACGATGGGGCCTTTGTGGCTCTGCGGCCGGGCGGAAAGAGGATGGCTCGCCTGCTCGTCGGTCTGCGCGATTTGTGTCCACGATGCCAGCGACGAACCTAGGACAAAGACAGCAACAAGAAGAGCAGACTTGCTCTTATGGATATACGCCGCGGAAGTGAGATAGGCCACAGTATCCTCCTCGCTGGTTAATCGGCAAAGAGGGTGCTGCGCTTCTGCATATAATTAGGTCCGGCCCGGTTGGACATTACCGCGCAGCTGTTGCCAAACTAAGGGGATTGCGATTACTTTCGCTCCTTCAGGATGGGTGCTGGGCGGGGTTTCGGCACACCTGAAGGTGTGCCCTGATACGAATTGTACTTACGCCGTGGACGGTGGGCAGCATGGGCGGGCTTTGCCCGCTTGGACGGGCGAGTCGCCCGTCCCCACACATCTGTCCCCACACATTTCACACCTTTGGACGGACGAATGCGTCCGTCCCTACGTGGGTGGTTACTTGATTGTTACCAGCTTCTCTACCAGCTCCGAGTAGTCTTTCTTTTCCAGGCCGTGGACTTCTTTGTTGTATTCGTCCACTTTGCTGGAATAGTTCATCGAGCAGAACTTGGGGCCGCACATGGAGCAGAAGGCTGCGGTTTTGTAGCCCTCTTCGGGAAGAGTTTCGTCGTGCATCGAGCGCGCGGTTTCTGGATCTAGTGAGAGTTCGAATTGTTTCTCCCAATCGAACTTGTAACGGGCATAGCTGAGCGCGTCGTCGCGGTCGCGCACTCCCGGCCGGTGGCGGGCTATGTCGGCTGCATGGGCTGCGATTTTGTAGGCGATGATTCCGTCTTTCACATCTTTCTCGTTCGGCAAGCCTAGATGCTCTTTGGGCGTGACGTAGCACAGCATCGACGCGCCGTACCAGCCGATCATCGCGGCTCCGATCGCGGAGGTGATGTGGTCGTAGCCGGGGGCTATGTCAGTCACTAGCGGGCCTAGCGTATAAAAGGGAGCTTCGTAGCAGAGCTCGTTTTCTTTTTCCACCTGCTCTTTTATTTTGTCGAGCGGGATGTGGCCGGGGCCCTCGATCATGGTCTGCACGTCATGCTGCCAGGCGATTTTTGTCAGGTCGCCCAACGTCTTCAGCTCGGCAAACTGCGCTTCATCGCTGGCATCGGCGATACAGCCGGGACGCAGGCCGTCGCCCAGCGAATAGCTCACATCGTACTTCTTCATGATTTTGCAGATGTCATCGAAACACTCGTACAGAAAATTCTGTTTGTGGTGGTGCGCCATCCACTGGGCCAGGATCGCGCCGCCTCGGCTGACGATTCCGGTAATGCGCTTGGAAACCATCGGCAAATACTGAATCAGCACGCCGGCATGGATGGTCATATAATCCACGCCCTGCGCCGCCTGCTCTTCGATTACTTCGAGCATCACGGCGGCGTTGAGGTCTTCGACGCGCTTGACGCGCGAGATTGCTTCATAGATAGGCACGGTTCCTATGGGGACCGGGGAGTGGCGGAGGATGGCTTCGCGAATCTCGTGAATGCCGCCGCCCGTGGACAGGTCCATGACGGTATCGGCGCCGTAGTGGACCGAGGTATGCAGCTTCTTCAGCTCCTCGTCCACGTTGGAGGTGACGGCCGAGTTGCCGATATTGGCGTTGATCTTGCAGAGCGAGGCGATGCCGATGGCCATCGGCTCGAGCTCGGGATGGTTGATGTTCGCGGGGATGATCATGCGTCCGCGGGCGATTTCATCGCGCACTAGCTCGGCGGTGATCTTCTCGCGGGCAGCAACGAATTCCATTTCCTCGGTGATGACACCCTGGCGGGCATAGTGCATCTGCGAGAAGTTGCCGTCCTTGTTTTCGGCTTTGCGCTTTGCCAGCCACTCTGCCCGCGGCTTGGGCGGGGTGGTGAAGCCTTTGGTGTTATTGCCGTTTGCCGAATTGCCGTTCGTTGCCGTCATGTTTGCGTTCACCATCCTTCACAAAATCTAGAAACCGATTATACGCCGGGCGCGGGGGTGACCGCCTGTTGTTGCCGAGAGCGCTAACTCCACGTAACTTCATTTGGACATCGCGGGCCGGAAAAGCTACGATGGCCTACCGAACGGGACAGATAATCGGTTAGCGTCGCGATGGAAGACGAGATGAAAAAGTGAATCCGCGGCGCCGGGCAGGGAATCGAAAGTTATAGTTGTTATAACGACAATCTCCGGAGCCCCGGTTCCGGCAGGAGAAATGAGAATGAAGCGACTGTTAGGCACAAGTAACGACGTGGCGCTTACAAGCCTGCGGCTTGTTCTGGGAGTGGTCTTCTTTGCGCACGGCGCACAAAAAATGCTGGGATGGTTTGGCGGTTATGGGTTTCACGGCACGATGGGTTTCTTTGCCCACCTGGGAATTCCGGCGCCGGTCGCGTTCCTGATTATCTGCACCGAGTTTTTCGGCGGCCTGGGACTGATCGTCGGACTGTTGACCAGGATCGCAGCGCTTGGAATCGGCGGCCTGATGATCGGAGCCATCTTCATGGTCCACCTGCCGAACGGTTTCTTCATGAACTGGGCGGGCACGCAGAAAGGCGAAGGGATCGAGTATCACCTGCTGGTGCTTGCGATGGCGGCGACGTTGCTGTTGCGTGGAGCGGGGGCGTTTTCCGCGGACCGGGCGATAGCGAAGTAGGGTTAGTCAAGGTTCCCCGGCATGGATTGAAGTTCACAAAGCGAGTCTTGCCGTCGTGGCTGCAGGCAACTGCCGAGCTTCGCTCGGCTTGGACGGGCGAGGGCGCCCGTCCCCACACGAACCAGTCCCCACCGAACTAGTTCCTCAGCGTCTTGCCGGTTTTTAGGGTGTACTGAATTCTCTCCTGCGTTTTCTTTTCGCCGCATAGGGACTTGAAAGTCTCACGCTCCAGGTCAAGTACATACTGTTCGCTGATCGGAGTGCCGGGCGTGATATTCCCCCCGCAGAGCACTTCCGCGATCTTTGTCGCCAGTTTCTGTTCGTGATCGCTGATGTAGTCGCCCTTGCGCATCAGGTAAACGCCCATTTTGAGCGCGGCGAGAATGCTTTCCCCGGGCGCAGGAATGTCGGTGCGCATCACGGGAGGCTCATAGCCCGCTCTGACGAGGTCAAGCGCGCGGGCCTTGGCATCGGAGAGTACGCGCTCGCGGTTCATGGTGATGCGATCGGAGTTCGACAGGAAGCCGAGGCCGCGAGCTTCGTGAGCCGAAGTGGCGACTTTGGCGGTGGCGATGGTTTCAAAAGACTTTTTCATCGCCTCCATGAGTTCCACCGACTCGCCGCGGCCATCGGGACGAATGGAAGCTGCGCTGTCCACGGCGCGCAACAACATTTCCTTGCAACCGCCGCCGCCCGGAAGCAGCCCCACGCCGACTTCGACCAGTCCCATATAAAGCTCCGCATGGGGCTGGCGTGCGGCGGCGTGCAATGAGACTTCGCAACCGCCGCCGAGCGCCAGTCCAAAGGGCGCGATCACGACCGGCTTGGGTGAAAACTTGATGGCCTGCGTCATGCCTTGGAACTGGCGGATGGCCATGTCGACTTCATCCCACTCTTCTTCCTGCACCGACATCAGCAAGAGCATGAGGTTGGCGCCGACCGAGAAATTCTGGGCGTCGTTGGTGATCACGAACGCGTCGAAGTTGTCGCCGGGACCGCCGGGTTTCAGCGTCTGCAAAATTAGCGAGATGATGTCGGCGCCCAGCGCGTTCATCTTGGAGTGAAACTGAATGCAGCCCACGCCGTCGCGCAGATCTACAAGCGAAGCTCCAGAGTTCTTCTTGACTACGCCGTTGGATTTCTTGGCGACCTCGACCGACCAGACTCCGGCCGGCACGGCAACGGGTTCCAAGTTTCCGGTTCTCAGATCCCAGTAACGCTTGCCGGAGGGAGTCTTCGAGTCGTCGGCGTACCAGGACTTCTGGCCGGAGGCGAGCAATTTTTCGACGTTCGCCGCGATGGGACGGCCTTCTTTTTTCATGCGTGCTACGGTTGCTTCCACACCGGCGGCGTCCCAGAGTTCGAAGGGGCCGAACTCCCAGTTGAAGCCCATGCGCATGGCGCGATCGATCTCGACTACGGAATCGGAAATCTCGGGAATGCGGTTTGCCGAATACGTCCAAAGATCGGAAAGGGCGGTCCAGAGAAAAGTGTTAGCCTTATCGGGCTTCTGAGGTGCGCCGCCATCGAGCCCCAGCAACATGCGAACGCGCGCGCCGGTCTCCTCAACATTTTTTGCCATATCGAGGGCGGCAAATTTCGGCTTCTGGCGGGGATGGTATTCCAGGGTTTTCCAGTCCAGCGCCATGCGCTCATCTTCTTTTCCTTGCGAGCCCTTCACCTTCTTATAAAAGCCGCCCTTGGTTTTATCGCCCAGCCACTTTCGTTCGAGCATCTGGCGGAAGAATGCGGGAATCTGCAATTCGCTGCGCTCGTCATGGACGTTCTGGGTCATGTTGCCGACGACGTGGCCCAGAATGTCGAGCCCCACCAGGTCGATCGTCCGGAAAGTGGCGGAGCGCGGCCAGCCCACGGCCTGTCCGGTGAGGGCATCAGCCTCTTCAATGCTCAAATCCATTTCCTGCATCAGGCGGATCACGTTGAGGACTGAGAATGTGCCGATGCGATTGGCGATGAAGTTGGGCGTGTCCTTGGCAAAGACGACGCCCTTGCCCAGTTGCACATCGGAGAAGTGCGCTACGGCTTCGATCAACGCGCGGTCCGCTTCCGGTGTTGGAATCAGCTCCAGCAGCCGCATATAGCGCGGAGGATTAAAAAAGTGGGTGCCGAACCAGGAGCGCCGAAAGTCTTCGGAAAAGCCTTCGGCGATTTTTGCAACCGGAAGGCCGCTGGTATTGGTGGTGATCATCGTGCCCGGCTTGCGGAAGGCGTCCACCTTCTTCAGCAGAGACCGCTTGATTTCGAGGTTCTCAACGACCGCCTCGATGATCCAATCCACGTCGGCGAGACGCTTGAGATCGTCGTCGAAATTGCCGACTGTCACGAGGCGCGCGAGCGACGGTTCAAAGAACGCCGCGGGTTTCGACTTCTTCGTGGCGTCGAGTCCAGCTGCAGAAATTTTGTTACGAGCCGGACCGTCCGCGTCGGGCGGAACGATATCCAGGAGCAGGGATGGCACTCCGGCGTTGGCAAAATGCGCGGCAATACGGGCGCCCATGGTGCCGGCGCCAAGGATGGCAACTTTATTGATGCGTTTCATAAGGGCTGACTCCGTAATTGATGACGTTTACCTAAGTTAGAAATAGAAAATCCTCGAGGAGACTGCGGATAAAGTCCAGATTCGACACCCAGCCCCTAAAGAGTGTGTGAGAGCCAGGTCGTCCCTCCGGGACTTGAATCCTTTCTTCCACTTTCCCCAGCGCTGAAGCGCTGGGCTAATCTCGTTCGCCCCTCCGGGGCTGGATTTCTTACGCACGCTGTTCCACCGAATTTCC
>ODAK010005469.1_pt1 | contig 12908 bp, 6 predicted proteins | sample 1539591 | NCBI WGS metagenome assembly ODAK01 (sample SAMEA3539303, study PRJEB22396) | soil metagenome | biome: tundra; feature: field; material: soil | place: USA | collected 2010-05 | depth 0.15 m | reverse complement strand
GCGGACTCCCGGCTCGCGCTGTGTGCGCTCGATCTTCGCCACGTGACTGGGGTTCAGGCCGGATTCGTGGGCCACTCGTTCTTGGCTCCATCCTCGTGCTTCTCTGAGCTGCTTCAGGTTCGCGGCGAAGACATCCAGCGGATCGGGCATAAGCCGCACGATCCCTGGCCTGTGCCAACTGTGCCAGGTACAATTGGGACAGGTAGAGCTTTACGGAGGGAGCAGCAAGTGGTTTGGTCCTCGAGGAAGAACCGACGAACACAGCGTCAAGCGAGTGCCCGCAGAGCGATATCCGGGCGTGCTCGCTCGGCTGCCTGCGGCCGGGTAGACGACCTCAATCTCCGGAGGGCCGTCCGTCATCGGCTGGTGTCTGCCGGGCGTTTTCGCGCGCTTCGACGCGGTGGACCAGCTGGGCATAGGTCCAGCCGAGGGCTCGTGCGATACGACCGGCGAGGCCATAGCTGGGGTTCTCGCCAGCCTCGATCCTGGATATCTGCGCCTGGCTGCTGTCTGCCGCGAGCCCGATCTGTTCCTGGCTCTTGTCGAGTTCGATGCGGCGATCGCGGATCACTTCGCCGAGGGCGATTTGCGGGTCGGGGCGTTGGGGCATCGCCGGGAACCCTCGGAGTTACGCGTCCCAATTACCATACGTTTATGGATGGGGGCGTGGGCAGGCCTCTGCTCGGCCGGGGCGTTGGCATGGCCAGAGCCGGGATCGACGGGACGGAGAGCCGATGCCTCCAGCGTTGACCGAGGAGCGTGCGGTCCAGATCGAGCCGTTGTACGCGAAGCTGCCGGGTGGCCGGCGCGGCGTTCACGGGCTGAGCAAAGACGAGGTGGCCGCTGACCAGCGCCGGCGCTTGCAGGGAGCGATGATCGTGGCGGTCGATCGGCAGGGCTACCAGAAGACCACGGCACGCGAAGTGTGCCGGCTGGCTGGCGTCTCCGAACGGGCGTTCTACGAACTGTTCGACAATAAGCAGGGCTGCTTCCTTGCGAGCTACGACACGATTGTTGAGCGTGGCGTCGAGCGGATCGCCGCCGCCTACCGCTCGCAGGGGGCCTGGCAGACGAAACTGCGAGCCGCGTTCGACGCCTACGCCACGGAGGTCGTGAGCGACCCCAAGGCGGCGCGGCTTGTGCTGGTGGAGGTTCTCGGCGCGGGGCCAGCCGCCGTGGCGCGGTTGCGGAGCACGCGGCTGATCTTCGAGCAGATCGTCAGCGCGAGCTTCAGCGAGGCCCCCGACGGCGTGACGCTGCCGCCGCTCATCGTCAAGGGGATCGTGTGCGGCGTGGAGCGCATCACGCGCCAGCGGCTGCTCGCCGGTGGCGTCGAGGAGCTGCCCGCGCTCGCGGATGAGCTGCTGGCCTGGGCGCTCTCCTATCGCTCGCCGGCCGCCACCGCGCTGGCCGCCACCTCGGCCGCACACGACGAGTGGCGTGCACCTGATCGGTCAGCCGCCCGGGTTGAGAACGATCGGGCACGAATCCTTTACTCTGCGGCGCGGATCGCGGCCGCCAATGGCTATGCCCACCTCACCCCTACAAAGATCATGCGGGCCGCCGGCGTCTCCGAAGCGACGTTCGACGACCTGTTCCAGAGCACCGAGCAGTGCTTCCTGGATGCGCTGGACCGGCTCTGGCTCGAGGCACTCGTGTGCGCGGCCAGGGCCTCGCGGAGCAGCGAAGACCGGCTGGCCGGCGCCCACCGCGGGATCGTGGCGCTCATGCAGCACATCGCGAGCGACCCCGTGCTGGTCCGCGTCGCGTTCGTGGAGATCTTCGCCCTCGGACCGGCCGGCATCAAGCGCCGCGAACGGCTGCTCGGCCAGTTCACCGAGCTACTCGCGAGGAGCGTGCCGCGCTCACAACGACCTTCAGACCTGGTGGCCGAGGCAAGCGTCGGCGCCATCTGGGGCATCGTCCACTACCACGTCACACGCGGCGCCACCCACCAGCTGCCAGGGCTCGCCGACTACGCCACCTACATCGTGCTCGCCCCTGTGATCGGCGGCGAGGCCGCCGCCAAGGTGATCCTCGCTGGCGAAGAGGGGGTTTGCGTCCGCGCGGCCTAGGAATGAGGCGAGCGCGCGGCTTGTCAGGAGAAAGACGTGTGGTGTCAACCCGATGACTCCGTCTGCTATTCCCAACGGCCACGCGCGCCTGGCCGTCGAGCAACATGGTGCGGTGTGGTGCCCGCTGATTAGCGAGCCTGCGCAGCTCGATCTGGACGTCGACGCCGGGTCATCGGTCCGAGAGCAGCCTGCAGCGCTGGCTACGCCATCTGTCTAGGGTGGTTCACGTAGTCGGAACATGGGCCGGTGGGGGGTCTATCCTCTGCTGGGCGTCGTGTCCGTACTTACCCGGGAGTTGTGAGGGAGCAAGCCGAGGGGAGAATGAGCCAACAAGACCAGCTGGGAGCACGCGCGCTGAAGCTGCTCGCCGAGGAGTCGATGGTCGCGGTTCTGCGTGGCCTGGCTGACGGCGCGCTTCGTCCCGCAGAGCTGGAGCAGCGTCTGCCGGATGCGGGGCACTCACCGGTGATGCGACGGTTGCGTCACCTGCTGGAGAGCGAGCTCGTGACTTGCGAGCATCAGCCGGGGCTGCCGCCGCACGCTCGCAGTGCCGGCGTCCCTCGCGAGGCTCATTACAGCCTTACCGACGCTGGCCGGATGCTGTTCGAGGTCACTGCTGAGGCCTGCCGCTGGGAGCAGACGTGGTGCCCGCAAGACGAGCGACGCGGACCGGCGGGCGTCCTGGCGATCAAGCTCATCGCCGTCGATCACACGCGCGAAATCATGCTCTTGCTGGCTGACGGCCCGCTGTCTCCCGCCGATCTGGGCGGGTGCGTGCGCGACCTTGGCCGCTCGGCGCTGCGGCGCCGCCTGCGCGAGATGATCTTCGCGGGGCTGCTCGAACAGCGCAAGCGGGGACGGGTCTCACTGTATGAGCTGACGGCTGGTGCCCGGCACATCGCGCTCGTCGCGATGCTCGCCGGGCGCTGGGAATGGCAGTGGTCAAGGCCGGAGCACCCGGCGCCTGGCAGGGACCTGCACAACCTGCTGCACCTGCTCGCGCCGGTCGCTCGCATCCCCGAGCCGATCGCGGGCATCTGCCGGCTGCACCTGGACACGCCACGCGGCGCGGATGACCCCGATATCTACCTGGCGGCCCGCGCCGGCAACGTCCTCGCCCTCGCCGGCGCCCCCGCGGCGCCACCGGAGGCTGTCGGCCACGCGACCCCCGAGGCGTGGTGCGATGCGCTGCTCCTGCGCGAGGGACCGATCACGGTCAGCGGCAACCAGGCGTTGCTGTCGGCCGTGATCGGGGCCTTGAGCGCGGCGCTCGTGGCCTGAACGTCCACAAACCCGCCCGAGCAGCAATCTTTAGGAAAGTTTTATCTGCGGTCTAGGCGCGTTCTCGCGACGCGTCCTCCAATTTGGACTTTCCCGAGATGCAGGGCATTTAGCGATTACTCAGCGCGTTTGTCCGCACGTTGGGCAAAGGAGGTTCCGTATCTCGGAATCACTCTGGTGACACGCCACCCCTCCGATCTGCTAGACCTCCCTCTTGTCCCGTCGCCGGGGCCGAGCAGCTGCCCCGACGCGCTCGTGCAGTCGAGTAGGAGGAGGGCACCAACCCAGATCAGATCGCAACCTTCTTTTGGCAGACCCGCCGACGCAGTTCGATGCGGCGGGTCCCCGAAGCCCCATACGGAGCGCCGCGGCAGCTCGGTGGCGGTCCGCATGGATCAAGGCGATCCTCTGTGTGCCGCAGCAGCGAGCAGAGACAGCCCGACCCCGGAGCGCCACTACGTGATAGCGGTGGGTGCCCCAGGGGCCAAGTACAACAATGAGGAGCATACCAAATGCATTCCAGTCGAGTAAGACATCTCATGGTCGCCATCCTGGCCGTCTTCGCGATCAGCGCGCTCGTGGCTTCGGCAGCATCGGCGGCGGCACCGGAATTCAAACCGTGGTGCTACAAAAAGGGCGTTGGCAGCAAGTATAAAACAAAAGCTGCGTGCGAAGCCGGCGTAATAACTACCGGTGAATGGGAACGCATCCACTTCACCTCGACGAGCGGACCGGCGCTCCTCGAAACCACAGAAAAAAACAAAGTCGAATGCGCAAGCGACACCGACTCGGGTGAACTCACCGGCCCGAAAACAGATCTAGTGACAGTGCGCTTCGAAGGATGCAAAGCATTCGAAGAGACATGCCAGTCCGGCGCGGTTGCCGGGGTAATTGAAACAAAGCCGCTGAAGAGTCTGCTGGGCTTCATCAAAAAAACAGCACCAATAGAAGTCGGCGTCGCCCTCTCACCGGTGACAGGTGAAGTTCTGGCGGAATTCGAATGTTCAAAAGTCCCGATAGTGGTGAAGGGCTCGGTCATCGGAGTTATCACGCCTCTCAAAACGACAGGCGTGACCTTCACCGAGACGTTCACCCAAGCAGCAGGGGTGCAGAAACCGACCAAACTCGAAGGCGAACCAGCAGACGTCCTCATCACGAGCATCGCTGGAGGGGCGTTTGTACAGTCCGGCGAGGCAACAACGGCAACACTCACGATGTCCTCGGCAACGGAGGTCACCTCCTGACCGAGCTGAGCATCTGAATGAGCAGTGGAGCGTGCGTGGGGCCTCCAGGCCCACGCACGCTCCTCGTATCTGTGCTTGTGCAAACACAGTCCATTGACGGACATAAGTCCGATGCGTAGCCTTGCTGAGAAGAAGTTGAAGAGTTGAAGAAGAAGTTGAAGAGTTGACGAGGGGGATAGAGTTTCATGAGCAGCTCGTCGTGTGGTTGGGACGTTGCGCCTGACGGTCATGTTCGCGTCTCCCGGGCAGTCGCGGCGTTGGTGTGCGCGCTGCTAGCGATGAGCGCTGGGCTGGTGTCGCGGCCCGCGCCCGCGCGGGCCGCGACGGTACACGATTACCTCTCGCGGCTGACCGGAGTGCCGTTCGGCGCCCCGGTGAGCGGCTCGTTCAGCCAACCGGCGGGGCTGGCGGTCGACTCGGTCGGCGACGTGTATGTCGGCGACTCCGTCAGCGGCGTCGTCGACGAGTTCGGCCCCCCCAGCGAATTGAGCTTCCTGTCCCAGCTGCTGGCGCCGCAAGTCGAAGGAGCGCGAGCGGAAGCTGGGGGCAGCGTCGCCGTGGGCGACGTGACCGGCGAAGCGTATGTCGCGGACGGCGAAACGGGAGTGGTGTACGTGTTCGGCGTCGCGGGCGAATTGCTGGCGAGCTGGGATGGCAAGGGCGTGCCGGGCAAATCCTTCGGCGAAGCAGGCGTCAACATCGCGGTGGACAACTCCGCCAGCCCGTCGGACCCGGCGGCGGGAGACGTGTTCGTCAGCGACGGCGAACACGCCGCCGTGGACGTGCTCAGGCCTGAAGCTGGTGGCAAGGAGACGTACCTGGCGCGGCTGACCAAAGCGCCGCTCGCCGACGGCGGTCGCTTCCAAGCACCGCACGCGGTGGCGGTCGATCAAACCAACGGCGATCTCCTGGTCGCCGTGGTCGCGAAAACGGGCAGCGAGAAAGAAAAGGAGGTCGTCGATGTCTTCGAACCGGAAGCGGTGCTGGGTGAATACAAGTTCCTGCGCCAGCTGACCGGCCCGCCCGGCGGCAAATTCGGCGAAGAAATCGCGGGCGGCGAAGAAATCGCGGGCATCGCCGTCGACAGCGCCGACGGCGACATATACGTCTCCGACACTCAGGCGAAAGTCGTGGACGAGTTCACCTCCGCAGGCGTGTATCTCACGCAACTGACGGGCACCCCCCGCGGCGCGTTCGCCAGTCAGTTGAAAGGCGTGGCGGTCGGCCCCACGGGAGACGTGTACGTCGCCAACTCGGGCGAGGGCACGCAAGAGGTGGACGTCTTCGGTCCGAACGTCGTCGTCCCCGACGTCACGACGGGAGCGGTCTCCAACCTGCAGGCGGGCAGCGCTACGCTGACCGGCACCGTCAACGCCGACGGCGAAGGCGAAGCGACGTGCCGCTTCGAATACGGGATGAGCGTCTCCTACGGGCAGTCGGCCGCCTGCTCTCCGGCTGGCGTGTCGGGCGACAGCCCGGTCGCGGTCAGCGCGCCCCTGACGGGCCTTTCACCGGGCACGCTCTACCACTACCGCCTGGACGCGAGCAACGCCAACGGGACGAGCTCCGCCGAGGGAGAATTCACGACCACCGGGCCGCAGATCCACGGCGAGTCTGCCGTGCAGATCGCCTCGGGCTCGGCGACGCTGCAGGCGCAGATCGACCCCGCCAAGACTGCCACTAGCTACTACTTCCAGTACGGCACGAGCAGCGCCTACGGCACGAGCGTGCCCGCCCCCCCCGGTACCGGGATCGGCTCAGGCGAAGAAGACGTCGGCGTGAGCGTGCCCCTGGAAGGCCTACAGCCGGACACGACCTATCACTACCGCGTCGTCGCCCTCAGCGGACTCGCCACGAGCGAGGGCGCCGATCAGACGTTCACCACCCAGCCGAGCGCCGCCGGCGCGTTGCCCGACGGACGCGAGTGGGAGCTCGTCTCCCCGCCCGATGAGAACGGGGGCTTGATCGATGTTCTCAACTATGAAGGAGGGGTGGCGCAGGCCTCAGAAGACGGCGGCGCGATCAGCTATGGCATCTCCACGGCGGCCGGCTCCGAACCGCAGGGTAACCGCTCGCTGGAACCGTCGCAGATCCTCTCCGTGCGCGGCGCCGGCGGCTGGTCCTCGCAGGACATCGCGCCGCCCAACGAAACGGACACCGGCCTCCACACCGGGAACGTGTCGGAGTACTACCTCTTCTCCTCCGACCTGTCGCTCGGGCTCGTCGAACCGAAAGGCGAAACGCCGCTGTCGCCGAGGGCCTCGGAATACACGCTCTACCTGCACGCCGACACGCCGATAGCGCCCGAAGCGTCGCTGAGCGGCGTCTACGGCGAAGCGCAGGAAGGCGGAGGCTACCTGCCGCTGCTCACGACCGCGGACGTCCCGCCGGGCACAAAGTTCGGGCAACACGAACTCCAAGCCAAGTTCCTGACCGCGACACCCGACCTCAGCCACCCCCTCTTCTACTCCCCGGAAGCTCTGACGACCAACGCCGTCAAGAACGGAAAAGAAAAGAGTCTGTACGAGTGGGCGGGGGGTGCGCTGCAACTCGTCAGCGTGCTGCCCGACGGCAAGCCCGCGAGCGAGGAAGCCGCAACAACAGGACAAGAACAGGAACCGACCGTCGGCTATGCAGAGGAAGATATGAGGCACGCGATCTCGAACTCGGGTTCGCGCGTGTTCTGGACCAGCGGACCATACCGGCACCTCTACATGCGTGACATGGTCAGGGGCGAAACGATCCAGGTCGACGCGCCCGAAGGCGGCGTGGCGCCCGGCAGCGGGGAGCCGCAGTTCCAGACGGCCAGCAGCGACGGCTCGAGGGTGTTCTTCACCGACCAGGCGCGGCTGACCGTCGACTCGACCGCATCCTCGGTCGAAGGAAAGCCCGACCTGTATGAGTGCGAAGTGATCGAAGCGGCCGGCAAGCTCACATGCAAGCTGAGGGACCTGACGGTCGACCACAACCCCGAAGAAAGCGCCGGCGTGCAGAACCTCGTGCTCGGGGCAAGCGAAGACGGCTCCTACGTCTACTTCGTCGCCACAGGGGTCCTCTCCGGGGCCCCGAACGATCACGGGGAAAGCGCGGCGCCGGGCGCGGAGAACCTCTATGTGGCTCACTACGACGGCGCGGGATGGACGACGAGCTTCATCGCTGGCCTCTCAAGCGAAGACGACCCTGACTGGGGCGAGAAAGAAATTGGCAAGCCCCTCGCCGACCTCGTGGACCTTACCGCTCGAGTCTCACCGGATGGCCGCTACGTCGCGTTCATGTCGCAGAACAGCCTGACGGGGTATGACAACCTCGACGCGAACAGCGCCCAGCGCGACGAGGAGGTCTTCCGGTATGACGCGAGCGCCGCTCGTTTGACCTGCGCGTCGTGCGATCCGACCGGCGCGCGCCCGGTTGGGGTGCACGACGAAAGTACGCTAGAAGAAGGACGGGGAGAAGGGGAACGGCTGCTCGTCGACAAGTCGCAGATCTGGAGGGGGCGCTGGCTGGCCGGGTCGATCCCGGGATGGACGGGGGCAGAAGCCGGGGTCGATCACTCTCACTACCAGTCGCGTTACCTCTCTGATGACGGCCGGCTGTTCTTCGACGGCGCCGATGTGCTCGTGAGCGGGGTGACGGCGCCCACCAGGGAAGAGGAGATAGGCGGCAAGGAGGTGGTGGTGGGTGTCGAGAACGTGTATGAGTACGAGCCGCCGGGGATCGGCAGCTGCACCAGCTCCAGCGCGAGCTTCAGCGAAGCCTCCGGTGGCTGTGTCGGGTTGATCTCCGCGGGGACCTCGCACGAAGAATCGGCGTTCCTGGACGCGAGCGCGAGCAGCTCAGACGTGTTCTTCGTCACGGCCGCGCAGCTCGCGGCGCAGGACCACGACACCGGGCTCCACGTCTACGACGCCCACGAATGCACAGTGGCCTCGCCGTGCCTGGCGGCGCCTGCGGAACCGCCGCAGCCGTGCGGCAGCGGCGAATCGTGCAGGCCGGGCTCCTCGCCCCAGCCGCCGGGGTCAGGCGCGCCCGCCAGCGCGAGTCCCTCCGGCTCGGGCAACATCGTCGCGAAGGGCGGGGTGCTTGCCAAAAAAGCAAAAGCGAAGCCGTTGACCCGCGCGCAGAAGCTCACAAAAGCCCTGAAGGCCTGCAGGAAGAAAAAGAGCAAGAGCAGGCGGCAAGCCTGCGAAAAGCGGGCTCGCAAGCAATATGGCGCCAAGTCCAAGGCAAAAGTGAAGAAGTCCACAGCCAGGAAGAGCTCGGGCGCGACGGCGAGACCGGGGTCGGGGCGATGAGTCGCAAGCGGCTCATGCGGATAGGGCGCGTTCTCGCCGTCGCGGTGCTCGGCGTGCTGCTGGCGGCGGCGGCCGAGGCGACGCCGGCGTTCGCGCGCGCCCCGCGCTGGCGGCTGAGCGCTGCCACGACGCCGACGAACATGCCGCCCGGCGGCGAAGGCAAAGTTCTCTTGCTGGCGAGCAACCTCGGCGACGCGAGCGTGGACGCGGCGGGCGCGCCTGTGAGCTTCACCGACACGCTCCCGCCGGGGCTGAGCGCAACCGCGATATCGGGCGCCAGCCACATACCCGGCACAGCCTTCGGCTTCTCCGGCAGCAGCGGTGCGGTGAAATGCGAACTCTCGACGTTGAGCTGCGCCTATGAAGGGACGCTTGCGCCGTATGGCTGGCTGGAAGTCACAATCGCGGTCAAGGTGGCGGCGCAGCCGCCCGCCTCGGGTACCAACGAAGTGAGGATCGCGGGCGGCGGTGCGCCGCCCACGACCGTCGCAAAGACTGTCACGTTCGATGGTGCGCCGACACCGTTCGGGATCGAAGCCTTTGAATTCGCGCCGGAAAGCGAAGACGGCTCGCTCGACACGCAGGCGGGCTCGCACCCGTTCCAGCTGACGAGCACGATCGCCCTGAACCAGGCCGAGGAAGTCAACCGGCTCTTCGGGCTCGAGCCGAAGCCGCCCGCGCTGGCACGGAACCTGCGCTTCGACCTGCCGCCCGGCCTGGTGGGGAACGCGACCGCGATCCCGCGGTGCACCGAACTTCAGTTTGAGAGCTATACGGAGGTCCGCGGCAAGGAAGGCAGCAACCTGTGCCCGCCCGATACGGCGGTGGGGGTGGCGACGGTGACCGCCGTCGAACCGGCAAATCTCGGCGTGCTGTCCTTCGCGGTGCCCGTCTTCAACCTGGAACCGGCGGAAGGGGAGCCGGCACGGTTCGGCTTCATCGCCGGCAAAGACATAGTGGTGCTCGACACCGCCGTTCGCACCGGCGGCGACTACGGGGTGACGGTGACCGTGAGCAACATCACCCAGGCCGTCGACGTGCTGTCGAGCTCGCTGACGCTGTGGGGCGTGCCCGGCGACCCGCGCCACGACCAGTCGCGTGGCTGGGCGTGCCTGAGCGGCGGAGCGAGCGAAGCCAGCTGCAGCACGCTCGGGGAACAGCAGCCGCCGCCGTTCCTGACGCTGCCGACCTCCTGCACGGCGCCGCTGCGAACCACGGTTCAAGGCGAATCGTGGCCGACGGCCGCCGACCCGGCGGGGATCTCCCTGGCGCCATTCGAAGCGTCCTCGACCTTGGCGCCCTTCCCACCGTCCTCGAGCGAGACCCTGGAAGGCTGCGGGCAGCTGCCGTTCAGCCCATCGATCAGCACGGAACCGGACGAACACGCGGGCAGCACACCGACCGGACTGAACGTCGATGTGCATGTCCCCCAGCAGTCGACGCTCGAATCCACGCTTGAAGAAGCGGGGAAGGCCGAGGCGGACGTGAAGGACACGACGGTGACGCTGCCGGAAGGCATGCTGCTCAGCCCCTCCGCCGCATATGGCCTGTTGACGTGCTCGGGGGAACAGGTCGGCTTCGACGGGGGCGAAAAGAGCCCCGCCCGTGAAGAAAGCGTGCAGAGCCTGGGCGAGAACGACAACTTCGGGCCGGGAGCCGCGTCGTGCCCGGAAGCCGCGAAGGTCGGCGCGGTGGAAATCGAAACGCCGTTGTTGGCTCACAAGCTCAAAGGGTCTGTGTATCTCGCCTCGCAGGACACCGATCCCTTCCAGGCGCCGCTGATGCTGTACCTGATCGCGCGGGACCCCGTCTCGGGCGTGCTCGTGAAGCTCGCCGGGAAGGTCACGCCGAGCCCAACCACGGGCCAGCTCGTCTCGACGTTCGAAGACACGCCGCAGCAGCCCTTTGAAGATCTGCGGCTGCACTTCTTCGGCGGCCAGCGCGCGTCGCTCTCCACCCCGGCGCTGTGCGGCCCCCACACGACCACGGCGTCGTTCACACCATGGTCGACCGGGGAAGCCGCGCCGGCGTCCTCGAGCTTCAACGTCACGTCCGGCCCGGGCGGCGGCGCCTGCTCGACGGACCCGCAGCCGTTCGCGCCGTCCCTGCAGGCGGGGAGCAACGGCCAGGCGGGCGCGTTCACGCCGTTCACGCTGAGCATCGGCAACCCAGACGGCGACCAGGCGCTGTCGGGGCTCGCGGTGCATCTGCCCGCGGGGGTCGCGGCGCTGCTCTCCTCGGTGACGCCCTGCCCCGAACCGCCCGCCGGGCAGCAATGGACGTGCGGCCCGGAAAGCCTGATCGGGCACTCCACCGCCAGCTCAGGGCTCGGCGGCGAACCGTACACGCTCGGCGGAGCGGTCTATCTGACGAGCGGATATGACGGCGCCCCGTTTGGCCTGCTGGTCGCGACCGAAGCGAAAGCCGGCCCGTTCAACCTCGGCATGCTCGATGTCCGATCGCAGATCAACGTCGACCCGAACACCGCGGCGGTCACGATCACGACCGACCCGGGCCCCCGCGGCGAAGCGCTCCCGACGATCCTCAAAGGCGTCCCGGTACAGCTCAAACACCTCGAAGTCACCGTCGATCGCGCGGGCTTCCAGTTCAACCCGACCAACTGCAACGCGACGGCCGTCACCGGGACGCTGAACGGCGCCCAAGGCGCGACTGAGGGTGTGTCCTACCCCTTCACGGTGTCCAATTGCGCCGCGCTGCCGTTCAAGCCGACGCTCACGGCCTCCTCGGGCGGCAAGGCGAGCAAAGCCAACGGCGCGAGCCTCGATGTCAAGATCACCTCCGCCGGTCTCGGGCAGGCGAACATCGCCAAAGTCGTCCTGACGCTGCCCAAGGCGCTGCCCTCGCGCCTGACGACGCTCCAGAAAGCGTGCGTCGACGCGGTCTTCAACGTTAACCCCGCGGCCTGTGACGAAGGCTCGGTGATCGGCACGGCGACGATCCACACACCCGTTCTGAAGAGCCCGCTGACCGGCCCGGCCTACCTGGTCTCCCACGGCGGCGCGGCGTTCCCCGACGTCGAGTTCGTGCTCCAGGGCGAAGGCATCACCCTCATCCTCGACGGCAAGACGCAGATCAAGAACGGGGTCACCTACTCGCGCTTCGAATCCGCTCCCGACGCGCCGTTCACGAGCTTTGAAACGGTACTGCCGACCGGTCCGCACTCCGCGCTCACAGCCAACGTGCCCGCGAAGGACGCGTACAGCCTGTGCAAAACGAGCCTCGTGATGCCCACCGAAATCACAGGCCAGAATGGCGACCTGATCAAACAGAGCACCAAGATCAACGTCACCGGCTGCAAGGCGTCCAAACCACTGACGAGGGCGCAGAAGCTCACCAAAGCACTGACGGCGTGTAAAAAGAAGTACAAGCACAGCAAGAAGAAGCAGGCTGCGTGCGTAAAGCAGGCCCGGAGCAAATACGGACCGAAGGCAAAGGCAAAGAAGCCCGCGAAGAAGTCCACCGACAGCAAGGGGAGAAGGTAACCATGAGAACGCACACAGCCTCGTTCCCGTGGCCCGCGGCCTCGCACCCGTGAGCCTTGTCACGAGTAGCGCCGTAGCTTCGCGCCGTTGTGTGCCAGCTATCGTCTTGACTCTCTGCGTCCTCACAGGCGCGCTGGCGCTTGGGGCTTCTCCCGCGAGCGCCCGGCGCGGTACGCGCGCGTATCTTCGCCTCCGCCCCGTTTAGTCAGAGCTCGACGTTCGGGCACCCGTCCGGAGTCGCCGTCGATCACACGCGCGAAATCATGCTCTTGCTGGCTGACGGCCCGCTGTCTCCCGCCGATCTGGGCGGGTGCGTGCGCGACCTTGGCCGCTCGGCGCTGCGGCGCCGCCTGCGCGAGATGATCTTCGCGGGGCTGCTCGAACAGCGCAAGCGGGGACGGGTCTCACTGTATGAGCTGACGGCTGGTGCCCGGCACATCGCGCTCGTCGCGATGCTCGCCGGGCGCTGGGAATGGCAGTGGTCAAGGCCGGAGCACCCGGCGCCTGGAAGGG
>ODAK010005468.1_pt1 | contig 12909 bp, 17 predicted proteins | sample 1539591 | NCBI WGS metagenome assembly ODAK01 (sample SAMEA3539303, study PRJEB22396) | soil metagenome | biome: tundra; feature: field; material: soil | place: USA | collected 2010-05 | depth 0.15 m | reverse complement strand
CGCGGGCGTCAGGTCTGACGGGCCCGCGAACAATCAGCGCGGGAACCTTTCGGCTCCCGCGCGCGTTTCAGACAGTTGGACGATTAATGGCGGGCGGCGTTCGCGGGCGCGTAGGCCTCTTCGAGCGGCACCTTCGGCGGCTGAACGATGCAGCGGCCAAGCCCGATATACGGGGCTGGATCAATGGCATAGCCGTTGATCCGCACCTCGAAGTGAATGTGGTTGCCGGTCGCATGGCCGGTATGGCCGACCAGACCGATTACCTGACCCGCCTTGACCACGGATCCATACCCCAGATTGGGCACGAAGGCCGACATGTGGGCATAGCGTGTCACCACGCCATCGGCATGCTGGATGTCCAGCATATTGCCGTAGCCGGCGTACCAACCCGCGTAAACCACGGTCCCCGCGGCGGCGGCTTCGATGGTCGAGCCCAGGGGCGCGGCCAGATCAATACCGGAGTGATAGGATGAGAAGCCCCTGGAGATTGACGACAGGGCGCCCGCTGGCATCACCATATTCCCGCAAAAATTGGCCGCCTGGGCCGGAACGGCGAGGATGGTGAGGAGGAGTGCAAGTGTTCGCATGAACTCCCGTTAAACGACGAAAGTTAACAGATCAACTCACGAACCCGAAAAAAATGCATAGCGGACCCTCGAAAAATCATTGACTGATCGAACCTGAGTGTGACCTGGATCACACACCGCCCCTGGCGCATCCGCTACAGTTCGAAGTTATCCACATGTTTTCCACTAAATATAGGTCGACCTCGCAAAACCCTGGTCCCGCGTATTCCGCCGGGTTTGGACACGTATCGCGTGTAGATGTCTAAAAAACACACCGAGGCGAGACGGTTGTTGCAGATGCCACACAGTCGCCATCTGGTTACGCAAGCACAACCGTTCCCTCGGCCGACATTTTTTCGATTTCTTCGGCCGCGTAGCCGGCCAATTCGAGGATTTCGCGGCTGTGCTGGCCCAGGGAAGGCGCGAATCGCGCGACCTCGACTCGGGCGGCGGAGAGACGGAAGGGTGGATTAACGACTTTGAACGAGCCGCCCTTGTCATTGACCTCGGTCAACGCGCCGCGATGAGCGAGCTGTGGATCGGCCAGTACCTCCTTCACCGTGCGGTACGGGGAGCTCGGGACGCCGGCCGCGTCGAACGCGGCCTGGCATTCGGCGGTGGTCACGGTGGTGGACCAGGTTTCCAGCAGGTCGACGAGTTCGCCCCAGTTGCTCCGCCGGTCGGGGTACAGGGTGAAGCGCGGGTCGGTGATCCATTCCGGGTGGCCGGCTGCCTGGCAGAGGCTCTGGAACGTTTTCTCGCTCGCCACGGCGGGCATGATGAACCCATCCTTGGTCCGCACCGGCCCGAACATCGGCCGGCCAGGCGGGGTGACCGGGAATTGCGCGGCCTGCACCTCGCCAACCATGAGGGTCAGCATGGTCTCCAGCATCGAGACGTCGATGTGCTGGCCGAGACCGGTCAAATGGCGTTGCGCCAGGGCGGCCATGATGGCACCGAAGGCATAGGTGCCGCTGACCACGTCGGCGATATAGATGCCGCAATTGTCCGGCCGCTCGCGCCCGGGCTGGTAAGCCATGTGCGCCAGGTCGAAGCCCGAGGCGGCGTGGATCGCCGGAGCATACGCGGCGAGGCCGGACGACGGCCCGGTCTGGCCGTAGCCCGAGATCGAGCAATAGATCAGCTCCTGGTGCCGCTTCGACACCGTCTCATGGTCCAGACCGAATCGTCGCATGACTCCGGGCCGAAAATTCTCCACCACGAAGTCGCACGTCGTCAGCAGCCGGCGCACGATTTCCTGGGCTTCCGGACGTTTCAGGTCCAGCACGATGCTGTGCTTGCCGGCGTTCAACTGGCCAAACGACGTCGAGGCGCCCTCACGTAGCGGGGGGCGCGTGCGCATCATGTCCCCCTCGGCGGTCTCGATCTTGATCACCTCGGCGCCAAGGTCCGCCATCAGCCGCGTGCAATAAGGGCCGGCGATGGTGGTGGTGAAATCCAGCACCCGCATGCCGTCCAGGGGACCGGTGGCCATGGTTGGTTCCTCGCTCAGGATTTATTGAGGACGGCTTGCGCGGGGTGCGGATCGTTCAAGGCGTGGACCTCGAAGCGCGCGGGGATGATGTCGGCCCATTCGTTCAGGCGCCGGTGCGATTGCTCGTTGGATTGGCCGTCGAACAGCGTGACCGCACCGTGCCCGACTTTCGCGTGCACCGACCGGACCTCGCCCGACACCTGGAGCGGCGCGACCCAGGCCCAGTAGCGTTTGCGCTGACCGGTCACCGATGAGGGTGGTTCGGGACGGGGTTCGCTGATGACGAGAAACAGCATGCGGTCCGGAAATCCCTTCGAGGCACGTCAGGGAACGGGGAGCATTGGGGAGTGACCCTGGTGTGTAAAGGGGGGGCACGGGCCGGTCCCGTTCAGCGCGATTTAGTCACGTTCCCGAAAAAACAGATACTTCGCCAGCGCAGCGATACCAAGCACCATCAGGACGACGGCGAGGACCCAGACGAGGCCCATGCCCCACATCATGCCGGTGCCGTTCATCATTTCAAACATGCTGGTGCATCTTCGGTGAGTCGTTGCACGTCGTGCGCCCGGCCCATGCGAGGGACGCGGCTGGAATGATCAGCCATTGAGCCAGCGGTGACAGGCCGGTGCCGAACCATGGCAGCGTTGGCATCCATCCGGTATAGGCCCAGGACTGTTTCATTACCGTATTGACATATTCACTGTAGATTGTGTAACAAACGGACCCAACGACCACGGCGGCGGTCACCGGGGCCCTCCGCTGATCCGGCCACTTCGCTGAGCCAGTCAGAGCCAATGCACCGATCAACCCAGTCGCCGCGATGATCAGATCGGCCACCGAGCAATGCAAAACGGCCCCCGCGATGGCTCTTGCCGACGCAGTATGCCATAGCGTGTAGAGCGGCATTTGCGCGGTTTCCCACACCAGATTCCCCGCCGCGGCCGCGAGCAAATAGCGCCTGATCGCGGTTAGCCAGAGTGCTCGCCCCGGATACGGACCGCCGGCGGTCACCGGTGATCCTCCGGTCGCCGCCCAGACGGCATGGAACTTTCGAGCCGGGGAAGCCATCCGGGGAAAGCCAGAAGGAACAAATAAGGCAGTACACCGAACACATGAGCAGTGTGCTCGGTTAATGGACAGAAGGCGGCGATGCCCGGAAAGCAGACCAACACAAATCCGGTGCGGGTTCTCCACCATGGCGCCGGCCGCTCCTCCATGTGCCTGGCCAGGCGGTCAATGTTTCGCATAAGTGCGTTCTCCATCTGGCGCGCCGAACAGCACAACGCTGTAAGGCTCTCCAGATTGCTCCATGCCTGGCGCCGACGCCGGCATGCCGGGAACGGCGAGCCCTTTGGCCATGGGCCTCTCTTCGAGCAGCCGCACCACGTCGGTCGAGGGTACGTGTCCTTCGATGACATAGCCCTCAATGACGGCGGTATGGCAGGACCATAGCGAATCCGGCACGCCGCGGGCCCGCTTGACGACTTCCATGTTGTCGGTGTCACGAACCATGACGTTGAAGCCGGCCTGGCGCATGTGTCGGACCCAGCCCTCGCAGCAGCCGCAGTTGGCGTCTTTCCAGACCGCGATCGGCGGAAATCCGGACGCCCGAACCGTTCCGATCAGAAGTGGCACCCCGGCCGACGACCCAGCCCAGGCGGTCAGCGCCCGGCGGAGAACTCCCCGCCGGGTCTCGACAACAGCAGAGAACATTATCCGTCCCTCCGCATGGTCATGAAGTGCTCGGCCATCAACGTATCAGCGGTCTTCTTTTGATCGTCGGTAAGCACTGCGTAGAGTGGCTTTATGCCCGCCAGGACCGCTTGCATGGCTTCGCTCCCGCTCGCGAGCACCGCGATACGCCGTTCCAACTGCTCAGGTGCCGAGACGGTGCCCGCGAGCGGGGTGGCCGGAGCCGCCGCCTGCCGCATACGCGCTGCCTGGGCGCGGAGGACGTCGGCGAACGTGTTCCATTGCGGCGTTTGCGCGTCGGTGATCGCAAGCTCGGCTTTGAGGAACGCGATCCGGCCTTCGACGTGCGCCAGCCCGGACCCCGCCATGCCGCCCCGACCCATGCCACCTGGGCCCATTCCCATCGCCATCCGCATCATCTGGCCATGCATCATTTGCATCATGCCCATCATTTGAGCGTTGTCCCCGCCCGTCATCATGGGTTGGCCGCCTTTCGCACCGCCAGGCCCCATTCCCATACCGCCTGGCTGCGCCGGACCGCCGGCCATTGGCCCGTTGCCAGGTTGCATACCTGGACGCCGCATCTGCCCCGCGCTCTGATCGGCGGGATGATGCTGATCGGGAGCCTGCGCCGGTTGGGCACTGGCGATTGTGACCGCGCCGAGAAGAGCGATCGTGCTGACTGTCAGTCGAGTGGTCGTTCGCATGTGTAACTCCTGCTATCGCCCATTAATCGAGGGCGATCCTGTCGCCATGGCCGGGTGGGATCTGGTACGTGTGGGAACGTTATCGGTCCGCGGCTCACGCTGTTCCGCGATCAAATCCCCGCGGTCGTGTTGAACCGATGGTTTGCTTAAGGACTGGCGCGCGCCCGTGGGCGCACGGTCAGTCGGCTCCGCGATCCCAGGCTTGCCGCTTGAACCATGAAGGTGCGCGGCCAAGGCCAGGATCAATCAGACGGATCGAGGCGGAGGAAGCGTCGGCGCGCTGCTGAAACCGTGGGGCGCCGCCGCTGACGGCGTCGCGAAAGTCAGAGCCGCCGCCGCGGCCGGCCGCGATATCACTGGGGCGCACGGCAAATTGCCTGAGAGGAACGAACACTCGCATCCCAGGCAACAGCTCAGGCCGTCGGCGTGAATGAGACCATTGGCCTGGATGTGGCCGGGGCAGGGCAACGTCGCGTGAACATCGCGCGTTGACGCCCTGGATTCGTGATGCGTTTCCGTGTGAGCCGCGATGACCGCCGTCGCGACGGAAACCCTGTCGGGGGACAACATGGCATTCGCCCGCACGACGGACATGGCGAGAATGGCCAGGACCAGCAGGCCCGAAAGCACACGCCTCAATGTTTGACGGTAGCTGTGCGGCATCGCGGTTATCTCGTCATCTTCCCGATCGTCGTGATCAGTTCCTCGACTTTGTGCCGCTGATCGGTCGCATCGCCCGAGGCGAACGCGTCCGCGACGCAGTGCGACACATGATCGTGCAAAATTCTCTCTTCCACCTTATGCAGCGCCGCGCGAACGGCATTGATCTGCGTCAATACGTCCACGCAATACCGGTCGTATTCGACCATGCGGAGCAGGCCGCCAACCTGACCCTCAATGCGCCTGAGCCGTTTCGTGACCTCGGACTTCGTAGCCTCGTGCATGACGGCCAGTCCCTTGATACCATACCCAGGAGGGGTATATAGAGCGTCGACCGGCCGATGTCACCTCCCTTGAACATGGCGCGCGGTTCAGATGAGGAATGCCCGTATGGCCGATGCCGGATCCAGCCACGAACACAATCCTGATCACCATGCGGCGTACGGAAATGCCGGGCACGGCGAGACCAGGGTGACGTTGGACAGCGCGCCTGAAACGGTGATCGACCCCGTCTGTGGCATGACAGTCAATCCCGCCACGTCAAAACATCGTGTCGACCACGCCGGTGAGACCTTTCACTTCTGTTGCGCCCGCTGCCGTGAGAAATTCGCCACCGATCCAGCCGCTTACCTCACGCCGAAGGCGAACCCTGAACCACCCCCGGCCGCGGGCACCACCTACACCTGCCCGATGCATCCGGAGATCCGTCAGCAGGGGCCCGGCGGTTGCCCGATCTGTGGCATGGCGCTCGAACCGCTGGTCGCCACCGCCGCGGCGTCGCCCAACCACGAACTCGCCGATATGACCCGCCGCCTGTGGATCGCGCTGGTGCTGTCGCTGCCGGTGGTGGTGTTGGAAATGGGAGCGCACGTGCCGGGTCTGGGCTTGCACGATGTCGTGCCGCCCAGGCTATCGACCTGGATTCAGTTCGCGTTCTCCACCCCCGTCGTGCTTTGGGCCGGAATGCCGTTCTTCCAGCGCGCCTGGGCCTCGGTGGTGAACCGTAGCCTGAACATGTTCACTCTGATCGCGCTCGGCACCGGCGCCGCGTATCTCTACAGCCTGGTGGCGACCTTCGCGCCGAACTGGTTCCCCGCCGGCTTTCGCGGCATGGACAACACCGTGGCGGTTTATTTCGAGGCCGCCGCGGTCATCACCGTTCTTGTTCTGCTCGGGCAGGTCCTGGAACTGCGCGCGCGTGAGCAAACTGGCGGGGCGATCCGCGCCTTGCTCAACCTCGCGCCAAAAACCGCGTGGCGATTGACGGACACCGGTGACGACGAGGAAATTCCGCTGGCGGACGTGCATCCCGGCGACCGTCTGCGGGTCCGGCCAGGAGACGGCGTGCCGGTGGACGGAACGGTGCTGGAGGGCAACGGCGCGGTCGACGAAGCGATGATCACCGGGGAGTCCATGCCCGTCGCGAAGCGACCCGGCGACCGCTTGATCGGCGGCACGGTGAATGGCACCGGCTCGCTGGTCATGCGCGCGGATAAGATTGGCGCGGAAACGATGCTCGCCCAGATCGTCGCCATGGTGGCGGAAGCGCAGCGAAGCCGGGCACCGATCCAGCGCATGGCGGACACCGTGTCGGGATATTTCGTCCCCGCCGTGCTGGCCGTCGCCGTCTTGGCCTTCGCGGTCTGGGCTCTGTGGGGTCCCGCGCCGGCGCTGTCTTATGGGTTGATCGCGGCGGTGTCGGTCCTGATCATCGCCTGCCCCTGCGCGCTCGGGCTGGCGACACCCATGAGTATCGGTGTCGGCATCGGCCAGGGCGCCGGCGCCGGCGTGCTGATCAAATCCGCCGAAGCACTGGAGCGCATGGAGAAGGTGGACACTCTCGTGGTCGACAAGACCGGCACGCTGACCGAGGGCAAACCCAAAGTAATCGCCGTCGCCCTGGCGCCGGGCATGACCGAGGCCGACATCATGCCGCTCGCCGCCAGCCTGGAGCGATCGAGCGAACACCCGCTCGCGGCCGCCATCGTCGCCGCCGCGCGGGAGAGAGGCGTCGTGATGCGCGATGTATCCGGCTTTGCCTCGGTGACCGGGAAAGGCGTCACGGGTCAGGTCGATGGTCGCGCCGTGGCTCTCGGCAGCGCGAACCTGATGGCCGATCTTGGGGTTGATCTGGGCGATTTGGCGGCACGCGCGGATGCGTTGCGGGGCGACGGTGCGACCGCGTTGTATTTGGCCGTGGATGGGCAACCCGGCGCGGTGATCGCCATCGCCGATCCGATCAAGGCAACCACCCGCGCGGCACTCGACACGTTGCGAGAGGACGGCGTGCGGATCGTCATGCTGACCGGCGACAACAAAACGACGGCCGAGGCGGTGGGGAGGAAACTGGGGATCGAGGATGTGCGCGGCGATGTGCCGCCGGAGGATAAGTATCGCATCATTCGCGCACTGCGAGCCGAGGGACGGGTGGTCGCGATGGCGGGAGATGGCATCAATGATGCACCGGCGCTCGCCGAGGCGGACGTCGGGATCGCCATGGGCACCGGCACCGAGGTCGCGATGCAAAGCGCGGGGATCACGCTGGTGAAGGGGGACCTCGCCGGGATCGCGCGGGCGCGGACAATCAGCCGGGCGACGATGCGCAACATCCGGCAAAACCTGGTTTTCGCGTTCGCGTACAACGTGGTGGGGATTCCGGTCGCGGCGGGCGTGCTCTATCCAACGTTCGGTGTGTTGCTGAGCCCCATCGTGTCGGCGCTGGCGATGTCGCTGAGTTCGGTCTCGGTCATCGGCAATGCGCTGCGGCTGCGTGGCATCCGGCTGTAATGCCAGTGGTCGATAGCGCCGGTGGTCGATGGTGCCAGTGGTCGATAGTGCCAGTGGTCGATGGTGTCAGTGGTCGATGGTGTCAGTGGTCGATCGTGAGCGCGGTTTCCGTCCGTCCGGCGGCCATGACCAGTCTTCGAAGTCGAAACGCGATGCACCGTGACACGATCCAAGAGGTATTCGACAATACCTCCCCGAGGCGGCATATTGGAGTGATACCAGCAAGGTGCTCAGGCCAGCTGCACCGGGATCGTCTGGCACCGGCGAACGGCCAGGAACGCCACCATGACTGCACCCCCGTACGGAACCAGACCCACAATGCCCGCCCCTGACGACCAGTCACAAACGACCGGCCTCGGCGTATCGAGCCGCCTCATTCGTCTCGACCCGGGCACCTTCAGCCTGTCATTGATGCCCGGCCCAACGGATCGGGGTGCCGGATTGCCCGCCGTTCGGTTGTCCGTTCCACCCGGACCGTCAGGGCGCCGGGAGGCGGTAAGCATAAGCACGTTCCGCGGCGACGGTTGGCTGACCACCGACGACGAACCCAGCTTGTTTCGTGTGCTGCCCGGAGGGGCGGAGGTACTGGTGACGTTGTATTGGTCCACCATGGAAGGGGCCGCGTCGCCTCCCGCGCTGAAGCTGGTGCGGCTGAACCCGGAGGGGGCGGTCGGCGGACACTTCGACACGACCGCGGGTGCCGTGTCGGCTTCCCCTGCGGGAACCATGCCGCCAGGCTACGTCGCCGGTCAGGGAGGAGGTCCCGCGCCCGGGCTTCCGGTGTCTCGGGTCTCCGAGATTGTCGCCCATATCGAGGGGATCGGCGATGTCGACGGCAGATTTGGTGACTGGGTCGGCATGCGGGGCAGCGGTCGCGCGATCGAGGGGTTCAGTCTCACCCCCAGGCAGGGCATTTCGGCGGAGGACTTTGAAATCCGAGCGGTATTGGGTCGCGACTGGCTCTCGCCCTGGCTGCCGGGCGGCAGCTTCTGCGGCAGCCGCGGTCTCGCGTTGCCACTGCGGGGTTTCTGTATTCGCCTGCATCCGGCCGCGGCCGCCCGTTACGATCTCGCCTGTTTCGCGCGGTTCGTGGATGGCGCGGAGGTGGGGCCCGTGGGCTCCGATCGGATCTGCGCGGCGCCGAACTTCGCCGCGCTGGAGGCGTTTCAGGTAATGCCGCGGCTGCGCGCCGCATAAGGCAGGGGCACCGGCCTGGGCCGCCGCTCCCACGACGGTGCCCGTGCGCGGTGTGATTGCTGACAGGGCACTTGGCCGCGGAATGCGGGGACCGGTCCTGGCGGTCTTCCACCGCCGAAGACGCTGCCAGCGCGCGACCGCCTTGTCGTCACGGCCCGTTCTGGTCGAACCAACCGCGCCGGCACCTGGCCTGCGACAGGCGGCCCTGACGCTCCAGGTGGGGGGAGACCATTTACCGATGGAAGACGACGGATCGGCGGCGCGCGGCGTTGATGAAAACTCCGGGATCACAATCCGCCCCTTCCAGGATCGCGACGCGCCTTTGGTCCGGAACCTGTTTGTCACGGTGACCCGGCAATTGGCGCCACCCGGCGGGCGCGACGCATTCGAAGCCTATATCGCCAGGTCGTTGGCCGAGGAGATCGATCGCATTCCGGACTACTACAGTGAGCGGGGCGGTGGTTTCTGGGTCGCGTGCCGCGAGGACAGGCTTGTCGGCATGTTCGGCCTCGAACGTGCCTCGGCCGATGCGATGGAGCTGCGCCGGATGTATGTCGATCCGTCGGCGCGGCGCGGCGGGATCGGGCGGTCGATGTTGCGGTTCGCGGAAGCCCATTGCCGGCGGTTGGGTGTGCGGTGCCTGAAGCTGAGCACGTCGGAGTTGCAGCCGGCGGCGCTCGAATTGTACCGGCGCGCGGCCTATGGCCTGGTGCGGGAGGAAGTCGCCGTCCAGGTCAGCAACAAGACCGTGGGGGGCGGAATTCGCCGCTACTATTTCGCGAAGGAAATCCGCGCCGAACCGCCCCCGGTTGAACCACCCCCTGGCCACCGCGCGGAAACCGACCAATGATCAATGCCACCCTGGTTTTGGGGCCGCAATGAAGGATCACCATGGCCGACATGCCCGGCTTCACGGCTGCCGAGGCGGCATTTGTGCTGCACGAGCCGATCCGCGTGGTGAAAGAAGGCCTTTGACAGAGGGCCGGTACGCCCGATCCGTCAACTCAGGTCGGGAGCCTCCGTGCGGGTGATCGACTGGCCTGACCTGTTCTACCTGTTCGCCGCCAGGTCATTGCGCGATCACCTGACGCCAGGCGCGCGGGACGCGTTCCACGAAGCCGTGCGGCATACGCGTCCCAGGTGTCGCGACGAGGTGCGGTTTGGCCGCTTTCGGGTCGCGGTCGCGGATCTTGTCGATGAGGTGAACAAACGAACCGCCGAACTGACCGAGCTTCAGCGCAAGATCACGTTCACGGACGATGGTAAGCCGGCCGTTGGTTCGCGCGGCGTCGAGGTCCACCGCATCGCCGCGCTCCTGAACGGCGGTCTGTCGATCAACGCGGTGCTGGAGGAATATCCGTTTCTGTCGCGGGCTGCTGTCGGGACGGCATGCGCGTACGCCCAGGCCTGGCCAGGACGGGGGCGGCCGTCTCGAACGGCCCGCGCCGCGCGTTCACCAGTCGGCGCTGTTGGTCCAACTCGGCCCGGAAGCTCTCGCCCTTGCTGCCGGCGAACCCGCCCGAGACGGCACGTTCTTTCTACAGTTCGTGCACCAGCGCCCTGATGTCGACGGCGAAACGTGTGAGGCCGGCGGCCTGTTCCATGCCTCGCACCTGATGGTGGCGTTCCACCAGGATCATTCCGGCGGCGACGCTCACGGCCAACGTCAGCGGGATGGTAAGCACCGCGATGCGGGTCCTGATGCTGAGATTGGACAACTGAAAGCGGGTCATGCGCATTGCCGGGCTTTCTGGCGGTGAACGGTGCGCGCCAGCCTGTGCCGCGAACCAGAAACAAATGATTAAAGCGGTGCACCACCCGGGCCAACACGGCCAGCGCGAAAATTGGCCGGTGTTGACGCAGGATATCACGCGTTCAACTGAAGCAGTCGAATTTCACCTCTGGAGATGAAGCGTATCCGCCGGACGGAGGCGATGGTCCGCATCCAATTACCCATTCGCGCCAGGTCGCCACAGCACATCGCGCTCTCCGTTGTCATTCAACACCCGGGAGAGCACGAACAAATGATCCGATAGCCGGTTCAGATACCGTTGCAACAGTGGATTTAATCCCTCGACCCCAACCAGGCAACGTTCCGCGCGCCGCACGATCACCCGCGCCATATGGGCCCGAGCCGCCGCCTCGGATCCGCCCGGCAGGATGAAGCTCGTCAGCGCCGGCAATCCCGCGTTCATCGCCTCGATCTCCGTCTCCAATCGCGCCAAGGGGACCTCGGTCAGTCGCAGCCTGTCGCCGCCCTCGCCCGGAACGCACAAATCCGCCCCCACATCGAACAGGTCGTTCTGAATCCGGGCGAGCATCGCGTCCGCGGAACCGCTGTCGAGACCGCCGGGAGCCGCCCGCAACCACCCGATCGCCGCGTTCGCCTCATCCACCGCCCCGATCGCCTCAATCCTGGGCGTATCCTTCCGCAGCCGCGAACCGTCCCCCAGAGATGTCATCCCGCCATCGCCGCCACGCGTCACCACGCGATCGATCCGCACCATGAGGGCTTCTTTCACTGGTTATCGAACTCAAATCCCATCGTCATGTCGGACGCCACCGGCTGCCCGTCCTTGACCGCCGGCAGGAACCGCCACCGCAGCACCGCGTCCCGCGCGGCGCGGTCCAACAGCACGTAGCCCGAGCTTCGCAGCAGGTCCACGCCAGCCGCCGTGCCCGTGGGCGAGACATGGATTACCACCACCACCGTGCCGTGCTGGCCGTTCAATGCGGCCTCCTGTGGATACACCGGTGGGCGGTTATGAAACACCGCGTCCGGCGCGGCGGGAATGACATCCGCCCCGAACGCTTTCGCGTCGCTCGGGCTGTCGGTCCCCGCCAGCGAGATCGTCGGTGCCGGTTGCGCCGGAGGCGTTGCCGGTTCGGGCGCCGCCTGCTGTATCGGCGGTTCAGCCGCCGCCGCCGGTTCGGATTGCCTGGCGGGTGCCGCCGTTTCCTCAGGCGCATTCGGCTGTGCCTCGACCGGTGCCGCCGTTTCCTCGGGTGCGTTCGGCTGCGCCTCGGCCGGTGCCGCCGCCACTTCAGGTGCGTCAGGCCGAGCCTCGACCGGCACGGGAACCGGAGGCGGGGCGGTTTGGGCTTCCGATGGCGCGGACTCCGCCCGCTCCGGTTTGTCGGTGTGCGGTGTCGGCGGGGCTGGCGGTGATGGAGACGGGCTGGCGGTCGGACTCAGATCGCCTTTGCGCTCCTCCATCACCAGTTCGACCTCGATCGGTTTGTCGGGGGTTTCCACGACCGGCACGCCCGCGTGCAGCAACAGCAGGACCGCGGTGACGGCGGCCGCATGCAGGCCGAACGAGACCAACAGCGTAATGATCAGCCCCTGGTCAGGCAATTTCCAACCGGACCGGAGCCGCGTGGACGGTTGCTGATCCGCCGTTTCCCGGTCCGGCAGGATCGATCCCGGGTCAGGTCGCGTCAGGTCGAGTGGTTGACGGTGTTTCATTCGAACGGCGGCAGGCGGGCGAACGGCGGCAGGCGGGCGAACGACGGCAGGCGGGCGAACGGCAACAGGCGGGGCCCCAAACCGGTCCGCATACCGAACAAGGCGGCGGCTTCCTCCAGCACCACGGCAGCCGGGCGGTCGGCGACAATCCGGCCCTGGTCCACGAGCACCACCCGATGCGCGTATTCGGCGGCCAGTTCGACCGCATGCAGGACCACGACCACGGCCGCGCCTGCCTCGGCCGTCTCACGCAACAGGCGCAGGATGGCGTGGCTCGCGGCGGGGTCCAGATCGGCGGTGGGTTCGTCCAGCACGAACATCTCGGGCTCGGTGGCG
>ODAK010005467.1_pt1 | contig 12909 bp, 7 predicted proteins | sample 1539591 | NCBI WGS metagenome assembly ODAK01 (sample SAMEA3539303, study PRJEB22396) | soil metagenome | biome: tundra; feature: field; material: soil | place: USA | collected 2010-05 | depth 0.15 m | reverse complement strand
CTTTATGTTCAGGCCTCCAAGTTTGCTTGTCTCCCAGATCGTTCCTACCGCTGCAGTACTGCCGCAGGGCAGCCGAGACTTTTACTTCCGGGCAGAACGTGCTTCGTTACCTCTGCACGCACCGGATATGCTAGCCGTCCGAATACAGGCAATTGACGGCACAAGGACTTTCACCCTGCTAGATTCTCAGCCTTGTCGGCTGCTCATCCTTCCTTCCTGCTATTCAAGCTACGGGGCTTGGACTATTACCCCAGTGGGACTTGCACCCACTGTTCATGCCAGCCTTCGCTGGACGCACCGTTTTCGGGGACTGATTTGCTTTGAGGCATGTGTGACCGCCAACTCTTCTTGCTCTACCAGGCGCGCGCCATCAAGGGAGGTTCTGAACGAGAGTGATGTGACTGCTGGCGTTCCCTTCATCGGTGATCAGCAACTCGTCCTCGTTGCGGTCCACGCTGATTCCGGAGTAGGGCGGCGGATGCCGTTCGAGGGTGGTGACCAGCGAAGTCTTCTGCGTTGCCGGGTCGTAGAGTTGAATGCGCCAGACCGGCTGATTGGCATCCAGAAAGTAGATGCCGTGCCCGGTAACGGCCCAGTAGCCCCAGAAGCCATCGGGCGGCTGCGTCAACACGCGCGTCTCATTCCCGCGGCCCACCGGAATCCGCCATACGCCGGGCTGGTTGCTCTTGGTGTAGTAGATCCATTGCCCGTCGAGGGATTCCATTGCCAGATAACCGCCATTGGAGGTCACCTGCTGAGGCTGCCCTCCCTCGAGCGCGACCTTCCAGGACTGCCACGTTCCGCTCCGATTCGACGCGAAGTAGATCAACTTCCCATCGGCCGACCAGCGAGGCAGGATGTCGTTTGAGTTGCCCGTCGTCAGCTCCCGGGATGGTCCGCCATTTGCCAAAATGACAAAAATATGAGAATGCCCCTCAGGCCTGGCGTCGTACGCAACCTGCCGGCCATCGGGGGAGAAGGACGGGCTTCCCGTAAGTCCGCGTCCGGACCACGTGAGCTGTCGCAAGGTCAGCCCGTCGCGCGAAGCGATCCACAGCTCCTGTGCGCCTGACCGCCAGCTCTGGAAGGCAAAGCGCGAGCCGTCTGGCGCAAAGGATGGTGCCGAATCCTGCTCCGTGGATGAAACAAGAGCCACAGTCTTCTCTGCTTCCCGATGTCTGGCGGCTTCGCCGTTTGTCTGCAAACGAAGGCCCAGGATGCTCCACGTGGCCGAACTCTGCGTATACAGCAAGGAATGATCGACAGGGGAGATGGCGGGCTGGTAGGCATCTTCCGTTCCCACAGGTAGTCGCTGCGGCTCGCCGCCGCGAACCGCAACCTGCCATAGGGCAAACTTCCCGCCGCGATCCGAAGAGAAAACGACTGCGCGGCCGTCCCGATTCCAGGTCAGGCTGTCGACAATGCGCCGGTCGTGGGTGATCTGCCGCGGGGTGCCGCCGGCAGCCGGCATTACGTAGATGTCGCGGACCGCGCCCTCAATGGCACGGATGAAAGCGATCTGGCTGCCGTCTCGAGAGAAAACGGGATTTGCATCACCGTCCCAAACGTGCGGAGGCGTCGTGATCGGGTGAGCCTGGAGCGTGTCGAGGGAGAGCACATTGATGGCGGGCGGCGCACCATCCGGGAAGACCAGGCTCTTGCCATCCGGGGACCAGGAGAGAGCGCGCTGCTCCCAATGAACCATGCCCTGCGGCGTGTACAGCTTTTGCGCCGGGCCGCCAAGTCTCGAGATCACATAGAGTCCCAAACCTTTACCCGAGACTGCCAGATAGGCGATTTTAGTTCCGTCGGGAGACCACTCGGGCGAATAGTCCGACTCGGTTCGCCGGGTCAGGCGCAGCACCGTTTCGCTTCCGATTTGCTTGATGAAGAGGTTGCGGTCTCCGTTCTCAGGGGTACTCCAAATAAATGCAACGCGTGTCCCATCCGGGGAAAATGAGGCCTGGTCCTGCTGCCCTGCATAGGAAGTCAGTGAGACCACCCTGAAGGCCGACGCCGGAGGGCGAAATCGCACTCGCCATGCCACGACTCCGAGGACGACGGCGGCGGCCAGGGCTATTGCCGCGACGACAACGGGCCATCGCCCCCGCAGGCGCTTCCCCTTCGCGGCCATCTCTTTCGCCGGCTCTGGGAGCTGTTCGAGGGCCGTTGTCTGCTCGGCAAGGCCCGCGCTTGCGGCAGATGCCCACTGAATGGTGACGGGAGGAGCAGAGTTCCTATTCTCCGGCAGATCGGGACGATGAACCTGCGCAACCAGGCGGTATCCGGCTTTGGGAATGGTTTGGATATAACGGGGGGCGTGGGAATCGTCCTGCATTTCCCGGCGGAGCAAAAAAATGCAGCGCGTGAGCACGTCGTCACTGACGAATGTCTCGGGCCATACCGATTCGATCAGCCGTTCCTTGCTCAGCACCTGACCGGGAGACATGGCCAGTTGCAGAAGGACCTTCATCACCTTCGGTTCAAGGTGAATTGTCACATCGCCCTTCGAAATCGCGTTCAATTCGGGATGGATGGTCCATTCCGCGATCGAAAAATGCAGATCGGCCGGCATTGCCATCAGTGTACCACCGCAAGCCAGCCAAGATAACTCACTTTATTTCAACAGCATATAGACCATCAGAAAATCATCAACAATTCCTCAACAGGACTTCATGACTTCCGTGATACTGGAGTCCTACGTTCAGGCCGGTCGGGTAATTTCCGGAGGGGTCTGCACCAAGGCAGAGGCGAACCCCATTGAGATCGAACAACCTCGTTGCTCTCATGACGCAAATTCAGGAGGTAGCATGCGGTACGCAAAGGGAAAGCTTGCACAAGCTTCTAGCAATTTGGGACGCCCGCATCGCAGGCGCATCAGACTGGCGATGTGGTTGCTGGGAACGATCGCCTTGTTGAGTCTGCCGTCTTCGTGGGCCCAGGTCACATCGGGATCGATCTTCGGCGCGGTACAGGATCCGACCGGGGCGGTTGTTCCCAGCGCCAAAATTACTGCGACTGAGCCGACCAAGGGAATCACGCGCACCACAACCAGCAGTTCAACCGGCACGTTTTCACTCCCCAACCTGCCACCCGGATCTTATACGGTGGAGGTGAGCGCTCAAGGATTTGGCACCCTGGCGAAATCGGGCGTGATCTTGAACGCGGCCGATAATCTGAACGCGGGAGTCTTTGCACTGCAGGTGGGCGCGATTGCCGCGTCGGTTACTGTTACGGCCGATGTCGGGCAACTGCAGGTGCAGACCGTCTCGGGCGAGCGCTCCGACCTGATCACGGGCAAGCAGTTGCAAGAGGTCGCGACCAACGGGCGCAATGTGCTCGATTACATGCGGTTAATTCCCGGCGTCGCAGGCGTGGGACAATTTGGCGCGTCCTCCACCGGCGGCCTGGATACCTACAACATCAACGGCACGCGCGCCAACTCGCATGAGTTTACGCTGGATGGGACGTCCGACGTGGACACGGGCAACAACGGCGGCACGCACGTAACCATCAACCCAGACGCCATCGCGGAAGTGAAGGTCTTGACTTCGAACTACCAGGCTGAATACGGCAAAGCGTCTGGTGGGCAGATCTCCGTGGTATCGGCAGGCGGAACGAACGGGTTGCATGGCAATGCCCACTTCTTTCATCGCAACGAGGGCATGAATGCCACCGGCTGGTACAACAACAACAACAACCTCCCCAAGCAACTCTACCGCTACAACACCGAAGGCATCGCCCTCGGCGGGCCCATCAAACACGACAAACTTTTCTGGTTTTTCTCCACGGAGCAGTATCAGCAGCTCGTTCCCGGCGGCACAAATTCCTATTATGTGCCCACTGCGCTGGAACGGCAGGGCGACTTCTCGCAAAGCATCGACAGCAGCGGCAACGCGTTGACCATCTATCAACCGGGAACTACTACACCGTACCCCGGGAACAAGATTACCTCAGGCATAGTTTCCGCTATGCAGACGGTATTCAACCTCTACGTGCAGCCTAATGTGGCCAACTACGGTACAACGCAGGACTCCTACAACCGCATCGACACGCTTTCCTATGACAACCCCCGCCGCGAGTATATTGGCCGAGCCGACTGGCAGATCACGCCCGGCGAGCGCATCTTTGCCCGCTGGATCGGCAACTACCAGTCCACAGTGGCGCCGGTGGGCCAGGTGGGCCTACCCTGCGACGGCGAAATCCAGATTGTGGGCGGCTGCCTGAATACGCAGAATGGGTGGAATCTGGCTGCCGACCTGACAAGCACTCTGACACCCAAGCTGCTGAATGAAGTGAGCGTGGGGCCGAGCGAATATCGCTCGAATACCACCGGTAACAACGGCAACATCTCCGTGGGCAAGAACAGCATTAACCTGCCGCTGCTCTATCCGGTCTCGAGCGACACTTCGATTCCCGACTTCGGCTACGGCGGCAACGGTCAGAGCTATGCGTGGTCCTACTTCGGCGCAACTCCGTGGTTCCAGGCCAACACAACCATCAACGTCAACGACAACTTGACCTGGGTGAAGTCGAGCCACACCTTCAAGTTCGGCGTCTTCTATCAGCGCAATCGCAAGGACCAGATTGCGTGGGGAAACTTCAACGGACAGTTCAACTTCAATAACTGCGCCACCTCGAACAGTCCCACCACTTGCCCCTCCAACACCGGTTCGCCCTTTGCCAGCGCCTTGCTGGGCGATTTCCAGTCGTTTGACCAATCCAGTTCCCGCCCGATCGGCTTTTTCCGCTACAACCAGTTGGAGTTCTATGCGCAGGATACGTGGCAGGTTTCGCAGCGGCTGACCCTCGATTACGGTGTCAGGTTCGTCTGGATTCCGCCGCAGTACGACGCCAAGAACCAGATCGCGCTGTTCGATCCGACGATATTTGCGAAGACCGCCGCGATCCAGATCGACCCCAACAGCGGCAACCCGATCCCCGGTAGCGGCAATGCGCTGGAGGGTATGGCGTACGCCTCGAAGCACACCCTTCCCGCGGGCGGATGGGATGATCGGGGCATCATGCCTGAGCCGCGTGTCGGGTTCGCATGGGATCCGTATGGGGACCACAAAGGCGTGCTGCGCGGCGGCTTCGGCATGTCGCACGACCGCGAGCAGGGCAACCTTGTATTCAACCCGGCGTTCAATAATCCTTCGATTAATGTAACGCCTTCGATTTCGTCGCCGACCTACCTGAACCTCAGCCAGATTTCGAGCGCCCCGCAATCCGCGCCCGGCGTGCTGGGCTCGGTGGAGGGCGTGGAGCGCAGCGGCAAAGTGCCCACGGTATACAGCTACAGCCTGGGCTTGCAGCGCGAGGCTGGCCGGGGCGTCTCGTTCGACATTGCCTATGTGGGCACGGAGTCGCGCCACCTCATCACCAGCAGGGATATCAACACCATCCCCTACGGAACAGCCTTCACCAAGGCAGCGCAGAACCCGGCAAGCTTTCCCGGCGGCGTGGTTCCCAACGTGGAGCCAAACCTGCCGCCCGAGTATGCGGCTGCCGGATACAGTTTCAGCGGCACTTACGCTTACCCAACCAACTACCTTGTGCCCTACTGGGGCTACGACCAGATACCCTACACCAAGTTCGACGGCACGGCGAACTACAACAGTCTGCAGGCATCACTGCAGCGCCGCTTCAGCAGGGGCCTGACCTTTGGCGCGGTCTACACCTGGTCGAAGTCTATGACCACGCAGTCGGATGACAATAGCTTTGTGGATCCGTTCAATTCGCGGCTCAACTATCAGGTTGCTTCGTGGGATCGCCGGAATGTGGCGGCGGTGAACTATGTGTGGGATATCCCGGGCGTGACGAAGCGCTTTGGCGGGCCGACATGGCTGGCCTATCTCACGGATAACTATCAGCTCTCCGGAATCTCCAACTTCATGACCGGGACGCCCAACTCGACGCCGATTTGGGTTCCCTCCAACACCTTTGACGGCGGACGCCAGTGGAGCAAACTGCCCCCGGTAACGCTGGGCATCGATGCACACGGTCAGGCTATTCTTCCGCAGGTCGGGAAGCCGTTTTACGGCACGCCGGACCGGATTCGCTCGGGCGGCATGAACACATGGGATGTGTCGTTGTTCAAGAACCTGCCGCTGCCCGGAAAGGCGGAGCGCTCCATTCAACTTCGCTGCGAAACCTATAACATCTTCAACCACCCCAACTTCTCAAGCAACAATTTTGGCGCCAACTTCACGTTGCCTGGTTACAACGGCGACGGCACTTATACACCGGAATCCATTTCGTTGGCCAACGGCTACGGCCAGCCGACGAGCGTATATCTGCCGTCAGGCCCAGGCGGTCCACGCGTGATTCAGCTAGGCGCCAGAATCTCTTTCTAACCACCGCTACGGCGCGGAGCCCTTTCGGTTCCGCGCCGTCTCATGGCCATGCGGCACTCGGGGTTGTCCTCACCGCTCTCGGCAGAGCAGCGCGGCGTTGGCTCAGACGCGAGCTTGCGCACCGCTCCGCTCCTGAATCATCATCGGAACAAGGATTTGGAAATGCCCAAACGTTTGCGCAGCCTGCCATCTTTCTGTTTGCTTCTCTCTCTCGGCCTGACAAAGCTAAGCGCCCAAGCGGTGGCCGTGTATCAGACTACGCCCGATCTGAAACTGGCCTTGCATCAGGAACCCGCACTTTCGTTCTCATTGGTTCAGCCGATGGGGAACGTCATCCTGGTCGATGACAGCCAGCGATTTCAGACCATCGATGGCTTCGGCGCGGCGATGACGGACTCTTCTGCATGGCTGCTCGAGAATCAGTTGGCCCCGCGGCAGCGCGACGAAGTGATGCGCAGACTCTTCGATCCGCGCGTCGGTATTGGAATCAGTTTCGTACGCGTGCCGCTTGGCGCTTCAGACCTGGCGCTGAATCACTACAGCTACGATGACATGCCTGCAGGTCAGCGTGATTCCGGATTGCAGCATTTCTCGATCGACCATGACCGCGCGTATATTCTGCCTGCGCTGCACCAGGCGCTCGCTCTCAACCCTTCGATCAGCGTGATGGTCACACCCTGGAGCCCGCCTGGCTGGATGAAAACGAAAGACTCAATGATTGGAGGACGGCTGCGCGAAGAAGACTCCTCCGATCTGGCTGCCTATCTTGCAAAATCGGTGAGCGCGTATGAACAGGCCGCGATTCCAGTGAAGTATCTATCGCTGCAAAACGAGCCTCTTTATGAGACTACGGACTATCCGGGGACTCTGATGCCAGCTGCCCAGCAAACGGAACTGATCGGTAAGTATGTTGGCCCGGCATTGAAACATGCGGGACTGCACACGAGCATTCTTGCCTACGATCACAACTGGGACCATCCCGAGTATGCGGAAGAAGTGCTCGCGGACCAATCGGCGGCTCTATACGTCGCGGGCACGGCCTTTCACTGTTATGGAGGCGATGTTTCGGCGCAGGGGCCGGTGCACGACAAGTTCCCCGAAAAGGGGGTGTGGATGACCGAGTGCTCCGGCGGTACCTGGCAAAAAGGAAACGTGCTTGCCATGACCGAGAAGCTGCTCATCGAGTCAATTCGCAACTGGTCCAGGTCCGTGGTGCTATGGGGGCTGGCGCTCGACAATAAGAATGGCCCTAACTCCGGGGGCTGTGCGACCTGCAGGGGCTTTGTAACTGTGAATCGCAGCTCTACCCCGCACGCAGTCACTTATTCTCCCGATTACTATGCGATCGGCCATGCAAGCAAGTTTGTTCGTCCCGGAGCTCAGCGCATCGGCTCAAACAACCTGGGCGGTGCAGCCGGCATTGAGACGGCAGCATTTCGGAATCCCGATGGCTCCATTGTCCTTCTGGTCCTGAACAACGCCGATGCGCCCGAAGAATTTTGGGTAAGTTGGCACGCGAGGAGTTTTAAGACATCTCTAAGTGCCGGGTCGGTATCTACTTACCTTTGGCATCCCAGGCAAAACTAGAACGTTACTGCCTACCCCTTGCAAGAACGATTGTGCTGCGAGTCCCGGGGAGAGGGCCCGGCAATCATGAGATTCTCGAGACCTTCATGGATTCCGGTTCGCGCGGTGTGGGCCACACTGTAGTTGGGTGGATCGACGATCGCAAGCGCGCAGACGGCGTAGCCGCGGCGGAAACTGAGATTCGCAACTCGACCTGGAGTACTCTGAGAAAGGCACATTCACACTGCCAGGTTGCATTTGGAGCTTGGAATGGGCGATTTTGTTCTCAATGTCAACGGTGCGCGCCTTCGCGTAAGCGCCTCTGCTGAAGAGACACTGCTGTCTGTCTTGCGCAACCGGCTGAATCTCACCGGAACCAAGTACGGCTGCGGGGAAGGCCAGTGCGGGGCCTGCACCGTATTGCTTGACGGGCGGGCGACCCGCTCCTGCCTGGTTCCGGTTGAGTCGGCTGCCAAGGCGAAGATCGTTACCATCGAGGGCCTGGCGCAGAACGGGAAGCTCAGCGCGATTCAGCAAGCCTTCCTCGACGAGGGCGCATTTCAGTGCGGCTACTGCACCTCGGGCATGATTCTGGGGGCAACCTCTCTGCTGCACGAGCGGCACAATCCCACGGAAGAACAGATTGTCGAGGCTATGGAAGGGCACATCTGCCGGTGCGGCACCTATCCCCGCATCGTCGAAGCGGTCAAGCGAGCTTCGCGCTTGCTGTCCCAGGGGGCAAGCCGATGAACCATCGCGATGAGCCCGTAACTGAATTTGTCCAGGGCAGTCTGTCCGCCCGGCCGTGCATCTCCGAGATGGACCGCCGCGACTTCCTGAAAGTCCTGGGAGGCGGTTTGCTGGTCTGTCTCACCCAGACCTCATCGTGGGCGCAGGAGTCGGGCCGAGGATTCGGCGGCCACGAGCTTTCCAAGGAGTTGAGCGCATGGCTGCACATCGCGGCCGATGGCGAGGTGAAGGTGTTTACCGGCAAGGTTGAGGTGGGCCAGAACATCCGCACATCGCTTGCCCAACTGGTCGCCGAGGAACTGAGGGTGCCTTTCGATGCCATCACGATGGTGATGGGGGATACCGACCTCACTCCCTGGGACATGGGCACATTCGGCAGCCGCACAACTCCAACCATGGGGCCGCAGTTGCGCACCATGGCCGCGGCTGCTCGCCAGATGCTGCTGGAGATTGCCGCGCAACGCTGGCATGTGGACCCGGCTGGCTTGACAGCCGCCGGCGGCAAGGTCACCGATCCTCAAAATACACGGTCGCTCGCATATGGCGAACTCAGCCGCGGAGAGAAGCTGGTGAAGACCGTCTCCAGCGAGGAGCGCCTCACGCCTGCTCCGGAATGGAAGATCGCCGGAACCGCCGTTCCCAAAGCCGAAGGCCGCGACTTCGTGACCGGCAAACACAAGTATCCTTCCGACATTACTCGGCCAGAGATGATGTTTGGCGCGGTGCTTCGTCCGAATGGGTTCAACGCGGCTCTCGCCTCGCTCGATACCAGTGCGGCGGAAAAGCTTCCTGGAGTCAAGGTCGTGCGCGACGGCGATTTCATCGGGTTGGTCGCCCCCGATGCTTTTGCCGCGCAACGGGCATTAGCCGCAATCCAGGCAAAATGGAATGTGCCCGCGCAATCCTCGAACCAGGGCCTCTTCGCATATCTGAAGAACAACCCCGAGAACGGCCGCGATGACGGCCCGCAGCATGTCTCCGGTTCAGTCGAGCCGGCTTTGGCCGGCGCGGATCTGAAGCTGGAAGAGCAGTACAGCGTCGCGTACATCGCCCACGCGCCTCTTGAGCCACGCGCCGCGGTGGCCGAGTGGATTGATGGCAAGCTGACCGTCTGGACCGGAACCCAGCGCCCCTTCGGCGTTCGCGACGAACTCATGCAGGCGTTTCACTTGTCTCCCGCACAGGTGCGCGTGATTCAACCGGATATGGGCAGCGGCTACGGTGGCAAACATACCGGCGAGGCGGCCGTTGAAGCAGCTCGACTGGCCAAAGCCGCCGGCAAGCCCGTCAAGGTGGTCTGGACGCGCAGCGAAGAGTTTACCTGGGCCTATCTCCGCCCCGCCGGCCTTATCGAGATCAAAGCCGGTGCGCAGCACAACGGAACCTTGGTCGCCTGGGAGCATCACAACTACAATTCGGGCCCCGCCGCCATCGGCACCCCCTACAGCGTGGCCAATCAACTGATCCAGTACCATGCGGCGAAATCTCCGCTGCGCCAGGGTTCCTATCGCGGTCTTGCTTCAACCGCGAACCACTTCGCTCGCGAGTCGCACATGGACGGCATGGCCCATGTGGTGGGCATGGACCCGCTGGAGTTCCGTCTGAAGAACCTGACCGACCCCAGGCTACAGGCCGTCTTTCAGGCGGCCGCCGAGAAGTTCGGATGGGGGCGTTTGAAATCCACGCCCGAGCGCGGCTTTGGCATCGCCGGCGGACTAGATAAGGGAGGCTACGTCGCTACATGCGCCGAAGTGGAGATCGATGCCGCCAGCAGGCGAGTGCGCATCCGACGTATCGTTCAAGCCTGGGAATGCGGCGCCATTGTGAATCCCGACGGTTTGCGCAACCAGCTCGCGGGGGCCATCGTTCAGGGCATCGGTGGCGCTCTCTTCGAGAGAATCCTCTTTGCCGATGGCCGCATTTTGAACCCCCACTTCGCGCAGTACCGCGTTCCCCGGTTCAGTGACACGCCGCAGATCGAGGTGGTGCTCATCGACCGCAAGGACTTGCCTTCGGCTGGCGCGGGCGAAACTGGCCTCGTGGGCCTGGCTCCCGCGGTCGGCAACGCAATCTTTGCCGCCTCGGGGATACGCCTTCGCAACATGCCTATGGCGCCGCGAAGCGGCGTGCTGGGAGAACCAGATCCAGGTTTCAGGAGTTAACTGCCGCGATACAGCTCATTTGAAACCCCAAACGAGGGAACGTCAGAGAATGCCTGCAGTCACGCCGGTGCAGGACCCACAATGCGGTGGCAAAATAAAGCGACGAAGGTATAGCCGGTGCAATCGGCGTTTGCCGTGACCGATCCTATCCAAGGGGCTTCCTGCGGCGCTGGAAACGTGCTTCGGCGATTTTGCAACAACTGAGATACCTGGCTCAATGTCCGGATTGCCGAACACACATCCAGAAACCTCTCAGTTGCTTTACCGAGCCCGGTCTCCGTGTAAAGGATAGGTTTCTTTAGACAGTAGTTCGCCGTTTTTTGTTAGGCTGCAATCTGTTCTGCAAATACTGAGAGAGGCATCTTGAGGGCGGAATGGATCCTGGTATGGTTGTACTCCCAAAGCGTCCGGTAGATCTCCGCCACGAGATCCCCGGCCTTCGATGGAGGCCTTCACCTGTACGAGGCATTTACCCACGAGATTTTACTGCGGCGGAAGTTCTCCTGCGTGTGGCCGCTGCTCGACGAGCGGGGCCGACGACTGATGGCAGCCAATGAAGCTTTGTCCTTGGGATACGGAGGAGTTTCGAGGATTCGACGAGCCTGCGGGCTTTCGCGAAAAGCGATTGCCAAGGGGATACAGGAGATCGCGGATGGAACCTCTATGCCAGGGCGCATTCGCCGGTCGGGAGCGGGCCGGAAGAGTATTGTCGAGCGCGATCCCAAGCTACTTGTATCGTTGGACCGTCTGATTGAACCGGACACGCGGGGCGACCCTGAATCTCCCTTGCGTTGGATATGCAAGAGCACACGGAATCTGGCCGCTCAACTGACACGGCAGAAGCATTCGGTCAGCCATGAGAAAGTGGCGCAGCTTCTGCGCGATCAGAACTACAGCCTGCAAAGCAATCGCAAGACGGAAGAAGGTGCGGACCATCCCGACCGCGACGCGCAGTTCCGTCACATCAGCGCACAGGTGAAGCGGGCCTTGGCGACGGGAACACCGGTGATATCGGTGGACACCAAGAAGAAAGAACTGCTGGGAAACTATGATAATGGCGGCCAACAGTGGCTTCCAGCAAAGAAGCCGGTCACAGTAAACGGGCACGACTTTCCCTCTCCCGACGTTCCTCGCGCCTATCCGTATGGCATCTACGACCTGGGGCGCAATACGGGTTTCGTAAACGTTGGAACGGATCATGACACGGGAGCATTCGCAGTGGCATCCATTCGGGGTTGGTGGCGTAGCGAAGGAAGACGGTTGTATGCGAAGGCGCGAACACTCCTTATCACGGCGGACGGCGGGGGCAGCAATGGCGCGCGACTACGACTCTGGAAATTGGAGTTGCAGAAGTTAGCGGATGAAACGGGCCTTTCGATTTCCGTCTGTCACTTTCCGCCTGGCACCAGCAAGTGGAACAAGATTGAACACCGGTTGTTCTCTTTCATATCCTCGAATTGGCGCGGTGAACCACTTCGGGATTATGAGACGATCGTAAATCTGATCTCTCGCACGACGACTGCCAAAGGACTCCAAGTGACTCGACATTCCACGCGATGGACTCCACTCTAAGGATGTCAAATAGGTCGTCGCAACAATCGCGTCATTACAGCCTTTGTCGCATTTCGCTTGAAGATACCCGGACAATGGCTGTAGTGACATCAATGATGTCCCCACAACGAGATCGGAGTCTCAATGGCAAACGAAAACGTCACCGAGAAAATGCCTCCGGCGAGGGTTACGATTTCTCCGGAAGACAAGCTCCTGATCGGACGACGGGAAGCGGCGGACATGCTCTCAATCAGCCGAAGAGCACTCGATTATCTCGTCGCCAATAAGCAACTCACCGCTCGACATATCGGTGCGCGTGTACTGATTTCTGTCGCCGATCTGCGGCGCTTCTCACGTGCCGATCATCCGGAGCGGCTGGCAGCATGATCTAGCCTTTGGCGGACTCGCTGCCTGCCAGAAGCTTTTGGCAAGAAGACGCCCTCGCTTTCAGCCTCCGCGCCAGCCGCGAGATCGTGCCATGCAACAGTCCCGCTGTTTCAAGTTCATTCTGGATGGTCGCCGCA
>ODAK010005466.1_pt1 | contig 12910 bp, 7 predicted proteins | sample 1539591 | NCBI WGS metagenome assembly ODAK01 (sample SAMEA3539303, study PRJEB22396) | soil metagenome | biome: tundra; feature: field; material: soil | place: USA | collected 2010-05 | depth 0.15 m | reverse complement strand
GCCAGCTCGTCCTTGACGGTGTCGCCGTCGCGGTGGCCGGCGCCCGCGTCGAACAGGCGCCGAGGATCCTCGCGGACTATCTGCGTGGACAGGAATCGAAGCCCGAGTGCTCGGCGCTGGGTTTCGGTTTTCGGCTTGCGCCGGTTCCGGCCGCTCTGCTCAACGCCACCTCCATGCATGTCCTTGATTTCGAGCCGATGTGGACGCCGGCGACGCACGCCCTGTCGCCTGCGCTTGCTCCGGCGCTGGCCCTGGCTGAATCGATCGGTGCCAGCGGCCGTGATGTCCTTGCCGCCGTAGTCAAAGGCGTCGAGATCCAGGGCTGGATCCGGCAGGCTTGCGGACACGTGGCGTCCCGCGATTTCAAGTTTCATCCGCCCGGCATGGTGGGGCCGATCGGCGCGGCTGTTGCCGCGTCCCATCTGCTGAAGCTTGACGCCTCCGCGCTCGCCAATGCGATCGGCATCGCGACATCGCGCTGCGGCAGCCTCACCAGCAACACCGGGACCATGACCAAGTCGACTCATTGCGGCTATGCGGCCTCGCTCGGCCTCGAATCGGCGCTGCTCGCGGCGAACGGCTTCACCGGCGACGACAAGGCATTCGATAGCGCAACCGGCTATGCCGCCATATTCCTGCCGCCCAACTTCGACCGCGACATGCTCATGTCCTTCGGCCCGCCGTTCCGGCTGGTCGATCCGGGCTTCACGCTGAAAATTTTTCCGTGCAAGTTCACTACGCACTATGGCATCACCGCCGCTCTGGCCGCGCGTCCGCGCATACCATCCGCCGACGCGATCCGCGCCGTGCGGATGCTCGCGCCTGTTGTTCCCACCGGCGACCGCCCGCATCCCGGGACCGGGCTCGAGGGCAAATTCAGCGTGCAATACACCCTGGCGGCGGCATTGCTCGACGGCGCAGTGACGCTGTCGAGCTTCACGGACGAGCGCCTTCATCGGCCTGATATGCAGACGCTGCTGCGCAAGATCGCCGTCACGATGTCACCGGATATCACCACCGAATACAACGCCGGCCGTTACGTCGATCTGGAAATCGAGCTTGCCGACGGCACGGCCGTGCGCGAACGCTGCGAGCGGCCGCGCGGGTCGTGGGGCGCCGAGCCGATCGCCGAGGGCGAGCACATCGTGAAGATACGGGACTGTCTTGCCGGCTCTCTGGTGCCCGCCGCGATCGACGAGTGCTTGGAGCTTGGCAGCCGCTTCGAGGAACTGGACGGGAATGGCGTGCGTCGGATGCTCGCGCTCGCGTGCCGGAAGGCCGTTGCCCAATGCTGTTGATCGACAACGATGTCGTCAAGCGCGTGCTGACCATGCGCGACTGCATCGAAGCGCAGGAGCGTGCTTTTGCGGGCACGCTCACGGGTGCGTCGGTTTCGCGTCCCCGAATTGACATGTTCGTTCCCTGCAATCGCGAGGACGGCTACTATCGCTGGGGCTCGGTCGAGGGCGCCAGCGACGGCGTTCTGGCGGTCAGGCTCAAGTCGGACATCATGACTTGGCCGGAGGGCCCGGACGGCACCCGCACCGAAACCAAGTACTGCATTGAGCCGGGTACCTACTGCGGGCTGGTGCTGCTGTTCAGCACCCAGGACGGCGCGCCGCTTGCCATCATCAATGACGGCTACCTCCAGCACATGCGCGTCGGCGCATCGGCGGGTGTAGGTGCGCGGCTGCTGGCGCGCGAGAATTCGCATGCGGTCGGGATGATCGGCTCCGGCGGCATGGCGCGGACCGTGCTCGAAGCGCTCGTGGAGGTGCGCGACATCAGGACCGTGAAAGTCTACAGCCGCGTCGCCGCAAACCGCGACACGTTCGCCAGCCAGATGTCGGATCGCTTGCATGTGGCCGTCGAGCCGGTCGCGAGCGCACGCGAGGCCGTCCTCGGCGCGGATATTTTGGCGACCTGCACGGACAGCATGTTTCCGGTGATCGAAGGCGGCTGGATTGAACCTGGCATGCATGTGGTCAATATCGGCCCGCATGATCTCGGCCCGGATGCCGTCGCGCGCATGGATGTCGTCGTCAGGCAAGGTATTGATGCGCTGCCGATACCGGAAGATGGCGTGTTTCGCAAAGGTGTCGGCCACAGCCACGGCGCATTTGTCGGCGGCAGCCCGCAAGAGCAGGCGCGGCTGCCGAAGTCCTCACCCAAGCGTGTCGCGCAATCGTCGGGCCCGCTCTATGCGGACGTCATTTCCGGCAAGGCGCCGGGCCGCGCCGGCCGCGACCAGATCACCCAATACCGGCCGGTCGGAAATTGGGGGCTGCAATTCTCATCGGTCGGCGCGCTGGTGTATCGTCGGGCGAAGGAGCAAGGTCTCGACCGCACGCTGCCGACCGAATGGTTCTTGCAGGACATCAAGAATTGAACCGGCATTCCCGTGGAGGGCGCGCTATGGAGCTTCCCCGCCGTCGATTTCTAAGTCTGGCCGTGGGCGTCGTGGCGATGCCGGTCGTGGCGCGCGTTGCAAGCGCGCAGGCCTATCCGTCGCGGCCAGTGCGGATTGTGGTCGGCTTCGCGGCCGGCGGCTCCAGCGACATCGGCGCGCGCTTGATCGGACAATGGCTGCAAGAGCGGCTCGGCCAGCCGTTCGTCATCGAGAATCGGCCGGGCGCCGCCACCAATCTCGCGACCGAGACGGTCGTGCATTCGGCCCCCGACGGTTACACGCTGCTCATGGTCGGCCCTTCGAGCACCATCAACGCGACTCTCTACGACAAGCTCAATTTCGTGTTTCTTCGCGACATCGCGCCGGTCGCGAGCACGATTCGGCAGCCTCAAATCATCCTGGCCAATCCGTCGTTGCCGGCCAAGACCGTTCCCGAGTTTATCGCCTACGCGAAGGCCAACCCGGGCAAGATTACCATGGCGTCGGCGGGCACAGGTTCGAGCGGACATTTGGCGGGCGAACTGTTCAAGATGATGGCCGGTGTCGATATTCTTCACGTGCCATATCGCGGCGCGGGGCCGGCATTGACCGATCTTCTGGGCGGGCAGGTGCTGACCGCCGTCATCGGGGTCTCGGGATCGATTGAGCAAATCAAGGCCGGCAAGGTGCGCGCACTCGCGGTCACGACCGCGATGCGAGCGACGGCGCTGCCGGATGTTCCAACCGTGAGCGAATTCATGCCCGGCTTCGAGGCCAGCGATGTGCTCGGGGTCGGCGCGCCCAGAGGTACGCCTCCCGATATTGTCGACAAGCTCAACAAGGAGATCAACGCGGCGCTCGCCGACCCCAAGATCAAGGCGCGCTTTGCGGATCTGGGGGGTACGCCACTGGCGCTCACCCCGGCTGAGTATGGCAAGCTGCTGGCGGACGAAACCGAGAAATGGGGCAAAGTGATCCGGTCAGCCAACATCAAGGCGGAGTAGCCGGGTCAGCACTCTCGGCCGCCGCCGGCCAGACTTTCCCGCACAGGCTGGCCCCCGCCAGCGCATGCTGCGTTGCGCCAAAATTCGTCGACGCGCCGGTTGCGGAAATTTCGTTGTGGCGCCGCCGCCGTGGGCGCAACGAAAGGAAGCCGGCCCGCGGCAGCATTGCTGATGCATCCCGCCGCCTATATCTCTTGTCGTGCGGGCCGCGATGATTCCGGCCCCGCACAGGTCCGCGATGACGCTCAAACAGGTCCGCCTCGACGACAAGTACGACCTGGCGCAAAACCGGGTCTTCGTCACCGGCTACCAGGCGCTGGTGCGCCTGTGCCTGATGCAGAAGGAGCGTGACCGCCGCGCCGGCCTCAACACCGCCGGCTACGTCAGCGGCTATCGGGGCTCGCCGCTGGGCGGGCTCGACCAGCAGTTCGTGCGCGCGCAGGCGCAGCTGCGCGCCGCCGACGTCCTGTTCCAGGCCGGCATCAACGAGGAACTCGCCGCCACCGCGCTGTGGGGCACCCAGCAGGCGGAACTGCGCCACGAAGGCAAGTACGACGGCGTGTTCGGCATCTGGTACGGCAAGGGGCCGGGCGTCGACCGGACCGGCGACGTGTTCCGCCATGCCAATTTCGCCGGCACCTCCCGGCATGGCGGCGTGCTCGCCCTCATGGGCGACGACCACACCGCGGAATCCTCCACCACCGCGCACCAGTCCGAATATCACTTCATCGACGTGATGATCCCGATCCTCAATCCGGCGGGTGTGCAGGAGATCATCGATTACGGCCTCTATGGCTGGGCGATGTCGCGCTTCACCGGCGCCTGGGTGGCGCTCAAATGCATGCACGAGACGGTCGAATCGACCGCCGTGGTGGACGGCCGCCTGGAGCGGGTCGACATCGTCATCCCGGACGGTTTCGACATGCCGGAGGGCGGGCTCAACATCCGGCTGCGCGACAGCATCCTCGGCATGGAGGCGCGCCTGCACGACTACAAGCGCGACGCCATGCTGGCGTTCGTGCAGGCCAACAAGCTCAACAAATACATCGCCTTGGGCGGCCGCGCGCCGAAGATCGGCGTCATCACCACCGGCAAGTCCTATCTCGACGTGCGCCAGGCGCTCGACGAGCTCGGCATCGACGAGGTCAGGTGCAACGCGCTGGGGCTGCGGCTCTACAAGATCGCCTGCCCGTGGCCGATCAGCCGGCGCGATCTGCAGGAGTTCGCCGACGGTCTCGATCTCATCATCGTGGTGGAGGAGAAGCGCTCGCTGATCGAGGTGCAGGTGCGCGAGGAGCTCTACGGCACCGCCAACCAGCCGGTCTGCATCGGCAAGAAGGACGAGCGCGGCGACTGGCTGTTCCCGGTCAAGGGCGCGCTCGACCCCAACGAGGTCGCGATCTGCATCGGCGAGCGCCTGCTCAACTATGTGGGCAACGAGGATTTGAAGAACCGGGTCGCGCGCCTGAAGGAGGCGCAGCGCGTGCTGGCGGAGACCGAGGATATCGCCCAGCGCATTCCTTATTTCTGCTCGGGCTGCCCGCACAATTCCTCGACCGTGGTGCCGCCCGGCATGCGCGCCTATGCGGGCATCGGCTGCCACTACATGGTGCAGTGGATGGATCGCTCGACGCTGGGATTCACCCAGATGGGCGGGGAGGGCGCCAACTGGATCGGCGAAGCCCCGTTCTCCAAGCGCCCGCACGTGTTCCAGAACCTCGGCGACGGCACCTACAATCATTCCGGCTACATGGCGATCCGCGCCGCCATCGCGGCCGGCGTCAGCATGACCTACAAGATCCTGTTCAACGATGCGGTCGCCATGACGGGCGGTCAGGCCAATGACGGCGGCCTCACGGTGCCGCAAGTGGCGCGCCAGGTCGCGGCCGAGGGCGCCGCCGCCGTCATGGTGGTCACGGACGAGCCGAAGAAATATTCAAGCGACGAGCGCTGGCCCGCTGGTCTCACCATCCATCACCGCGACGACCTGATGCAGGTGCAGGAGGATCTCGCCAAGATCCCCGGCGTCACGGTGCTGATCTACGATCAGACCTGCGCGGCCGAGAAGCGCCGGCGCCGCAAGCGCCACACGTTTCCGGATCCGGACCGGCGCGTGATCATCAACGAGCTGGTCTGCGAGGGCTGCGGGGATTGCGGCGTGCAATCCAATTGCGTGTCGGTGCAGCCGCTCGAGACCGAATGGGGACGCAAGCGCACCATCGACCAGTCGAGCTGCAACAAGGATTTTTCCTGCGTCAAGGGATTCTGTCCCTCCTTCGTCACCGTCCATGGCGGCAAGCCTAAACGCGCCGCCGTCGTCGCCGGATCGGCGCCGCTGCCGCCGCTTCGCGATCCCGAGTTGCCGGCGATCGATCAGACCTACGGCATCATCGTGACCGGCATCGGCGGCACCGGTATCGTCACCATCGGGGCGATCCTGGGCATGGCGGCGCATCTGGAAGGCAAGGCGGTCGGGGTCCTGGACATGGCGGGCCTTGCCCAGAAGGGCGGCGCGGTGGCGAGCCACATCCGCATCGCGCGCAAGCCCGAGGACATTCATGCCATCCGGATCGCGGCGCGCGGGGCCGATCTCGTGCTCGGCGGCGACATGGTGGTGGCGGGCACCAAGAAGGTTCTCGCGGCCGTCGAGCCCGGCGTGACCACCATGGTGGTGAACCAAGCCGAGGTCCTGCCCGGCGAGTTCACCCGCAATGCGGATTTCTCGCTGCCGATCGAGCGGCTCAAGCGCGCGATCGCGGCCGCCGCCGGCGGCGACGGCGCCCATTTCGTCGATGCCTCGCGCATCGCGGCCGCCGTCGCCGGCCAGACCATCGCGGCCAACATGGTCATGCTCGGCTATGCCTATCAGCTCGGCGCGCTGCCGCTCACGGCGCACGCGATCGAGACCGCGATTGCGCTCAACGGCGAGGCGGCCGCCATGAACACGGCGGCGTTCCGCTGGGGACGCTGCGCCGCCGCCGACCCGGCCGCCATCGAGAAGCTCTCGGCGCCGGCGGCCGGCACGCTGACGGATGCGCGCGTGCTGTCGGAATCCTTCGACCAGATGGTGGCGCGCCGGGTCGACTATCTGACCGCCTACCAGAACGCCGCCTATGGGGCGCGCTACCGCGAGCGGGTCGAAGCCGCCAAGGCCGCGGAAGCCGCCAAGGCGCCCGGCAAGTGCGGGCTGGCGGAAGCGGTCGCCCGCAATCTGTTCAAGCTGATGGCCTACAAGGACGAGTACGAGGTCGCCCGGCTCTACGGCAACGGCGAGTTCCTGCGCCAGGTGGCCGAGGAGTTCGACGGCGAGCGCCTGCGCTTCGCGTTCCATCTCGCCCCGCCGCTGCTGGCGCGGCGCGATCGCCGCACCGGCGTGCCGCGCAAGATCACCTTCGGGCCATGGATGCTGTCGGTGTTCCGGCTGCTCATGCGCCTCAAGTTCCTGCGCGGCACCGCCTTCGATCCGTTCGGCTACGGGGCCGAGCGCCGCATCGAGCGCAAGCTCGTCGCCGACTATGAGGCGACGCTTGCGGAGGTGCTGGGCAAGCTCAATCCCGACAACCACCATCTGGCGGTCGGCATCGCGGCGATCCCGGAGAAGATCCGCGGCTTCGGTCACGTCAAGCTGCGGCATCTCGCGGCCGCCAAGGCCGACGAGGCCACCCTGCTGGACCAGTTGCGCTCGGCCGCGCCGCATCACCTCAAGGCGGCCGAGTAGCGGGCGCCGCGGCTCGTCGCGCCGGTCGGGACCTTGCAACCGGGCTGATGGCTGGCTAGCTTGGACACCTCCGGGGAATGCAGACTCCCGGTGAGACGGCGCGGTCGTCCAAGCTCTGCGCAGCACTCGCTTGTCGAGGTGGTTGCGCATGGACGAAATGGCCCCAACAATTTCTCCCTCTGATCTCAATGCGTTGCTCGGCACCCCGGCGGCGCCGGTTCTCATCGACCTGCGACCGGCGCAGCAGATTTCCGCCGATGACCGCCTGATTCCCGGCGCCATCCGACGATCAGCCGATGATCCGGCGGAGTGGTGGCCGGAGCTGCCGCGCGGCCGGCGGATCGTGGTGCTCGATCTCTCCGGCGGTGAGAAGAGCCGCCTGGCCGTCGAAGCGCTGCGGCGAAACGGCCTGCAGGCCAGCCGCCTCGACGGCGGCTTTGCGGCTTGGCGCCAGCAAAAATTCCCGACCCGGCGCATCATCGCCACCAACGAGGACAAGTGGGTGACCCGCGAGCACCCGAAGATCGACCGCATCGCCTGCCCGTGGCTGATCCGGCGCTTCATCAATCCGGCCGCCGGCTTCCTCTATGTGCCGAAGAGCCGCGTTCTGGCGGTCGCCGCCGAGACCGGGGCCACGCCGTACGACATCGACGGGGTCGAATTCACCCATGCGGGCGAGAGCTGCTCCTTCGATGCGATCCTGCGCAGCTATGATCTCGTCATTCCGCCGCTCGACCGCCTGGCCACGATCGTGCGCGGCGCCGACACGTCGCGTCATGATTTGGCGCCGGAATGCAACGGCCTCGTCGCCATCTCGCGCGGATTGTCGGCGAACTTCCCGGACGATCACGAAATGCTGGCGCACGGGATGGTCATCTACGACGCACTCTACGCCTGGTGCCGCGCGCGCGGGGCGGAGGAACGCGGTGGCTGAGCTGTCGACCGGTCCGGTGAGCCCGGCGCTGGCGCGGCCCCCGGTTTCGCTGCGGGACGCGCTGCGGATATGGCTTCGCGTCGCCATGCTGAGCTTCGGCGGCCCTGCCGCCCAGATCGCCGTGATGCATCGCATCCTGGTCGAGGAGCAACGCTGGATTTCCGAGCTTCGGTTCCTGCATGCGCTCAACTATTGCATGCTGCTGCCCGGTCCGGAGGCGCAGCAGCTCGCGACCTATATCGGCTGGCTGATGCATCGCACCCGCGGCGGCCTCATGACGGGCGGGCTGTTCATCGTGCCCGGCATCGTGGCCATCATGGGGCTCAGCTTAGTCTATGCGGCCTACGGCAACGTGCCGCTGGTGGTCGCGCTGTTCTTCGGCGTCAAGGCCGCCGTGCTCGCCATCGTCATCGAAGCCGTGTTCCGCATCGGCCGCCGCGCCCTCAAGAACAACGTGTTGCGCGCGCTGGCGGCCGCCGCCTTCGTCGGCATCTTCTTCTTCGGCATTCCGTTTCCGGTCATCATTCTCGGCGCCGGCGTGATCGGCTGGGCGGGCGCGGCGAGCGGCGCGCAGGTTTTCAAGATCGATCCCGGCCACCGCGGCGGTGCCGAGCAGCTCGCTGCCGACACCGTGCTGGGAGACGATCCGCCCGCGCATGCCCGGCCCAATCTGGCGCGGGCCTTCTCGGTCGCCGCCGCATGGCTCACGCTGTGGCTCGTGCCGGTGATCGCGCTCTTGGTCACGCTCGGAGCCGACAACGTCTTCAGCCAGATCGCCGTATTCTTCAGCAAGATGGCGGTCGTCACCTTCGGGGGCGCTTACGCGGTGCTGGCCTATGTGGCGCAGCAGGCGGTCGAGCACTATGGCTGGCTCAAGCCGGGTGAGATGCTCGATGGGCTAGGCCTAGCCGAAACCACGCCCGCCCCTTGATCATGGTGCTCCAGTTCGTCGGCTTCATGGCCGCCTTCCGGGAGGCCGGAGCGCTGTCGCCTTACCTGGCCGGCACGCTCGGCGGTCTGCTCGCCACCTGGGTCACGTTCACGCCCTGCTTTCTCTGGATATTCCTCGGCGCGCCCTTCATCGAGCTGGCGCGCGACAACAAGATGCTCGACGGCACGCTCTCGGCCATCACGGCGGCGGTGGTGGGCGTCGTTCTGAACCTCTCGGTCTGGTTTGCCCTGCATACGGTGTTCCGGCAGGTCACGCCCCTGCACGCCTATGGGCTCGATTTCGACGCGCCGCTTCTCTCCAGCGCGGATCCGTGGGCGCTCGCGCTCTCGCTCGCCGCGATCGTGGCTGTCCTGCATTTCCGGGTCGGGATCGTGGCGGTCCTGATCGCCTGCACGGCGGCCGGCGTCGGCCTCCATCTTTCGGGGTTCATGTCGTGACGCTTCTCATTGGCGTTTCCAATCAAACAGTCGGCTCATCGGAACAAAAGTGTGTTCGGTTCCCGGAACGCCTGTTCAGAGCTGATTGATTGGAAGAAAATGGCCCTGGAACCGGAGTTCCAGGGCCTTTGAGCCGGATGGCGAGGGGGCTGGGGGGCAGGGGGCACACCACCCGACGTGCGATCTCAATTCACGCAGGGTGAAATTGTTCCCAAGGAGATTTGAATGTCAGGGCCGTGCACGGCATGCCGTGTTTCCGTGCCTCTCGACCGGGTGACCAAAGAAAGGGCCCCGCCAGAGCGGAGCCAAGTCGAGGGAGGAATCGTCTCAAAGAGAGACAGGATCTGAGTAGCCGATTCGCCGCCCGTATTGGTTGCAAAAATGCCACAACAGGATGGATTGTATCGCCGGTGAATTGGGGGCTGCGGTGGGGGCCCGCGGCCCTTCGCGCATTTTCAGGAGAATGCCCGCCCCAGCGCGCGCTAAGGCATGCAGGTTCACAGCGTTCCTCGCCGCGCGGGACGAGGAACGCCGTGCCCGCTCACCCGCTCCCCGGCATGGCCGCGCCGGGTCGCATGGCGCCATCCAATCGCGTATGCTCCTCGCATGAACGACGCCTCGCCCATCGCTGCCGCCGCGTCCCAGGCCGACCGTCCGCCGGCCACGGGCCACAAGATCGGCGTGCTGCTGGTCAATCTCGGCACGCCCGAGGGCTATGACGCGGGCTCGGTACGTGGATACCTGCGGGAATTCCTGTCCGATCCCCGCGTGATCGAGAACCAGGGGATCGTGTGGAAGCTGGTGCTCAACGGCATCATCCTGCCGGTGCGGCCGCGCCGCAAAGGCCACGACTACCAGAAGATCTGGAACACGGAGAAAAACGAATCCCCGCTCAAGACCATCACGCGCTCGCAGGCGCAGATGCTGGGCTCGACCCTGCAGCCGCTCGGCCCCCACCTCGTGGTGGATTGGGCGATGCGCTACGGACAGCCCGCGATCGCGGCACGCCTCGAGGCCCTGGTGGCGCAAGGCTGCGAGCGCATCCTGGTCATTCCGCTCTATCCGCAATATTGCGCCGCCACCACCGGGACGGTCGGCGATGAAGTGTTCCGGGCGCTCACCCGCATGCGGGCGCAGCCGGCGCTGCGGATCGCGGCGCCCTATTACGACGACCCGGTCTATATCGAGGCGCTGGCCTCCTCGACCAGCGTCGCGCTCAAGCGGCTCGATTTCGAGCCCGAGGTGATCCTGGCTTCGTTCCACGGCATCCCGCAGTCCTTCGTGGACAAGGGCGATCCCTATTACCGCCAATGTGTCCAGACCATGCGGCTCCTGCGTGAGCACATCGGGCTCGATGAATCAAAGCTGGTGCTGACCTTCCAGTCGCGCTTCGGGCTCGGAAAATGGCTCGAGCCCGCCACCGCCACCACGGTCGAGGCGCTCGCCCGCAAGGGCGTCAAGCGCATGGCGGTGATCACGCCCGGATTTTCCGCCGATTGCCTGGAGACCTTGGAAGAGATTGCGTTCGAGAACGCCGAGATCTTCAAGCGCAACGGCGGCGAGAAGTTCGCGGCCGTCCCTTGCCTCAACGACAGCGGGCCCGGCATGCTGGTGATCTGGCAGATGGCGCTGCGCGAGCTCAAGGGCTGGATTTGATCGACGGCGGAAATCCGTGAGCTGTCATGCTCCGCCAACGGGTCCGGCCTTCGGCCGGCCCGATGATAAACTCCGGCGGAGCATCCAGTAGTCGCAAGCGCCGGTTTTGCAATGAAGCTTCGGTGTTTACTGGATCGTCCGCCTTCGCGGACGATGACAGCGGGGAGTCAGTCCCTGCTCACGCCACGCCGGCGCGCAGCAGGTCGTGGAAATGCACGACCCCGACCGGCTTGCCGGCATCGACCACGATCAGCTGAGTCTTCTTGAGGGTGTTGAGCAGCTCCAGGGCCTCGCTGACCAGTTGATCCGGGCGCACCGTCTTCGGCTCGCGCGTCATGACGGTCTCGACCGTCATGTTCAGCAAATCGCCGCTCATGTGGCGCCGCAGATCGCCGTCCGTGATGATGCCCTTGAGATAGCCGTCCTGGTCGACGATGCCGACGCAACCGAAGGTCTTGGTGGTCATTTCCGTGATCGCGTCGGACATGCGGGTGCCCAGAGGCGCGAGCGGTATCTCGCTGCCGACATGCATGATGTCGCGCACGAACTTGAGCATGGCGCCGAGCCGACCGCCCGGATGGAAGACGCGAAAATCGAGCGCCGTGAAGCCGCGGCTTTCCAGGAGCGCGATCGCCAGCGCATCGCCGAGCGCATGCTGCATCAAGGTCGAGGTGGTGGGCGCAAGATTGTGCGGGCAGGCTTCGCGCGCCTGCGGCAGCGCCAGCACCACGTCGGCGGCTTGGCCGAGCGTCGAATCCGCGAAGGCCGTCAGCGCGATGAGCCCGATGCGGAAGCGGCGCGAATAGTCGGTCAGGTCCTTGAGCTCGGCGGTCTCGCCCGACCAGGACAGCGCGATGATTACATCGTCGGGCGCGATCATGCCGAGATCGCCGTGGCTGGCTTCGCTCGGATGCACGAAGAAGGCGGGCGTACCGGTCGACGCCAGGGTGGCGGCGACCTTGCGGCCCACATGGCCGGATTTGCCCATGCCGGTGACGATCACCCGGCCGCGAGCTTGGCGCATCAGATCGACGGCGGCGATGAACGCGTCGCCCAGTCCGTTGTTGATCGCGGTCGCCAAGGCGTTGATGCCGGAGGCCTCGGTCTCGAGCGTGCGCAACGCCGACGTAATCAGCGGGTCGGTCTGCGCGACCGTTCGCTTGAGGTCTTTCGACGCTTTTGACTTTGGCATTTTGACTTCAACACTCTTTGACTTCAACACGCTGAGACTTCGGCACGCTGGACGCGAACATTTGGACCTGAACGGCGATCTGGCGATGGCCGGAATCGTCCCCGATCCCCGGGCGGTTGCGATAGCACGGAATCGATCAGCCGGCGATCGACCCCGGCAACGTCCCGTTAACCATATCCGTTTTATCTCCATTAACCAGGTTTTCCGTGACCGCTGCCGGGCTTGTCCGGCGGGCCGGCGGCGCGCCGGTCGATATCAGATCAATGCGTTGATCGGAAAACAGAATTCTCAGGCGTCCGGCCCGCGCGTGTTGCATCCGGCGCGCCGGTTCGCACGAGGGGTCTCGAGGTGCCGCGCCGCCGCCAAACGCCGCCTTCGCTCGGGCTCTGCGCCGGTGTGCTGCTGGCGGGGCTCGCCCTGGAGGCGCCGTCCGCATCGGCCCAGAATGCCGCCGCGACCGATTTTCCCCTGCTGGCGCCCACGCTCGACGGCAATCCCCGCACTCCGCCGGTATTTCGCAAGGCCGATTCGCAAACGCCAGCCGCCACCACCGCACCGGTCGGGCAACTGCCGAATTTCGACGACCAGCCATCGAGTGGAGCCGGATCGACCGGCTTCAACTCCAGCA
>ODAK010005465.1_pt1 | contig 12910 bp, 11 predicted proteins | sample 1539591 | NCBI WGS metagenome assembly ODAK01 (sample SAMEA3539303, study PRJEB22396) | soil metagenome | biome: tundra; feature: field; material: soil | place: USA | collected 2010-05 | depth 0.15 m | reverse complement strand
GGATCTTTTCAGCATGTTCGACGACCCCTCACCCGGGATGGGAAGGCACGGCCGGGGCCGACAGGGCCACCATAGACGGTTCCGCTGGTGCGAGTCAAATAGAATCTGGCCACTGGGGAAAGCCGGGGGGAGTCGTGCCGGAATTTTTAGCGTCGCCGTCGCCATCAGTCTTCGTCATAAAATCAGGCACGATGGAAAGGCCCGGAGCCGAGAGGCCGGCCAGTGTGCGGACCGTGGCGCGGCCCGCTTCCTCGGGAATATAAAAGCTTACGGCCTCCCGGATAACGAAGCTGCGCAGGTTGTCGCGATAGCCCCTTTGTGCAGGACCACGGCATTTCGCGGCGGGGACCTCGCAGGCGAGCAGCGCATGAAAATCGTCTGGAGAATGTCTTAGGCATCTGCTTTACTGCTTTACTGCCGGTCAGCGCACAGGCCATACGGTAGACGAGGTCGCAATGCCGTGCGAAAATCTGCTCCGGCTGTCCTGTTCGGGGCGCGCCGCGGAATTGTTTTTTCGGCTGTATTCCGGGCTGTTGAGGGAGAAATCCCGGTACGGAACGCGGTTGAAGGCTACTACATTAATCGAAGAGGCGATTTATCTTCGCCATCCTTTCGCCATATTTCCTACTAATGGTGGTAGAGTCGTCGGCCTACTCATCTTGTAGTGAAGATATAACTCGAATAAATTCAGAAACTTGTCCCAATAAAGGACTTGCAACCCGACCAGCGTCGTGCCACAATCCGTAGTGTTAGCAAGTGGTCTAAAGTGGATAAAAAGTGGCCGAGGACGAAACAGCCAAGACCGATTCTCCCGTTGAGTTGCCGAGAGGGCGTTTCCCCGGCAAGCTCGACGACAAAGGTCGTTTGAAGCTGCCGGCCGCATTCCAACAGTTTTTCAACGGGTTACCGGAGACGAAGTTGTTTCTGACGAGTCTGGATCGCAGCATCGCGCAGCTATATCCTATCGCGGAATGGCGGAAAAACGAGCAGTTTTTCGACAACTTCAATGACGAGCCGGTTGCCGCGGAAGTGATCTCATTCAACGCGAATGATTTGGGCGCGGACGTGGAGATGGACGGGCAGGGACGGATTACGGTCCACACGGATCTGCGCAGGGAACTGGGTATGGAGGCGACCGATCTGCATCTGATCGCAGCCAAGGGCCACATCGATATTTATACCGACGCCAGGTACCAGGTGATGAAGAATCAGGCGGCGGACCAGAGCACCACGCAACTGAGAGTGCTCAAAAAGGCAGGTTTGCGGTGAGGTTCGCGGTGAAAAGACATGGCGCAACATTACCCGGTTCTGCTGGCCGAATCGCTCGAGTATCTGGCCATCCGGCCGGACGGGCTGTACCTGGATTGTACGGCGGGCCTTGGGGGGCACACCGCGGCGATCGCGGCGCGGCTGACGGCGGGCGGCAAATTAATTTCGAACGACCGCGATCCGGAGTCGCTGGCCATGGCCCGGCAGAATGCCGCGGAGTGGGCGGAGCGGATCGAGTTCCGGCAGGGGGCTTTCTCGCAACTGGCGAAAGCGGGCCTGCAGGGACGGATCGACGGTTTACTGGCGGACTTGGGCGTGAGCCGTTTTCAGCTCACCGATCCGCCTCGCGGATTTTCGTTTTCGGCAGATGGACCGCTGGATATGCGCATGGATCAAACCCAGGGCATAACGGCGGCCGATCTGCTCAATCACCAGGCCGAGAAGGCAATTGCCGACTGGATTTACCAGCTCGGCGAAGAAAGGAGAGCGCGGAAGATAGCTGGAGCAATCGTTCGGGCGCGGCCCATTCGGAGCACACTGCACCTGGCGGGTGTGGTGGAACGGGCCGTACCCCGGACGGGACCTATTCATCCCGCGACTCGTACTTTCATGGCGCTGCGCATGGTGGTGAACCGGGAACAGGAAGAGCTGGATGCGCTGCTGGAGCTGGCGCCCTCTCTGGTGAAGCAGGGCGGAAGGATTGTGATCATTTCCTTCATGTCGCTCGAGGACCGCAAGGTGAAAGAGAAATTCCGGGAACTGGCGCGCACGGAGCGCGGCCTGATCCTGACGAAAAAGCCCATTGTTCCCGGGGACGCTGAGGTCCGGGAAAATCCGCCATCGCGGAGCGCGAAGTTGCGGGCGCTGGAGATGTTGCTCTAGGACGCGATGTTGCTGTAGGCGGGACGTTGTTGTGAGCGCGGGACGAGCGGAAGCCGTCGAACCAAAACAAAAGCAGTCAAACGAGGAACGAAAAAAGGAACACCATGGCGACGCTGGCGACATTCTTCAAACGCACGGACGCGGTCGCGGTTATCGCGAGGCGGCGTGAACCGCTTCGGGCGCAGGCGGATCCCTTTGCGCTGCGCGCATTGCCGAATGACGAAATCTATTTCTACGCCAAGAAGGTCGACAACTCCCGCATCGTGCGCCAGGCCGACCCGGCGGCGCTGGGCGAGTGCTGGTCCGCGGTAGGCGCAGCGGCTGTGTTGCTGGTGCTGGGCGCCAGCATCATCGCGCCGCACGTGGGCTCGGTTCTGGCCGGCTATAAGCTGGAGGCCCTGAAGCAGGAGCGGCAGGCGCTGGTGAACGAGCGGCGGGAACTGGAAGTGAAGGAAGCCGGCCTGCTGAGTCCCGAACGTCTGAACGATCTGGCGCTGGCACGCAAGCTTACGAGCCCGGCGCCCGACCAGGTGATTCATCTCGACGTGGCCGCCTCCGACGGCAGTTTCGCCCGTAACCAGCCGCCGGCTACGGTATACGGCGGCGCAGGCCAGGTGATCGCCGGGCGCGCCACTCAATCCGGCGGCGGTCAGGCCACCGGGGCCAGTCAGTAAGGAGCGCGAAGGTGCAAGTTTCGGGGCCGGCGAAGTCCCACAGCGCCGCGGTTGGCCGTCTTACGATGCTGGCCGCGGTTTTGCTTTTCTGGGCGGTCGCCATTTTTGGCAAACTCGTCTCGCTGCAGGTCATTCAGCACGCTAAATACGCTGCCATTGCGCGCTCGCAGCAGGAGCACCTGGTGGATATTCCGGCGCCGCGGGGGTCGATTCTGGACCGCAACGGCCAGGCACTCGCCCTCAGCGTGCCGGTGGATTCAGTCTCGGTAAACCCGCAGCAAATCGAAAACATCCGGCTCGCCGCAGAAGTTCTCGGCAACACGCTGAATCTGGATCAGCGCGTGCTGCTCGAGCGTCTGACATGGGCGCGGGAAAATCACCGCGGATTCCTGTGGGTGAAGCGCCGCATCGGTCCGTTCGAGACCGAACGTCTGAAGGCACTGCATCTGGATTGGGTGCTGTTCCATACGGAGAGCCAGCGCCACTACCCGAAACTTGAGGTGGCTTCGCACGTGCTCGGCGCCGTCTACAAAGATGAGGAAGGCGCGGCCGGAATCGAGCGGTCCATGGAACCGGTGCTGAAAGGGCGAAACGGCTCCGAGCGGCTGGTGATGGACGTGAAGCATCGCGGCCTCGAATCCCACATGGATAACGCGCCGCAGGCAGGGGCAGCGCTGACGCTGACGATCGACGAACGTATGCAATATGTTGCTGAGCGCGAACTAAAGGCGGGGGTGGAAGCCAAGCACGCGCGCAGTGGCACGGCCATTGTGATGAACCCGTATAACGGTGAAATTCTGGCTCTGGCCAACTATCCGAATTACGATCCCAATAAGCCGCCGGCGCCGGGTGACGATCCGATTGCGCGCTTCAACCTCGGCGCATCGGTGCCCTTTGAGCCGGGCTCGGTTTTCAAAGTCGTTACCCTCAGCGCCGCGCTCGAGACCACCGACATGAAGCCGGAGACGCTGGTTGCCACGGGGAACGGAACGCTGGTGCTGCCGGGCCGCGTGATCCACGAATCGCACCACGGCTACGGCACCATCACGATGCAGGAAGTGCTGGAAAAATCGAGCAACATCGGCGCGATTATGATTGGCACGCGGGTGGGACGCGAGAACATGTACGAATACGCGCGGCGCTTTGGTTTCGGCCAGAAGACGGGACTGCCGCTGCCGGCGGAATCGACGGGTAAGCTGCGCACCCTGGATCGCTGGGGCACCACTTCACTGGCATCGGTATCAATGGGCCAGGAAGTAAGCGTAACTTCCGTGCAGCTTGCGCGACTGGGAGCGGCGATCGCGAACGGAGGGATGCTGGTGGAACCCCGGCTGATCCTGAAGCGCGGGGACAAGCTGGAACCAGTGCAGCAACCGAAACGCATCATCAAGCCGGAGACCGCCATTACGATGCGCCAGATGATGGAAGGCGTGGTGCTGCGCGGTACGGGGCGCGTGCATGCGCGACTGGAGGGCTACACATCGGGCGGCAAGACGGGAACGGCGCAGATTTTCGATTTCGCCAGCAAACATTACACGCACAATTACAATGCTTCGTTCCTCGGTTTCGCGCCGGTAACCAATCCGGCGCTGGTGGTGCTGGTCACCATACACAACACGTCCGGCGAAAACGGTCAGGGCGCCGATGCGGCTGCGCCGGTGTTCCAGAAGATCATGCAGGAAGCGCTGCGCATGCTGGACGTGCCGAAAGACATCCCGCAGGAGATGATGGCATCGGCGAAAAAGCCGGCCAAAGAGAAGCCGGGCGAGTTCGAAGGAGACCTGGCTATCGCGGACCTGGGCGAAACGAGCATCATGGAAGAAGAGCCAGGCGTGAAAGAGTTGCTGGCTGCGCAGCTGAAACCGAAGCCGGATCCGGACGAGATTCCGCCGGCGCCGAAAAATGGTCCGGGCCTGCCGCCGGTGGTGGCCGAAGCGGCTGTTGGGACAACTGTGCCGCTCCGGGGGAAGCCTACCGTACCCGATTTCCGGGGGAAATCGATGCGCGATGTGGTGGCGGATGCGGCGGCAAACGGTATCGACGTGATGGTGCAGGGAAGCGGCGTGGCACGTGCGCAGGTGCCGCTGCCGGGGAGCCCGCTGCGCCAGGGAGAGCGAATCAGAATCGTATTCACGCGCTGAACATATGACGGTTAAGGAGCTCCTGGCGGGAGTTGCGGTGCGTTCCGGAGTGCCCGCTACAGTTGCGTCCGAACAAGTCAGAGGGCTCGAATTCGATTCCCGCCGGGCTGGCCCCGGATTCTTGTTTTTTGCATTTCCAGGTTCGCGGGTGGATGGCCGCTTGTTCGCGGCTCAGGCGGTGGAGCGAGGGGCGTTGGCCGTAGTCAGCGAACTGCCCGCACCCGGCGAATTTCCCGATGCAGACATAAAAGCACCGTGGATTGAAGTCGAGCATGGCCGCCGCGCTTTGGCGCTCGCCGCGAAAGCGTACTATGGCAAGCTGGACGAAAAACTCTCGCTCACCGGTATCACGGGAACCAACGGTAAAACCACCACGAGTTACCTGATCGATTCGATCCTGCGGGCTGCCGGCAAGACCACTTTGCTCGCCGGAACCATCGAATATCATTTGGGTCCGAAGGTGTTGCCTGCCGCAAACACAACGCCCGAATCGCTTGAGCTCCACCGCATGTTCGCCGAACTGGACGCGATGGGCGGCACGCACGCGACCATGGAAATTTCTTCTCACGCGCTTGCGCTGGGCCGGGTTTACGGACTCCATTTTCACACGGCGGTCTTCACTAATCTCACGCGCGATCATCTCGACTTCCATCACACGATGGAAGATTATTTCGCGGCCAAGCAACTGCTGTTCAGCGGATCGGGCGGCCCGGCCCCGCGTTATGCGGTAATCAATCGGGATGACGAGTGGGGACGGCGGCTCGGCACCGCCAGCACGGCATCGGAAAAAATCTGGTATGGTCTCGGAGCGGATGCCATGGTGCGGGCGCGGCATATCCGGTCCGCTATCGATGGTCTGCGTTTTGAGGCGGTTTTCGATAAGACGCGGATACTGGTCAAATCGTCGCTGATCGGCAAGGTCAACGTCTATAACATTCTCGCCGCCTGCTGCGTGGGCATGACGTATCAGCTTCCACAAGAAGTAATTGAGCGCGGGATCGAGGCGTGTCATGGCGTGCCGGGACGGTTCGAACGTGTGGATGAAGGCCAGCCGTTCGCCGTGGTGGTGGATTATTCCCATACCGATGACGCGCTGCGCAACGCCATAGCCGTGGCACGGACGCTGGATGCGAAGCGTGTCATTACCCTGTTCGGCTGCGGCGGCGACCGCGACCGCACCAAGCGTCCGCTGATGGGACAGGCCGCCGGGCAACTCAGCGACCAGGTAATCCTGACCAGCGATAACCCGCGCTCGGAGGATCCGTTGCAGATCATGAACGATGCGCTGGTGGGGCTGCGGCGCACCGACGCCAAATTCATCGTGGAGCCGGACCGCGCCATCGCTATCCGAAAGGCGATTGAAGAGGCGCGGCCCGGCGACGTGGTGCTGCTGGCGGGCAAAGGCCACGAGACTTATCAGATTTTCAGCGACCGCACGATTCACTTCGACGATCGGGAAGTGGCCCGCGAGGCGCTGCGCGCATTTGGCTATCGGCGCAAAGAGACCGCGGGAGGCGCAATCCAATGACGGTCTCCCTGCAGGCTATTGGTGAAGCCATTCGCGGAGTGCCTGCCGGCCCGCCCCCGCCGGATCGGGATGCCAGCGTGGACGGGTGGAGTATCGACAGCCGTACGGTGAATCCAGGGGACTGCTTTTTCGCCTTGCGCGGCCCGACGCACGACGGCCACAACTTCGTCGGGAGCGTGCTGGAGCGAGGCGCTGCGCTGGCCATTGTGGATCGCGCGGTGGATTCTCCCATCCCACAGCTCGTCGTTCCCGATACCCTGGCCGCGCTGCAGCAACTGGCGACCTGGGCTCGCCGCCATTGGGGCGGCACCGTGATTGGAGTCACGGGCAGCGCGGGTAAGACCACGACTAAGGACGCCATCGCGAGTCTGCTGAATGTGGGGGTGCGGACCGGGCGCACTTTCGGCAATTACAACAACCATTTCGGAGTGCCGCTGTCGCTGCTGCGGATTGCCGACGATTGCCGTGCCGCTGTGATCGAGTTGGGGATGAATCATGCGGGCGAGATCGGCGAACTGGCCAGGATCGCGAAGCCGCAGATCGGCGTGGTGACTAACGTGGGCTGGGCGCACGCCGAAAACTTCAGCGGTATCGAAGGAATTGCGCTGGCCAAGCGCGAACTGATCGAAGCTCTGCCACCTACAGGAATCGCAGTCCTCAATGCCGACGACGTTTGGGTGCGCGAGTTTCGCGGAATTCATCCCGGCCGCTCCATCCTCTTCGGTTTCGCTGACGATGCCGATGTTCGGGCCGAAGAACTTCAACTGTGCCCAACAGGCGCGCGCTTTACATGCCGCGGCGTGGTGTTCGATTCGCCGCTGGCGGGGCGTCACGGAGTAAGTAACGTGCTGGCCGCGATTGCGGTGGCCGAGGCCATGGGGATTGCGCCGGCGCGACTGCAGGATGTGGTGCGAAATCTGGCCGTGGGCAAGATGCGCGGCGAGCGCTTCGAAAAAAACGGAATTACTGTCATCAACGATTGCTATAACGCGAACCCGGAAGCCACCCGTTCGATGATCGAGGTGCTTCGGGGCACGCCCGCGAAACGGCGCATTGCCGTGCTGGGCGAAATGCTCGAGCTTGGACGCGAGGCCGAGACCCTGCATCGGGGGATTGGACAATTTGCCGCCGAGCAGGGTATTGATGCCGTCTTTGGCATACGCGGCGCTGCCCGCTCCCTGGTGGAACAAGCCAGGAAAGCGGGACTGTCGGACAGCGCCGCGTGCTTTTTCGAGTCGTCGGAAGAGGCGGGAGATTTTTTGCGGGCATATCTCGCGCCAGGTGACGCGATCCTGTTTAAAGGCTCGCGGGGCGTGCAGGTGGAGAAGGCAGTGGAACGGGCTCTCGGCGAAAGCGGAGAAAAGATTCGAAGCGGAAATAAAGGATAACGGCGCGGCATGCTTTACTGGCTTCTCTACGAACAACTCTTCCCCGCCGTGCGGCCGTTTCGCGTTTTCGGTTACGTCACGGCGCGCGCCATGTTTGCCAGTCTCACGTCGCTGTTTCTCTGTGTGCTGCTGGGGCCATGGCTGATCCGCAAACTACGTGAATTTCAGATTGGCCAGCACATCCGGGAAGACGGTCCGAAGTCGCATCAAAAGAAGGCAGGCACGCCCACCATGGGGGGAGTGCTGATTGTGATCAGCATTATTGTTCCCACTCTGTTGTGGGCGGACCTCCGGCAGGCTTACCCGTGGATTGGCATCTTCGCCCTCGTCGCTTTCGGCGTAATTGGTTTCATCGACGACTACGCGAAGGTTATGAACAAACGCAATCTGGGCCTGTCGGCAAAGCAGAAGTTCGGGCTGCAGATGGTGGTGGCCGCGCTGATCACCGGCGTGCTAGTCGTGATGCAGTATTACGGCGCCTACACTACGGTGCTGAATGTTCCTTTTCTGAAGCAATTTCAGCCTGATCTGCTGATCCATGCCGCCCTGGGCAACCCCTTCACTTATGTGCTGGCGTTCCTGCCGTTCTATATATTCTTCGTTCTCGTGGTGGTGGGGTCGAGCAATGCCGTCAACATTACCGACGGGCTCGACGGCCTGGCTATCGGACTGATGGTGATCGCGGCCGGCGCCCTCACTGTCCTCGCGTACACCAGCGGCAATCGCGAGATGGCCACATATCTGCAACTGGCGCGCAATCCACGTACAGCGGAACTTACCATTTTCTGCGCTTCGATGACGGGCGCGAGCCTCGGCTTCCTTTGGTGGAATGCACATCCCGCGGACATCTTCATGGGCGACGTGGGTTCGTTGTCGCTGGGCGGCGCGATGGGTGTGGTGGCGGTATTGATCAAGCAGGAATTGCTGCTGATCTTCATTGCCGGGATGTTTGTGATCGAGTTAGTCAGCGTGATTCTGCAGGTAGGCAGTTTTAAGCTGCGCGGGAAAAGGATCTTCCGCATGGCGCCTATCCATCACCATTTCGAAGCGCTGGGGTGGGCGGAATCGAAAATCATTGCGCGCTTCTGGATTGCGGGACTGGTGCTGGCGCTGTTCGCGCTCACCACGCTGAAACTACGATGAGACTGGAGAAAAAAAAGGTCCTGGTGGTCGGGATGGGGAAGAGCGGCCGCGCTGCGCTGGAATTCCTCACGGCCAGAGAGGCGCGTGTAACCACCACGGATTTACAGCCGCGGGAGGTGGCGGGGTTTCGTCCCCAGACTGACGAACTCTTTGCCGAGCCCTGGGACCTGATTGTCCTTTCCCCCGGCGTGCCTGCCGATCTGCCGGGAATTGCCCGGGCGCGCGCCCGCGGTGTTGATGTGATCGGTGAAGTGGAACTCGCGGCGCCGTGGCTGAAAGGTCCGGTCATTGCTATTACCGGCTCGAATGGAAAGACCACGACAACATCTCTGGTGGGCCACATTCTGCATTTCGCAGGGACGCCCGCGCAGGTAGGTGGAAACATCGGCACGCCTGTGATCGGGATGGCCGAGACTTCCCGCGAGGGTCAGTGGAATGTGCTGGAACTGTCCAGTTTCCAGCTCGAAACCACGCGCTCTCTCCGCGCGCACGTGGGCGTGTGTCTGAACGTCACCCAGAATCATCTGGATCGCCACTATACTTTTGAGAACTACGCGTCCGCCAAGGGCAAGCTGTTTCGCATGCAGCAGGCCGGCGATTACGCGGTGCTGAATGCGGATGATCCTGTTTGCCGTTCGTTCGCGGCGCTGACTGCAGCCACGCCTCTTTGGTTTTCAACGGAAGACATCCGCGAAGGCCAGGTATTCCTCGGGAGCGAGCCTTTGATGCCTGCCGGCGACATCCCGATCCCCGGCACGCACAACATCGAAAACGTAATGGCTGCCGCGCTGGCGACGCGTATCGCAGGCGTCAGTTTATCGCGAATTGCCGCCGCCGTGAAGACTTTCCACGCGGTTGAGCACCGGCTCGAGTTTGTCGGTGAACACCGCGGCGTGCGTTTTTACAACGACTCGAAAGCCACCAGCGTTGATGCGACCATCAAGGCGCTCGATTCGTTTCCTGGCAATCTGTGGGTGATTCTGGGCGGCAAAGACAAAGGGAGTGACTATACACCGCTGCGCGATCGTCTCAGCCGCAAAGCGCATGCCGCGCTGCTCATCGGCGCCGCGGCGGAAAAGATCGGTAAGCAACTGAATGGCGCTACAAAGCTTGTGTATTCAGGTACTCTCGACTGCGCGGTGGACGAAGCCTGGCGCGGCGCCCGGCCTGGCGATACGGTTCTGCTCGCTCCGGCGTGTGCCAGTTTCGATCAGTTTCAGAGTTACGAACATCGCGGCAGTGTTTTCAAAGAACTCGTCAACAGGTTGAAATCATAATGGCCCAACGGCTTAGAACAGACTGGATACTCTTTACGACGGTGATCTTCATGGTGCTCTTTGGCGCCGTGATGATCTACAGCGCGTCGTCCGTAGTGGCGGACATTCGCATGGGCACAAGTTACTACTTCGCGCTGCGGCAACTTATCTGGATAGCCGTGGCGGTGCCGCTCATGATGTATCTGAAGAAGGTCAATTACCGGCGACTGCAGACCCCGACTGTGGCGTTCACCTCCATGGGCCTGGTGATGATTCTGCTGGCTATTGTCTATTTCGCCGATCCCCGGCAGCACCGATGGATCCGCTTCGGGCCCTTCGGCGGCCTCCAGCCTTCTGAATTCGCCAAGCCCGCGCTGGCCTTGTTTCTGGCCTATTTCATCGCTCTTCGCTCGCGCGCCATCAACAGCCGATATACGCTGCTGCCGGCGATTCTGGCGGTGGGCTTCGTCACCATCGCAGTGGTGGTGGCGGATCTCGGCACGGCGATTGTGTTGGTGGGAACGGCCACCGTTGTCTTCTTCGTCGCCGGGCTGGAAAAGCGCTACATCATGATTGCGGCCGTGGTGGGGCTCATTGGATGCTGCGCGGCGGTGGCGGCCAAGCCGTATCGCCTGGTGCGCGTGATCTCGTATGTCGATCCGCAGTTCAAGCTGGTGGACCGCTTCGACAAGTCCGGCTGGATTCGCGGCCAGATGAAGAAGTCCATCACGGCGCGCGATACGAATTATCAATCGGAGCAGGCGAAAATTGCCGTCGGTTCCGGCGGGCCGGCAGGAGTCGGCCTGATGCAGGGGCGGCAGAAGCTTTTCTATTTGCCCGAAGCCCACACCGACACAATCTACGCGGTGGTGGGCGAGGAGTTCGGCCTTTTCGGCTCGGCTGCTGTGCTGTTGGGCTTCGTTGTCATTCTCTGGCGCGGCATTCGGGCCACGGTGCTGATCCCCGATGAATTCGGCCGCTACCTGGCGCTGGGCGTGACTACGATGCTGATTATCCAGGCTTTTTTCAATATGAGCGTAGTGCTCGGCATGGTTCCGACCAAAGGCATTCCGCTGCCCATGATCAGCTTTGGCGGCAGTTCGCTGCTGGTGACACTTGCCTCGCTGGGGATTTTGCTGAATGTTTCGGAGCATGCCGGATGAGTCTCAAAGGCCCGCCGCTCTTCGTGATGGCCGGCGGCGGCACGGGAGGCCACGTCATCCCGTCCATCGCCGTTGCGCGCGAACTGCGCCGGCTGGGTTTCGACGTTCTGTTTGTGGGCACGGAACGCGGCGCGGAAAGCCGCCTCGTGCCGGCGGCTGGCTTTCGGCTGGAGAAGATCCGCGTGGGCGGCATCAAGAATCTGGGGATCGCGACGCGTCTGGTCAGTCTTTGGCGCCTGCTCGTGGAATCGGCTAACCAAATCGTCGCGTTTCGGCAGTGGCGACCGGTGGCAGTGTTCAGTATGGGCGGATATGTCGCCGGGCCTCCCATGGTGGCAGCACTGGTGCGCCGCGTCCCGATTGTGGTGATGGAGCCGAATGCGAAGCCCGGCCTAACCAACCGCCGCATCGCCCCCTGGGTCAAACGCGCGCTGATCAGTTTTCCCGCTACCGCGCGATTTTTCCCGGACGGCCGAACAGAACTTACCGGGTTGCCCGTGCGCGAGGAGTTTTTCGCCATCGAAACGCCGGCTGCGTCGCGCTGGTTTACCGTGCTGATTACCGGTGGCAGCCAGGGTTCGCGAACTCTGAACGAAGCCGCCCGCGCCGCATGGCCGAAGTTTCGCGAACAGGGTATCCCGGTGCGGCTGATTCACCAGACTGGTCCTGGCATGTACCAGGCGATCGCCGCGGAATTTGCGAAGACCGGCCTGCCGGGCGAGGTTTCGGCTTTCATCACCGATATGCCTGCCGCTTTCGCGCAGGCTGACCTGGTGGTTTGCCGAGCAGGCGCCGGCGCGGTCTCGGAACTGGCGGCCGCCGGCCGGCCCTCCGTGCTGATCCCTTTTCCTTTTGCCGCGGATCAGCATCAGTTCCATAATGCCGAGGCACTCCGCGACGCGGGCGCAGCTATCCTTGCCTTAGATCGCGAGTGGACCGGCGATCTTTTTGCCGAACTGGTTCGCAGCCTTTACGGCGACCCCGCGCGGCTGAAATCCATGAGCGAGGCAGCGCGGAAACTGGCGCATCCGGGGGCCGCCCGGCGCGCGGCGGAAATTCTGGTGGAAACCAGCGGGATGCCCGTGAAAAACATTGACACAGAGATTCCGCAGTCGAAACAATAAAAAGACAAAATGTTTTTTGCCAGGCAGCACTTGCACTTTACGGGGATTGGCGGAATCGGCATGAGCGGTATCGCCGAAGTGCTGCTGAATTTGGGTTACACGATTTCGGGATCGGATCAGAAGTTGTCTCCCACGACCGCCCGGCTGGTGCAGATGGGCGCCACGGTTTACGAAGGCCACCGGGCTGAGAACGTGGAGGGCGCCAAGGCGCTGGTGGTTACTTCGGCCGTACCCGAATCGAACCCCGAGGTGCAGGAAGCCCGCCGTCTGCAGATCCCCGTGATCCCGCGCGGCGAATTGCTGGCCGAGCTGATGCGGCTCAAATATGGCATCGCCATCGCC
>ODAK010005463.1_pt1 | contig 12912 bp, 8 predicted proteins | sample 1539591 | NCBI WGS metagenome assembly ODAK01 (sample SAMEA3539303, study PRJEB22396) | soil metagenome | biome: tundra; feature: field; material: soil | place: USA | collected 2010-05 | depth 0.15 m | reverse complement strand
CCGGGTCTAGCGTGATCCATCGGGAGCGTCACAGCGGACATCCATGGAGGTGGATTAAATTGCTCAGTGGGCATCGGTCCGCATGGCGCCGTCGCGGTCGTAACAGTCGCGCGGCGCGTATTGCGGTCCCCCTCGCCATCCCGATGGCGTTGGGACTGACCCTCGGGATCATCCTCGCGGTCTCGGGCGGCAACGTTTCGAAGATTCAGCAGTCGGCCCTGGGCGCCGCGGCCAGCCCGTCCGGGAGCGCCTCCGCGGCGGCCCCCTCGGCCGCGGCGTCCGCGTCGGCGACCGCAGCGGCGGCCGTGGTGCCGCCGGCGGCCAGCTTCGCCAACGGCCAGGTCGCCAGGCAGCAGCTCGGTAACCTGGCCACCGCCCCGGTCGACGGTGCAGGCAACGCGATCAACCTGAACCAGACGGCGGCGGAAGCAGCCGCGTCGATGAACTGCACCCTGACCGTGCCGGCCAACCCGCTGAGCGCGCAGGGCCTCGCCACGCCGTGGCAGCTCGGCGACGGCTGCTCGATGGCCAACGCCGCCACCGAGGGCGCGTTCGTCGAGGCCACCATCCTGGCCCCGAACGGCCAGCTGCAGGTGTACAACCCGCTGGTCATCACGACGGGCACCACCCCGGCCGCCACCCCGGCGGCGCCGACGATCGCCAGCGGCTCCCGGGTGATCATCGATGTCGGCTTCAACGGCACCAACCTGGTCCTGCAGGGCCAGGGCGCCCGGCAGGGCCGCTGCGTCGACGCGCTCGGCCAGTCCTTGATCGGCCAGGTGTCGGCGTGCAACGCCGTCAGCTTCTACAGCCTGGCCAACTCCGAGATCGCGCGTGGCACTCTGACGGTCCCGCCGGTGGGCACTTCCCTCGACGGCCAGCCGTGCCTGACCACGCGTAGCTTCGCGGTGGTCGACCAGGACCAGAGCGACAACGTGATCACTACGTACCTGATCAACGGCAACGGCCAGACCGCACAGAACACCACGGCCAACGCGGCCGCGATCGCCGGCGCCACCACCCTCGTCAACGGTAGCGACGACAAGCTGCTCGCCGCTTTCCTCGACCCGGCGAACGGGTGCACGCCGTTCACCGCGCCCGACCCCACCGACACGGCCGGCACCTCGGGATCGCAGGCGCTCAACGAGCTGAGCGCCCGCGTCAACCAGCAGGGGACGATCGCCGCGACGCCGCCGAACGACGAGATGACCCTGGTCAACACCGCGTTCAGCATCCCCAAGACGAACGTCTACCGCTCGCTGGTGGACCAGCCGCTGCTGGCCGGCAACGTCAACCCGACGACGGTCGCGATGGATTACTGCCAGAACATTACGAATATCCAGCCGGCCCGCAACCAGCTCGACATGACCAGGGAGCTGAACACAGGCACCCCGGTCGCGGCGGTCGGCAACACCCTGGCGACCTTCATGGGCAACCGGCTCAGCATGTCGTTCGTCAACCTCGGCTGCGCCAACTTCGGCCTGGCCAACCCGGTGACGGTCACCCTGAACGGCAACCAGGTGGCCACCGCGGTCACCTACAACACCGCTCAGCAGACAGCGAAGCCGCCTGCGGCGGCGACCCCGACCGCCAGCGCTACGGTCGGCACCGGCGGACCCGGTGGCGGAACGGCCGGGCCGCCGACCCGGACGCACCGGGTGGGGAATAGGTTCGACAACCCGTCCCGGATGTAGCCAAGGGCAGGTGCTCCCGGCGAACCAGCTGGTTCAATCCACGCTCCATGGCGGGGGCCCCGAGCAGACTCGGGGCCCCCTCGCCATTGAAGGAAGGGCTCGCCTATCACGAAGCAATCTCGGTCCGCCCGGGTACCCCCTCACCTGCTACGTAAGGACTTAGCAAGAATTTCAGAGGTTTCGGAGGCGGCTCCAGCCAGTATCTTAAGAAAAACCTTACGAAACGCATATCTTCGGAATTTCCCGATCTCATCCACCTCGCAGGGCTAGCGTGATCCACCGGGTGCGTCACAGCGGACACCCTTACGGAGGTGGATTGAATGCTCAGCGGGCAACGGTCCGCATGGCGTCGGCGCGGAGGTAAATATCGTGCGGCGCGTATTGCGGTCCCCCTCGCCATCCCGATGGCGTTGGGCCTGACTCTCGGGATCATCCTGGCGGTCTCGGGAGGTAACACGACCAAGATTCACCAGTCGGCGGCGGCCGCAGCGGTCGCGCCGGGTAACACCTCGTCGGCGGTCAATCCCAACTGCGACATCATCGTCCCGGCGCACCCGCTCAGCGCGCGCGGCCTGGCGACGCCTTACCAGCTCACCGGCCCGGCTGGCACCACGCCGCAGGCGTCCGGCTGCGAGATGACCAACTCGGTCAACCTGGGCGCGTTCGTCCAGGCCACCATCTTGAACCCGCGCACCGGCGCGCTGTCGGTCTACAACCCCTTGGTCATCACGGCCGGGACCACGCCCGCCGCCGCGCCCAGGGTGCCGAAGCTGCCGCGCAACGCGATCGTCACCATCGACTTCGGGTTCAACGGTACGTTCCTATTCCAGGCCGGGGCGACGCCCGGCGCGCTGCGGCAGGGCAACTGCGTCGACGGCCTGAACGGATCGGCCTTCGGCCAGGTGTCGTTCTGCAACGGCATCAACTTCTTCCGCGCGGCGTTCCAGCTGGAGCGTGAGGGACGGCTGTTCATTCCTTCGACCGGGACCTCGGCGAAGATCGTGCCGACCGCGGGCGCGATCGGGACGGGCAATGCCTGCCCGACCGTCCGCAACTTCGACATGGTCGACCAGGACCAGAGCGACAACGTGACCACCATTTACCTGCTGAACCCGACCACGGGTCAGACCGCGCAGGACACCGCGGCCAACGAGGCCAGCCTGGCGGGTGCGCAGAAGCTGGTCAATGGGAGCGACAACGCCCTGATCGACGATTTCCTCGACCCGACCCTCGGGTGCACCCCCTTCATGGCGCCCGACCTGGGGAACAACGGCACGATGGCCACCTCGCAGGCCCTCGACGAACTGCTGGCCGCCAGGAACCAGCCGCAGGTCGCCGCGCTGGTGCCGGAGAACGACGAGATGGTGCTGGACGCCGTCGGCCAGATCGACCCGGCCAAGACCAACCTCTACCGGGCCGAGGTCGGCCAGGCGCCGATCAGCGCGCAGAACGACGCGAACGACAGCCCGGCGAACTACTGCCAGAACCTGGTCAACATCCAGACCCCGTTCCTAGCGGCTAACGAGGCGCTGCTCAACACCGATGGGTCACCGGTACCGACGGTGGGAGAGGACCTGTTCACCTTCATGGCCAACCGGCTCAACATGTCCTTCACCAACCTCGGCTGCCAGAACTTCGGCCTCACCAACCCCGTCACCGTCGTCTTCGACGGGGCCGGCGCGGCCACATCGGCCAGCTTCAACACCGCCCCGCAGACGGTGTCTAACACCACCGGCGTCGGCGGGGGTGGCGGTGGCGGTGGCGGTACTGGCACCGCGGCTGGCACCGGCAAGGGCGCTGCCACGCTAGGAGGACTTCCGGTCTTCCAGCTGCCGAACGGGAGTCAGCACGTCGGCCGCGAGTTCCACCTGCTGATGGACCCGTCGGGTGAGTAACGCAGCTGATTCGTTACGCATGACCAGTCAGGCCCGCTGACTAAGTCCGCGACGCAGTGACCCCGGGAGAGCCTCCCGGGGTCACTGCGCGTCCGCGGGCATATGGTCGCCGGGCACGCCCCGGCTATCGTGGACGTCACGCAGCCGTGGCTGACAGGAGGCCGACGTGAACTCAGTATTCGTGGTGGACGCATGCCGGACGCCGATCGGGAAGATCAAGGGCGCGCTGGCGCAGGTACGCCCCGACCACCTGGCCGCCGACGTCATCACCGCCCTGACCGGGCGCAACCCGTGGCTGGACGTGACTGCGATCGATGACGTCTACTGGGGCGCGGCCAACCAGGCCGGCGAGGACAACAGGAACGTGGCCCGGATGGCCGTGCTGCTGGCCGGCCTGCCGGTCGAGATACCCGGGGCGACAGTGAACCGGCTCTGCGGATCCGGGATGGAGGCGGTCTGCGACGCGGCGCGGACGATCGCGGCCGGGGAGGCGGATGTCTGCCTGGCCGGCGGCTCTGAGTCGATGACCCGCGCGCCGTTTGTGCTCGGGCGTTCCGCCGACGCGTTCCCCCGGGCCATGGACCTGGCCGACACCAGGCTCGGCTGGCGGCTGGTGAGCCCGCGCATGCAGGAGCTGTATCCGCCGATCACGCTCGGCGAGACCGCGGAGAACGTGGCCGAGAAGTACGGCATCACCCGGGAGCGTCAGGACGAGTGGGCGCTGCGCAGTCACCAGCGGGCGGCCGCCGCCCGGGACGCCGGACGGTTCGACGCCGAGACGGCGCCGGTGACCACCCCCCGGGGTGAGGTCCGGCACGACGAGGGGATCAACGGCGGCATCACCGCCGCGGAGCTGGCCGCCAAACGGCCGGCCTTCCGCACCGGCGGCACGGTGACCGGCGGCAACTCCTCGCCGCTGAATGACGGGGCCGCGGCGCTGCTGCTGATGTCGGAGAGCGCCGTGCGCCAGGCGGGGGTGCGGCCGCTGGCGCGTTACGCGGGCGCCTCGGCGGCTGGCGTCCATCCGGACTACATGGGGATCGGGCCGGTGCCCGCCATGAACCGGGCCCTGCGCCGGGTCGGCTGGCAGCTGGGCGAGCTGGACCTCGTAGAGGTCAACGAGGCGTTCGCGGCGCAGTCGGTGGCGGTGGTCGACGAGCTCAGCTGCGATCCGGACCGGGTCAACGTGAACGGCGGCGCGATCGCGATCGGGCATCCGCTGGGGTGCTCAGGGGCCCGGATCGTCACCACCTTGCTGCACGAGATGCGCCGGCGCGGCGCGGCCCGCGGCGCGGCCAGCATGTGCATCGGCGTCGGCCAGGGCATCGCCTCGCTCTGGGAAGCCGCCTGACCCGCCCGAAACTACGACAGGCCGGCCGCGCCTGCGTAGTAGTTGCCGGTGGCCGAGGTCTGCAGCGGGGCGGTGGCGGTGTCGGCGGGCAGCGCGGCGGGGCTGACGAACGTGCTGCCCTGCGGGCCCGCTTCCACCGCCTGGCCGAGCGCGCTGCCGTGCAGGTACTGGGACCAGGGCAGGAACCACTCGGTCCAGCCGTCGTCCCACCGGCCCGCCGCCGTGCTGTTGGTGACGGTGATGGGATCACCGGGGATGGACATGTTGTAGTACGTGGTCGCGTCGGCCGGCGGCAGGTTCACGCAGCCGTGGCTGACGTTGGTGGTGCCCTGGTCGATCACCGACCAGGGGGCGGAGTGGTAGTAGTCACCGCTGAAGGTGAACCGGACAGCGTAGTTGACCAGCTCGTCGTAGTATCCGGCGCTGCCGGGCGCGCCGCCGCCGACCATGCGGACCGGGTTGGATTTCTCCACGCTCACGTAGGTGCCGTCGGGGGTGGGCAGGCTGGCCCGGCCGGTGCTGATCGGCCACTGGTAGGCCCGCTTGCCGTTGAGGTAGATCTGGGTGAGGTGCGAAGTCGTGCTGGCCACGGCGATCAGCGACCGGCCGATGGTGAAGGACTGGGTCAAGTTGGCGGCGCCGTAGACGCCCTTGGCGCCCTGGACTCCGTTCAGGTGGCCGTCGAAGCTGACCGTGGTGTTGGCCAGCCAGTAGTCCCGCGGCCGGAAGTCCAGGTGCTCGTCGCCGTCCCAGTACCAGGCGCCGATCACCGGCTTGGAGGTGGTCAGCTCCAGCGACCGCTCGACCGCGGCCCGGTTGGTGATCGGCTGGCTGAAGATCAGCATGATCGGCATGCCGACCCCGTAGGTCTGGCCGCTGCCCTCGTAGATCTCGGCGGAGAAGGTCTGCGCGGGCGACAGGGTCCGGAACGTGCTGGTGGTGGTGGTCTTCTGGCCGCTGCTGCGGGTGCCGGTCGCGGTCACCGTGTAGTTTCGGGCGGCGTCCAGGGTCCAGGTGCTGTGCCAGGCTTTGCCGCCGTCGGTCAGGCTGCCGGGGACGGGGTCACCCGAGGACTGGACGGTGACGCTCGTCACCTTGCCCTGGACCGCGGTGACGCTGATGCCGTTGGCGGGGTCGACGTCGCGGCTGCCGTTCGACGGGGTGATCTTCAGATCCGCCGCGAGCGCCGCGGCCTGCGCCCTGGCGGACGCGGAAGCGGCGGCCTGCGCCCTGGCCTGGCCGGTGCTGGCTGGCGGTGCGTGTCCGCCGCCGCACGCGGTGGCGAGCAGGCCGATGGCGGCGGCCGCCGCGATGGCGGCGACAGGCCGGCCCCGCTTGGCTGACCCGCGGTCTGTGCCCCGCACGGTTGATCCTCCCTTGGCGCCACTGGCTGATACGGACCTCGCCTATCAGACGCCCGAGACGTCCCGGAGGTTACCGTCCTCAGGCTATATCGGTCTTGGTGCGCCTGCGGCGAGGATGCCACCGAGGACGAAGCACAGCCCAGGCCAGTGCGAGCACGGTGAGGAAGATGATCAGGTACTCCGGCCAGCTTCCCACCCGGTCCGCCAGCGTCCGGTAGCTGACCAGCGGAACCCGCGCGTCGAGGGTGGCCTGCCGCCAGATGCCGCTGTGCGCGATCAGCCCGCCGTCCGGCCCGATGATCGAGCTTTCGCCCGTGGTCGAGGCGTACACCACCGCGCGGTCGCTCTCGATGGCCCGGATCCTGGCCATGGCCGTCTGCTGCTCGGTCTCGCCCAGCTGCCCGTCGATCTCGAAGTCCGCGTCGTTGGACTGCACGGCGAGCAGGTTCGCCCCGGCCGTGACCTCCGAGCGCACCAGCTGGTCGAAGCCCACCTCGTAGCAGATCACGTCGCCGAGCCTGATCGGCCCGACGTCGAACACGACGGCCGACCGCCCGGGGGTGAAGTCCACCGGCTGCAGCGCCGGGAGCGAGCTGAAGCTGGAGATGAGGCCGCGGAACGGGATGTACTCCCCGAACGGCACCAGCTCGCGCTTGACGTAGATCGTCGTCGGGCCGCGGCCGGGGACCCAGAGCTGGCCGGCGTTGCGCAGCGGGTGCTGCAGCACCTCGCCGACCAGGACCGGCCGGCCGATGGTGGCCACCGCCGCGGCGATCTCGTCGTAGATAAAGGGGTATTCGGACGGGTCGAGGTCGGTGGAGTTCTCCGGCCAGATCACCACGGCGGGCGCGGCGGCGTGCCCGGCCTTGACCCGCGCGGCCAGGTTCAGGGTGGCGTCGGCGTGGTTCTGCGTGACCTCGGTGTCGTTCAGCTGCTGCGGCAGGTTCCTGGCCCGCGGCACGTCACCTTGGATCGCGGCCACGTCGGTGGTCGGCGCGCGCCCGGTCGGGTCGACGGGCAGCAGCCCGCCGGCCAGCACCAGCCCCGCCGTCACCGCCGCGGCCAGCGCCGCACCCCAGGTCGTCCGAGGCCGCCCGTTGCGGAAGCCCCCCAGGAAGCCCAGCGCCGCCCGGGCGATCATGGCGCCGGTCAGCGCGACCAGGAAGCTGAGGAACGGCGCCCCGCCGATGGCGACCCAGCGGACGTCCGGCGCGACGGACTGGCTCATCGCGAGCCTGCCCCAGGGGAAGGCGTACGGCCAGCGGTCTCGGACGCCTTCGACGGTCACCCACCAGCCCGCCACCGCGACCGGCCAGCCCGTCAGCCGCAGCAGCAGCCGCTGACCGACGGCGAGCGCGACGGAGAAAACCGCCTCGGCTACCGCGAGCGCGAACCAGGCGTACCAGGCCTCGTTGACCAGCCAGGACAGCAGCGGCATGAACATGGCCAGGCCGAACGCCAGCCCGCACCCGACCGAACCCCGCAGGCTCCGCCCGGTCAGCGCCACCACCAGCAGGGCCGGCCCGGCCGCCGCCAGCGGCCAGGCGTCGACCGGAGGGAAGGAGGCGAAGGTGGCCAGCCCGCCGGCCACCGAGATGAGCAGCGCCCAGCGGGTGGCGAACCCGCCGAACCCGCCCGGGCCGCTCGTCTTCGCGTCGGCGGCGGCCGTGGCCTGGGCGGATATCACCCTGGCAGCCTAACCGGCCGCCGCGCGCACGTCACGCCGACCGGTTTGACCGGTTTTGGGCCGCCGAATGGTTGCAGGGACGGACAACCGATAGTCGTTTAGCGTGAACGAGGCATTCCGCTGAGCTATAGTTCGGATTGCTAACGCCTCAGTGGGGGGGCGTGCATCTGCCGTTTCCGTCTTTTCTTAGGTAGTGCACATGGATGGGCTGAGTCATGATTAAGATCCGTTATCGCGATCCGAACGAACTGTCCCCTGGATTACATGCGGCGGCCGAGTGTCATGGCCGCGGGACCACCGTCTACCTGCTCGCTGGCCTGACTGCGGCGCAGCGCCGGTCGGCGCTGCGCAGGCTCCGGCTGTCCGCCCGGATGGGTTACTGCCCCCGGCTGCCCGCCGCTCAGCTGGCCCTCGCGCTGTTCACGGGCCGGATCAGGACCGGCGTCGGCCAGACCGGGGCCGTCTTCCGCTCCCATCCGGCCGGAAGCACCGTACCGGTCATGGTCGTGTCGGCCGGGGCGATCGCCTTCCTGCTGCTTTCCACGGTCTCGATCCGTGTGCTGCATCCACCACAGGCCACGGACCAGCTGCTGCCGCCCTCGTTTCCCGCCCCCTCGGTGCCAGCCATCGCCGAACCCGTGGCTGGTTCGCCGTCATCCCCGGTGGCCGGGGGATGGGGCCGCCCGGGGTCGTCCGGCTCCGACGTCGGGCGGCTGATAGCGGCCCAGGCCGGATCGGGCGGCTCTGCTGTCTTCATCGCGCCGACCATATCCGGCTTCGGGACCGACGCCGGCTCCGTTACCGCGGTCGGCGGAACCAGCACCACCAGCAGCGGCAGCACGACAGGCAGCGGGAACCCGGGCTCCACGCCGACCCCGGCGCCCGGCACGACGTCCCCCTCAGCCTCAGCGTCCCCCTCAGCGTCGGCCTCGGCCTCGGCGTCAGCGTCAGCGTCAGCGTCAGCGTCAGCGTCGGCGTCAGCGTCAGCGTCGGCCTCAGCGTCGGCCTCGGCCTCAGCGTCGGCGTCAGCCTCGGCCCCGGCCTCGACGCCGGCGTCCCCGGCCGCCGCCCCGTCCCGGCCCTCCGGGGCGGCCAGCTCCGGCGGCGGGCTCTGCCTGGACGTGGGCCCGCTGGGGGTCTGCCTGGATGTGCTGGATGTGTAGGTCCCCGGTGGCTCCCCTACGCTGAAGGCCGGGCCGCCGTCAGGCCCGGCCGGATCGACGGGAGCTTGTGGTTGAGCAGGCGCGGGTGGCTGCTGTTTGCCGCGATGGGCGTGATCTGGGGCATCCCGTACCTGCTGATCAAGGTGGCCGACGGTGGCGTATCGGTGCCGGTGCTGGTCTGCACCCGGGTCGCGCTCGGCTCGCTGCTGCTGTGGCCCGCGGCCCTGCGCGGCGGTCACCTCGGCGCGCTGAAGGGCCACCTGCGGTGGCTGGCCGCGTTCACGGCGGCCGAGATCGTCGGGCCGTTCGCGCTGCTGTCCAACGCCGAACGGCACCTGCCCAGCTCCACCAGCGGCCTGCTGATCGCGGCGGTGCCGATCATCAGCGCGTTGCTGGCCCTCACCTACAAGGGCGACCGGCTCACCCCGGTCCGCTGGGCCGGGCTGGCCATCGGGCTGGCCGGCGTGGCCCTGCTCGCGGGCCCGGGCGCGGGTAAAAACGACGCGCTGCCGGTGGCCCAGGTGCTGCTGACCGCGCTCGGTTATGCGATCGGCCCGCTGATCGCCAACCGCAAGCTCGCTAGCCTGCCCCCGGTCGCGGTCAACGCCGCCTGCCTCGGCGCGGCCGCCGTCGTGTACGCGCCGTTCGCCGCGCTGACCTGGCCGCGGACGGTGCCGTCGGTTCAGGTGCTCGGGGCGCTGGCCGGGCTCGGCGTGATCTGCACCGCGGCCGCGTTCCTGGTCTTCTTCCGGCTGATCGCCGAGGTCGGCCCGGCCCGCGCCACCGTCATCACCTACGTCAACCCCGCCGTGGCGGTGGCCCTCGGGGTCGGAGTCCTGGGCGAGCACCTGACCCCGGCGATCGGCGCGTCCTTCGTGCTGATCCTCGGCGGTTCTGTGCTGGCCACCCGGGCGGTCCCGGGCGGAGCCGGCGACACTCCCGCCACTGTCCGTTCGGAATAATTCTGTTCTTTAATGAATGATCCGAACGGACTCCGGTGCGTGCCGTCGGCCCATCCGCGTGCTTCAACAGCAGGAAGGTCGTGAGCGTGGCAGCCCAGGCTACTGGAGGACCGGCGGGGCTGCGGCTGTCCACCCCGGCGGGCCGGTGGGTGGTGACCGCCACCGTGCTCGGCTCCGGCATGGCCGCCCTGGATGCCACCGTGGTCGGCATCGCGCTGCCGGCCATCGGGCGGGATTTCCACGCCAGCGTGGCCAGCGTGCAGTGGGTGGTGGACGCCTACACGCTGACCCTGGCCGGGCTGCTGCTGCTCGGCGGGACGCTGGGCGACAGTTACGGCCGGCGGAAGATGTTCGTGATCGGCACCGTGTGGTTCGCGGCGGCGTCGCTGCTGTGCGGGCTGGCGCTGAACGCTCCGATGCTGATCGCGGCGCGGGCCCTGCAGGGGGTCGGCGGGGCGCTGCTGACCCCCGGCAGCCTGGCGATCCTGCAGGCGTCGTTCGCGCAGAAGGACCGTTCGGCCGCGATCGGCGCGTGGTCCGGGCTCGGCGGGGTGGCCACCGCGATCGGCCCGTTCCTGGGCGGCTGGCTGATCGGCGCGGTGTCGTGGCGGCTGGTGTTCTTCATCAACCTGCCGCTGGCGGTGGTGGTGGTGGCCATCGCCGCCCGGCACGTGCCGGAGACGAGGTCGCCGGGGCCGGTGCCGCGGCTGGACGTCAAGGGGGCGGTCTGCATCAGCGGCGCGCTGGCCGGTATCACCTACGGGCTGATCGCGGCCTCCGCCGACGGGTGGGGATCGGTGCAGGTGCTGATCCCGCTGGCCGCGGGGCTGGTGCTGGGAGGCCTGTTCATCCTGGCCGAGGCCATCCAAGCGCAGCCGATGCTGCCGCTCGGCGTGTTCGCGTCCCGGCAGTTCTCCGCGGCCAACGCGGTGACCTTCGTCGTCTACGCCGCGCTCGGCGGCCTGCTGTTCCTGGTCCCCACCGTGCTGCAGGTGGCCCGCGGCTACTCACCCGTAGAGGCGGGCACGTCGCTGCTGCCGGTGACCGTCATCATGCTCGCGCTGTCCTCGCGCTCGGGCGCGCTGGCGGCCAGGATCGGGCCGCGGCTGCAGATGTCCGTCGGGCCGCTGGTGATCGCCGGGTCGCTGCTGCTGTTCACCAGGATCGGGTCTTCCGGCGACTACCTGACCGCGGTGCTGCCCGCGGTGGTGGTGTTCGGCTTGGGGGTGGCGATCAACGTGGCGCCGCTGACCGCCACCGCGCTGGCCGCCGCCCCGGCCGACCACGCGGGCGTCGCCTCGGCGGTCAACAATGACGTGGCCCGGGCGGCCGGGCTGATCGCGGTGGCGGTGCTGCCCGCGCTGGCGGGCATCACCGGCGACAGCTACCTGCACCCGGCCGCGCTCGCGCACGGCTTCAAGGTGGCCGCGATGATGGCCGCCGCGTTCTGCGCGGTCGGCGGGGTGCTGGCCGCGTTCACCATCCGCAACCCGCCCCGGGCCGCGGGGGCCAAGGCGCCGCCGCTTGAGTCGTCCTGCGGTTTGGAGGCCCCGCCACTGCGTAGCCTGGACCGGATACGGCCCACCGAGGTAGGGGATGAGCGATGACGGCTGACGCCGATGCGGGCCAGGCCGTGGAAGCGGCCGCCCGGGCCGCGCGCGACACGGTCGCGGACCTGGCCAGCGTGCCTGACGAGCTGCTCGATGACGCGCTGCGGACGATGGCGGACCAGCTGGTCCGCCGGGCTGATCCCGTGCTCGAGGCCAACGAGGCGGATATCCGGGCGGCCCAGGCCGATGGCATCAGGGACGCCCTGCTCGACCGGCTGCGGCTGGACCAGACGCGGATCGAGGCCATCGCTGGCCAGCTGCGCGCGCTGGCCGGCGTGCCGGCCGAGCCGGCCCAGCGGACGATCAGGGAGCTGCCGGGCGGGCTGCGGCTGACCGAACGGCGGCGGCCGGTCGGCGTGATCGGCGCCAACTTCGAGGCCCGGCCCAACGTCGTGGTGGACATCGCGTCGCAGTTCGTCAAGTCCCGCAACGCCGGAGTGCTGCGGACGGGTTCAGCGGCGATCCGTTCGGCGATCGCGCTGGCGGATGAGGTCATCGCGCCCGCGCTGGCTGCCCGCGGACTCAACCCGGCCATGATCCAGCTGGTCCGCGTGCCCGGCCAGGATTCGGCCCGGGCGCTGGTCAGCCAGCCCGGCCTGATCCCGCTGGTAATCCTGCGCGGCAGCGGGGACAGCACCCGGGCGCTGGCCGCCGAGGCGGCCAGCCACGGGGTGCGGACCATGGCCCACGCCGACGGCGGCGCGGTCATGTACCTGGACGCGGCCGCCGACCCGGCCATGGCCGAGCAGCTGGTGCGGGCCAGCCTGGACCGGCTCGGCGTCTGCAACCGGCTCAACCTGCTGCTTGTGCACCGCAGCCGGTGGGAGGAGCTGGTGCCGCCGGTCACCGCTTTGCTTGACCGGCTCGGCATCGCCGCGTCGCTGCCCCCGCACGCTCATCCGCTCGGCCACGAGTGGGCGCTGGATCCGGGCCACGAGCCGACCGTGACGCTGGCGCCCGCCGACGGACCGCGGGCGGCCGCGCTGCTGGCTAACGAGGAGACCTCGGGGCTGGCCGCGGCGATCGTCACCGCCGACCCGGCGGCCGCGTCGGCGTTCCTCGACGCGTACGCGGGCACCGGCGCGTTCTGGAATGCCACCACCCGGCTGCTGGACGGGTTCAAGCTATTCTCGGTGCCCGAGACGGGCATCAACATCGACGCGGTCCCCGGCCCCCGCGGCCCGGT
>ODAK010005462.1_pt1 | contig 12913 bp, 14 predicted proteins | sample 1539591 | NCBI WGS metagenome assembly ODAK01 (sample SAMEA3539303, study PRJEB22396) | soil metagenome | biome: tundra; feature: field; material: soil | place: USA | collected 2010-05 | depth 0.15 m | reverse complement strand
TCTGGCAGTGCGATAAAAAGAATCACGGCTGGCGTGAAGGCCGCCGCTGACCGTCCCTGCCAAGTTTCGATCTGAGGACCGGCCTTCACCCTCCCGGTAAAGTCAGTCTCGAACGAAAAAAGAATACTGCTTTCCAGGGCTCGCCGCGAGCCCCTCTCGCTCGCGACATTGGCCGGTTATTGTGCGTTTTTCACGGGCTATATCGCAATGCCGGCGCTCCAACTCTCAGGAGAGCAACCTGATATCATGCACGTTTTCGGAAAGCCGGTAATCAGACTGCGCGGGGGGCCAGTCCACTCAGGCTTGGACGCGCGGAGGAAACCGAGAGGGCCACGCCGTGTCGAAAGGCAGAACATTAAAATGGCAAGTCGTTCAAAATCCGTTCATAGAGGACGCCGGGGTTCCCGCTGATGAGCCTACCGGGTCGGTGTACGATGGCATCCTTCGAGATTTGAAAAGACATCCATCGCTTGCGGCTAAAATCCTGACGGAAGATTCGATTCCGTTGGGAGAACTCACTCAAGTTGATCGAGAACGGATACAAGCAGGTTTGAAACAAATGAGTAATAACCGCCGAATCAAAATCGAAACCCGCGTCACACCGGATGCAGTGTTTGGCTGGTTGAAGTTGGGCGACTAACGCTCAGTATGGAAGTATGTCCCTTATGCCGTCTTGCCGTTGCAATGGAATGAATCCAGACTGTAGTTTTTGTGGAGGCACCGGATCTTCACCGGTGCCAGCACCCCTTTCCCTAGCCAAACGAAGAAGGGCACCAAAACCAGGCCCTACCCCGAGTGTGCTTCCCAGGCTCCGTCGAGGGCATCAGATCCCTGTGATCGAAGTTGCGTCGCAATACCCTCTCCCCGCCGTCGTCAATCCCACGAAGCGAAGGACAAAGAAACGGAAGAAAACCACCCAAATCAGATTGTCGGGTGAAGGGACGTTCCCGTCCAGGTAATGACGAGCGTATGTACAAGAAGGCTGGAAAATCGCTATCTCGACGGGGGGGCGGCCTCTCTTGGCAAGCCAACCCCGTCAAGGTCCGCCGGAAACCCAAACGTCGTGTCAAAGCCAAAGGCGGTGTGAAAACCAAAAGGCCCACACCAGGACCACGCGGGGCAGACCTATACCATCTCAAAAAACGAGATCAGTGACCCGGAGTAGAGTGATCAGCCTGTCACTTGGCCGTATAACGCGCGACCCGCCGATATGCCGCGGTCGGTTGCTCCTAGATGGTCGACTAACTCGGGGGGTGGACAGCCGCGAATCGACGCCTCCAGCGAGGTGCTCCCATCTCGCACGCCGTGCTACCGCGGTAAGCTTGCAGAGCCGGCAACTGCATGAACCTGCGAGTGGCGAAAAACTGTATACGACAAGCACACGAGAGCGAGCAGAACCTGTCATCATGTTCTATACAGACTGGCACTCGAGGCTTCCAGAATCGTAGGACGAGGTTTTGCCGTCTATCTACTGCCCGACAACGACGCGGCGTAACAGGGTTCACCGATTGGTAGCCGACAGAAACGGTAGGTCAAAGAGCCGGCACCAGGCTCTGACGGTAGCGGTCTGACAGCGCGGGATCGGCGTATTTGTCGCCCAGTAATCGTTGGCGATCGCGATGACGACGGAGGGGCGCTCCGCCATTGACTGGAGAATGGGCCACGCCAGCAATTGCTCGTAACAAATCAGGACTACGGTGCGATGTCCCGCGATTTGAACGACGCCTGGGCCGAGGAGGTTCAGTGGGACGCCAGAAGCAGAGAATGGTCTCCACATGCCCAAGGGAACCGGGATGCGCTGGAAGAGAACGCCGCTCTCGGTGCCGGCGATTAGCAGTGCGTTTCGATAGCGCGGCGCGGTCGTCACCTGCTCGGACAGAGGATACACTCGGTCATTGCCCGTCATTGGACGCCCGGCGCCGAGCACGATCGTTTTTTCGCTCGCGCGCAATTCGGCGAGCGTTTGTTGCCAAAATAGGTCGGTGGCCTCCGTCCACAACGGGACAACGGTTTCGGGAAAGACGGTCACGTGAGCGGTGGAGTTTTTGGCGCGCTCCTGAATGTCTTCTGCCGCGGTGAACTCCTGCACTGGAGACCGCGAACCGTGAGCGATGCCGCCCAAGTGGGTATCGACTGCCTCCCAGCCCGCGGGAGGTGCGGGGATACCCGTGAACACGACATTGCTCAATACGATGGAAGCTACGGCGCACGGCAACACGACTCGTGGACGCACAGTGAGCAATCCGGGTAGGGCGGCCGTTGCCGTCAAGCCAATCCATCCGGTCGCGGGAAACAGGAAGCCGGCTGATGTCAGCGGGCCGGCCCACCCGATGAGGCCAAGTGGAGGCAACACCGCAGCGAGGACCACAATTGGAAGACGCCAGACGATCTGACCTTGGCTGGCTGTCCAGACCAGGGCACACGGAGCCGCCAAGAGAGCCGAGGTGCCTAACCATAGAAGGAGGGAAGCCGCAGGCGAAGGATCGGCGCCGAAGAAGTTCCGCGCCGCGGGGACGAGTGCCCACGAGGCTCCGGCGTAGTATGTGACCGAAACGAAGTACGCGGCAACCCGTGATCGCTGGATGGCGGCGAAGAACGGCATCAGGAACATCAGCGCCATCAGCGGTACACATGCGAGTGACGCACCGACGGAAATGGCAGCGACGGCAACAATGCTTGCGGCAAGTCTTGTCATTTGACGACCAGTAGAGGCCGGAGCCTGTCTAGTACTGCCGATTCCGCAATTGGCCCGAAATAGCGACTATCAAAGCTCCGAGGGTGATAGCTCGACAGTACCCAGAGCGTCCCCGCCTTCACTACGTACGTCCCGAATGGCCAAGGCGTCAGCGGTCGGCCAGCGGTGTCTCTGTTGCGAGGTGCCGAGTTTGGCAGGAACTGTCCGTTGACACGGACGCCCTCTGGGGACATGGTCACGGCGTCGCCGAGACGCGCCACAACTGGCTTCAACAGCGGCGATCCGCCATCGGCGCAAACACCGGCGTGTCGATATCCCCTGGCGTTGGCAAGCGACCCGAACGGTTCCGCCGGGCAGAACTCAACGAGACTGGTTGCAACGCTGGCGTCAACTTCGTAGAGCCCGAGAGGGAGCGACGGGGAAAGGTTGACCCTAATTCCCAAGGCGTACCCGGCCCAGAGCAACGCCGTGAGAACAGCCCCCGTGACCACGGCAGCCTTGGCGACATCGCGGTAGCGAGGATGCCGGGCAGAGTCAGACCGGCCAGCTTGCATCATGCGAACCTCCCTCGGCCGCCTCCGTCGCGGGGGACTCGTGACCGTCGGGGTGTGCCTCTGTCCCGGCATCCGACTTGCCCTGGAAGCGTGATGGCGCAATCAGGTGGCAACTCCTTACAATCACCTCGTGGACGGTGCGGGTCACGCCATCCTTCGGCGTGAACTTCCGTTGCTGAAGCGTGCCCTCGACAAAGAGGTTTTCGCCTTGCTCGTACGTGAGGGCAAGCTCGGCCAGGTCGTCATAGAACGTCAGGTTGTGCCAATTGGTGTGCGACTGGTTTTGCCCCTCGTGGTCCCGGTAGCGGTGCGTTTCCCCGAGTCGGGCATTGCTGACTTTGGTTCCCGACGGCAAGTACCGCATTTCCGGTTGCGCAGCCAGAAAACCACAAAGCTCGATCCTATTTTTCTGCATAATAGTAGTAGTAGTTCCACTCCTTCGAATTCAATCAGCTGCCCTTCTGCAGTTCCTCAATGAAACCTCGTTCCAGCCCGGAGAGTCCGTCTTCGGGCTCAATCACCTCGGCGCGACTGATGACATTCCGCGACCGATCAACCGCCTTTTGCGGTACACATCGACCGTCCTCGAGGCTGTGCAGCGTTGTCGGCGGCGCCAGCGCCGCCCGTGCGTTGAGTATCGGATCGGAAAAGTACAGCATCTGCATGCCGAGAATCGGGTAGTGCCCGGAGGTGAAAATCAGCATGTCGCCTGGCTCGACGATCCGTTCGGTGTCGCCCTCCCCCTCTTTCTTGGGTGGTCTGAGCCGCATGATCTCGTCCGGCGTCATCAACGGGCGTTCGACATGGTCGACGCTCGCGTTGATGTGCGACATTACCGGCGAAAACCGCGAGCCCGAGAAGTTGAAGTTAGCTCTCTGCACGGTGGCCGTACCGGTCATTCTCGAGAGGAGGGCGGCGGTGTCAACCTGGTTCGGAGCGAACGCGATGCGCACGTGGCAGTTCGAAACGATGCTCTCGTTCTGCCCGTAGGCATCGACGATCTGCCGGATGTCCTGAGTGATAAGGTACGCCTTGAGCCCGTAGCCGGCCATGTAGGACAGGGCGTCTGCAAAGATCTCCATCCGGTTCAGACTGGGGAACTCGTCAATCAGGAAAAGCAGTCGATGCGCGTTTCTCTTTTGCTCAGAGCCCTCGAATGCCATGCGCTCGGTCAGTCGGTTGACGACCATCGTGAACATCAGACGGATGAGGCGGCGAAGGCGGATCTTGTCGGACGGCGGTACCACCAAATACAAGGACACCGGCGTGGCGTGGTTGACCAGGTCATTGATAGTGAAGTCGCTCGCCGACGTGTTGCGGGCGACCAGCGGATCGCTGTAGAGCGTCAGGGCAGTCTTGGCTGTGGACAGGACGCCCGAGAGTTCCTTGTTCTCCTTGTCGAGCATCTCCTGGGCCTTCTCCGAAACCACGGGATGCGTGGACGTCCTCAGGCCCAACGGCGTCCGCCAACCGTATTTGTGCTCGGGGTCGTGCGGATAGGAGAGCATTTCATTCAGCGTTTCCCTGAACTGTACGCCGGGCCTGGTGAACAGACCCGCCAAGTCCGCCAGGCTGGCGATCCGCCCCTCAGCCGCGGCGGTGTAGCAGGCGTGGAGGACCATTCCGGTGGTGAGCGAGGCGGCACTGTCTTCCCAATGACGCTCCATAGGGCTGTCCTCGCCGCTGCGTATGATCATGTCGGCTATGTTTTGCGCGTCTGAGACATCTCGAGGAGTGGAAAGCCGGACCTCAGCCAGCGGATTGAACCGCGAGGACGCGCCGTCCTCGACCGGTGAGAACTTGAAACACAGGTGGCCCTGCTGTGCTCGGAACCCCGCGGTTTTTGCCCAATTCTCGCCCTTGATGTCGTAGATGACCGCACTCTCACTCCATGCGAGCAGAGTGGGAATCACGAGTCCGACACCCTTGCCGGACCGTGTGGGAGCGAAAGCCAACACGTGCTCCGGACCGTTGTGACGAAGATAGCGCAGCCGTCGCGCGCCTGGATCGTACCATCCACCGACGTATACGCCGCCTTTGTTCTGGGCCAGTCCGGTGGCTTCGATGTCATCCCACGCAGCCCACCGCGCCGATCCGTGAAGGTCTTCGGCATTTTCGGAAAGGCGTCGTGTTCTGCGGTTGGCGGCCATGAAGAACGCGACCATGGAAACGATGCAGCCGCCCAACACGATCATCTCGCCTTCGAAGATCGGCTTGCGGATTCGGGTGTCTTGGGTAGCGCAGTACCGATAACCCCATAAGCACCAGGCGAACGGCTGGTAGACCGCACCGCTGCGCGTCCGGAATAGCGGTTTGCCTAGTGCCGTTTGGTAATGAAACCGCGCGGCGATGTACTGAGAGGCGGTAAAGTTGAACAGAACGAGGAGAGCGAGCCCCCCGAGCGTCGCTCTCCAGTTGTAGCCAAATGGGTAGCCACCAGGGTCGAGGGGCGTTCTGTACAGATTCGGCTGGCGCTTCATCGGGCGAGTTCCTGCGTCTGCTCCCGCTCGCGAGGATCCCGGACGGTGGCGAGGCCGCGCGCATATGTGATGCCGACGTTAGGCCCGACCGGCGGCACCGAGTCGAACACGCGCTTCATATGGGCGATTGCCGTTTGTCCTGAGATCCGCTGCACGACATGCTGGTCCGTTTCGCCGATGATCCGCCCGTTGTAGACGCCGCTCTCAGTCTCAGCTGCGAAGGTCCGGGCACTCTCGCCAAGGGCCTTTGCGGTGACATCTTTGGCCGCCGCAAACGACGCGCTCAGCTCGCTGCGAGCTTTCGAGCTGCCGCTCTCCGGCGCCACGGTGTGGGCGTCCACGGCAACGTGATGATCGGTGGCCGCCTGCTTCGAGTGCACGGCGACGGTGCCGGAGCCGGCTTCAAACCGCGCGACAACCTCACTGGTCTCTCGCGGAGGCTGGTCTGCGGTTGGAGTCCCGTCTGTACTCTGCTCCCGGTCGGCCTCAAGAGTTCCGATTTCCTGCCGAATCGTCTCCTCCCGGGCGCCGGTTCGTACCGGATCGTCCAACTCGTTGCCGGCTGGGTCCGCTGCTTCGATGGCTTCCGCCCGGGAGATCTCGCGGTCCAAGGCGAGGACGAAGTCCGTGGCGACTGACGCGTCATGCGCCGCTCGGAAGATCTCGTTCTTGTCTTCGCGCAACGCTTTGACCCAGGAGCCGACATAGGCTGCATGCTGGGCAGGATCGTGTGGGATGCCCCGCTCGGCGGCAAGGAACACGCTCGCTAGTTCGGCCCGCAGTTCCTCCTTCGCATAGTTCAAATCGCCGAACCAGTACGAATCGTTCAGAGTCGGGCGATTCAACCGTGACGGATGCCCGGTCCAGTGCGCGAGCTCATGCAGTGCGGTTCCATAATATCCCGGAGCGTCCTTGAACGCCTCCTTGGCGGGCAGGTGGATGCTGTCACTGGCGCGGCTGTAGAAGGCCCTGTCACCCTGGTCGTGCGCAATCCGCGCACCGGAGTTCACCAGAATACGCTCGCCGCTTTGGATAGCCTCAAAATCGGACTTTTCCGGTCGCGAATAGGCTGGAACACCATCGATCTGTTTGGCATTGAACACCGTATAGACGCGATGGATCAGGCGCCGGTCAGACTTGTCCTTGGCCGCATCGCCCTGGTCCGGCTCGGTAGACTCCCGGCGCGATTGGTCCTTCACCTCCCAATACTCGATGTGGGTGCCGCGTTCCCCCTTCTTGACCTGCCAGCCCTGCTCTGCGGCCTGTTTGTACGTCATCCACCGCGGATCCTCGTATCCGCGGCTGAGCGCGGTGGCCATCAGATAGAGGGTGTTGCCGCCTCTATAAGGTCTTGCGGTGGTCGGGTTGAATGGCATCGCCGCACCTTCCCACGGCTTCTGCCACGGTGCGACACCGTTTTCGAGCATCGCGATGATGGAATCGGTCACCTCTTGCCGGTGATCGCGCTTCCCGGTATGAGTATCTGTGGCAACGGCACTGGCACTCATCGGTGTGATTCCTCCGTTTCTGGTTTGGTGGTATCGTCAAAGCCCGACTCCGGTTGCTCGTTCTCAAAGCCGGAGTCAAGCAGTGGCTCACCGCTGGTCGCGGCGAGGGTTTCGCGTTCGTCTTCGTATTCGGGCATTTTGGCCTCCTCGGATTGGCGGAATACTCCCCCCCATCCCGTAGGCAGGGTGAATGGGATGCCGTGACAACAATGACGAACAGCAGCAAGCGATTTGAGTCTGGGCTCAGTGCAGCGCGCGAAGGGGCGCCGCGATCCATTGCTTTTTCCCGCCAGAGGCGCAGCGGTTCGCCGGCACGATCCACATTTCCACAAACAGGCCGGCGCTTGCTACTGGAATTCGTTAGGAACAACTACAGGATTATGCGCCCCTAGATTGCCGATGCTTCCGCCCCGAGTTTGCCGAAGACAGGGACGTTCTGCGCCCGTAGTTTGCCGATGAAAACCGAATTCTCCACACGCCGCCGGATTCCGCGCCCCTAGATTGCCGATAGACCAAACGGTGTGCGGTGCGCCCCGAGATTGCCGAATGAATTCGACCATACGGCGCGCCCCGATACTGTATCGTCCGCTCAGTCACGCCATCGCGATCTCGGCGCATACAGCGTGGAGGGGAAATATGGAGCAGACATCGACAATTCTAACCGTCAAGGATGTCGCTGACATCCTGCGATGCTCGAAGACGCACGTCGGCAATGTGCTCAATGGCAGGGTGCCCGGCGTGCCGCGCTTGGCGCACGTCACCATGGGCCGGCGAAAACTGGTGCTGAAGGAGTGGCTGGACCGTTGGCTTGAAAACAACAAGGTTGCCTGATGACGGGTCGGTACGGTGCTTCCACAGAGACCGACGAATTGATACTATCTCGGTCATGGCAGGATTCAGTGTCGTCGGCGCAGGAAAGCGAATAGAAAATGCGTCGAAGACGATATCAACGTGGAAGTATTGGAATTCGGAAACATGGCCGCGTGCGCATGTGGGTGGCCCAGTGGTGGGAAGACGGGTGCCGTCATACCAAAGTCTTGGGGCAAGTCGGAAGCATGACCCCGATCCAGGCCCAAATTGCTCTAACCGAGATCCTGCGGCCCATCAACGAAGGCAGGGTTGGTGGGCCGAAGGTGCCGTACACTTTCGGGCGTTTTCTCGAAGATGTATATCTGCCTCATTGCCGGCGCACGTGGAAGGCCTCCACGGCGTACACATCGGAGCACACGGTGCGAGTGCACGTACTGCCTGAATTCGAAGACCGGCTCTTGGCTTCGGTGACCCGGACGGACATGCAGGATCTACTCGAAACGAAGGCGAAAAAGCTAGCAAAGTCCGTGGTCGCCCACATCCGGTGGTACCTGAACGCACTCTTCAAATTGGCGATGTCAGATGGAGTGGTCCAGAATAATCCCGCAGCTCAGTTGCGGATTCCAACCCGCTGCAAGGCGGGGCGGACCGTCCGGGCGTTGACCGAGGAGGAGGTGATTCAGTACCTCGAGGCGCTCGAACCAAGGGAGCGATTGGTGGCACGGCTGGCCATATTCGAGGGGCTTCGGCCGGGAGAGATCCTGGCCCTCCGATGGGGAGCGTTTGACGGTGAGGCGCTGGGGATAAGGGAGAGGGTGTACGAGGGGAAAATCGATACGCCAAAGAGCGGCAAGCCGCGCGAATCGGCCCTCTCCGAAGGCACTCTCTCTGCCCTTCAGGAGTGGCGAAGTCTGGCGGCAGCCGTGGATGCGGATGCTTTCGTCTTCCCCTCGGAGAACGCCAAGGCTCCGATTTCGCGCCGCAATATTTGGGCGCGCCGCTTCGCGCCGTCTCTGGAGAAGGTCGGCCTCGAATGGGCGACGTTTCAGGCTCTCCGGAAAACGAACGCCACACTCTCACGCAAGGCTGGGGTAGATGCCAAAGTCTCAGCAGATCAGCGGGGCCACGGCCTCGGCGTGAGCATGGAAGTCTACACAAGTTCCGACCGCCAGCAAAAACGCGAAGCAGTCAATAAACTAGAGTCCGCGGTGGCTCTAAAACGTAAACCCAAGCTGCCCGAGAACGCTTAATGGAGTAAACGGAGTAACGGTGAAATACTTAGTGGCTCTAAGTTGTTGAAAACATGGTAGGCGCGGCTGGACTCGAACCAGCGACCCTCAGCTTAGAAGGCCTGTCGCGGCCTTCGGAACCCTTTCCGAATCAGTCATTTCCATATTTGCGTCCAGGTGAAATCTCCATAAATCTCGGCTCTCACCCTTCGTTCCGTCCAGACACTTCCAAGGAAGTCCGGTGCAGTCCGTCCAGACATTTCCAACGGTCCCCAAGAGTCCAGACAGGCCAGAGGCGGAGCGCCCAAAATGGAGACGAACGATATGGATTACCGCAGTTGGGCACAGGCCCCGGCCAACTTTCCGGGCAAATACGGCAGCCTCTTCATGAAGTTCATCGCGAGCAGGCAGGCCCACCGAAATGTTACCGATGCCACCGTAGTCTGGTACTGCTGTAGCTGGAAAGCCTTCCGCGATTGCGTGAGCCAGGCGACCAACGAACGCGAGTTGCGCCAGCAGCTCTGGGATGGCATCACCGCGATCAGCAAACGCGGTACCGGCCCTGTCACTACCAACACCTACATCCGCTGCCTTCAGGCGTTCGTGAACTGGATGCTGGAGCTGGAATACATCGAGCGCCGCATCAAACTTCCCAAGCAGAAAACTGAGGAGAGGATTCGCCGCGTCCTTTCGGTTGAGAGTATCGAAAAGCTCTTTCATTTTAAGCCGCGCTGGCCCAACCAGGAGCGCATACATGCGGCCTGCATTTTGATGCTCGATTGCGGCCTGCGTGCCAGTGAGTGGATAAACCTTCGGGTAGAAGACCTGGACTTGAAGAATCGGATGGTGAGGGTCTGGGGCAAGGGAAGGAAAGAGAGATTGGTGCCAATGTCGCAGGCCACCACAACCATACTCTTCAACTACCTGGCCGCACGGCCCATTCAGCATGACCTGGTGTTCGCTACCAAGAACGCCACGCCGCTCCAGAAACGCAACGCCGGGCACATGATAAAACGGATGGCGCTAGCCTGCGGTATCCCCCCCGCTACCATCGGCCTGCACGGCTGCCGCCACACCATGGCTACGCAGTTCATCGCAGCGGGCGGCTCGGTGGTCTACCTCCAGAAGATCCTCGGCCATGTCCATATTTCGACGACGATGCAGTACGTTCACACCCAGATGGCCGATATTCAACGGGACCACATGCGGCATTCGCCGATTGCTAAAATGCGGTAATGGGGCGGACAGCCGACGTAATGGCGCAGGATGGCCGGATGAACTCGGCCCGTGAATACCTGCTCGATCTGAGAAAGTATCCGCCTGAGGAGGCTCTCACACGCGTCATTTGTCATGAACTTGCGGTAGCCTTGGTTGACCACATGGACCTTAACTTTGCCGAGTCACAAAAGCGGGTTCAACCGTTTCAGACACTAGCTTTAACACTGCGACAACGTCTGCCTTTGGAGATCATCCATGATGTTGCCGCATCCCTTAGTCTCTTCGACCCTTCTCCTTCGGAGTACGAGCGCCAGTTGGCAGAGGTGCAACAGTGGTTCCTCCACGAACTCAAAAGCAGATTCGATAAGGACCTACCGGAGTTCTTGCTACTCTTGGGTCAGATGAACCGTCGATTCAAGATCGTGTCTAACCCCACTAAAGGGCTGCGTATCCTCTTTCCCGAAAACCAGGCGGTCATGGACGCATACCGTGAGGCATGCGTGGACGGGGACAAGATAAAGCCAATCACGGTTGAGGACTATTTCGCTTGCGGCATCCTTGCCGGTGAGCAGGCGCGGAAGAAACTGTTGGCCATCCTCAATGCTGTTCCTAAGACAACTCGGGTTCTCAAACTAAAGCAAGTCGAACAGCAATTCAAGGAACAGGCTGTTGCCCACAAGCAGGCCCTGAAAGCCTTCGAGGCGCAAACCAAAAGAGACCACGACCTAGTAAATAGGGGCGGCTAGCGAGGTGCTTGAACCCTTCAACTAGGATGAGCGCACCGTTGCTTGCAGCGATCTCGGCCCGCCGGTTTGCAGCACTGGGGACAGGCCGCTCCCCACATTCGTTCAAGAGGCCTCGGACTAGCCCATTGTTACCAAGGCGTTACCAAGTTCCCGCAAAGCTCTTGAAAACAATCGGCAAATTGCTTGGATGTCCGCCCAGTGGCGTTCCAACACACCCTGGTTCCAAAGGAGCACCAAAACAGTGGGGAATGCCCCCGCGCGGGGACTGCGTTGGTCCCCGGCGAGGATTCGGTTTGCGTACCTACACTTCACATCACCCCCTTCCTGAATCCGCCCGGCTGTCGTCTACCCGTGATCGTCCGGATCGACGCTGAACAGCGCTTCCCGGTCTGGCAATTCTTCGATGCTGCCCCAGAACTCCTCCACCAACCCGGCCTCCGGGAGTTCAAGGATTGTGAAGGGCGGGCGCACGTAGGGGTTGAAATGGGCTGCCGCCTTGAGCGCCTTCAAGAGCCGCCCCCGTGGAGACCCACGGGTGGAGTGGAACGATCCCAGCGCGTAGTCCCCGCCGGAACCCATGGCGGCGTACTGTTCTCGTGACTGCTTCACGAACCAGGTCCGGTTCACCTCGAAGATCCCCCCGCCCTTCGTGCCGACTAGAATCCCGGATTTCTCAATCAGGCCCACTTCTGCGTCCAAGGCAGCCTTGAGCTTGGGGACGAATGAACGGGCCAAAAACTCGTCCCAACTCGCATTCACCGTCTTGCAGGGTGGGTGGAACTCGTACTGCAGGATCTCGGCGAGGCGGGGTGAACCCGACACGCCAAATACGTAATCACCGTTCATGAACACCTTGGGGGCGGCGACGAGCGCGATGGAGCCGTCTGTGTGTTGAGCGCTGTCGCCGCCCATCAGGATCGAAGTGGAGGTACGGATTGCTGCGATGACCGTCATGCTGTCACCGCCCTGATTGCCAGAGCACCAGCTTTCACCTTCATGACGCCTCCGCTTGGTTGTCGCCGATCACGGATGACCACTCCCGCGCTTGTCGGCTCGGAGCCGTTCGAGGATGCGCTCGCTTCAAGCGCACTCCAAACGCGTTGGCCCTCGCCATCTCGCAAGCCCGGCAGATTATCAGGGCATTCTCGACCAAGTTGTGTCCGCCGAGCGACAGTGAAACGGCAAAACAGTACGTCCACCGCTCCCGGAACCGGGAGGTGAAGGGTGTGCGGCACTGCGGGCAGGCATCAACAACGCGCGCCAGAATATGTTCTAGATCGCCAACTGAGATGCGGCCTAGTTCTCCCTTCTTCCGGGCGCGTCTGTTGATACCGCAGACACGGTGCTGCAAGGACCGTTTGGTGGCCCTAATCATTGCTCGCCCCACGCACCGACCCCAAACCTAAACCCAGCGAATCCGATATGTCTTTTGATCTTCTACTCATGTTTAACTCCAATGTTTTGATAAGAATCCAGACGTGCAGGCACAACCATGCGCCCGCAAACAGAAAACCTCTTTTTGCGGCCTGGAATACGCATTGAGTGAACCGGGCATAGCTCCGCCCCGCTCTGTCTCCAACGTTTTCCGAAAGCGAAAGAGTTTGGTCAGGCCCTCGCTCAGGCGCAACCGCACAGACGGGAGCACCCCGCCGCACGATGCGATCCGAGTAAAT
>ODAK010005460.1_pt1 | contig 12915 bp, 9 predicted proteins | sample 1539591 | NCBI WGS metagenome assembly ODAK01 (sample SAMEA3539303, study PRJEB22396) | soil metagenome | biome: tundra; feature: field; material: soil | place: USA | collected 2010-05 | depth 0.15 m | reverse complement strand
ATCATCGCGGCGGTGGGCGCTTCGCTGGCAAACATCGCGATGGGGGTGATCACCGCCGCGATCGATCACGGGCCGTGGACCGTCGAATCATCGCTGTTCAACGGCCGCGAGCCGGACGAGAACCGCTGGGACCTGATGGATCCGGGCCCGCTCGACTCGTGGTCGGTGCGCCTGTGGTATCAGCCGTCGCCGGCGTGGCAGTTCCAGGTGTCGAACGGATATCTGCGGCAGCCGGAGCCACTGGAACCCGGCGACATTCGCCGGACGACGGCGTCCGCGGCGTGGTTCGGGCGCCGGCCTGATGGCTTCACCGCGGTCACGCTCGCGTACGGCCGCAACGACAAGGATCAAGGGGCGCACACCGCGTTTCTGGCAGAGGCCACCGACCATCGCGGCCGGATGTCCCTCTACACGCGCTTCGAGTCGGTCGACACGGAAACGGCATTGCTGCAGGGCGGGCTCGCGATCGACGCGGGGCTCGACGAGCCGCCGAGCCGCGTGACCGCGCTCACGCTCGGCGCCGTGCGCGATGTCTCCAACTGGCGTGGATTCGAGATCGGCGCCGGCGCCGACCTCACGCTGTATGCCGTGCCCGACGCGCTGCGCGCATCGCACGGCGACCATCCCGCGTCAGTACACGTCTTCATGCGCGTGCGGCCGCCGGCAGGCCACATGGGCCGCATGTGGAACATGCGGATGGCGGGAGGAATGTAGCGCGAGGCTTTAGCCGAGCGTCTGCGATTACGCGAGCAACAGCGCGAGGCTGGTGAACACGAACCCGGCGACGATCAGCCAGACGGTCAGGATGCCGGAGATGCCGGACGAGATCCCGCGCCGCGTCGCGCGCGCTTCGCCCCTGGCGATCGCTGCCAGCGTGTTGGCGACATTGGCCTGGCCGGCGAACGATGCCGCAAGCGCGGCGAGCAGCAGGATCCAGCCGAATCCGAGCACGACGCGCGCGCCGACGCCCATGGCGTGGCCGTGCAGCGTAACCAGCAGCAGCGTGCCGAGCCAGCCGGCGGCCGCGACGCCGGCGAGCAGGCGCAGCCGCCCGATCTCGCGATCCCCGGCCTGACGCTCCAGTTCCAGCTTGCGTTCGAGTTCCGCGCGCTGCCGCTCGGCCTCTTCCATCTCCGCGCGCTCGCGCATCAATCGCAGGCGATCGCGCTCGAGCTCTTCGCGAAGCGTGGACGCGATGACGCTCGCCATCCGCGCGTCCTGATTTTCGCCGGCGAGCTGCGGCGGCTGCGCGCTCATCGAGCGGATCCGGCGGCTGCGCACCAGATCGATGACGCCGATGGCGGCGTCGAAAATCTGCGGCCAGGGGAGCGTCATCAGCGGGCTCCCAGCCAGCGCGCGCGGAACGCCTGCTGCGCGGCCGACAGCGTCCCGGTCGACTCGACCGGGACGACCTTGACGTGCGGATCTTCGGCCAGCGTAATGGTCGCCGTCTTCGACCTGGCGGTGCGATCGGTGAAGGTCACCGCGATCCTGTCACCCGGCTTGTGCCGCTGCAGCACGGTGGCGACGTCGAAGTCGGCGCCGATCTTCACCCCGTCGAGCGCCTGCAGCTCGTCGTCCTGATCGATGCCGGCGGCGTAGAGCGGCCAGGTCGGCGCGACGAGCCCCGCGACATGGGCGCCGCTGCGCGTCTCGAGGCGGAGGTCGCCGAGCCACGCGCGCCCGGCGCCGGGTTTGCGGACGGTGAAGCCGGCGCGCGACAGCAAGTGCGCGTAATCGGCGACGTCGTGCCCCTGGATGTAGCGGGAGAAGAAGTCGCGCGCGAACGAGCGGTCGCCGCTGACCTCGGCGAGCGTCGCCTCCGCGTCGGCGATGGTGTACGAATGGTCGACGTAGCCTTCCTGACTGCCGCCCGGCTGGCCGTACTTGCGCCACATCGCCACCATGAAGTCGTCGAGCGTGATGCGGCTGTCGCTGCGCTCGCGGAGCGAGAGGTCGAGCGCCAGCGCGATCGCGCCGCCGAACGGATAGTACGAGATCACCGTGTTCGACCAGTTGGTGCGATCGACGGTGCGGCCGCCGTCGATGAACGGCGCCATGCGGCTCATCTCCTCGGCGGATCGCACCAGGCGGCCGGAGTCCTGCGTCACCGTTTCGACGAGGCCGGTGAAGGTGCGCGCGGTGGCCGCGATGTCCACGAGCTGCGCGCGCTGCAGCACCAGCGGCCCGTAGTACTGCGTGAAGCCCTCGGCCAGCCACAGCTCGCCGGACATGTTCGCGCGATCGAAATCGAACGGCTCGAGCGATTTCGGACGGATGCGCTCGACGTTCCAGCAGTGAAAGAACTCATGCGCGACAGTGTCGAGCAGCCGGACGCGGCCGTCGCGAATCGACGACCCGGCCGTGATGACCGTGCTGTTGCGATGCTCCATGCCGTCGCCGCCCGAGTACGGCAGATACTCGGCCAGGAACGTGTAATAACCCGGTTCGTATTTCGGAAACTCGCCGTACACCGCGCCCTCCTGGCGGACGATCTTTTCGACATCCTTCACGAAGCCGTCGAGCTCGGCGTCGGTGCCCGCGTGATGCACGGCGAATCGGAATTTGGTCGCATCCACCGAGAACTCGCGGATCGCCACCGGACCGAATTCCGTGGGGCTGTCCATCAGGTACTGAAGATTTGGCGCCGTGAACTCGAGCGGCGTCGATCCGGGGTGCAGCTGCGTGGCCACTTTCCACTGCGCACCGGCCGGCTCCACGAACGTCAGCGTCACCGGCCGATCGTCCAGCCCATGGGCCCACATGATCGCCGCCGGCATGTTGATGTGCGCGTGCGTCGTGTCGACGGCCAGATACGTCCCGTCGATGGTGTCCCCGTACACTTTGTACTTCACGGTGACGCTGCCGCCATGGCCGCCGCTCACATTCCACCCGTACGGATCGGGCCTCGTCGCCTGCAGCTCGCGGCCGTCCCGCGCGAAGGCGTGCACGTCGTACACGTTCTTCGCGAAATCGTGCAGCGAGTAGCGGCCGGGCGACGAGCGGCTCATCCGGAGCTCGAGCGGCACCGCTGCAAGATCCGTGAACGACGCTTCCACCTGCATCCAGCGATGCTGTGGCTCGGGAAAGGTCAGCGTGTAGTGAACCGGCGTCGCGGCATGGAAGGAAATGCCCTGCGACGCGACGAAGACCATGACGAGAAAGAAGCGCTTGACCATAGGGGGATTCCTAATTGTCAATTGTAAATTGCGTGAGCGCCTGCTCCACAAACGCGTCCTGCGGCAGCGCGCCCAAAATCTCGACCGTTTCGTTGCCCACGGCGACCACCGTCTTCGGCACGCCCGTCACCTGGTAGCGGCGCACCAGATCGGGAAACTCGGTCGCTTCGACCGCGTACGCGGTGATATGCGGGTTGGCAAACGCCATTTCGTGCGCGAGGCTGACCGCCCGCGGACAGTGTGGTCATGTCGGCGTCGCGAACACCTGCATCGTCACCGGCTTGTCGACCGCGGCGAGGCGCGCGAGGCTCGCGGCGGATAAAATCGACGGCCGGCCGCCGACCAGCATCACCGCTTGCACGAGCGAGATGAACTCGTACCCCGACGGCGCGCCGAGAAAGCGGATCCTCGAATCCTGCTCGGCGCCTTGCTCGTCAAGCCACACGGGCACGACCGCCGGCGCGCGGTCGATGCCGAACCGCTTCGCGCGGTCGGCGTCGATGACGACGTTGACCTCGTCGACGGCGATCTTGTCGGTGAGCAGCGGCAGTTCGTCCAGAATCTGCCGCGCGGTGAGACACGTCTCGCAGTCGAGCGTCTGCGTGAAGAACAGGAGACGCACAGCCCGCGTCATCTCCGAGAAGGCTTCGCGAAGCTTTTCCTGATCAGCTGGCGAGAGCAGGCCCATGAATCGATTATGGTTTATTTGAACAAATCATCAAACGCCTGGCGGACGCTTGGCGTGCTCGGGCCCGGCTCGCTCGTCTGCCGCTCGACCGTCGTCCGCGGCGTGAAGACGGCGCACGCGTTCCGCTCGTCCTTCGGCGCGACGCGCGCGGCGAGCCGCGCGTGCTCGGTGCATTCCCATCGCGCGCTCGTGTCGAACGACACGCACTGGACGCAGGAGTGGAGATCGACGCCGCACCGCGAACAGCGTCCATCGGCCGCGATCGGCAGCGGCAGCAGATTGCCGCAGCGGGCGCAGCGGCACACCTCGTGCGACGCCATCAGATTGGGCGTCTTCGGCCCGGCGGCGTCCTGCAGCAGGCGGCCGGGCGCGCGAGGCTCCTTCGCTTTGGGCGCGGGCGCGTCGCGCTTGCCCTGGCGCGGTTCGTCCTGATATCCGCGTTGGCGGTACTTGCGGTCAGACATCTTCGTTCTAAGTTCTGAGGTCTAAGCTCGACCTTCTGAATTTATTTCACCGTCTCCGTCTGGATGAAGGGAGCCGCTTTCATCATCTCGTTGATCTTGCCGACCTGATCGGTCTGAATGCGGTTCAGCCGGCCGATCGCCTCGTCGAGCTCCTGCTGCAACTCCTTCATGCGCAACGCCTCGGGATCGGTCGGCCGCGCCACCGCGCGCGAAACCGATCCGCTGAGCGACTGGATCTCTTCGCGAAGACGCGGATACTGCCGGTAGCCCATGCTCGGATACGGCCGCGTGAGATCGTCCTCGAGCAGCTTCTTCGACGCGTCGAGCGCCGCGTTCACGGCGTTCAGCAGATCGCCAGGCGCCGGCCCGTCGGTCGTCGTCGTGCGGACCGGCGATCGCTTCAGCCGATCCTGGAGCGTCGTGAGCTGCTGCACGAGGCTGTTCGCCCGCTCCACCGTCAGGTTCACGCGTGAGGTCATGTCGCGCAGCGTCAACGCCGCGTCGAGCTGCGCCTGGAGATCCGCCGCGCTCACGGGCACGCGCGGATCCATGTCCACCTTGACGGTCTTGGTTTCTTCCTTGCCCGCCGCGCGCACCTTCACGACGTACTCGCCCGGCACAACGGCGGGGCCGCCGCCGAAGCGTCCGCCGCCGCCGGCTCCTTCTGCCGCAGGCGCACCTTCAGCGCCGACTGCACCACGTCCGCCGCCACGGCCACCGAAGCTCGGGCCCTGACGCGGGCCGTCGTACCGCAGATCCCAGACCGTCCGATTCACACCTGCGTTTTTTGGCGCCGCGCGAATCGTCCGGATCGTCTTGCCTGCTTTGTCGGCGATCGTGATGACGACATCGTCTTTCGGCGCGGCCTTCAAGTAGTAGTTGATGATCGCGCCGGACGGCGGGTTGTCCGCTTTGTACACCTTCTGACCCAGATTCCCGTCCTTGCCCCAGATCGTCCAGCGCGTGGCCTCGCGCACGTCGAACAGCGTGAAGTCGGTCGTCATCGCCGTCCCCAGTTGCTGCAGCGGCGTCGCATCGTCGAGGATGTAGGCGCCGCGGCCGTGCGTGGCGACGATGATGTCGTTGTCGCGCGGGTGAATCTGGACGTCGCGAACCGCGACGGCCGGGATGTTGTTGCCAATCGAAAGCCAGTGCGCGCCGTTGTCCCACGAGCCGTAGAGGCCCAGTTCCGTCCCGGCATAGAGCAGGTTCCTGTTCTTGCGATCGACGCGGACAACGTGCATCCAGCCGCGTTTGGGGAGTCCGGTGCCGGTCACGCTCTTCCACGTCTTGCCGTAATCGGTCGTCATGAACGCGTACGGCGCGTAGTCGTCGTCCTGATGATGGTCCGCGGCGACGTATGCCGTCCCCGCGTCGAACGGCGACGCGTCGATCGTCGGAATCCACGCGTTGGGCTTCAGGCCCTGAATGTTCTTGACGACGTTGGTCCACGTCTTGCCGCCGTCGCGCGTCACCTGCACGTTGCCGTCGTCGGTGCCGACCCAGATGACGTTTGGATCGAGCATCGACGGCGCGATCGTCAGGATCGTGCAGTAGAACTCGGCGGCCGTGTTGTCCACGGTGATCGGTCCGCCGGACGACTTCTGCTTGCTCTTGTCATTCGTCGTCAGATCCGGGCTGATGACCTCCCACGACTGGCCGTGCGTCGTCGACTTGAACAGGACGTTGCCGCCGAAGTACACCGTCTGGCCGTCCGGCGCGAGCGCGATCGGCGAGTTCCAGTTATAGCGGTACTTGTGGTTCTCCATCGCGTCGCCGACCGATCCGATGCGGTTCGGGTAGGGCGAAATTGAGCGGTCCGCGCCGCTGCGCGTGTCGATGACACTGATGACGCCGCCCTGGAGATCCGTGTACACGCGCCACGGCTCCTTCAGATCGGGTACGGCGAAAAACCCGTCGCCGCCGCCGACCGTGAACCAGTCGTTCTTGCGGATGCCTTCGCTCAAGAGCGAGTTGCTCGGCCCGCACCACGTGCCGTTGTCCTGGAGACCGCCGCACAGCATGTACGGCTTCTGCATGTCGTAATTGATGTGGTAGAACTGCGTAAAGGCGATGTTGTTGATCACCTCGAAGTTCAGCCCGCCGTCGTCGGACACTTGAAACCCGCCGTCGCTGCCGCTCAGAATCCGCCTCGGGTTCTTCGGATCGATCCACAGCGCCTGATGATCGCCGTGCACGTCGCGCGCGATCGTCCGGAAATTTCGTCCGCCGTCATCGGACATCCAGAGTGAGCCGCCGAGCGAGTACACCCGGTTCGGATCGCCTGGATCGACTCGAATGTCGGAGTAGTAGAACGGCCGGAAGGCGAGCTGGGGATCCGTATTCACCACACGCCACGAGTCGCCCGCGTTGTCGCTGCGCCACAGCTCGCCGTCGAAATTCGTCGTCTCGCTGATCATGTAGACGATCGCGGGGTCGCTGTGCGACACGGCCACGCCGATGCGATCGAGCATCGTCGGAATGCCGTTCGTGAGCTTCTTCCAGGTGGCACCCCCGTCGGTGGACTTGTAGAGCGCGGTCTCTTTGCCGCCGCTGTCCAGATACCAGGCGTAGCGGCGATACGTCCACATGCCGGCGTACACAATGTTCGAATTGGTCGGATCGATGTCGACATCGGAGCAGGCGGTCTGCGGATCGACGTAGAGGACGCGCTTCCAGCTCCTGCCGCCGTCGGTCGTCTTGTAGAGCCCGCGCTCCTCGCTCGGGCCCCATTCCCGCCCCAGGACCGCGACGTACACCACGTCGGGGTTCTTGGGATCGATGACGATCCGCGCGATCTTGTCGGACTCGGGGAGACCGATGTGCTCGAAGTGCTCGCCGCCGTCGGTCGATTTGTACATGCCGTCGCCGATCGACGCGTTGTTGCGCGGGTTCTCTTCGCCGGTGCCGGCGTAGACGATCATCGGATCCGACGGCGCGATGGCGATCGCGCCGATCGAGACGACCGGCTTGTCCTCGAACACGCCGTGGAACGTCGTTCCGCCGTTGGTCGTTTTGAAGATGCCGCCGTTGGCCCCCGCGACGAAGAAGGTGAACGGATCGCCCGGCACGCCGACGATCACGGAGATGCGCCCCGCCTGATTCGCCGGGCCGATCGAGCGCCAGGTCAGACGCTTGAGCGCGTCGGCTTCGAGCGAGCTTTGCGCCCCGAGGGGCAGCTGCGTGATGAGGGCGACGAGGGCCGCGGCCGCGAGACAGAAGACAACAGCGGGACGGGACGGGAGAAGTTGTCTCATGGCGTCAATTCCTTCAGGAAATCTGCAAGATGTTGTCCCCACACGGCCGGCAGCGAATGCGTCCCGTGCCCGCGCGTCTGATCGCTCGTTGGGATGAGCACGTACTTGCCGCGCTTCACGCGGATGATCAGCTTCTCCATCAGCCCCAGCTCCGGCGGATTCACCACATCGTCGGCGGAGTTGATGGCGAGCACGGCGGCGGTGATCTTCTCGAGATTGGGCGACGGGTCGTAGTCGCGCGACGCGTTGAACTGGTAGAGCATATCGTTGGCGTCGGTCGTGGCGACGCGCGACGTAATCTGGTTCTCGTACCACCGGTCGGCCGTGTCGCGCGTCGGATTCTGCGTCTGCCATTGCAGCGGGCTGCTCGTCATCATCAGCAGCAGGTTGATGGCGCCAACGAGCCCCTGGCGCGGCTGCTCGGTGTAGTCGCCACCGCGCCAGGCCGGATCGTTCCTGATGCTGTCCATGACCATCGTCCGCATGACGCGGTTGCGTCCGGCAATCTGGGTCGGCACGCTCGCCAGCGGCACCAGGCCGTCGACGAAATCCGGGAACATCTCGCCCCACACCCAGCAGTGCATCGCGCCCATCGACGTGCCGAGCACGAGCCGCAGGTGATTCACTTTCAGGCCGTCGGTCAGGAGCAGGTGCTGCGCCCGCACCATGTCGTCGTACGTGTACTTCGGAAAGCGCGTGCGCAGGCCATCGCTCGGCTTGCTCGACTTGCCGTGGCCGATGCCGTCCGGAAGGATGATGAAGTAGCGCGTGGCGTCGAGAAGCTGGCCGGCGCCGAAGAGCTGTCCGCCGAACGATTGGGCCAGAAAGCCGGAACCGGCGCCGCCCGTGCCGTGCAGGATCAGGACGGCGTTGCCGACGACGCCGGACGCGTCGCGCCGAGGCGTGCCGATCGTGCGGTAGTGCAGCGTGAGCTCGGGCAGCGTCTCGCCGGTGGTGAACCTAAAGCCGTGCACCACGAAATCGCCTTCGACCGGCGCGGGAAAATCCGCCGCGGCCACCGTGCCAGCGACGACGACGAGGCACGCGAGAAGCAGGGCCCGCAGCAGGGTGCTCATACGTTTCAGACATACTATTATAAAAGGAGCACCCATGAGGCTTCTTCGTCGGACCTCGTTCGTCTCGGCAGCGGCGCTGCTGGCCGTGCTCGGCGCACCGTTCGGACACGCGCAGACCCGCCGGCCGATGACGTTGCTCGATCTCATGGCGATGGAGCGGCTCGTCGATCCGCAACTCTCGGCCGACGGCACGCGCGTGATGTATCAGCTGAATCACGCCGACTGGAAAGCCGATCGGCGCGTTGGCCACATCTGGACCAAGCGCGTCACCGGCGGCGCGCCGGTGCAATTGACCTTCGGCGAAAACGGCGAGACGTCTCCGCGCTGGGCGCCCGACGGCAAGACCATTCTCTTCGTGCGCGACGGCCAGATCCAGCTGCTCCCGGCCGACGGCGGCGAAGCGCGGCCGCTGACCAAGCACGCCACCGGCGTCTCGTCGCCGGCCTGGGCCCCCGATGGATCGGCGGTCTACTTCCTCGCGCTCGACCCCAAGACCAACGAGGAGAAGGAGCACGATCGCCTCAAGGACGACCTGTTTTCTTTCGAAGACAATCCCAAGCAGCGTCAGTTGTGGAAAGCGACCGTCGCGACCGGCGCCGAGCAGAAGCTGACCGACGGCGATCTCTCCGTGCTCGACTTCCGCCTCTCGCGGGATGGACGCCGGGTGATGCTGCAGCGCGCGCCGTCGACGTCGCCGAGCGACGCGTATCGCGGCGAAGTGTGGATGATGGACGCGAACGGCGAGAACGCGCGCGCCTTGACGCACAACGAGATCAGTGAGAACGAAGCCCAGCTCTCGCCCGACAACAGCCAGGTGATGTTTCTCGCCGAGGCCAACCAGCAGCTCGAGTCGTACTACAACCAGACCATCTTCCTGGAGCCCGCCGCCGGGGGCGCGCCACGGCTGCTCGTGCCGGATTTTCCGTACGAGATCGAACATGCCGCCTGGGCGCCTGATGGCCGCTCGATCTTCGCGGTCGTCAACATGGGCGTCCACTCCGAGATCTTCCAGATCGACCTCAACGGCCGTCCGAAGCAGCTCACCGACGGACGTCACTCGATTCCTCCGGGCGGATGGACGCTCGTCGCCGTCGCGTCGCGGATCGTGTTTCAGTTCGACGAGCCCACACGCTTTGGCGACGCGTGGACGCTGCCGCTGTCGGGTGGGACGCCGGTGCGCGTGACGGATGTCTACGACTCGCTCGATCGCGACTTCCGCCTGCCGCGGCAGGAAAAGATCGCGTGGAAGGGCGCCGATGGGGTCGCCATCGAGGGGCTGTTGATCTATCCGCTCGAGTACGAAGCCGGGAAGCGCTACCCGCTCGTCGTGCAGCTCCACGGCGGGCCGCAGACGTCCGACCGCTTTGGATTCGCCGTCGGCAGCAGCGGCTGGAACGAGTACGTGCAGGTGCTGACCGCGAAAGGCTATGCGATCCTGCGCCCGAATTACCGCGGCAGCAGCGGCTACGGCAATGCGTTCCTGCGCGATCCGATCGGCGGGTATTTCAAGAACATGCACCTCGACGTGATCGCGGGCGTCGACGCGCTCGTCACGCAAGGCATCGCGGATCCCGATCGGCTCGCCGTGATGGGATGGAGCGCGGGCGGACACCTCGTCAACAAGTTGATCACGTTCACCGATCGGTTCAAGGCCGCTTCGGCAGGCGCCGGGGCGGCGGACTGGACGTCGATGTACGCGCAGACCGATCAGCGCGCGCCGTGGCGCGCCGCCTGGTTTGGCGGGACGCCGTACCAGCCGAACGCCCCGATCGACACCTACTGGAATCAGTCGCCGCTGAAGTATGTCGCCAACGTCAAAACGCCCACGCTCTTCATCGTCGGCCAGGACGATCAGCGGGTGCCGATGCCGCAGTCGGTTGAAATGTATCGGGCGCTCAAGGCGAACGGCGTCCCCACCAGGCTGTATGTCGCGCCGCGTGAAGGACATAACTGGATCGAGCTTCGTCATCAGCTCAACAAGGCCAATGTCGAGCTGGAATGGTTCGAGCGGTACGTGACCGGCCGCGCCTACGTGGCGGAGAAAGCGCCGGCAGAGTAGACTCAGCTCGACAGGTTCGGCGCTTCTCCATGTCGCAGATCTTTCATCGCTCCGCCAACACGATCTCCCGCGTCAGCATCTTCGGCGCCATTTTTGTGGTGGCGGGCCTCCTTGCACTTTTGGGCGCCATCAACCGCTCGCCCTGGGTGACCGAGGCGCGCGTCCCGCGCGAACAGCCGATCCAGTTCAGCCACGAACGCCACGTCGCCGGCAACGGCATCGACTGCCGTTACTGCCACACCTCGGTCGAGGATTCCGCGTTCGCCGGCATCCCGCCGACCAAGACGTGCATGAACTGCCACTCGCAGATCTTCTCGAACAGCGCGTTTCTCGAGCCCGTGCGGCAGAGCTTCCGCTCCGATCAGTCGATTCAGTGGACGCGCGTGCACGATCTCCCGGACTTCGTGTATTTCAACCACAGCATTCACCTGCACAAGGGCATCGGCTGCACGACGTGCCACGGCCAGGTCGATCGCATGCCGCTCATGTGGCAGGAACAATCGCTGCAAATGGAATGGTGCCTCGACTGCCACCGCAACCCGGAGCGCTACGTACGGCCGCGCGACGCGCTCTTCCGCGTCGACTACGTGCCGCCCGCCAATCAACTGGAGCTGGGACGCCGGCTCGTCGCCGAATATCAGATTCAAAAGCTGACGAGCTGTTCGACGTGCCACCGATGAACACGTCGAACACCTTCTGGCGCACGTTGGACGAGCAGATCGACGATCCCGCATTTCGCGAGCGGCTGTACAACGAGTTCCCGTCCGAGATCGAGGCCATCACCGATCCCGTCGCGCGGCGGACGTTCCTCAAGTTGATGGGCGCGTCGCTCGCTCTCGCCGGTGTGACCGCCTGCACGCGTCAGCCGACCGAAAAGATCCTGCCGTACGTGCGTCAGCCGGAAGAGATCATCCCCGGCAAGCCGCTCTTTTACGCCACCGCGATGGCGCTCGGCGGCGTCGCGACAGGATTACTCGTCGAAAGCCACGAGGGACGGCCGACCAAGATCGAAGGCAACCCGCTGCATCCCGGCAGCCTCGGCTCGACCGACGTCTTCGGACAAGCGGCCGTGCTCGGCCTCTATGATCCGGACCGATCGCAGACGCTCACCCGCGTCGGCGAGATCCGTCCGTGGCCGTCGTTTCTCGGCGAGATGCGCGCGGTGCTGTCGGCGCAGCAGTCGCTGAAAGGCGCCGGGCTCCGCATCCTCACCGAGTCGGTCAGCTCTCCAACGCTCGCATGGCAGCTGCGCGATCTGCTGAGGCGCTTCCCATCGGCAAAATGGCATCAGTGGGATCCCGCGAGCCGCGAGAGCGCGCGCGCCGGCGCGAAGCTCGCGTTCGGCGAGTACGTCGACACGCAATACCGGTTCGATCGGGCGGACGTCATCCTCGCGCTCGACGCCGACGTGCTCGGCTCCGGACCGGGAGGCCTGCGCTACGCACGCGACTTCGCCGCGCGCCGGCGGCCGGAACAGGCCGACCGCATGAACCGGCTCTACGCGGTCGAGTCGATGCCAACGTCCACCGGTTCGCGCGCGGATCACCGCCTTGCGCGCCGCGCGAGCCAGGTCGAGGGCATCGCTCGCCACATCGCCGCCGCGATCGCCGGATCAAGCTCTGCCGGCCCCGCCCTTTCCGCCGCTCCCGCCTTTCCTGCCCTCGACTCCGACGCTGCGCGCTGGGCCACCGCCGTCGCCAAGGACCTCCAGGCCCACCTCGGATCGAGCCTCGTCGTCGCTGGAGACGGCCAACCGCCGGCCGTTCACGCGCTCGCGCACGCCATCAACCAGGCGCTCGGCAACGTCGGCAAGACGGTCGTCTATACCGATCCGGTGGAAGCGGAGCCGGTCGATCAATTCCGATCGCTGCACGAGCTCGCCGCCGACATGGCCGCCGGCACGGTCGACGTCCTCGTCATCGTCGGCGGCAATCCGGTCTACACCGCGCCAGCCGACCTCGACTTCGGCGGCGCGATGAGCAAGGTGCCGCTCCGCGTCCACCTCAGTCTGTCCGACGATGAGACGTCGGCGCTGTGCCATTGGCAGATTCCGGAAGCGCACTTTCTCGAAGCGTGGAGCGACGCGCGCGGCTACGACGGCACGGTGTCGATCGTCCAGCCGCTGATCGCGCCGCTCTACGGCGGCAAGTCGGCGCACGAAGTGCTGGCCGCGCTGAGCGACCGGCCGGAGC
>ODAK010005459.1_pt1 | contig 12915 bp, 18 predicted proteins | sample 1539591 | NCBI WGS metagenome assembly ODAK01 (sample SAMEA3539303, study PRJEB22396) | soil metagenome | biome: tundra; feature: field; material: soil | place: USA | collected 2010-05 | depth 0.15 m | reverse complement strand
ACCCTTTCGCATTAGAACAGCTTGCTAAGGGATACGTTTTGCGGGGGCAAGGTCAGAGCTGTGTTATATTCACTGAGTGACCGCAGGATTTTTGTGTGCTAAATTCCCCAATGCGGTTCCCATGATTTTCTGGACGCGTAGCTCAACTGGCAGAGCATTCGGCTCTTAACCGACAGGTTGTAGGTTCGATTCCTACCGCGTCCACCAAATAAAATCAACAACTTAGAGCGCTTCGGACCGATCCGAAAACACCCCAAAAACAGCGATTGTGCCCATTTTTGTGCCCACACTGTTTCAAAACGGGTGCAGTTCCGATAGCAAGCCAGCTCAACGTTGTGGGTTCAGAACGACAGTAGAAATCTTCCTTCTCAATCTTCGCGTCAACTGAATTTCTGCCTTGCCTGTTTGCGCGAATCCGCCTCCTGCTTCACTCTCCATTTGCGCCGACCGTATATGCGTCGGCGCATCACGCGGAACGAGGAGGCTAGGATGGCAGTTTTCAAAAGAGGGGAAGTTTGGTGGTACAAGTTCTACTTCGCAGGACGCCTGATCCGGGAGTCTTCAAAATCCACGTCGAAGACAGTCGCTAAATCGGCGGAACAACAGCGGCGGCGGGAGCTCGAGGCGGGATTCCACAACATCAACGAAGTCCGTCAACAGAGAATTCGCAGCCTGAAAGAAATCATCGATGAATACCTGGTGGGTTATCGGCTTCGATTCCGAGCGGCCAGGTTTGCCGAATATGCTCTTGGGCATGTGTCTCGCCTTCTCGGTGCGGAATTGACCGTGGACATTGATGCGGCCACAGTCCTCGGATACCAGGAGGACCGTTTGAGGGAGGGCGCCGCGCCAAAATCGGTTAATGAAGAAGTGAGATTTCTCTTGAAGATGCTGGGCGATTCCGGCGAGATCATTCGCGCGCAACTGCGGCAGAAGAAGCAGCTCAAACTGCCCGTCCAGAACTCGATCGGCAAGGCGTTCAGTAGCGGCGAGACTGAGAGTCTGTGCGATGAGGCGAAGAAATCGAAGAGTCCACATATTTATATGGCGTTTATGCTGGCCCGCAACGCCGGCCTGAGAGACACCGAGATCAAAACACTCACATGGGGACAGATTGACCTGGAGGCTAAATACCTGCGAGTCGGAAGGGCGAAAACCGATGCGGGCGAAGGCCGCACAGTTCCATTCGATTCCGAATTAGAAGATGCCTTGGTGCAATATCGCGTTTGGTACGAGGAGAAGTTCGGCGCCATTCAGGATGATTGGTTCCTGTTCGCGTTTGGCAGGCCTATGCCCTGGGATCCAGCGCGACACGTGACAACGATGAAGACCGCCTGGAACAACATTCGGAAAAAGGCCAAGGTGAAGGGTCGTTGGCACGATAACCGGCACACGCTGATTACCGAACTTGCAGAAAGCGGCGCCGGGGACGAGACCATCATGCAGATTGCTGGACACGTTTCGAGGCAAATGCTGCGGCACTACAGCCACATTCGAATGGAGGCGAAACGGTCGGCGGTGGATGCGGCCCTCGATGCGCGAAAGAAGAGACGTAACAGGTCCACGTAAGGACGTTAATTAACCGGACCACGCCTGTTGATTGACTGAGATCAAGAGGTCGCGTAATGTCGCGGACAAGATGGCAGTCTGCACCGAATAAAAGGAGGTCGTATGGACACACTTCTCACGGAGACTCAAGTTTCCGAAAAGCTCCAAGTAAGCCTTGCATGCCTCAGAAGGTGGAGGCTGCGTGGCGAAGGACCACAATATGTCAAAGTAGGACCGCTGGTTAGGTACCGCCCCGAGCACATCGAAGGTTGGGTTGCAGGGCTCCCTACTGCAGGAAATGGGCGCAGATTCCCGGTGAGCAGTAGCCGAAGGACAAAACTGGCCGCTTCAGCCTAGAGATCCCGTTCATTGAATCGACCAGGACAGTAACGATGCTCACGAACCTTCCCGGAAAGTGCGCAAATTACATGGCAGGAACAACCAGAGGAATCAATGGAGCGCCTGCCATGTGTCGTTTTCTTGCAAGCCAACCAGCTGCACAGTTGCCTGATAGCATTTCAATCGCTTGCCGCGATAGGGCCGTAGATCACCTGAAATCATTGTGTGTGATTTATACGGCATTGATGTGCTATTTATCTGCCATTGTGCGAAACTGGCCTTGGAGATCCGCCATGGCGACAGCACCGCTTCCAAGACCTGACCTTTTCGCTCATCGAGAAGCACTGCGGCTACCTGCCGCGAAGGTCGTCCAGACGTTGGTCGAGATTGTCGGACGCAAGCTCACTGCTTATATAGGTGGAGTGAAGGATGCGCGCGCAGTGGATCGTTGGACGGCCGGCGGCGAACTCTACGGGGATGCCGAAGCCCGATTGCGGTTTGCCTATCAGGTTGTGCGAACCTTGCGCGAACATGATTCGCCGGCCGTGGTGCAGGCGTGGCTCACCGGAGTGAATCCGGAGCTTGGCGATCGTGTTCCCCTGCGCGTCCTGAGAGAGAGTGACATTGACGCCGTAGCCCCCGCAATCCTGAGCGCAGCCCGTGCATTCCTTGCCGGAGGATAGGCCCATGGAGCTTGAAATCGCATGGACCGGCTACCAAGCTACAGGTTCAGGACTTAGACATTTGCCAAGTCAGTCTCCCAACTTGGCGAAGGCCTTTTTAGGGCAAGATCAGAACCGCGACCATAAAATTCTGACAAGCATGGAATCCGTTCTCAGCCAACAGGTGAGTTCGGATCAGTCCTTGCGATCTGAGCAATTTGCCGTTATAATGTGGGCATGTTGCTCAAGGAGGCCTCCGTGGTCCAAACTGCTCAGATTCGTGCCAAGCGCGAGCCGGCAATGTTCTATCGACGCATCGAGACCAAACTTGGGGTTACCTCATTGCGCTCGGATCGCGATCTTGCCCGGCTGGTTGAGGAACGGCTTCCATTGACATCTGTGGATTCGCTTTCCATTAATGGGATGAGCGTTGAGGAGATCTACAGCTTCATCGTGCCGCGACGCACTCTGGTCCACCGGAAGACCCGTCATGAGGCCTTGACACATGACGAATCCGACCGTGCTGTGCGGATTGCCCGCATTACCTCCCTGGCCGAAGAGGTCTTTGGCGACGACGCAAAAGCCGCCCGTTGGTTGCGGAAGGCCAAGACGCGCTTTGAGGGACGCGCTCCCTTTGAACTCCTACGCACAGAAGCGGGTGCTCGATTGGTTGAGGAGATGCTTTTGCAACTCGACTACGGCTTTGCCGCGTGAGTGACTGCTTGTGATTCTGTGGCGAGTCAGCAACTATGCGAACCTGGACGGCGTAGGAGGTCTCTACGTGTCCGGGCGGTGGCACACAAAAGGCCACCCTGTGGTGTATTGCACATTGAATCCATCGACTGCCTTGCTTGAAACGCTGGTCCACATGGAAGTTGATTCCGAAGACCGTCCGGAGCGGTTTCATGTGCTCAAGGTTGAAGGTCCCGACACGCTCTCCTTGGAGAGATTTGAAGCCTCAAGGCTTCCACCTGATTGGGCCGACGACACCGCTTCTACGCAAGCTGTGGGAGACGTTTGGCTTTCCGAAAAACGTTCGCTGCTGTTAGAGGTTCCAAGCGTACTTGTTCCCGAAACATGGAATGTGCTCGTTAATCCGTTGTGCGCCGAGGCCAGTCTCCTGAAAGTCGTTGCAGCGTATGAACACGCTTTTGACACCCGTTTCTTTTGAGAGAGCAGCAAGGCAGTGTTTGCGGCTGACCGACCGCATTCTCACATCGGAAAAGGTAAGGCAAATGTTCGCCATCGCTTCGCGGCCAACAGCTTTCACTCTTGATTGGTCCCGCTTGATCATCCTTACCAAAGAAACTCATCATTGGCAGATCAAGACGAAAGCACCTCCAATAAACCAAAATGGTGGTACAAAAAGGAAGAGCCGCTTGAGGCTGCGCTCTGGATCTGGTGATGGAAGAAGAATTCAACATGGAATCCGACTGGATCACCGAGCTGGGCAAGACGCGCAGCGATGAATACACTGAGCGGTTACTGGCGTTTGTCCAGGAGATGGAGAAATCGGGCCCGGCCCCTTTCATACCACTACTGGCCGATCTTGCCCTGGCGCGAACGCTGATCGTGCATCTAGTGATTCGTTACGGACCAGAGAGAGGCCTGGCCGAGGCGCGGGACGCGTTCGACAGCACGTTTGAGCAGTTGAAACCAATGCTCGAAAGGATGAAATCTCAGAAGGGACCCCCTCCCCAATGAAGAAACTCTTTCATTCGATCCTTCTCCTGACGGCGTTCGGTTTATTCACCTGGCAATTGACGGCGTGCAAGCGAACGCCCTCTCCGCCGACCGAGCAAGATGCCATCGCGGTCTGGAAGAATACGCATGCAAGACCCCATTTGAACGACCTAATCGATCTCAAGAAGACGAATGGACAGATCGAAGAGGTCAATGGGGTCAATGTATATACGCTTTTTTACGAAGTGAAGGAGAAGAGTGTTGTGCAACTGGGCAATGCACCTCCAGGAACCATCACTACGTATCAAGGGAACTATCCATTCAAGTGGACAGAGAAGGGCTGGATGGGACCGGATAACCAAGTCTATCCGGAACACTGAGCCTTGAGTTTAGTCTGACTCCAATTTGACCGAAACCGGCGTCCGTCCTACGCTCTCGACACCTGAGAGCGATGCAGGAGGACGATCCGGATGTGTGAATCTCCAGAAGAGACACTTGCCGCACTCGAACGCGTAGGCTACTTCACTGACGCGAAGACGGCAACCGCCGTATTTCTTGCAGGCAAGATTCATCGCCCGATCATGCTCGAAGGCCCGGCTGGTGCGGGCAAGACGGAACTTGCGCAAGCGGTTGCCCGGGCTTACCAGGTGCCCTTGCTGCGTCTACAGTGCTACCAGGGCATCAATGAAGAAAAAGCCATCGGGCAATATGACAAAAGCCTGCAAGAGCTTTATGTGCTCCTGATGAGCAAGAGCACCCAGTCGCCAGACTGGGCCGAGATCAAGCGCGAAGTCACGAGCCGGGCATATTTCATGGCGGGACCGTTGCTTGAGGCGATCGAGCAAGAGATGAGTTGTGTGTTGCTCATAGATGAAATCGACAAGGTTGACTATGCATTTGAAGCGATGCTGCTTGAGCTGCTCTCTGCGTGGACCTTGTCGATTCCGAAGATGGGAACTCTGCAGGCCACCTCCATCCCCCACGTATTCCTTACATCAAATCAAGAGCGCCGTCTGGGCGATCCGCTTCGCCGCCGTAGCTTCTATCTGGTCATTGAACACCCGACCGCGGAGCGCGAGGCTGCAATCGTGGCGAAGCGCACGCCGCATGCTTGCGCGGCCACGCACCGCTTCATAGCCGGTCTCGCAAAGAGTCTGCGCGCCTACACGATGGAGAAAGCGCCTTCAATTTCAGAGATGAACGATTTAGCGCTGGCCATGGAACTGCTCGGAATCGACGAAGTGCTGCCCGAACACAAGGACATCGTGCTGCCGTTAATTGCAAAGACAGAAGGCGACCGTAAGCGGTTGCTGATGAAGGAGGCGTTCGAGTCCATCGTTCGCATTGCGGGAAGATATGCCGCGGAGATGCCTGAACGTGTTGAACTGAGCACCGTCATGACAGAGCTGGAGCGGAGATGAGAAACCTTGCCGTCTGTGTTGTCCTCGTAACTTATGCCCTTCTGGTGAGAGCTTCCTTGAATGCGCAGGCACGCACGCCGGAGACAGTCTACTATGCGGACGCCTACGCAGATCACTATAAGGTGCCACGCGCCCTGGTCCGCGCGATTATTACGCAGGAGTCGAACTGGAACCCTCGTGCTCTCTCCGTAAAAGGAGCCGCCGGACTGATGCAACTGATGCCTACAACAGCGGCGGCATACCGGGTTCGCAATCGATATTCCGTGACAGAAAACCTCAGCGGCGGTGTCGAGTATCTGGCTGATCTGCTAGGCCAGTTTAGGGGCGAAATGCGGCTTGCAGTAGCCGCCTATTATTGTGGATCGCGGGACATCCAACGGAGGGGCCTTTCGTATCGCAAGCCCGAAGTGGTGGCTTACGTGGAATCAGTTCGCCGCCGATACCAGCGCGAATTGCACATGCAAGCTGGCCGGGACTCCTCGTTGCCGGTGGGAGGACAATGAAAATGAACCATCACCTACTCAGCAGCTTTGTTCTGGCTTTGGCCTTTGGATCCTTGGCCGATGCCTGCGCGCAGAAAGCTAAACCGATCAACGCTGCGGGGTCCGAGGCAAGACCCTCAGTCAGTGATCTGCCGGTTTCGAGCAGTACCGTAACGGATCTTCACTTGCGGCCCCTGTTCACGACAACGATCCGTTTGCCGGAGCCTGTGACATCTGTGGCAATCGGCGCTCCGACCCTATTCGATGTAGAGCACTCGGATGAAGAGCCCAGACTGGTTTTCGTGAAGCCGAGCACAAAGGACGCTGTGACCAGCAATTTGATCATCGCTCTCCAGTCCGGACAAGAAATCAGTATGCGCCTGATCTCGGACGGCAGCGCGGGAAATACGCCGGTCGACTTTGTAGTGAACTATAAGCCCAAGCAGAGCTTCCTGATTGGATCGACGGACATGGTCGCTGCAAATGCAGCGCCTTCACATGAACCTCCAAGGCAGGTCGCGGCCATTGACGAGGCACTGAAACGACAGTCAGAGGTTGCTGCTCCAAATTGGGTCGGTGGACTGAGTAAAGGTACAAAGTCCTCTGATCGAAAGGCGCCGGGGAAGCCCATGCTGGGGGCCGTGGGAGACGTGCGTGAACGAGGGGAAGAGATGCTGGTCGCCTATTCGGTTATGAACACAACCGATCACTGGATTGAAGTGCTACCGCCGCAAGTTGAGCTGAATAGCCCGAATCTTGAGACAGGCAAGGTAAAAGACAAGAAGAAGCTGGAGATTCTCGCCGAGCAGGTGCCGATTATGGACTACCGATTGAATGCGCGGCGTCTGGGCCCTGGAGAGCGAGCCGATGGCGCAGTTCAATTCTCGCGGCCGGGATTCAAACAGAGCAAAGACCGATTGCTTCTCCAACTCGCAACGACGAACGAAGTGGATCACCCTCTGTTGATACAAGTGCCCTTCGTTGCGCCGGGCAAATAGGCGTGAAGCCCAAACCATCAATCCAACGAGGTGAATCATGACCAGATCAGACAATGCCCAGATCGATGAACCGTTTGAGAAGGTGGTACCGATTACGGATCCTGAAGAGGAGAACACCGCCTTGCCCGGAGTGGTATCGAAACGGCCGTTCGTGTTCGAGAAGAAGCGAGGCTCTGGCGGTGGCAATATGCCTTTCATGCTGATGGTTGTGGGAGTCATCGTGGTATTCGGACTCTGCATGATAGCTTTTCTGTCGAGCAAGGGGACAGCCAGGAAGAAAATGGGAGCAGAAGCTGCTAGACCGAATCTGGGTCGGGCCCAGACTGCCACGGCAACTGGAGACCTTATTCCCAACGACAAGGTCAAACCAAGTCAGGCGGACGCAAGCAAAGGCGGAAGTGTTGATGCGAGCGATATCGAGCGAACGAAATCATCCAAGACTCCCCAGACACAGATCAGTTCAGCATCAGGTTCGTCGAATGGGGGAAAGCAACTCGGTGATGTTGGAAAGTTCGAAGAACCTGACACGACACCGAACGGTGGAGGTAAATGGACACCTCCGCCTTATGGAAGCACCACTGCGAATGATCAGCAAGCCGCAAAGAAGGAGGAGGATGCACTCGTCAAGTCTTCCCTTGTGTTCGTTGCGCACCCGCAATCGAAGGCACGCAACGTTTCGAGCGCCGCTACAAGGAACATCGAGAACCTTGGTCTGGCTCCTGGCTATCATGTTGCCGCGCGGTTAGAAACCATGGCCACCACTGCAGTTCATGCGCCTGTGACCGCCATCGTCGAGTACAACTACGAGCGCGATGGGCAGGTTCTCATCCCAGCCGGGAGCCGCGCGATAGGCAAGATCTCGCAAGCGGACCCTTCGGGACTCATAAACATTACATTTTCATCGATTGAATTTCCAGGCGGCGAAAACGTGGCAATCGATGCGGTTGCCGCGGATATGAGCCTCCAGGCCATCAAAGGAAAGGTGACAGGAAAGCAATTGGGCAGGAGCATGTTGGTTCGGTCATTATCGGGGATTGGAGAAACCGCCGCCATGATGGTCGGTGCTCCCAGTGCAAATAGCGCATTCAGCGAAAACGACCTGCTTCGTATGAGAGTAGCGGACAATATCGGCAACGCAGGGGATGAGCAGATCATGAGGATGATGACGATGCAGCACATCGTGGTGAGCGTACCTGCCGGCACCGAGATCTACGTGATCTTCGAGAAAGCATCCGCAGTCAGTCCAGCGTTCGAAAAAGAGACAGTTCAGATTTCTCCTGCAGGGGGCTCGCTTCCTGAGTCAATTGCTGCAACTCAACCATAAACAAATGACAGCCAACGACAAGTGCGGCCTCCTACCGGGGCCGCATTTTTGTTGGAGCCTTGTGCTGAGAGACTTCAAGATGGCTCAACTGAGCATTCGCAGAGTGGGACATGTTTGTGCAAGAAGTAAATGCGCGTACTTGGCTTTTGTCCCGAACTCTTCACCCATCGCGTTGCGATGGCACTGTACGCTTAGCCAAGAGAATTCAGGAAAAGAGGAAAAGCGCGTACTTGACTTTTATCCGCAATATTCTGCCGAGAGGGCTCGATCTGGGTCGAAGCCATCGTGCAGAGGATTTGTGAAACAAGTAAGAGCGTGTACCAAGCTTTTGTCCTTAACTGTTGTTAGTGATCCTGCAAAAGTGCCGAGCCAACTTAGCAAGATTAGAAATAGGAATGTCGTAGCCATCCTCTGCACTTCACACAGGGCCGTCGAAGCCTAATCTCCGTTCCGAAAATACTCGGGAACGCGTGTCGCCGAGATGGCGAGCTCGTTTGCCCGAAGTCGAGAACCATGTGACCTTCTTGCTCGACGGTCCCCCGTCAAGGAGGTAAGCACATGATCAAGTCGTTTATGCGGGCAGTGCGTGTCGCGCAGAAACATCTGCAGGCGTTCATGCTCGTTTCTTTCATTGGAGCAACTCTCGTGGCGCCGGCCGTCAGTGTTGCTCAAAACCTGGGATCAACTCCGGCGACAGGGCGGGCAGTCCAGGGTCAGACGGCGTCTCAGCCGGAAGGCGCATTTCTGAATGCCGTCAACTGGGTCTGCAACGTGATCTGCCCGGTCGGCGCCGGCATCGCTGTTGTCGCGACTATATTGCAGTGGCGCAGTGGACGCAGTTGGCTCCCTTCCGCCATGACCGCTGGAGGCCTTATCTGCGTGTCCGGCATTCTTCGGCTCATCGAGTACTTCATCTCGCAAGGTCAGGCGGTGGGGTAAACGCGTATGCAGACACCGCTGGTTTTCAGAGCAATTCTCGGTCTCCTAATGGATCTCGCCATACCGGCGTCATTAGGCGCGTTTGTGCTGGCAGGCATGCGTCTCCGTTCCGAAGGCGGGATGAACTTTGAGGCCAGCGGTGGATTCCTGAAATGGCTGTTCTGGGGATGTTTCTTGCTGACACTGCCCGGGGTGAGCTCGTGGCTGGTGAGTGAATCTGTACCTGGAGCGTCACAGCTTACGACGGCTGGCGCCACCGGAGCTCAATATACTTCCGGCATCGAACGGGTCACAAACGATTTCGTAAACAACTTTGTGGTCGGCCATGTGGTTCCCGTGGTTGCCGCATCCCTGGTATTCAAAGCCATCCTCGACCTGAGCCAGGGAACGAGTCCTCTGGCGTCGATTATTGCGGCCCTCTTCCTGCTTGGCGTCCAAGGCTTCTATAACCTGGCAACTGGAAGTTGGATGCAAAGCGGAGATTCGTATGGTGTGACCGACATGCTCATGAGCATGTTCGGCTATGCGGCCAATCGTATCAGTCCGATTGTCGGCGGTCTTGCCTTATCCGCAGCGATCCTCAATTATGTGCGCCACCGGCCGTGGGGAGGTCTCGTGGCGAGTGGTCTCGCGTTCCTGAGCGTTACCGGGATCTGGGCGTTGGTGAAGCAATTCGCGGGGGTAAGCCTGTGAACATGCGTGAAGTTCTACTGCTTGGCGCGATCAGCCTTCCGCTTGCAGGGCACTGGGGTCAACCGATCTCCGTCCCTACTACCGGCTTGTGGGCGTGCGGAAGCGAGTGTTTTCCGGACTTGCCTTTCGAGTTGTTCGTTGACCGCTGGGTCATATGGCCGAAGTTTCAGGAGATGTGTTTCGGGCTATGTACAAGGGAGGAGGGCCATTGACCTACCGTCTTCTACTGCAGAGCGCTGTCTTTATAGTGCAGGGCTTCGGCCTGTTGGTAGCGCTTTCCGTGGCCGTTCATTTTGAGATCGCAAGACTGCTCCTTGCAATCTCAGTGGCTGGAATCTGCCTGATGGCTGAAGTTTTTGTCTTAGCGAGGATCGCTCAACGATTGTGGCACTGGAGCGACAAGGTGGCATCGACGATTCTCCGATTGGGCACCGGCAAAGTACCAGACTTGCAGACTGAAATTGAAAAGCGAGGCGAAGCATGAATAGTGGCTCCTTCGAAAACGGGCTCCTGAATCTGACCAACTGGACAGGAAATGCGGTAATGCCAATTCTCGCCGCACTCATCCTGGCTGTAGGGATCTACAAGTACTCGCGGGGCTATCACATTGATCCATATATCGCCGGGACGATGGGCGCGCTTTGCGTGTCCGGCTTGCTGCGGCTGGCAGAGGCATTCGCGAGCCAGGGGTCCGGGACGACGCAGTATTGGTCGGCGATCCTGAGCCTCACCAATTGGGTGGGCAACGTGATTCTACCCGTCTATGGCGGGATCGAGATTGTGCGTGCAGTACTCGGTGTTGGCGGATTCTTCGAACGGCTCAACATCGGCGATGACTGGATTCGGCACTTCATTGCGGGCGGCGCCTGTCTTTGCGTCTCGGGTCTGATGCGCCTGATGGAACACTTCATCGCTGCCGGCACAAATGGGGTGGCGTAGATGGCACTGAGAATGAGTCCAGTTTCGCGCAACTTGCATGCAAAGGTCACGCTGCTCGGCCTTGAGCTTGAGGATATGCTGTTCCTCGCGATGGCAAGCGCTGTCGCGATGCTCGTTGGCCAGTTTCTTTTTCCCGACCGCTACATGTTCTTCCTGCCCATGAACTGGTTTCTGATGCTGATGGTTCTGGTCGTAGGTATCCCTGCACTCACGATGTTCAAGTACGGCAAACCACGTGGTTACCTGCTCGATCTGGTCATCTATTACGGTTTGCCACGAAGCTACTGTGCCCTTGCCCGCGACCAGAAGATCACTAGCGGCTTCCTCAACGAGAAAACCGAAAAGGAGACTGAATAATGCCCAGGACAATGGCACAACAGGAGCGCTCCCTTCAGGACCCGGCGGTTTGCGAACTACTTAAGGTCCGGGATTTTCTCGATAACGTCATGGTTCGCACCGACGGATGTTATGTGGCCGGATTCCGTGTTGCCGGTGCGCCGACATATTTTGCCGATGACGATGGGCGAAACGAAGCGAAGAGTGTCCTTGAATCGCTGCTTCGTGCAGTGCCCGAACAGAGCATGCGCCTTCAGTTCCGCTACGAGGTAGTCGAAAGTCTCAATGGCTTGCTCGATCAGTATCGGGATGCGGCGCGTTCGGAGAATCCAGAGGTGCAACTTCTTGATCAACGGCGGATTGCCGTCTGGGAGGAAAAGGAAATGCAGGGGGAGTTCCTGTCGCGGATTGCCGCAGTGTACCTGATCTGGGATCCGGTCAGGCATAAGCGCGCGATGATTGCCAACGGCGGTCCCCAAAGCAAAGAAGACCGCAAACAGTCAACGGGCGATTTCACGTTATCTCGATCAAAGGCGATTGAGAAGACACGGAAAGAACATCTGGACACACTGGCTGAGTTCGAGTCCATCATCGCCGGCATCGAGTCTGCCATGAAGGGCGGCGGGCTTGGCCCGGAGCGCATGACTCATCGGGAGCTTTTCCTTGAGGTCAAGCGGGCGCTCAGTCCCATGGACCCTGACACGGTGCCGCTCAAGGCGAACACTTGTGAGACACGCTACATTTCTGCGCGAGAACGCCTTGCCTCTGTCAGCATCCTCGGCCAGACGGAGACTTACCTTAACATCGACGGGATGCTGTGGACATTTGTCAGCCTCAAGACGCCCCCCGATGGGACGTTTCCCGGAATCTTGCGCAAGTTGATGACGATTGGCTTTCCGGTCGTGATTTCGACGCAGGTGACTATCCCCGACCAGCGCGTGGTGCTGGACAAATACAAGAAGAAGTACCGCAAGATGCAAGCGGCACAAAAGGACTCCAAGGGAAATCTTCGTGTGGATGTCACAGCGCAAGTGGCGGCCCAGGAGCTGATCCAAATCCAGCAGGAGTTGATCGCAAGTTCAGTCAAGACCGCCAGCGTGAGCCTTGTCATTGGCGTTCACACCTCCGCGCCAGCGTGGTCGGCGGAGCAGTATGAGACCGCGGAGCGAGAACTCGCCAATCGGCGCCAGCAATTGCTCCACGTGATGGCGCACATGAATGGCGCGCGCGGGTTCTCCGAATCCCTCGCAACCCGGCGTCTGTTTCTCTCCACACTGCCTGGCTTGGCTGAGGACGACCGGAGGGATCACGATTTGCTGACAACCCATGCTGCCGATCTGTTGCCACTTGAGTTGCCTTGGCCTGGGACGACCCGATCGCCGTTGATGCTCTTTGAGACTCCCTACCGGCAGTTGCTGCCCTTTTCTCCATTCGATCCGAGCTTCGAAAACGCGAACGCGATTATCGCCGCAACATCTGGAACCGGCAAGAGCGTCCTGGTCGGAAAGATGCTCCTCACTTGCGCACGCCAGGACGTGCAGGAGATCGGAA
>ODAK010005458.1_pt1 | contig 12915 bp, 8 predicted proteins | sample 1539591 | NCBI WGS metagenome assembly ODAK01 (sample SAMEA3539303, study PRJEB22396) | soil metagenome | biome: tundra; feature: field; material: soil | place: USA | collected 2010-05 | depth 0.15 m | reverse complement strand
GTACGGGCAGCAGTTCTTCGGCCGCGCGGTTGTCGGCCACCACCAGCACAAACGGGCGCTCGGCCGTGCGTCGCAATAAAACAATGATCAGCGCTTTGGCCGCCGAGGACAGTCCAGTGACACTCATGCGTCCCGCGCCCTCCCGCAGATGGGAGGCTGCACGCGTGAAGGCAGGTAATTGTTCAACGTCCGCGAAAATTTCGCGGACGAACGGCAAAAGCATTTCCTCTTGATTCTACCAAGTCGGACGGAATGAGGTCGTGCGAAACAAACGTAGGGACAGCCGCCCGCGGCTGTCCGGCGGGGTGAAGGCCCGCCACGCGTTCGATTCGCAAGACAAGACTGGATACGCGGAAACCTATAGAATCTGCTTGCATGGCGCGATGTGCTTATTGCGAGCAGGATCTGCCGGGGGACGAAAAGGTCTGCCGCGATTGCTTTGAAAAACTCAGTGCGGGCGAATCCATGCGCAAGTGGCGGGTCGCCGAACTATGGCCGGGCCTTTTGGCGGTTGCGGTCATCTACGTAGGTATGACCTTTCTGCCGGCGGGGGTCATTCATGTTTTGCATGGATTCTCCCACTTCGTGTCGGAGATGTCGTTCGCGGTGCAGTTGGTCTTGTTTGCCGTGGCTACTGGACTTGCCATCTGGAACAGCTGGATATGGAAGAGCTGGCTGAGACTGTTTTTCTGGATGACAGGTCTGTTCGCAATCATCGCGCTGCTGATGTGGATCAACGACGCCAATCGTGCCTGGCAGATTTCCAGCCTGATCAGCATTTTTGTGTCCGCATCGCTCAAGATCGTCAGTAAAGCAAAAGAGTTCTGGGAGGACTAGTTTGTCTCACACTGCTTTTGAGATAGGCGGGGCATTAACGGAGCCGGGTTGCCAGATTCTTTATTGCCGATTATGGGTTAATTATTCATCTTTAATCTGCGGTTGCTCGCCTACTTCCGCAGCAACGGCCGCGTCAGGCACGTCGGCCCACCCGCCCCGTTGATGCAGACCTCCGACCCGGGAAACGTGCACACGTCAAAGCCGGCGTCGCGCATCCGCTGATTCGTCTTGGCGTTTTCTTCAAGAGCAATCACGCGCCTCCGACCCAATGAGAGCACGTTGCAGGCAAGCGTCTCGCGCTCGCTATATTCGATCTCGATTAAGTGAAATCCACGCGCCTTCAGCAGTTCGAAGGTCTCGACCGCCAGCCACGGCAGATCGACCAGAATCGTCTGCTCATCCAGCATGCTCATCAGCGACATCAAATGGAGGCAAGCCGACGGCCCCGGCCCATACGGCAGCGGCGCGGACAGCACCTCAACATTCTTCGGGGAGAGCAGCGACCGCATCTGCTCGATTCCCGCCTTGTTCGTCCGATAGCCGTCACCGATCAGCAGTGTCCGCGAATCAAGCCAGACGATATCGCCGGATTCGGAAGTCCCAGGCACCCCTATCTCGCCGAACACTGGAATGCCCAGTTGCCCGCAAAAGTCTGCGTGCGCCCGCGCCTCCGCCACGCGATTCTTCTTTCCCGGATTCATCAGCACGAGACCATAGTCTGTGGCCAGCGACGCATCGTGCGCATAGACGGCATCGAGCGTGAGAGACTCCGCCGGGGGCAGACTCACGACCTCAACTCCGCTCTCGCTGAGCAGCCCGCACAGAGTCTCGTGCTGGCTCTGCGCTGCCGCAAAATCGGGAGCATGCTGAAATCCGAGCTCCCGCCATGCCGCGGCTTTCCCGGAAATATCCCACCCCGCGTTGCCCGGCGGACACACCATCACCCGCAGCAGTTCGCCGGTCATGGAATGTCCGTTGAAATTCTCGGAAGGCACAAGAGAAGGCACAAGAAATATTTCCGGCACGCCAGTAATCTCGCTCCAAGAAATCTAAAGAAAGGCAGCCGCAAACGCAATGCCGGGACAAAGGCCGGAACCAGACAATCTCCGCCGGTTGCCCTCCGCCCAGCCGGTCATCCATCTTATCGCTTGCCTAAACACCCTCTTCTGATGTACATATCAGCGGTATCCTAACCTACCACCGTGCTCGAAGTTCAAGTAGCTGGTGAAAAACCGCGCACTTCGATTCCCGCCTTCCGCCACGACGCGGAAGATCCCAGGAGCCTTATGAAAACATCCCTGCGCCTGTTCTGTTTCGCGCTCATGTTCTTGCTCGCCCGTCAATCTGCCTTTGCCCAGGGCGCCGCCACCGGCGACCTCCACGTCAGCGTGAAAGATCCCAAGGGCAGCGCCGTGACCAACGCCACCGTCACCGTGCGCGATGTCGCCAAAGCCCTGGAACGCGCCGGCAGCAGCGACGGCCAGGGCGGCTACAGTGTGCGCCAGTTGGCTCCCGGCACTTATTCCGTCACCGTGGACGCGTCCGGCTTCGCCAAAACCGAAGCCACCGGCGTCGCCATCACCGTCGGTGAGATGGCTGAGTTGCCGGTCACGCTCACCATCGCGGGCAGCAGGGAAATCATCGAAGTCAGCGCCCAAGCCGATATCGTTGAAACTTCGCGCAGTTCCACCACCGACACCATCGGCGAGCGCCGCATCGACAATCTGCCGATCAACGGCCGCAACTACATCCAGTTCACGCTGACGGATTCGCAGGTGCAGCGCGACAGCGCCCCCCAACTCGGCGCCGCGCCCACTTCCGGCCTCAACATGAGCGGCCAGCGCGCCCGCTCCAACCTGGTCAATGTCGACGGCGCCGATGCCACCGACAATTCCACCAACGGCGTGCGCTCCACCGTCTCGCAAGAAGCCGTGCAGGAATTCCAGATCATCACCAACAACTACGCCGCCGAATACGGCCGCGCCGCCGGCGGCGTGGTCAACATCATCACCCGCTCCGGATCGAACGATTTCCACGGCGACGTCTACGGATACCTGCGCAATCGCAATTTCCAGGCCGTCAATCCCTTCAGCACCACGTCCAATCCTGCTTACACGCGCGTGCAAGGAGGCGCGGCTTTCGGCGGACCTATCAAGAAAGACAAAACTTACTATTACTTTTCCTATGAAGTCACGCGGCGCCACGAGACCGGATTCTCCAGTGTCGGCCAGGGCAATTTCGGGCTTCAGGGCGTCGACATCTCGCCATACTTCGGACAGGCGCCGGGAACCTTCCCCGACATTCAGGCCACGGCTGCTCAGGCCGCCTTCCTAAACAACCCACCTGCCGGTACTCCGCTCGCCGTTTTGCCGCTTTATGCCTTCATGGTCGGTGCTTCTTCGGGCATCGCTCTGAACGGCAGCTATCCTTCTTGGTTCGCGGCTCTTCCTGCCAGCTTGGTTCCCGCCGGGCTGCAGCAGTTTCCTTCTTCTTGCAACCCCACGTTTGCCTCGGCTGTCCCTGTCCCGTTCACTCCCTATTGCACCGGACTACCCGCATCTTTCCAGACCCTGACTTCTCAGGAGGGCAACTTCCCCGTCTTCGAAGGCACCAGCCTCTACTCGCTCCGCATCGACCACAATGTAAACAACAATAACCGTCTCACGCTGCGCGTCAATGCCAGTCCAAGCACGGTCACCGGCATCGAAGGCAGCGGGCAAGACCAGCCCTTCGGTCAAAACGCCTACTCGCGTACTTCTCAACAGACCTACCGTGACGTGGCCGGCGTTGTGCAGGACACCTGGACCCTCGGCTCCAGCAAGGTGAATGAATTCCGCTTTCAGTACGCTCGCCGAGGACTGAATTATTACTACAACACTAAAATTCCGGACGGTTCCGACGTGGCTGTCAACATTCCCGGCTACGGTTATTTCGGACGCGAGCCCTACTCCTACATCCAGCGCACCGAAAAACGCTACCAGTTCACCGACAATTTCTCCTGGAGCATCGGACGGCACGCCACCAAATTTGGTGGCGACTTCAACTATCTCCCGCTCCAGGCCACCTTCACTGTGAATTATGGCGGCGTCTATGACTTCGGAAGCCAGAGCCTGTTTCCGACCCCTTTCCCCTCCTTTAGCCCGATACAAGCCTACGGCCTTGGCATGCCCGGGCAATTTGTCCAGGGTCTCGGCAGTCCCAGCGACTCGTTCTCCAACAAACCCCTGGGATTGTTCTGGCAGGATTCCTGGCGTGTGCACCACAATCTCACGTTGAACTACGGTGTGCGCTACGACGTGGAATTCCCGCCCCAATTCAAGCCCCCACAAGGACTGGCCCTTCCCGCCTATAACGCCCTGGGATTGCAGAAAGGCATCAAGACCGATAAGAACAACATTCAGCCTCGCATAGGCATCGCCTGGGATCCCAAGGGAGACGGCAAAACCGTAGTCCGCGCTTCGTTTGGGATGTTCTACGACCACCCCCTGCTTGGCCTGTATTTCCTCGGCCAGGCCTCCGATGGCTCAACCAGTGGGCAACTCGCCTTCGGTGGCACCGGATTTTGTTCAACTGCCGGCAGTCCGGGCAACCTGAACGCGATCCCGATTTTCCAGGGCAACCTCATAAATCCCCTCTCGCCGCAGTGTGCGCCGTCGTCCTTCCCACAGGCGAATATCAATCTCTTCTATGAGGCGAACCAGCAGCAGTTCCAGTCCTTGAATACTCCCAATTCGGTTTTCCTCAACCAGAACTACCTCAACCTGGCCCAAGGAACCTTCCTGCCGCTCGCCTTCCAGCCCTTCGGATATCCGCAGGCCAAGAACTTCGTTTACGCCTACTCGCAGCAAGCGAACCTGACCATCGAGCGCGACCTCGGCGATGGCTATGCTTTCAGCCTGGCCTACAACTTTAACGGCGGCCGCCATCTCAATCGTCCCATTAACGCGAACACCGCGCGAGGCGACTTGTTGGTGAGAAATTTGAACGCTGCCGTCGCGGATGGAGCTGCCCAGCCCACGCAGAGCCCATTAACCGTATCCGGGTGTGGCGTTGGCACCGGTGGCCCTTATGTTCCGGCGGCCCTCACAAATTTCTTCCGCCCGTCCGCAGTTAATCCGTCGATTGCGATCGCCTTGTTGTCTCAGCCCTCGACGGCCCCTTGCGTGACCACGGTTTTGCCCCTCGTCTTGCAGGAGTACGGCCTCACCTCCTCCTGCAATCTCAGCACGCTCGCGGGCTGCATCCCCTTTGGCGACATGGACGCCAACTACTCCAACGGCAGTTCGGTCTATCACGGCCTGACCGCCAACCTCCGCAAGCGTTTTAGCAACCACTACGAATTCCTGGCGTCTTACACCTGGTCGCACGCCATCGACGATTCCACCGACCTGCAGTCCACCCTCACCCCGCAGGACAGTTACTTCCCGAGCGCCGACCGCTCCACGTCGCTTTTTGATCAGCGTCACCGCTTCGTTTTCAGCGGCGTCTACCAGACGGGCAAGCTCAGCGGCAGCGGTTTCGCCAGCAAGCTCTTCAGCAATTGGACGTTCGCCCCCCAGATTGAATTCAGTTCCGGACGGCCGTTCAATATCATCACTGGCAATGGCGACAACCTCCAGTTGGAGGGCCTCACCGGACGACCGAACACCTTCGTCAACCCTGCTTGCGGTCCCGTCGTAAACTCCAAGTATTCGCCTACGGGGGTCTTCCAGGAACCCTGTGACGCGAACTTCAACGGTACGCTTGCCTCCCTCGACGGCAACCTCGGCCGCAACGCCGGCATCACCCCGTGGACGGTCTTCAACGATCTGCGCGTCGCCAAGAAAATCTATTTTGGCGAGCGCTTCAACATGGATCTCATCGCCGACATGTTCAACCTCGCCAACGTGTACAACGTAGCGGCCGTGAGCCCGCTCTTCACCAACGCCGGTCAGGCCACCGCCGCCTACGACCCGCGCCAGTTCCAGTTCGCGTTGAAATTGAACTGGTAAGATCAGAGTTTCGGAGTCGTGCGAGGAATGGGCAGATTAGGAGGCTTCGGATCAGGGCATCGCTTTAGCGATGTTGTAAACCGTCCGCCATCAATCTCCCCTTTAGGGGCTGGGCGTCGAAATCGCGCATCGCTCGCCATAATCGCACCGGCGTTGCTGCTCTCCACTTACGCGCTCGCCGACAGCGGACCCGACACCTGCAAGACGAATTGTTCCAGCTTGCCACGCCGCCAACGGAGCGGGCGACACCATGCTCGGCAAGAACCTCAAGATCCGCGCCCTCGCTTGAGCCGACGTGCAAAAGCAATCCGAAGACGAACTCGCCACCATCATCGGCAAAAGCAAGAACAGGATGCCGCCTTTTGATCGCAAACTCTCCAAAGATCAAATCGGCGATCTGGTAAAGTACGTTCGCTCCCTGAAACAAGAGAGATGTTGTAGCACTTCCCCAAGAAACGGCTGGGAGTTTCCCCGGCCGTTTTCTTCTTCCGCTTCCAACCTGCAAGCGACAGCGTGAAAAGAAAAGCCGCAGCAAGCCTGCGGCTGTCCTCAATTTCACTCTCGTGCCGTCGCGCCGGATTACTCGTGCTTGTCTTTATAGATGCTCTTGCTGATCCGGTTCTGCTGACGATTGATCCCTTTCTGTTCGGCCTTGGTCAGATGGCCGTTGTGCGCCGCCATGTCCTTCTTTTCGCGGTTCTGCACACTGGTCTCGCGCTTCTCCAGGTTGGTCGCCTGCTGCGAAGTCAATTTCCCGTTGGCGACGCCGTTGCCAATGCGCTGCTGCTGGTTTGTTTCACGGCGGTTCACTTGATTCACCCGCGGATGACCGGGATCGACAACGCCAGGGCCCGCGCCCGAGCTAGTTGAGGTTTGAGCAGAGGCGGAACCAGCAAGCATGAGTCCCCCGACTGCGAGGATTAACAGCGAGTTGGTGAATTTGTTGTTCATGTGGATAGAAACCCCCACCCGAAAGATTAGTTGCGTAGGCCCCGGATGACGAGGTTACCTAAGTGCTGGCCCGCAAGTTACCAGTTGAGTAGTGTGGCGCGGGCGCCCTCGCCCGCGGCCTTTGATTTTGATCTTGGGGTCGATTTTGATTTTGGATTTGATCTTGATTTCGGGTTGGACTTGATCTTTTATCCTGCCCCCCCTTCCGGCCCGCCACAGTAAACTTGCTCGCTCGTGGACGTGGCGCGCAGCGCCACTTTCAGACGGTCTGCATCCGCTCCCCTTCCGCGTGGAATCCAAACCCAAGCCGCCGCATCCAATCTGACAATGGAGGTCTATATGTACGTTGTTCTTGGAGCAAGCGGCAACACTGGACAAGTAGTGGCGAAGAACCTTCTTGCCCGCGGGCAGAAAGTTCGTGTCGTCGGTAGAAACGCGGCTCGGTTGCAACCTCTCGCGGCGGAAGGCGCGGAGTTATTCATCGGCGATGCCACCGACGCGCCCACCCTGACCAAAGCCTTCCACGGAGCAGACTCCGCCTACGTCTTGACCCCACCCGACCCTGCCAGCAACGACTTCCGCGCTTTTCAAGATCGTGTCAGCGACGCGATCGCAACGGCAATACAGAACGCTGGGGTCAAAAATGTTGTTTCGCTCAGCAGTTTCGGAGCCGACAAAGCCAGCGGAACCGGGCCCGTAGTCGGCCTCCACAACCTGGAACAAAAGCTCAACCAGATCGACGGTGCGAACGTACTCCACCTGCGCGCCGGCTACTTCATGGAAAACACGCTGCCGCAAGCGGGCGCCATTCGTATGCTCGGCACTGCGGTCGGACCGGTTAGTGCGAATCTAAAACTTCCCATGATCGCCACCTGCGACATCGGAGCGGCAGCCGCCGACGCTCTCGTGCGTCTAGCCTTCCGCGGCAAGCAGACGCAGGAGCTGCAGGGACAACGCGATCTCGACTACACCGAAGCCACCACTATCATCGGCAAGGCCATCGGCAAACCCGATCTCGGATACATCCAGGCGCCCGAGAATCAGATTCAAGCCGCGATGGTTATGATGGGCATGTCCGAAAATTTCGCCGGCCTAATCCTGGAGATGGCGGTCGCCCTGAACGCAGGACACATGCGAGCGCTCGAACCTCGCACCGCCACCAACACAACGTCGACGAAGTTCGAAACCTTCTTAGCCGAGTCATTCGTCCCAGCCTATCAACAACAAACAGCAGCATAAGCAGCAAACGCTCGCACAAACGACAAAGGCCACGCTCATGTCCGAACGTGGCCTATTTACTAACTACTTCAAAGACGGCGGACAGGAGTGTCCGCGGTGTCCGCCCCACACACCGCCGCCACACTCCCACTAATCGAAGTCAATCTTCTCGAATCCCAGACCCTGCAACAGACTGCGGATCGTCGCAGCCGCATTCTGCTGGGCCGTTCGCAAAATGCCATCGGCCAAGGCGGCCTCTTGCATCTGCCGTTCCGCCTCCTGGCGTACTTGCGTTTCCAGATTCGGGTCGGTGGGTACCAGCAACCCAGTTTGCCTGGAATACACCCGGGTCTTCGCGCTGTCGAGCCGGGTGCTGAACACCTGCGCCGCGGGAAGATGCAAGTGAATCTGCTTGCCATCCACTCTGACGTCGTCCAGCTTTAGATTCGAGAAATCAATCCCGGCGACAACTTCGCCGTGCACCATCATCAAGAGGCGATCTCCCGTCAGAAAATCCGGTAAGAGGGGATTCTCTTTCGCGCCGGTCACCAACTTGTCCATGGTGTAGACCACGGTCTCCAGCCGCTGCAGCCGCTGAATGCGATCGACCACAGTAGGCTGGCTTACATCGATGCTGACAGTTCTGCCGGTCACCGCCGACAACAAATGGCTCAATAGAGCCCGCCCGGAACTTCGCGACAGCATCAACCATCCAAGCGAGCCGACAAAGAGCACTCCAAGTAGCAGCCCAACAACGATGCTGAGAGCGATCACAACCGTCGGACGGGATCGAGGAGGTCTAGGAGCGCGAAGGCCCGCATCAGGATCGTGAGGCATGAAGCAAGGTTACCACCAGGCGGATTCCAGAGCCGTAAACCGGCTTAGCCCAAACGCCGTGGCTGTCCTCGCCTATTCACCCTAGAGGTAATAACCAATGTCTTACTGGTACCCCCCTCCCCCCCCTTTTTTCGCAAAGTATTCAAGAATAAGGACTTATTTGTAAAGTATTCAGGAATAATGACTTAGCTTTACTTTCCCATGGGTGTCGCAAAAAAAATCAATATACCGGTCTTTTAGAATCATAGATTTGGCGAAAAATTCCTTTCAAATCTTTGGGTTTAAAGGAGTTATTCGTAAAATATTCCGCAATAAGGAGTTAGCTCCAAAAACGCGCTGAGAATGGTTTTGGGGCAGCTTCGAGGTGCGTCTTGGTGGACGGACACATCTCGAAACTGCCCCAATCAGATTTCTATTATCGGGCTCGGCGGGTTGTAAGTCAATCAATTTCGGTCGCAGTCGCGGGTAGGCCACTTCTCAAAAAGCGTGAGAAGTGGCGCCCGGAATGTTCGCCGTCGCAGGCCGAAGTGATGGTCTGCCCGGCAATAGTGAAACAAAGTCCCATAAGAGACTCATTGGTTCGATGTAAGTGATATAAAGAGCTTTCGACGATTGAGGCCTAGTGTGAGAGAGCGAGCTCTAGCTCTACTAAGAGCTGCCGTTGGATCTGCGACTGCGGAGTTCCGGCCCGGTCAATGGGAAGCAATCGAACGCCTTGTGAACCGCGAGCGTTTGCTGGTAGTCGAACGCACTGGGTGGGGAAAGAGCAGCGTATATTTCTTAGCCACGCGCTTACTGCGGGACAATGGGGCAGGCTGCGCATTGTTAATTTCGCCCCTCCTCTCCCTAATGCGGAATCAACTTGAGAGTGCCCGTCGCATCGGTGTGCGTGCCGAAACCATCAACTCCTCTAACCTTGATGACTGGCCCCGAATTCAGACAGCACTTCTTCAGAATCAAGTGGATGTATTGCTGATCTCCCCAGAAAGATTGGCGAACGAGGACTTCCTGAGAGATTGTCTTTTGCCCATCGCGAACCGAGTCGGCCTTTTCGTGGTCGATGAAGCTCATTGCATTTCTGATTGGGGTCATGACTTCCGCCCCGACTATAGGAGAATAGTCCGAATTCTACGCGCACTTCCCCCCAACGTTCCCGTGCTGGCAACTACTGCTACAGCGAATGATCGCGTAGTGACTGATCTCGAGGAGCAATTAGGGCCACATCTCACAACCATTCGTGGGCCGCTCACGCGAGAGAGCCTCAATCTAGGGAACATTGTTCTTCCAGCAAAAGCTGCACGTCTGGCATGGCTGGCGCATTATGTTCCGCAAATGCCTGGAAGCGGCATCATATACACCCTGACAGTAAGAGATGCAGAAAACGTGGCCGCTTGGCTGCAATCCCGTGGCATCAATGTAATGCCCTATCATGCAGACTCAGAAAACCGGGAGAGATTGGAAGAACTACTCCTTCGCAATGATGTTAAGGCCTTAGTCGCCACCGTTGCACTGGGAATGGGTTTTGACAAACCGGATGTCGGGTTTGTAGTTCACTTCCAGCGACCGGCCTCAGTCGTCCACTATTACCAGCAAGTTGGCCGTGCGGGCAGGGCAGTCGAGGAAGCGCACGGAGTCCTTTTTAGTGGGGCCGAGGATGACGAGATCGCGGATTATTTCATTACCACAGCATTTCCCCGAGAAGGCGAAATCGACCAAGTTCTTACCGCTTTACGCGAAGCCGATGCAGGGCTCAAGCGTTCCGATCTTCAACAACAACTGAACCTCGCCGCCGGAAAATTGGACAAGATTCTCAAGTTCCTACTCTTGGAATCGCCATCTCCCATCCAGAAAATTGATTCACGATACATGCGAAACCCGGTTCAGTGGCAGATGCCACGCGAGCGGATCGAAAGAATTGTGAATTTGCGGCGCGGCGAGCAGCAGCGTATGCGTGAGTACATCGCTACCAACGGATGCTTGATGCAATTCTTATCAGCAGAACTGAATGATCCTGCGGCGGGCCGTTGCGGAAAATGCGCAAATTGCAGGCGAATAGCTTTACCTCGTGAATTTCCTCAAGAACTGGCTGTAGCAGCGACAGCTTTTCTAAATTACCTAGACTTGCCTATTGAACCCAGAAAGCAGTGGCCACAGGGACACACTTTTGAAAACGAACGAGGAAAAATCGCTCCGCTATACCAGACGCAACCGGGCCGCGTCCTTTGCCGATGGGGTGATCCAGGTTTCGGTGATTTGGTGAAACAGGGCAAGCAACAAACGGGCAGGTTTTCAGATGAGCTCGTGGTCGCTGCCGTCAATCTAATCCGCGAGCGATGGAACCCGCAACCCGCTCCGACATGGCTAACCTGCATTTCCTCGCGTCGGAATCAAATTCTCGTCCCTGATCTCGCGCAACGTCTGGCCGATCAACTTCATATACCGTTCCTAGATTGCATTCGCAAGATACGGGAAACGGAGCCTCAAAAGACTCGCCAAAATAGTGTTCAACAGGTCAAGAACCTCGAAGGCGCTTTTGAGGTCGACGCGAATCTTACACGCACAGGCCCAGTCTTGTTGATCGACGATATGGTTGATTCGAAGTGGACGTTCACAGTACTTGGGTTTAAGTTGCGCCAAGCCGGCAGCGGCCTGGTGTTTCCTTTTGCGCTTGCAGACACGTCCTCCGAAAGCGGAGACTAGTAGGGAGATGATTTCAACCCCGACACAAGATACCCAAGCGATTCTCCTGCTTTGTGCCAGACTCGGTCAGCGTCACGATGCCGCCCAGCCTCTTAGTACCAGGCAATACGCCGCATTGGCTAGATGGTTGCATGAACATTCCCTGCGTCCCGGGAGCCTTCTACATACCAAGGGCCGCGCCGGGCTCGCCAACCTCTGTTTGAAAGGCGTGGACAGAGAGCAAGTTGAGCGCCTCCTGGATCGGGGCGCTGCATTGGGATTGATGGTGGAGCGTTGGACAAGTGGCGGAGTCTGGATTATCAGTCGTGGAGACGACGAATACCCGTCCCGCTACAAGACCTATCTTCAGCATGCGGCGCCTCCAATTATTTACGGAGTCGGCGAACAGTCTTCTTTGCGAAAAGGGGGGCTGGCCATTGTCGGATCGCGACATGCTTCAGAAGAAGATATGTCATTCGCGCAACGTTTGGGCGGCGTTTGCGCCGAGCAGAAGATTCCGGTGATTTCAGGGGCTGCAAAAGGCATTGATTCTGAGTCCATGATGGCCGCGATCGATCGATCAGGTGCCGCTGTCGGCATCCTCGCCGAGGGACTGGGAAAGGCAGCCGTTGCCGCTCCATATCACGATGCGATTCTCGAAGGACGATTGACTCTAGTGTCTCCGTACGAGCCGGAGTCGCGATGGTTCGCATTTACCGCGATGGAAAGAAATAAACTCATCTACGCCTTGGCTGACGCGGCTGTGGTCGTCGCTTCGTCTGACGAACAGGGTGGCACATGGGCAGGGGCGGTGGAAGCTCTCAGGCAAGGACAGATTCCAATTTACGTCAAAACGACCGGCGAAATCTCGACGGGTAATCGAAAACTAATTGAAGCGGGTGGCCAAGAATTTCCTTCCGACGCTTGGCACAACGTGAGTCAGCTGTTTAACAACTCGCCGCGCAGCTCACTCTTATTCGACAAACGAAATCAGCGGAAAACGGATCGAAACGACGAAGCGGTAATTGAACTCCCCTCCGACGTACCTACGAGTATTCAGTCTGACTTTACCTCTACTGAATCAGAGCAGAGCGGAGTTCACAACAATGGAAGCGATGCTTATAGTCATGTCGTTGAAATCATCTTGGATATAACCACTGAGCCTGTAGACGAGGACTCCATTGCCAAAAAATTGGACGTGCTGCCATCACAGGCGAAGGCATGGCTCAAACGGGCGGTTCAAGAAGAAAAAATTCAAAAGCTCAGGAAACCTGTTCGATACGTTAGAACATCGAAAACGCCTTCACTGTTCGCTCGAAAGCAAGAATTGACGGGGAGCAAGGGGTCCTAACGGAAAAGGCCACGCTCATTTCTGAACGTGGCCTTTATTTATGCCGGCAAC
>ODAK010005457.1_pt1 | contig 12917 bp, 7 predicted proteins | sample 1539591 | NCBI WGS metagenome assembly ODAK01 (sample SAMEA3539303, study PRJEB22396) | soil metagenome | biome: tundra; feature: field; material: soil | place: USA | collected 2010-05 | depth 0.15 m | reverse complement strand
GAAGCCGAAGGAGAAGATCGAAGTGTGCTGCGCAACGCCTGTGGTATTCACCAGGACCCACTGATTAGTGAGGGCGGAAGTGAGCAGCATTGAGCTGTTCAGACGGTACGCCAGCCCGTATCCGAGGTAAGGCGCCCAGGACTCAGTGGTTCCATTCGTCGAGCGTGCGAGCGAGAAGCTCGGGCCGAAGTTGAGACGGTTCCCAAGGTGGAATTGTCCGGCCACCGATACCGAGGTTCCAACTGGATTTTGCGCGTTGAGAAGAGCGCGAATTTCTGGCGGAAGATTTGGGGAATTGACGAACGAAACAGGATCGCTCAGAAACAGATTCTGAAGTTCAGGCGATAGCAGGCTCAATTCGTTGTGCAGCTTACTCACGAGCGAGGGATTCGTCCGATCGTGTTCGACGGCGACAAACAGGTTGCCGCCTTTCACCGGCATGCTGAGAGTATCGCTGAACAGGTACTGGTCTTCTGAGCTTAACTGCAGCGGATCCTGAAAGGAACCCACGGAAAACTGCGTGGAATTGGAGACATGACGAGTGAAGATCGTATGCCAATAGGCGTCGAAGCGGTTTCCGGTCGCCGAGCCGCTGGCGAAGCCCCCGGTATTGTGGCTGTAGGTGTAATTGAGCGAGACGTCGTTCTTATCTCCGAGCTTCGCGGTGACAGAAGGACTGAGGTAATCCGAATTTCCTGAGGTTGTAATGCCCGCGAAGCCTTGGGTCACCACATGCTGGTAGCTGAGAGTCTCGGTCAACCAGTCGGTATTTCTATAGGACCATCCCGCTCTCAGAGAGGAGGTCCCGGTCAGCAGAGCTCCCAACTGGTTCATCGGATTGAGAAGCGAAGAGGTAATCGCGGAACCGTAGGCGGTCATTCTGGCTCCGCTATATACGAATTCGCCGCGCAGCATACCGCCATGATTGCTGATGCCCGCCACGCCTTGTACGCTCAGCTCGGGGTTGATTCGCCATCGCGCCCCCACGTCCTGCATAACATTGTTGCGCCTGCCCGAGTCGAGTCCAAGAAAATCTAAAGGCGCGTTGATGTAGGAGGTTGCCGCAAAGATGTCGAGATACTCGGTCTGCTTTCTACGAAACGAGAAGCCAGCTACGTCGCGAGTAGCACCCAGGCTAAGGTAGTAATAAGGAATCGTGCTTCCGCCGAAGAAGTCATAGTGGTTGTCGCCGCGGTTGAGGGTTACGCTCACTCCACGCAACGCCACAAAATCACTGAACGAATAGGATGCCAAACTCGGTTGCGATCCGCTGCCGACCAGATTCGCGTTGAAGTCTATGGCCCGCACTTCGAGGTGCGGGTCGTAATAGGTAGCGGAGGCGGTGCGCACGTTGAAGTTGTGCCCAGCGGAGATGCTGTTGTCTTCGAACTGGCCGCTGAAATCGAAGTGGCCGTCGCTTCCCATCAATTGTGACCACGACATCCCGTTCAGGAACGCGACGGAGCTCACCCCTCCGATCCTTGCCGTCTCGACGTTCGTACTCAAGCTTCCGTGTGCCATCTCCGCCTGCCTCTGCAATAAAGCTGGAGGAACGACCACGAGCGGCCTTTGCACGACCCTTACCCTCATGCTGACAGGCTTACCGTTAAGGTAGCCGAGAATGACGGTCTCGCCTCGCTCTACACCCGTGAACTTGATCGTGTCGTACCCAGCCGCGGCTTGGACGATATCAGGATCCAGGACTACGAGATTGGTAAGGCCGGCGGCAACCACGGTCTTTGAGGACTGCCAGTAAACCTCGACAAGAGAGGGCAGAGAACTATCGTCACGGAGTGTTTGAGCAAACAGCGCAGGCGCTAAGGACAGCAGTATCGTGAAAAGGCCTATGCCTTGCACGATTCGCCCGATTCTCTGTGTCCTTCGCGACATGGCTATTTCGGATCCACCGTGAAGGACGATTGACGGGTTTCCACCCGATCTGGCCCATACGTGAGCGTCAGCACCGCCGTGTACTCCCCGGCGGGGAGATCTCCCGGCCAGGAGATATGCATCATGTTTTTCTGTCCCGGCAACAAACGCATCATCTCGCTCTGCGCCTTGGCCGCCAGCTTGCGGTTGGAATCAAGGACGGCCAATCGGCCAACCGGGAAAAGATGAGTATTTCCTGTGTCGGTGAGATCAAAGCTGAGATCGAGATTCTGATTCGCCGCCGGCGGTGTCACTTTCAGAGAACCGATGTCGAGGTTGAATTGAGTGGTACCCTCCGCGGAAAGAAGGACGAGGCAGCCAACCCGAACATTGGTGAATACCGCCTTTCCGTCCTTCGTCTTGTCCGGCGTGAGCTTGGGTTTGGATTCCACGAACAGTACCGCGTAGTAGCCACCCTTGGCATCTGCCGGAGGAGTGACTAGAGCTTTCATCTTTTGCGTGCCTTTTGCAGGAATCTCAAAGTGCTCTGGAACGAACTGGATCCAATTTGCTGCCGATCGTGGAGAGGTTCCTGGAACCGAGAACACCTTTTCATTCTTCTCGTCGTACCAGAAATCGGTGATGCGTACGTTCATCTCAACGGGCGCATCGTCTCCATTCACGCTCGCAAGTTCAATTTCAAACGGGACGCCGGGCTTGAAGTCCTGCACTACCTGGGCGGGGGCGATTCCGACTGACTGCGCTCGCACGGGCGCCGAGGCCGCGAAGGCGAAGATCAAAAAAAGGCAAGCAGCGATGCGATTTCTCATCAGGGCACCGTAAGGGTGTAGGTAACCGTTGCATTGTCCGTTCCCATGAACGGTGTCGTGGGTTTCTGATACACGAGAAGACCCAGGTATCTTGTATTTGCGGAACGATTCGCAGCTGTGGTGGTCAAGATGGTTGGCGAGCCCGCGGTTGTGGACAGGGCCGTATAGGGTCCTGCACCGAGCGCAGCGTCCTGCAATTGCAGGTTTGTCGGATGGGCGAAGTTGACGCTGACGTAGGCTTTGATAGTGGCGGTCAAGGATGAGAAGTCGGTAAAGGCCACATTGAAGAGATACGGGGTGGAATAGATGGTGCCTCCGGCGGCGGATACGGTGGTTAATCCTGCACCCGGCGAAATGCCCAGACCGTTCACATTTCCGAAGCTCGTGGAGTAGTCACTCGCGGCGGTGATCGTGAGCCCACCCGTCGCGGTACCGAGAGACATTCTTACTGCATTCTGCACCGTCTGGCTCGGCGTGCCATTGAAGGTCCAGGTGGCGGTCGCCACTACCGTGTTTGTACTCAGGTCCGTCATGCGATACGTAACCACCGCTGAAGTGTCGACTCCGGCGAAGGCGGTGGCTCCATTGTTGTCGGGGATAAAAATGCCAATGCCCACCGTGACCGCGGTTCCATTGCCCATGCCCGGAGCCGCTACCACATTGCTGGGCGCGCCCGCCGCGGTAGACATCGCGGCATAACCGCCTGACGTTGTACACGCGCCCGTGCTCGGACAGTTCTCCACCACTTGAGCTCCGGGATGCGCAAAGTTTATGCTGACGTACGCGGTAAGGCTGGCCTTATGACCGTTAGCTAATCCTGCAAACTGCACTTGAAATTGCGAATAATAGATTGCGCCATTTGAGAGCGCGGCCACGGTTAACCCGGTGCCCGGTGTACCGATACCCAACGCGTTCATATTGCCGAAGGTGTTGACATAGTCCGAACCGACTAAAACCCCGGTGATACCGCCCGGACTCGCGAGCAATTGAAAGCTCTGCCCGCTGGCCTCCGCCACGAACAGCAGGAAATACATAGTAAAAATGAAGGTTGTTAGCCTGAACACTCTCGCTCCAGACTTCTGGCAGGCACGATGGGCGGAAAATCTTTATTCCATTTGCCGCCCATCGTAGCTCGCGCTGAGCGCTCTGATCCTCGCCTTCCGGTGAGGAGCGACCCGGTTACTGAATCGTCATGGTGAATGTGACGGTTGTGGAAACGGTACCAGCCGTTGCCGTAGGAGCAACCGAAAGACCCAGGAAACGGGTCAACGGTGCACCGTTCGCATTCGCGGCCGAAAGAACTGTGCCGGAGACAACCGACGTTGATGCGGTGATCGGGGCCCACGTCGTTGCGCTCAAGCCAGTAGTATTGGCCTGGTCGGTGCTGGTGTTCGGAACCTGAACAGTGACTCCGGTTTCCAGCGCCGGGGCAATCGCTTTAATCGAAGCGGTTCCCGTCGCGGTTACACCCGACCATGAAGGCGTCAACGTGTAATCGGTGTAGTAGATGGCCGGTGTCGATCCCGCAGTCGTGGGAGCGAACACATTGCAGTTGCCGGCATTGATTCCAACGCCGTCAACGTTGCCGAAGTTCATCGCGTAATCCGTTCCCGATCCCGGGGTGATTGCGCAATGATTGACGCCCGCTAAGGTGCCGGTCGAAAGGGTCAGCTTGACCGCGCTTTGAATGGTCGCGTTGACTGTTAGTGTCGGTGAAACGGTGTTTGTGTTCGACGCCTGAGTGCCTGCAAACGCAGCTGCGCTCATCAACAGCGTGGCGGCGAAGACGAGTATTGACTGTTTCCGCATTTTGAACTCTCTCCCATTGCTACAACTTCAGATAGCGCCCAATCGTGAAGATCGAGATATGACGTGCTCTTCGGTCTGCATTCGTTGAGCGTAGTGCCATCATCAAATGGACCCGAGTAACAGACAAGGTTACGGCGTTGTGTACTAAGGTAACGGGAACCACCGGGGGTACTACCGAGCGTGGGTTTGCCATGCCCGCGGTGGTTACGCTTCAGATCACGTGACAATCACTCTCCAGGGGGCAGTCGTCGATCTGCCTATTGAGTTTTTGCCAACAAGCACGTGACGACAGTCCGCAGAAAAATTAATCATCCCGTGCGGGTGCTGAAGATTTTCGTTTTGGGCCGGCCGCGCCAGCAGGGCCCTCAGCCACTACAATGGCTGGGCTCGTCCTTCTATACGGCAAACCGACGGACCAAATCTTCTCGGTATTTCAAGTTTCGCAGCGGATGGAGAGTGACTATGCAATGCAAAGGGCTGAATCGTCGAATAAGCGGGGGACTCTCAGCGATCATGATCTGCCTGGCGCAAGGAGGGCTCGCGCAATCCAGGCCGCAGCGAACATTACTGGCGCTCTCGAAGAGCGATCACACTCTCGCTATGGTCGATCCTGCCACGCTCAAGGTGATTGCCCGCGCGCCCGTGGGGGTTGACCCGCACGAGGTGGTTGCATCTTCAGATGGGACGAAGGCCTATGTCTCTATTTATGGTGGCGGCCGTTACCATGCGCTGTCGGTGGTCGATCTCGTCAGCCAGAAGACCCTTCCTGATATCGACACCGGGGCATTGAATGGTCCACACGGGCTTACGTTTGTCGGAGGAAAAGTCTGGTTCACGGCGGAAGGTGCGAAAGCCGTCGCGAGGTTTGATCCGGCCACGTCAAAAATCGATTGGATCATGGGCACTGGGCAGAACCGCACGCACATGCTCTGGGTGACCGACGACGAGAAGAAGATTTACACCACCAACGTTAGCTCAGGGACGGTGAGCATTCTGGAGCAGGTCGTGATACCGCCCATGGGACCGCCGCCGGGAGCGAAGGGTCCGCAGGGGCCACCACCGCCGGGCGCCGGCCAGCCACGCATGGACTGGAACGAGACGGTGATCCCGGTTGGTAAAGGTGACGAGGGCTTCGACGTCTCGCCCGATGGCCGTGAATTATGGACCGCGAATGCGCAGGAGGGTTCGCTGTCAATCATCGATCTCGCCAGCAAACAGGTGAAGGCTACGCTGGACGCGAAGGTCGTCTCGGCGAACCGCCTCAAGTTCACTCCGGATGGCAAGTTCGTTTTCATCACAACTCTGGATGGAGGCGACATGGTCATCTACGATGCCGCGTCGCGGAAAGAACACAAGCGCGTGGCAGTCGGACATGGCGCTGCGGGCATACTCATGGATGCAGTCGGTGGCCGCGCTTTTGTTGCGTGCACGCCCGACAACTACGTCGCGGTTGTGGATCTGAAGACTTTGGAGGTCACCAACCATCTGGATGTCGGCGGCGGCCCGGATGGGCTCGGGTGGGCGGTTCGACCGTGAGGTCCGTGATTGCGAATCGAGATCGAAGCGCCGCTGGCGCTGACTTATACTAGCCACACACTGATGGGGTTCCTTCGAGTTCTTCTCTGCGCCATCCTTGCTGCCACCGCGGCTGCCCAAACTGCGCCGAAGCCAGTTGCCGATTTTGTCGATCTCGCCGGCAAAGCGGGGTTCAACGTCACCACGACGTTTGGTGGCAAGACGGAGAAGAAATACATCATCGAGACGACCGGCACCGGCGTCGCCATTCTTGACTACGACAATGATGGGTATCCCGATATTTACGTGGTGAATGGAACCACGCTGGATACAAAATCCGACGGACCTACCAGCAAACTGTTCCATAACAATCACGACGGCACGTTTAGTGACGTCACGGACAAAGCCGGAGTCGGACTGCGCGGGTGGGGACAGGGCGCCTGCGTCGGCGATTATGACAACGACGGCTACGACGATCTGTACGTCACGTTCTACGGCAAGAACCACCTGTTTCACAATCGCGGCAACGGTACGTTTGAAGACGTAACCGATAAAGCGGGCGTCGGAGGCAGCGGACACGATTGGAGCTCGGGGTGCGCGTTCGTCGACTACGACCGCGACGGCAAGGTCGATCTCGCGGTCGCGCACTACGTCGATTTCGATATCGCGACAGCGCCGAAGCCGGGTGAGAGCCAGTCATGCGTGTGGAAGGGCGTGCCGGTGATGTGCGGTCCGCGCGGCCTGAAACCCGCGCGCAACGTGCTCTATCACAACCTGGGAAACGGCAAGTTCGAAGATGTAAGCGAGAAAGCGGGATTCCAAAAAACGGTTGGGACGTATTGTCTCTCGGTCTCGCCGCTTGATTATGACGACGACGGCTGGCCCGACATTTACATGGCTTGCGATTCCACGCCCTCGATTCTCTATCACAACAAACATGACGGAACGTTTGAAGACGTAGGCATCAGCGCAGGCGTAGCTCTGAATGAAGATGGCCGCGAGCAAGCCGGTATGGGCTCAACCGTCGCGGACTACGACGGCAACGGCAAACTCGATATCTTCAAAACGAATTTTTCTGACGACACTTCTACCCTTTACCAGAACAACGGTGGCGGATCATTTACCGATGCGACCTTCGCTGCCGGGCTGGGATTGCACACGCAATATCTCGGCTGGGGCACGATGTTCTTCGACTTCGACAATGACTCGTGGCCCGACCTTCTGGTAATCAACGGTCACGTTTACCCCGAGGTGGAGAGGCAGCATCTCGGCAGCGATTACGAACAGCCGCGGTTGCTGTATCGCAATTTGGGGAATGGTAAGTTCGCCGATGTGGGCGATGCCGCGGGTGCGGCCTTCCAGGATCGCGCTTCCGGCCGTGGGCTGGCGATCGCCGATTTCTGGAATGATGGCCGCCAGTCGGCCGTCGTGGCCAATATGAATGCGCCGGTCGCGCTGCTGGTGAACCAGATGAAATATGCGAATCACTGGGTCGCGTTCAAAACAGTCGGCACCAAGTCGAATCGCGATGGGCTGGGGGCAAGAATCAGCGTGACCATCGGGAAGCGAGTGCTCGTCGATGAAGTACGCAGTGGTTCCAGCTACGACTCCAACAACGACATGCGAGTGCACTTCGGGCTCGGAGAGGCGACGAAGATCGACAGCGTGGAAGTGCGCTGGCCCAACGGCCTGACCGAAACGTTTCCTGCAAAGATCGATGCCTTCAACGAACTAAAAGAAGGCGCTGGAACCGCGGTCAAGACTTCGAAATAGCTATGGTGTCGGAAGCGCAGAATCCGCTTCCGCAGGCCGCAAGCCGCCGAGTTCGAGAGCCTGGAATACAAATGTATTCCAGGCAAACACGCGATGAAATCCGAAGTTCGGATGAGCAGGATCGGTGGCTATGTATTCCTGACTCGTAGGAAAATTCGGATCGATGTGAATCTCGGCCCAGAGACGATTCTCGATCGCGGCATCGGCCGGTTTCCAGCCGTGTAGTTTGCCCGCAATATAACCGCAGATCTCGATCCGCAGCCAGCTGCCACCGTTGTAGTAGATGCCATCCATCGCATGATTCGCGTAGCGCGCGCCGTGTTCATTGCCGACCATCGGATGCCACTTGTCGGTGAAATAGCTCCACCCGTGGTCCGTGAGTCCGATGAGAATTGGACGCACAGTCCCGCCCAGTTCCGGATGCGGAGCATCCCTTTGCGGCAACATGACGGGAATGTGATCGAGATGGTTCTGCACCATGTCATCGGTGAGAATTTTGCGATGGAAGGCCCACAGCGAGAGAAATTCCGGCCAGATTTCGTCGAAGCTGATGGCGTCGGTGACCTTGCGGGCCGGACGTAACCGCTTCAGATTCGAATCGTAGTAGCTGCGATAAGCGTCTTCCGCTTTGGCGATGTAGTCGTCGGTGATCCTTTCGCTGACGCCCGGAATCGCAAGTTCTTTGATCACGCGCAACGTCACCGCCCACATGCCTTGATTGGCAGCGACTTCCGTCGTGCCCTGCGGAAATTCCATCACGTCATTCTGGCCGATTATGAAGTTAGCGTGGCAGATGCCGGTGCGCTCGGGGTCGTAGGTGTGCAGGGAATATTCGGCGGCCTTCTTTAGTTTCTCCATCGGAAGATTGCTGCCGAAGCGCTGACGGTTCTTCAGCGCCCATAACAACCAGAGCGGAGTCGAGTCGTTGGATTTGCGCTCGATGTGTCCGCGATTCGCATTCACAAGCGTCCCGATCTCGCCATCCGGTCCCTGGTTGGCGCCCCAGAGTTCAAAAACGCTTTCGTTGAAAGCCCGATCGTGCATGCCACTGACGGCGAAAAAGCTATCGCGAAAATACATTTCGCCGGCCGCGCTGTAGTAGATGCTGGGCGCCAGGATCGGACGCGTCGCGTGCGGTTCCGCCGTCCAGGAAAGCATCATCGTATCGGCGTACAAAACTTTCTCGGGTTCCGAGCCATGAAAGCCGAGAGCATCGGCGAGAAAGACCTCGCTCGCCAGTCGATACCCGCGCGTCGTGTCGGGCGTATCGTCGCTCGCGAAAATGAAGACCGTCTTTGTCGCGGGGCGATCCATCTCAAGGCGATGGTACGGTTCGAAATGCGTTCGAATCTCAGTCAACCGCAGATTGCGAATTTCTACGTCGCCCTGCGTGGTCTTAGCAGCGTCTTCGATATTCCCTAATACCAAAGCCGCAGTGTGCGCCTGAAGCGCCGGGATGTACGTACGAGTGCTGAAGTGCGTCCACTCTTGTGGAGACGGTGGCACCGCATCGTTGAAGAGAGTGAGATCTTTTACGAGTTTGAGATGTTCGTCGGCATCCCATACGCGCGCAGCGAAGGCAGACTGGGCGCGATAGTCAAAGCTCAACTCGTAAACGTGACCACCTTGCATCGCGGTCGGCGTAAGCAGCGCGTCTTGCGCATGAGCGATGGAAAACCTGGTGACGTCGCCGTCCGATGTCATTGCCGGAGAGCCTTGCTTCGTCCATTGCGCAAGCGGCGGAACGGCAACCGGCTCACCTGCACCACGATCCTGTACCTGCAACTCTCCGAAGGTTTGGCTGACGAACGCTTGTCCCTTCGATCGTTCGTCCTGTGTCGCCACGTAGTTGAGATTCACTTCTGAGATTTCACCGGGCGCGGGCTTGATGAAAACAGTATTGTCGCGGCGGATGATTCGGTTCCATTCGTTGCGAATACCGGTGTCGGTGAGCAGGCCGACGGTCACTCCGCGTTGAGTTCGAAATCCGGCGGCAGGGAAGTATTCATGCAGTGGTCCGCCTTTGCAATCCGCCTGATCGAAGGACCAGAACTTCGCCGGGACCGCGGCAGGCTGCAATGGGTTCGTCACCTGGTAGTAAATAAGGTGCGCGTCCACCTGCCGCAGGGTGATCTGCTTGCGAACCACATGCGAGGTGAGAACCTCGTAGTCGACCTTCACCGCGAGATCGGCTTGCAGATCTTCTAGCTTGGTGACGCCGGTGAGCGTCATGTGGTGCGCATCACCGGTCCATGTGGTTGCTTTCCAGTGAGGAAGAGGAACATCGATCTCACGCGAGCCGTTTTGAAAGCGCGCAGAGAATTCACCCATCTCACCTGCCGATGAAATGCGCTCGCCTTGATAGAAAATGGAGACCGTGTAACCGCTCTTTGAGTCGCCGGAGATTTGCAGAGACATGCCGGTTTCGCCATGCGCGGATGTGCCGCTGCGCATCACCAGCAAGACAAGGAACACAATGGTTAAGGAAAAACGGCGGAGCACGGCGGACGAACGTAATACAGGTATCAACATTGGCTTTCGGGACGCTATTTAGAAGGCTGGATGATCGCTGATGGCTACGCCGACCAGCGAATCTGCGCAGCCGTAATACAGAAACCACTTATCGTGGAAATAGACTAAACCTTCGGCGAACGTGGTGCCGGCAACGTATTGCCCCGAGCGCTCCCATGGCAGCTCTGGCTTGAAGACAGGCTGTTCCACCTGGCTCAGAAGTTTCGTCGGATCGCTTGCGGAGAACAGGGCTTCACCGACCGAATAGGTTCTAGGCGCGAGGGCCTTGTCGCCATCTTTGATCGCGTTCTTTCCGTTGTACAGCAGAAGAATACCGCGCCCGGTGAGAATTGGGGGAGGGCCAACCTCGGGGAACGTACTGTCGAAAAGATGCGGTCGGCGCTGGATCACGGTAATGAGTTGCCCGTGACCATCTTCTACCGGGTCCCAGTCCACAAGATTGGTAGAGGTTGCGAGGTGTACTTTTCCCTCTCCCCAGAACATCAGGTATTTGCCGTTGATCTTGGTCGCCTTCAGGCGCCCGTCCTGCATCTTCGTTACGATGCCCGCCGACTTGTATTGCAGGTCGGCGTATTTGCCGTTGTAGGCCTTCGCCAGCGCAGGTCCGTGTTTTGTCCAGGTATGCAAATCGGGCGAGGTGGCAATCGCCGCGTCGTAGCGTTTGTGATTCCACTGCGTGTAGGCGACAACGTAAGTGCCGTCCTCGGCTTCCACCACGCGCGGATCTTCAACCCCGCCGGGCCATTCTCGCGCTTGCTGGTCGTCCGCGGCGGGGTAGAGTACCGGAGCCGCCTCACCCTGGAAATGAATGCCGTCTTCACTCACCGCGAGTCCTACGCGCGAAGTATGGCCGCCGATTTTCATCTTGCCGGAATCATCTTCGGCGCGATACAGCACGTAAATTTTTCCGTCACGAACCACCGCCCCCGGATTGAAAGTATGCAGCGCTTCCCAGTGCACCGGTTTCTGGTCGATAGGGTTCTGGAAGGTCACATCCTTCAGCGGAGTGATGATCGGCTGTGCGTCCGGCGGACGGTTGAGCGGAACCAGCGCCCAATTCGCGTCCGCATCTCCGGCACGCATGGAAATCGGAAGAGCCAACACACAAGCCAGTGCGCAGCCTGCTGTCGGAAGGCTGACGGACCGGACAAACCGGACTACGAAAGAATTCGAGGCTTGCATGGATTGACTCTCGTCGATGTTTCGAGGGATGTCGAAAGTCATATAGAACAACACCGTCAGCAACTGGGGAAGGGCTTACCATGTGAAATCATGGTGATTAACGCTGCCATGCGGTTATTCCACGGTGGGTTGCTGCCAGTCGGGTAAGAGGAAGTCGCCCACTAAGTTGCTTTCGGGTTCCGCATCCGGAGCGGTGGAATTGGTTGCATATTTGTTGGCGTCGGTTTGGTCTCCACGCTTTGCGTAGCCTCGGCTGAGTAATCGTCGTGCGGGTAGATTGCCGGGTTGGGCATTCACCACCTTTTGTAGTTCCTCGATAGCCTCGTCTGTCTTGCCTACTAATAAGGATGTCTTTCCGACACCGAGATGGACCTCCATGCTGTCCGGATTCATCTTCTCTGCCCGCAGATAGGTGGCGAGAGCGTCAGCTCGATTCCCTGCGTGGTCCAGCGCGAGCGCTTCGAAATAGACAATCAGGAATTGCGGTCCGAGGCGATGCTCGGCATCGATAAGCAGGGTAGCTGCTTCCGCAGCTCTGCCGGTGTGCAATAAGACCTGCGCCAGGCCGATCGTGCTCGTCGGCAGTGGATCGCCGGCGGTCACCAGACTTCGAAACACCTTCTCCGCCTCGTCATATTTGCCGGATGAAAAATACGCCGCCCCAAGGCGAAGCTGCAATGCATACGATTTCGGCACTGCCTGAATACCTTGCTGCACTGAAGCGATCGCGTCGGCGACTCGCTTTAACTCCATCTCTTGCCGCGTCAGGTTCAGCCAGTGGACTTCCTGCCCAGGATCCAAAGTGGCAGCCTGCTGAAGTGCCGCAAGTCCTTTGTCGTCGTGATGCAGTTTCGACTCGGCGATCCCCACGATCGATGCCGCAGATGCACGATCCGCAGCCGATGCCGTGTTGCTTTCGGTCAGAGAATTTGCCGATCCAACAGTCTCCGCGTACTCGCCTGCGCTTAGGTAAGCCAGAGCCAGATCGAGCTGAGCCCATGCTAGTTTCTTGTCCGCCGATTGCTTTAACAGCGGGATCGCCGCCTGCGGATGGTTGTCGGCGACTTCGAGTCGTGCCAGGTAGTAGGCCGCAAAGGTATCGTCAGGAGCCAGTTTCAGCGCGTGCTGCAAGTGCTCGCGCGCTTGCTTGTATTGATGGGCGGTCCACTCCAGGTAGCCGAGGTTCCGGAACGCCGATTCCATGTGGCTATCGAGTTCCGTCGCCCGCCGATATTCAGCGGCGGCTTCGTCGAGACGGTTCAGCGACACGAGAGCGATGCCACGAAAATTATGTACTCGGGCGTCGTTGGGATGCTGGCTCTCAGCGTCCGTGAACGCATCCAGCGCTTCTGCCACCCGGTCGCTTTGCAGGGCGATCAATCCTCGCTGGAAGGGGTCATCTGCTTG
>ODAK010005455.1_pt1 | contig 12921 bp, 9 predicted proteins | sample 1539591 | NCBI WGS metagenome assembly ODAK01 (sample SAMEA3539303, study PRJEB22396) | soil metagenome | biome: tundra; feature: field; material: soil | place: USA | collected 2010-05 | depth 0.15 m | reverse complement strand
CACGCCGGCACGGTTTGGGCAGGGCACGCCCACACCCCGACCGACAGGAGCGACCAGTGCCCAACACCACCAGCGACACCCTGGCCCCGACCCGCAAGCAGCTCGCCTACCTCAGCAAGCTCGCGCAGCGCGCTGGCCAGACATTCACGACCCCCCGCACCCGCTTCCAGGCGAGCGCCGAGATCCGCCGACTGCAGGCGATCCGCAGCACCGGCTTCACGTTCGCGGAGCTCGAGGCCGAGCGCGCCGCCCGCGAGCTCAACGACGACCTCACCTGCTCCATCAAACCGTTCGAGGTCTCGGGATTCGGCTCGAAGTGTCGGTGGTCGCATTAGATGCGAGTCGACCCGGTCGCTGCGAGCGAACATGCTGGCAGCGATCGGCGCCGGTCGTCGATGGTGATCGCGGCGGAATTGCTCGCAACGAGCGGAATCGTTGCTGACCGTGGGTGGCGGACTCGCATCTGATGCGATCTAGTCGCGGTTGATGCAGAGCTTGTTGAGCCCGCACGGCGTGTACACGGAGGCGGACGTCGATGTCGCCCTCGCGCGAGTGTTCGGGCCCGGGGTCCGGCCGCTGCACATGGAGCAGGCGGTGTTCGAGGCGATGCTGTCGGGGTGGCGCAGTCAGCAGGCGGCCAGGTATCTGAAGGCGAAGACGATCCGCGCGAACGACGCTGGGGTGCGCCGCTTCCGGGAGCATGTGGGCTGCTGGCCGTAGGAGTGGCGGGCGTCGCATGTGGATGAGTACTTCGAGGATCTGCTGTCGCGGCCGGAGCGGTTGGCGCGCTCGACGCTGCGGGCTTATCAGCTGCGGTTGAAGCTGTTCTCGGAGTATGTGTGCGACCGGCGCTACCCGTGGACGGCGATCTGTCAGCGGGAGTTCGGCCACGTGCCGGGGCAGCTGTTCGGCGAGCGCAACCTGGTGGCGCATCTGGACGAGTTTGAGGGTGACCCGCGGCGTCGGCCGCTGACGGTCGATGAGCTGGAGGCGTTCTTCGCGGCGGGCGAGGTAAGGATCGAGAGCTGCCGCTCGCGGGGCCGGAAGGGGGTGCTGCAGGCGTGGCGGGATGACGCGATGTTCAAGGTCAAGTTCGCGTGGGGACTGCGGCGTGGCGAGTTGGCCTCGCTTGACGTGGTCGACTTTCGGCCGCATCCGAAGCTGCTCGAGTTCGGAGCGTTCGGGCAGGTGCACGTGCGGTGGGGGAAGGCCAAGCGCGGCGGTGGGCCGCAGCGGCGCACGGTGCTGACGGTGTTCGAGTGGGCGGTCGATGTCGTCGAGCAGTAGCTGGCCGAGATCCGGCCGGCGTTTGGCTGCCCGGCGCATCCGGCGGTGTTCGTGACCGAGCGTGGTACGCGGCTGTCGCTGTTGTACGTGAATGAGCGGTTCGCCGAGATCCGGGCGGAGGCGGGGCTTGATCCGATGCTGACGCCGCACTGTCTGCGGCACAGCTATGTGACGCAACTGGCGGAGTTGGGGTGGGCGGCGAAGTTCATCCAGGACCAGGTCGGGCACAGCCACGCCGCGACGACCGCGATCTACGTGTCGGTCGGCGACGACTTCAAGGACCGGCTGGTGCGCGCCGCGATCGACGAGCAGCTCGCGCAGCTCGGAGGTGGCGGCTGATGGCGGTCGATTACGAGTGGCGGCTGCGGGTGTTGATGGCCGAGAACGGAATGTTCAAAGCAACCGAGCTGATTCCGCGGCTACGCGAGCACGGGATCCGCCTGTCGGACTCGCAGGTGTTCCGGCTGGTGACCGGTCGGCCGGAGCGGCTGAACCTCAGGCTGCTGATGGTCTTGCGCGAGATCCTGGGCTGCCAGCCAGGCGAGCTCGTCCGCCGCACGGACGTCGCCGCGCCAGCCAAGGAGGAGCCGGCGAGCAGTCGCGAGATCCCCAAGGACCTCAAGCCCAAGCATGCGCGGCTCAAGCGACCCGCACGGTGATCACGAGAAGCCGTGGGACGACCGTCGGGCAAACGACTGTGCGGGGTGTGCGGCAAGGTCCGGCGGATCCAGATCCGCGCCCGGGACGGCGCACCCGACATCTGCGTCAGCTGCGCACCGCGGCGGCCGGGAACGTGCGGGCTGTGCGGCAAGACGGCCAGGATCGCCTGCAAGGCGACCGACGACTCGCCGGCGGTCGGGATCTGCTGCTACCAGCTCCCGCTCGCAGTGTGCAGCGACTGCAGGCGCGAGCGCCCGTGCTTTCACGCCAGCAGCCCGGAGCCGGTGTGCGAGAACTGCACCCGGCTGCGACGGGCGACGGTGTGCATGGACTGCGGCGAGCTGCGACCCAGGCATCGCCGCGTCGATGGCGGCGTGATCTGCTCAAGCTGTGATCGCAAACGCGGCGGAACGACCCGCCCCTGCGAGGCCTGCCAATCGACGGCGCCGCTGATCAAGGGGCTGTGCCCGAGCTGCCGCTTGCGCGAGCGGGTCGCCGAGCTGGCGGCCGGCGCCGACCCGAGCGTCGCAGCCGCGCTGGCGCCGTTTCTCGAGAGCCTGGTCGGCGCCGAGAACCCGGCCTCGGTGCTGCGCTGGTTCTACACCCCCGGCTTCGATGTCACGCGCCGGCTGCTAGCCGGCGAGATCGAGATCTCCCATCGCGGTCTTGACGAGGCGGCGATCGCGGTGCCCAATCCGGTCGCGTTCGTCCGCGCCGCGCTGGTCGACGCGGGCGTGCTCGCGCCGCGCGACGAGTACAGCGCGCGGTTCGCCTGGCACGCCCGGGCCGTCCGCGAGATTGCTCCCGGTCCGGATCGCGCGCACGTGCGCGCCTACGCAACTCTGGCAGGTGGCGCACAAGCTCGCGCACAGCGCTCAGCATCGCGGCCGCAGCAGCTACCCGCCGCTGAAGTACGCCAAATCGCAGGTGACCGAGGCGATCAAGCTCGTCAGCTGGCTGCACGAGCAGCAGCTCGAACTCGCAGACCTGCGCCAGGACCTCGTCGACGAATGGGTCGCCGGCGGCTCGCTGATCCGCCGGCGCATCCGGCTGTTCCTGCAATGGCTAGAGCGCGCCGGCGTGACCGGGCCGCTCGACGTCGAGTGGGACGACCGCCTCCCAACTCGACCATCGCTCTCAGACGACCAGCGGTTCGCCCTCCTCGGTCGGCTGCTGCACGACCGGGACATCGAGCTGCGCGACCGGTTCGCCGGCGCCGTGCTGCTGCTCTACGGCCGGCCGTTCATCCACATTGCGGCGCTGAAGACCTCCGCAATCGGCGTCGACCAGGACGGCCAGACGACGCTCCAGCTCGGCCGCGGCGCGATACCGCTACCGGAGCCGCTCGCCGCAATCGCGCTCGCGCTCCGCTACCAGCGCACGAGGCTCGGAACCGAGGGCTGGCTGTTCCCGGGCCGGCACGCGGGAACCCACATCACCGCCGACACGCTCCGCTGCCGGCTCAAGCGCTACGGGATCGCGCGCAGCACCGAGGGACGCCACGGCGCGCTGCTCGCACTCGCCGCCCGGCTCCCGGCACCGATCCTCGCCAGCGGATCGGGATCCACCAAGCGCGCGCAGCGCAGAGGGTGCGCCTCGCCGGCGCCACCTACGCCGACTACGTCCGGGTCCGCTCTACGCGCGCAGCCGTTTCGTCGCGCGAATGACCGCTGTTGCCGCTCAACCCACTTGCCAGTCTGAGCTCGACTTCCGGCAGCCCGGCCTGGAGGCGCACTTTCCGCGCAAGGCAGGTCGCTCATCGCGTAGGGCGAGGACCCGAGCACATCGGTCCTCTCGTAAAGCGGTTCGGCCTCAGGGCCTGACGAGCGTGTGCGCCAACGGCTTAGAAGATCCAGCGGAGGACCGCAAGCCAGCTGCCAAGCAGGCCGAGCCACCAGGCGGCGGCGAACACAGCGGCGACGGCAATGAGGTAGCTGACCGACGCGGCGATCTCGCGGAGACCAGCGTCGCGCACTCCGCAGGCCGCATGCACGAGGCACCGTCCGACGCCGATCCCGAGGACGCTCATCGCGATCAGCGCGCTGCCGGTGTCGCGGGCCGCGCGGAGCACATCCGCGTGCGCCGGCACGACCGCCATCGCGGCGAAGAAGGCGGCAACGAGAAGCCACCCCACCAGCGAAAGCAGGCCCCGTGCCTTCCGGATCCACATGCCGCGACCGGCGTCGGCCCGCCGTCGCGCGGTGACCCAGTCGACGAGCGGCATGAGCCGCGGCTCGCCGATCGCGATGTGGATCGTCCAACTCGAGAACGGCACAGGCGTGGGAATCGCGACGTCCACCGCGATGCTGCCTTCGTCCTCGGGTGCCGGGCTCGCGATCTCGTCGCCGCTGGGGGGAGCCAGCACGGACGGCGCAGCCCAGGCGACCAGCCATACGATGGTTAGCGCGTACGCCAGGGAGCCGCCGCGCAGGATCCTGTCGATGTCGATGGCGCGCGCCGCCCACGCGGCGAAGACGATCGCAGCCCCGCCCAGCGCCACAGGCAGCATGCGCGCGTAGGCGGTGTCGCGAAGTGACGCCGGGCGCACCGCCGTCGCCTGATCTGAAGGCTCCATGGGGACGCCGACGTCGCCCGACACAGATAGACCGCCGATGTTGAGCCCTGTCCCGCTGTCGATCGGCGCCGCGTTCATCGGCGAGCCGGGAACCAGCGGGCGGTGCCAGGCGTAAACCGCGACGAGCGCAAGCAGCACCGCCACCGCCGCCGGAACGGCGACGAACACCCCGATCGTCACTAGCCCAATCGCGAGGAGGAGCGTGCGGAGGCGATGTGCCCGCAGCCACGTCGCAGCCGGCGGGTGAAGAGCCCGCTGGGCGGCGACCCGCGTAGCGGGGTCCGCCTGGGCAACCGCCAGCCGCCGCGCGCGTCGCCACGCGGCCTGTGCACCCGGCCGGTCGCCGGCCATGCCGAGGAAGTTGCCGTGCGCGAACGCCCCGGCCGCCAGGCCGCGCTCGTCGGCCCGCGCAATGGCTGCCTCCGCGCCCGGCATGTCACCGCGTTTGTACTCGAGATACGAGAGGACGTAAGACGCCACGGCAACCCCGCGCTCGTCGGCCCGCCGCCTCGCTGGCGGCTGCCTCGCCTTTCCACGCGAGCAGTTGGGCCGCCAGGCACGCGCCGTCGGGCGAGCCTCCCTCGTCAGCCGCCTGCGCGAGCGCCAGCGCACGGTCGACGAGCGGTCCGAGTTCGGCTTCGTCACCGCGCGTCGCGGCGAGCGCTGCCAGCGAGTAGGCCGCCCCCGCTGAGCCCCGCTCGGCGCCGCGCCGCCAAGCAGCCTCGGCAGCCTCGTGGCGACCGAGGCTCCACAACGCCGCGCCGACGGCACAGGCACCACGCGCGGAGCCGCGTGCATCGGCCCGCCGCCATGCCACCAGCGCTCCGTCTTTGTCGCCGCGCTGCGCGAGCACCATCCCGACCGCGTAGGCGGCGTCGGGCGACCCCTGCGTGTCCGCCTCCTCCCAGCGCCGTGTGGTCGCGTCGTCGACGACCAACGGCAGGGTCATGTCGGGCCAAGCGGTCCGGGCGCGGTCTACGGGCCGCGCTTCGCCGGCCCGCGGACCAGTCCCCGTCGTGCTCGTCGCCATTGCAGCCGCCCTCCAGGGGTCAGCAGTGTCCGTCCGGGAATAGCGTCGCACGCGAGCCTGCCTTACGGCATCGGTCCAATGCCGCAGCCTCGCGGCCCCACCTACTGATCCCCAGTCGTCGGGTACCGGCTCATAAAGCGAACTCCGTTTCGCGGCTACCCGGGCTATCCGGGCTATCGGGGCGAGGCCTGCTGGTTTCTCCGATGTCGACGAGGCCCAATTGAATCCGGAATAACGCACCAGCCTTGACCGGAACCGCCGCTATGCGACTCGCGGCGTAGGAGCCAGAACCTAAGCTGTTTCCACCGTCGAGATCGCGCGCGGCCGCGCCGCTGTCGCATGGACGAGCAGCACGAGCGCGATCCCGATTTCGGTTGGCTGATGCTCCTGCTCGGAGCGGACGCGCCTGCCCTGAGATTCGCCAAATGCGAGATCGTCGATGTGGCGACCTCGCTGGAAACTGCTAGCCAGTTCGAAACACGACTTGAAGCTGCCCTTCGATTTGGAAACCTGGCTGGGCGGCACCAATCGCCGCCGCCGCGGCTCGTGCACCCCGATGCGTCTCCCGCTGGCTGGACCGAAGGACGCAAGCCGCTGCCAGGCATCGGACCCAGCGTCGACCTCTGACACCGGGGAGGGATCCGACAGCCCGCGCGCGGCCAGGTTGATCCGCGCCGCCCTCCGGGCGCCGCTCCTCAACCCGGCCGCGGAACCGACGGCCACCCAGATCCGGACAGGTTCGGGTGCTGTTCACCGCGCCGGGACCATCGCAGACGACGCCTAGGGCCTACAAGCCCCTTCGAGGCTCGCTGACGCGCCCTCGCTTCGCTCGGGTTCCGGCCCACCGCCGCCTGCGACGACCGTCGCATGAACACCACCCACACCACACAAGCCAGCAGCCAGGCGGGCTATTCCCGCGCTTCTCATATCCGCACGTTCCCAGTCAACGCGACTTGGCGGTGAAGACCGAGCCGTTACTCCCCAGGCCCGTCTTGGGGAAGCGTCGTGCGCACTTCGAATCCGCGCATTGCGGGTGCCCAGACACGGACGCAAGATGCGCGCGCTTTGATGGAAGCAGGAGCAACGGATCAAGCAGTTCAAGCTACTGGCGCTTGGCATCCGCCGTTTGGGTCGAAGCGTCCGCCAGCGCGGGGCGCATCCCAGCCTACTAGGGCGGCCACCGCCGTAGCGTTGCTTGCCGTCTCGTGGTGGTGCCGCGCTCAGCGCGGCGAGGTCGATCTGTTGTCGGCAACGTCAGCTGACTCAGCAGAGCGGCACAGTCTCCGTCGGCGGAGCCGTCGCCGCTGCAATGGGCGCTCGATCTGCGCACGCCGGGCGCCGCCGGCAAGACCTGGGCCGGCGGACTGCGACGGCGGGAGCTGGATGCGGCTTAGCGCCGTCCGCGCACGGCGTAGATCGCCGAGCCGACCGCCTTGGTGACTGGCTTGGGCACCCGGGCGGAGGAGTGCCACACGACCTCAAGCACCTGCTCGAAGAGGTCGTCGTCGGCGGTACCAGCGGCGTGCATCTCGCGCACGAGGTCTTCGATCTCGGTCATCGTCCAGCTGCCAAGGTGCTCGATGGGGTGCGGGGCGACGGTGCCGGGCAGCCAGCGGTCGCCCTCCTTGGTGATGAAGTGACGGCCGTTGGCCGACCAGGCGAAGCTGCTCAGTAGGCGGCGGCGGTTGTGCGGCACCTCGATGGAGAAGTGCTGAGCCAATGCCTGTGGCAGCTCGTTCTCGTCCACGCCGCCTTGGCCCGCGACCACGAGGGCGATCTGCTGCGGCCACAGCGCCAGCGGGACGTCATGCAGGTGCGCCCCGGCGTACCCGTCCGGATCGAGCTCGAGCGCGACCGGCTCGTGGCACGCGATGACGTCCTCGTCGTGCTCACCGTCCTCCGCCTCGACGACGGCCGGCGCGATGTCGGGCAGCTCGAACTGGTCCGGCATCGGGGACGGGCCGAGGTGGACGGTGGCCTTGACGCCCAGCTCTGCCAAGTCGTCGTCTGGGAGCTTCTCCGGCTCCTCCCCGTTGAGGCGGGGCTGGGCGTCGTCGACGATCAAGGCGGCCGCGCCGTGGCGCGGCTCGGCCAGGTCCTGCGCCTCGCCGCCGGGTACGAGATCCTCCAGGTCGTCGAGGGACACGTCATCCTCGTCCCAGACCTCGGCGGCCAGGCGATCGTTGACCGGCTGCTGGGCAAGGTGACGCCGCACGTCCTCGATGTGACGCTCGGGGTCGCGCTGGTACTCGCTGAGTCGGATGCGGTGAAAGACCCAGCCGACCTTCTCGAGCAGCTCCTGACGGTATACGTCCTCGGGAATGAGCTCGCCGTTGACGGTCTCATGGTGCTGTTCGCCGTCGGCCTCGATGGCCAGGCGCCGGCCAGCGCGGTCGGTGATGACGAGGTCGATGAACTTGCCACGTGAGCGCCATTGCGGGACCACCTGCACGTCCTCGTCGACTGCCAAGCGGTCGTAGAGGTCGCGCTCGAAGTTGGACTGGAAAACGTCCTCGCCGGCCTCGAGGCGGGCTTCCACCGACGGCGCGGGCCAGTGGTAGTCGGCCATGTCCTCGCGCGCAATGGATGCCGACGCGACGGCCGCGATCACGGTGGACAGCTGATCCTCGGGCTCGGGCTCGACGTCCCACGCGAAGTGCCGCTCGGCGCCGAGGTCGGGGCGCACGCGCGGTCCGCAGCGCTCGAGGGCGCGGCGCACCGTTGCCACCAGCGCCTCCGGGTCGCCGAGCGCCTCCTTGGCTAGCACCCGCTGGGCCGTCCAGCCGGCGCGCTCGAGCAGACCCTGCGCGTCGACGCGGCGGTCGGCGGTGGGCGGCGGCGCCGTGTCGATGCGCCCGTCGATGAACACGGCCGAGCGCGCCCAGGTGGCGGGGTCGTGCACGACGAGGTCGACGCCGACGCCGCAGGCGACGAACTGCTCCGCTACGCCGAGCTGCGCGTCCCGCAGCGCCTTCGCGGCCCGAGCGCGCGCGTCGGTGATGGGCTCCTTGTGCGCCCGGGCCTCGATGACCGCCACCAGCTCCTCTGGCTCGGCAGCGTGGTGCAGGAACTGGCCGGCGTTGCCCGAGCCGGGGAACTTGTCGATCGGCGCGGAGATGAAGTGGATGGCCTGGTGGCGGGCGCGGGTGAGTGCGACGTTGACACGCTGGTCGCCGGTCTTGCCGTTGGTGAAGGCCAGGATGGACGGGCTCTGGCTCTCCGAGTAGCGCCAGGAGTACAGGATCACGTCACGCTCGTCGCCCTGGAAGCCGTCGACGGTCGAGCAGATCAGGCGCCGGCGCGCGCGCACCGCCTTGGGCACGCGCGCGTCGACGAGCGACTCGATGTGCTCGATCTGCTCGCGGAACAGGGACAGCACCCCGAAGCTCAGCTCGGCGTAGGCCGGCTCCTCCAGCAGTCGGCAGAGCTCCTCCGCCAGCCGTTGGGCCTCATAAGTGTTGACCTTGTTCTTGCCCAGCGGCGGCACGCCGCGTAGCTCGTGGATGACGATGGCTGGACCCAGACCACGATCGTCCTCGGCGTCGCGCATGACGCGCAGCCCGTCGGCGTAGAAGCGCCGGTTCGAGAAGGCCACCAGCTCGGGCCGGCAGCGGAAGTGCTCGTTGAGCACGATTGGCGCTTGGTCTCGGAAGGACACAAGGCCTAGCAGGCTGTTCTCGGTCTGGTCGAATACGCCTGAGGGGTCGAGCTCGGTCAGGCCGGACTGTACGAGCAGGCTCTTGTTGGAGGCGCCGGCCAGGGAGCGCTTGAGGTCCTCGTTGGACAGCTGGTTCTGGTCGCCGAAGACGACCGCGTGCTGCGCGCGGGCGAAGATCGGTAGCGTCTGGTCGGGGTTGCACTGCGAGGCCTCGTCGAAGATGACGACATCGAAGATGTCGTGCCGCAACGGGAACATGCGGCAGGCGTCCTCGGGGCGCATGATCCAGCACGGGAACACCTCGGTGAGCACGTCGACGTCGAAGTCCGGCGCGTTCTTGAGCTCCTCGATGCGGTCAAAGCGTTTGGCCGAGGTGGCGATCGCCTTGCGGAAGCGCTCCAGGCTGGCCGTGAAGGCTGGGCGGCGGAAACCCTCGTAGATGCGCTCCTGGATGCGTAGAGACAGGTACTGCTTGGCGTCGACCAGGATGGTGTCGCGCAGCGCCTTGAGCTCCGTGGCCAGCTCGCGTGTGCTTTGGCCGGTGGCGATCTCGCCCAGGCGCGCCACGGTCGGCTGGGCCTCGAACGCTCGCTCGAGGTCGCCGAGGAAGGCCGGCAGGGGTGCGTCGTCGCCGGCTGCCCGTTCGATGGCAGCCACCGACTGCGTTAGGGCGCCGGCTGGCCCCTGGAGCAGGCGCGCGCGCTCGGCCAGCGCCGGCAGTGCCGCGAGGACGGCGTGCAGATCGGCTAGCTCGCACCGGGCGTCGTCGTAGCGCTCCTCATCGACGGCGCGGTCGAGTGCGCGCAGGCCGCTGGCCGTGAACGCGAGCGCGGGGTCGGTCTTCAGATCGTTGCCCGCGCTGTCGGCGTCGAGCGCCGCCAGCGCATGCTCCCAGCGGCCGGCGTGCTGCTCGAGCGCCGACTCGGTCAGCTCGGCCACCACCGGCTCGACCGGCAGGCGTACGGCCCCCGTCTCGCGGGCCTCGGCACGAGCCGCCTGCACGCCCTCTGCGAGAGCGACGGCCCGGCGGACGCTGGTGAGGTGCGCGGCCACGGCGCCGGGGTCGTAGCGGTCGGCCAGCTCGAGGCGCAGCTCGCCGCTGAGCGCATCGCAGACGTCGCGGACCTTCTGCCAGGCGCCCCAGAAGCCGGCCCACTCGCGGAGCTGGTCTGCGTCCATCCCGGCGGCACCCAGCGCCTGCTCGTCGAGCCAGCGACGTGCGGCCTTGCGCTTCACGAACGACCGGAGCTGCTCGTGGTATGCGAGCACCTGCTCGCGCCGGTCGGCCACCTCGACCGCCAGACGGCTCCGCGCGCCTTGCAGCCCCCGCGCGGCCTCGAGCGCCTCGCCCACCTCGACGATCGCCTGCGCCGCGTCAACGTGGGCGTCCGGGTTGGCCACCAACGCGCGGGCGAACGCCCGCACCCGCGCCGGGTCGGCGTCGTCCTCGGCTGACACCATCGGCGCCCGCAGGGCGTCTTCGACGGCGCGCACCGCGCCGCGTGCCGTCTCGAGCTGGGCGGCGTCCCGGTCAATGATCGGCTGCCACTGGCGAACCAGGTCCTGCACCGCGCTGTCGGTGGCCGCGTGGATCCGCGCCTCCTGCAGATCCAGGAAGCGGCCCAGCAGCGCCTGGCGCGAGCCGTTGGCCGGCTCGCTCGCGACCTCGCTGGCGCATAGCTTCGCCCACACCCCGTGATGTTCGCGGGCCAGCTCGTCCAAGCGGCGCACCGCGCAAAGGGCTTCCTCGCGGTCGGCGTGGGAGATGACCGGATCATCGGCCGGCATCGGCGCCACGTCCTCGATGGACAGCAGGAGTCGCTCAGCGTCGGCCTGGTCGGCCTCGGCGCGGTCGTTGAAATCGTCGCGTAGCTCCTGGTAGTGCTCGCCGTTGCGCCTCCGGCGCTCGGTGACCTCCTTGAGCTGCGAGCGCAGCGTGTGCTGGTTGACGCGGCCGAAGAAGCCGCGCACGTCCTGGATCTGGCCCTGCAGCTCGCGCTTGGTGTTCGCGCTGGTGCCGATCATCGACGCATACAGGAAGCGCAGCTGCAGCTCATCGAGCTTTTCGCGCACGACGGTGAGGGCCTGCTCCTTGTGCGAGCAGACCAGCACCCGCTTGCCCTCGGCGACCAGGTGGGCGACGAGGTTGGCGATGGTGAGACTCTTGCCGTTCCCCGGTGGGCCCTGGACCACCACGATGCGGTTCTTCTCGACGGCGTCGACCACGCGCCGCTGCGGGTTGTTGGACGGGAACGGGAAGACGACCTCGTGGATGTCGAGGTGTTCGAGCTCGGGCCGCGCCTCGTCGGCCGGCGGGCTGAGCAGGATCGACAGCGGCCGGTCGGCGTGCACGAAGCCGTCGGGCGCCTTCGCGATGCGATCCAGGTCCGCGAGCAGGTACGGCGAGGACTTGTTGGCCAGGTACAGCGCCGCGCCGCCGAGGACGCGGGCGTGCGGCTGCAGCTTGGCCGCCTGTGCAGGACTCGGGCGCTCCGGCCACGGCCGCAGGCTGTCGTCGAGGTCGCCGAGCGCCAGCCCGGGGAACACCGACCGGATGCCGTGCAGCAGCTCGGCGACGCGCTCGTCGTCCCAGCCCTCGGCCAGGTCGGCCTGCGCATCGATGCCCAGCGTCACGATCTGGTCGGCGTGCGCCTTGTCGAACGTTTTGGCCCACACCGAGGTGTTAAAGCGCGGCGGCTCGTCCGTACGGGCGATGACGATCGAACCGTCCGGCTGCGCCTCGACGGTGACCGTCTGCAGGACCAGCGGCGCCAGCACCGGCTCACTGCTGCCACCTGTCCTCTCGTAGAGCACTCCGGAGACGAGGGGCCCGGCGTAGATGACCTCCTTGGCGTAGCTTTCCATGGCAGCCGTGGTGGCCAGGTCGCGCAGGCGCTCCCACACCGCCAGGCGCTTGAGGTACAGCTCCCGCTCGGCCGGCGTGTTGACCGTCGGCGGCTCCGGCGCCTCGACCGTCACCTCGCCGTGGCGCAGCAGGCACTCCCGGTCCAGCAGAAGGCCGAGGTCGCAGGGGTGCGCGGCCTTCTTGGCGGTGCGGACGTCGGTCTGGGCGACGTTCTGTGCACCGATGACCCGCAAGCAGCCGGCGTGGTAGCGGGCCACGGCGGAGGCGAGGGTGTGCGTCCTTGCGTCAGTCACTGGAGTGGGCGATTGTCGCCGCTGCGGCGCCTGGACGCCAGTGTCGGTCGCCGACGGCGCTGTCCGACAGTCTGAGCTTAGGAGCGGCGCCGTCAGAGACGCGGTTCCCGCGCTTACCAGGACATGCGCCGCGAGCGCTGGGCGGCACCTGGTATTCGCCTCAGCGCGACCCAGCGCAGGACTGGCCACGCTGGCGTTGCTTGAGCGCTTCGCCGCCAGAGCGGCGGTCTCGGCACGGTCAAACCGATGGTGCTCCCGGTCGATCAGGTCGCCCATCTCGTTGTTGCCAGTAGCTCCGCCTTCGTAGCCTCCGCTCCGCGGCCGTCAAGGGCGCCGCTTCGCGGCTCGCTTTGCTCGGCCCTGTCGGGCCGCCCTTGACCGCCGGTCCGCTCCGGCTGGATGGCAATGAAGGTCCGCTGACGCGGACCTCGTCAAAGGCCCTCCGACAAGGAGCACAGATGTATTCCGGCAGTTCGAATATCCGCACGTTGCCAGTCAGCGCTACCTGGAGCCAGCGGTCATGACCGCCACGGCCACAACCGACACCAGCGC
>ODAK010005451.1_pt1 | contig 12924 bp, 15 predicted proteins | sample 1539591 | NCBI WGS metagenome assembly ODAK01 (sample SAMEA3539303, study PRJEB22396) | soil metagenome | biome: tundra; feature: field; material: soil | place: USA | collected 2010-05 | depth 0.15 m | reverse complement strand
AACAGAGGGGGAAATAAAGAGCAGAAGGGTGGGCGCAGACGCGTGCTCGGCTTCTTCGAAAAGAAAATCCAGTCTGCCGGATTGGGACGCTGTGTCCAGCTTGTTGTCCCAAAGCGTCTGGTCACGCTCGCCTCTTCGCGGCGCTGGCCGTCGCCGATCAGTACCGGGCATGATTGATTCGCCTGGCTGACAGTTTCGGCTTGCGCCCGAATTTCAAGCGACGGCGCCTGGCTGCCTTCATTCCCGCGCGGTAAGCCCTGACGCCGTAGCTGCAACGATTGCGGGCGGCAGGGAACACATGTACAAAGCCGTCGCCTGAAGGACAATAGAACCATGACCGGAATTCAGTTCGTCACCGACGAGAGGGGCCGCAAGGTCGGTGTTCTGATCGATCTGAAAAAGCACGGAGCCGTCTGGGAGGACTTTTGGGACGGTCTGGTTTCGGAGTCGCGCCGAAAGGGAAAAGGCGTGCCTTACGAGCAATACCGAGCAACTCGCCTGAAGCACGCGCGCCCACGTGGTTACGGGATGAACTGCGCGAGTATCTGCGCGGGTTCAGCGGGCGCGCCGGATAGAAGACGCGTTTAGCGGCGGAAGGCGTGGCGCATGTCGGGCCAGAATTCGAGGAGCAGATTCTGGGTGACGATGATGCTGACGCCGAGGGAGCCGGTGGCCAGTTCGCGGCCCATGCTGATGCCGTTGGGGCGCCACTGCTGGGCGATGAAGGGGGCGGAATAGTCGGCGACGAGGAGGCTGAAGGCGGGCATGCGGTGGCCCTTCGAATTCAGGGCAGTGAAGGTGTGGCCGAGGGCGTAGCCGGTGCGCTTCCAGAAACCGCCCTGGCCGGAGCGGAAGTAGCGGGGATCTTCGCCGTCGAGGGCGCGCACGCCGAAGGCGATATTCTCGCGGACGGCAATCTGACCAAAGGTGGACGCTACGCGCAGGGCATAGCCGCCGGGGGTGGAGGCCCAGCCGGAGGGGAAGTTTTCGTGCTGGTTGATGGCGGCGGTGGTGGCGACGCGGAAGAGGGTGGGGGCGCCGAATATCTCCGCCGTCGTGTAGGCATAGCTCTCACGAATAGTAAGTGGAGTATAGGTGGCGGCGGAATCGGTAGTGGAGTCAAGTACGGGGACAAAGGCCGCCGGATCCTGAGCGAAAAGAGCGGTTGCGGGAAGAAAAATCGCGAGAAAAAGGCCAATAAAAGTCATAAATTACCCTCCGATGTATGGATATAACTACTGTCGATACAAGTGTAGGGTGGTAGAGGGATGGGAAGGCCTCAGAATTACACCAACAAAACTAAAGTATTTCCCGGTCCCGGCCGATCTTAGCCGCAGGTCAGGGCACGAGCACACTCTGGCCCGTCTCGAAATCCCAGGGGGCAGAACCTGGGCCAGGTTACGGCTGTAGGGTAAGGAAATGACTTAGAGGACGAGAGCGTTCCACTCAGATTGCGCGAGCGGCGCGTGAGGCGGGGTGGACGCCGGGACGATCCTCCGTTAGTCTATGGAGACTTTCCACTTAAGATGAAAAGAGCGCAACCAAAGAGGGTTGTGGAGAGTAGATTCATTCAACTGGATCAAAAATGAAAATCGCGGCGGAAATCGTGACGTTTGGCAGGCAGTGGAGAAGCCCCGGGCGGCTGGCTTTGTGCGCGCTGATGGTGGCCGCGACCGCGTGGCCGCAGGAGCCGCCGAAGAGAGAAGAGAAGCGGGAGAGGGGCAACGCTGCTCCGCCCGCCCGCAGCCAGGCACCAGCGCCGGCGCCGCGATCGGCAGCGCCGCCCGCGCCCCAGGCGGCGCCGCGTCCCACCCAGCCGGCTTATACGCCGCCGCCGGAACAGACACGGCGTCCCAGCCAGCCGGCTTACACTCCGCCGCCGGCGCAAACACCGCGGCAAAGCCAACCGGCTTATACGCCGCGTCCGAGTCAGCCGGCCAATCCGAACGGCAACAATACTTTCACGCGTGGGGGCACTTCGGGAACCCAGCCGGGAGGCCAGGCGGGACAGCCCCAGGCACGTCCCGCGTATGCTCCGCCGCCGCAGACGGCAGTCACATCGCGTACACCGACCGGCGCCGCGGTGCTGAACAATGAAGGCTCGCGAAATGTGGTGCAGCAGGTGAACGGCTCGCGGGCGGGGATGCAGGGGATCAACGGGCGTCCGGTGCCGCAGGGCAATGTCACGATGCATCCGAATGGCAACCTGACGGTGGCGACGGCATCGGGAGGCAATTACAATCTGCGGGCCAATGGCACGGTGGCTTCGATATCGGCGCAGGGGCGTGCGGTCAATTTCCGGCCCGATGGCCGGGTGGCGGCAGTTCATACTCCGACGATGGATATTCAGCGCGGGATTCACGGGGAGCGGGTGGTGAGCACGGTGCGGCCGGACCACTCGGTGCTGGTGAGCACGGGGCCGCGTAACGGGTACCTGGAGCGCACGGTGGTGGTGCGCAATCAAACCATCATCCAGCGGACTTACGTGGTGAATAATGTGGTGAGCACGCGAGCGTACGTGAATTACTCGTTCCGCGGGGGCTTCATGCCGATGTATGTGCCGCGGGTCTACTATGCTCCGGCATTTTACGGGTGGGCATTTTATCCGTGGTCGACGCCGGTGGTGTTTTCGTGGGGATGGAGGCGCGATCCGTGGGTTGGTTTCTACGCGGGTTATTACCAGCCCTATCCGGCGTATGCGGGGCCGAATGCGTGGCTGACGGATTACTATTTGTCGCAGATGCTGGCGGCGCAGTACGCGGCGCAGAATCAGGCACAGCCGTTGCCTGGTTATGGACCGCCGCAGGGTGGGCCGGGCTACGGGGATCCACAGGCGCAGGGCGCGCCGCCGCAATCGGGTGAACTTTACGCGCAGGCGGATACGCCGATTACGCCCGCGCTGCGGGACGCGATTGCGGCGGAAGTGAGCCGGCAACTGGCGTACGAAAATGCCATCGCGTCGGGCACGGCGCAGCCGACGGTGCAGCAACTGCCGAACGCGCTGCGGCCGGGGCGGGTGTTTGTGGTTTCGGCGAATCTGCAGGTGACGACGGCCGATGGTCAGACGTGCGATCTTACGCCGGCAGACGTGCTGCAGCTGAATGCGGCGCCGCCGCCCGATAGTCCCACGGCCATCCTGACGGTGGCGAGCGGAAAGCGGCAGGATTGTCCGGCGGGGGTGAATGTCGCGGTGCAGATGCAGGATTTGGCGGCGATGCAGAACGACATGCGGGCGCAGATGGATGCGGGGCTGGAAACGCTGCATTCCGGTCAGGGGCAGAACGGATTACCGGCTGCGCCTGCGGCGGCTATGGCGGGACCGACGCGGCCGGCGCTCGATGTGCCGCTGCCGCCGGATCCGAACGTGCCGGGTTTGCTGGACGCGCAGCAGCAGGACGCGCAGAGTGCGGAACTGGCGACGGTACAGTCGGTGGCGGCCACCAATTAGCGCCGCGACCAATTAAACTGGTCGCATGAAGACTGGGACGCTGGTTGTGGTGCTGATGGCCTGCGCTGCGGCGTTCGGGCAGACGACGCGACCGCAGCCGGCGGCGGGACCACCGCTGGAATCCATCGACAAGCTGAATCTGACGGATACGATGCGCTACATTCAGGACCGGCTGAACGGGCAGGGCAAAGTGAGTTTCCAGGCGACGGGGACGTTCACGCCGGCGCCTCCGAGTAAGCCGGTGCGGATGGTGAACGAAACGTCGTTCACGATTTCCGACGCGGTGGCGGATGGCGCGGGGTGCACGCTGGCGATGCATCTGGTGGATGAATCGAAGGACGAGAGCGGCGCGTCGTCGAAAGACGAATCGTCGGTGCGGCTGGTGCTGCGCGATGTGGAGGCGCTGGAGATTCAGTCGGTGCTCGACGGGTACAAGACGGGCGTGGAGCGTAACACGACGTGGGAGGTTTTCCCGCCGACGTTTATCCTGCACATCCTGCTGAATTCGGGGAAGAGCTACCATGACCGGTCGCGGACCACGGATGAGAAGGGTGAGGTGCGGGAGACGGAGGGGGAGATGCGCGGGGGGTTCTGGATTTATTTCGGGGAGGAAGAGGGCGCGCGGATGATGGCGGAGGCGATTGAGCATGCGGGGGAGTTGTGCGGGAAGTGAAGAAACAAGCGCCGTTCGTGGATAACGAGGCTCGCGTTGTAAAGGCGTTTTTGGGTCTTCTCGAAAAGGACTCAAGGACGAGGTTCGGGCGAGGCTCAGATTTGTCGAAGGAGTCGCTGGCGCGAGCGGTTCGACTGACGAAGAATGTTAAGGTCACCGGTGACGAGGAGATTCCGGAGAGTGTGACGCTCTGAGCCGCTGGTTTTCCTGCGCGACGTACAGCCAGGGAATTTGCGATAGCCTCGGATCGGAGCATGGCAAAAATAATCAAGGGCAAAGAGAATTTTCGACTCTGGCTAGAAACGACTGCCGCTCTTACCAGGTTTGGCGAAGCCGCACGGAACTTGCGGCGATCCGCGTCGGACCGCGAGTCAGCGGAGTTCTATCAAGCGTGGCAACTCTACGCAGAGGCACTCGACGCGCTCAATCTGGCTAGTGTTATGAGTTAGAAATTCGTCGCAAAAAATCAGGCAGCCTGTGGAGTACCTTTTCAGGCTGCGGAAGTGCTTCGGGTCCACGAGCAGGAAAGGTCGCGACCCGGGAGTTTTCCGGCCCGGAACGGAAAGGCCTTGCACGCCAAGCCGCGGAGACGCAAAGAAAGAATGCCGGGAGTTTTCTTTGCGTTCCATTTGCGCCTTGGCGCCTTGGCGTGCGCTTCAAAAGAGCGACGATTTTTACAATGAATTTCTAACTCAGGACGCTAGATGGCATCGTCAAAAGCATGCGAAAAAGCACGGGTGCTGAAAATCTATCAACGCGCCTTGCGGACGCGCTTCAGCCTATCCATCCTGAGCAGGCCGGCACAAAGCCGTCAAAATTGAAGTAGTGCCAGGGTTCACGTGTCCGACAATGAGGTTGCCAGTAACTTCGACGCCGTGCTGGAAAAAATCGGCAAGGGCGTTGAGGTTGTCGTGGAGCGCGATCGTCGTCCCGTTGCGGTGATTCGGCCACCGAGCCGGTCGGGCCGGTTGATTTCGGAATGCATTGCTCTGGCTGAGGCGCGCGGCACCGCCGCCATTCCCGATGAAGGGTTCATGAAGGATGTAGCGGACGGAATTGCCGATCGCAGCAAGCCATGGAACCTGCCGTCCTGGGAGTAATCCTCGATTCCAGCGTCGGGTAGTGGGCTACTTTGAAATCGGCCTTCCCCATTTATCTATTTCGGACCCACACTTCTGGCATGTCCAACCTCCCCACAGAGCTTGCCTTATTGAAGTCGGCTTACGGTACCCGACCGCAGGCAGTTCGGTTTGGCAGCTTGGACATGCTATTGGGGGGTCGATGTTGATTCCCCAGTTATTCTTGACAACCGTGCCATAGGCCACGAGAAACAGGCCCAGCAGAAGCAAGCTAAAGAGGATGATTAATTCGATTCCGGGTCCGATAGAAGGAATTATAGGCCACGCCGCCTGTCTTTCCGCCCTCCGCTCACGAGGTCCTCAACGTCCCACAGCCCAGCGTCGCGATCGAAGCGGAAAGGCAGCGGATCGACGCCGTTCGTTTCCTGAAGTATGTCGCTGCCCGGATTGGCGACCGGGGATCGCTCTGTGTGCTGGATGACTTAAAAAAGCCACGGTGCCGGTCTATCCCATTACCTGCGAAACGGCGGAGTTGGTGGGGAAGATCAACGCGGAGGCGCTTCGACCGGGGATCACAATTCCTTTCGATGACCTTCTGATCGGCGCCTGCACGCTGGAACTCGGCTACGCTGTTGCTACTCGGAATCGGCGCCACTTTGAGAAAATCCCAGGACTCAAACTCGTTTCCATCCAGGGGCGTCATAGTCGGCCCCGGAATGACGCTCTGAAGGTTGCCGTCGAGACACATGTGGTTGAGCCCTCGGGCACCCTACTTTTTGTCAAGCAAGAGGCGGGCGAAGGAGTTATGGTCGCGACTCGGTAATAATGCTCGCATGGCTGAATTCGACATTGTGGGAGTGGGGCTGAACGCGACCGACACGGTGCTGGTGGTTCCGAGGGTGCCGGAGTGGGGAGGGAAGGCGCCGTTCACGCGGGAATTCTATTCGGTGGGTGGGCAGGTGGCGACGGCGATGGTGGCGTGCGCGCAACTGGGGCTGCGGACGAAATACATTGGCGCGGTGGGGGACGATCTGCGGGGAAGGCTGCAGATGGAGAGCCTGCGAAAGTCGGCAATCAATATCGAGCAGGTGAAGGAGCGGCGCAATTGCCCGAACCAGTCGGCGTATATTGTGATCGACGAGGCGAGCGGGGAGCGGACGATTTTCTGGCACCGGGCGGAGTGTCTGGAGATTGCGCCGGAGGAGATCGCGCCGGAGGATATTACGTGCGCCGGGATGCTGCATATCGACGGGCATGACGTGCCGGCGGTGCGGCGGGCGGCGACGCTGGCGCAGGCGGCGGGGATTCCGGTGAGCATGGATGTGGACACGATCTATCAGGGGATTGAAACGGTGCTGCCGCTGGTGGATTACCTGATTACGAGCGCCGAGTTTCCGGCCAGGTTCACGGGAATTGAAGACCCGTTTGCCGCGCTGACGGCGCTGCAGCGGCGGTTCGGCATGCGGATGGCGGCGATGACGCTGGGGGAGTGGGGCGCGCTGGCTTTCACCCAAACTGTGCACGGCCAGAGCGGCGGGTTCCATTATTCGCCCGGATTTGTGGTGCACTGCATGGATACGACGGGCGCGGGAGACGTGTTCCATGGCGCGTTTTGTTATTCTGTGATCGAGCGAATGCCGATCCGCGAGGCGCTGCGATTTTCGAATGCCATGGCGGCGCTGAACTGCACGGCGCTGGGGGCGCGGGGCGCTATTGCGTCGGCGGAAGAAGCCAGCCAGCTGATGGCGCGGGGGGCGCGCCGGACGCACGCCGATATCGCCCGCCGGGCGCTGGTGTCCCGGTAGGGACGGCAAATGTTCCCTCTTCGCGACGACCGGCCCACCTATACCGCACCGATCGTGACGACGCTGCTGATGGTGGCGTGCGCGCTGGTGTTCGTTTACGAGCTGACGCTGGACGAGTTCTCGCGCAACGAGTTCATCGCGGTCTACGGGGTAGTGCCGGCGCACTTTCATCCGGTGACACTGGTGACGTCGATGTTTCTGCACGGCGGGTGGATGCACATCATCGGCAACATGCTGTTTTTGTGGGCTTTTGGCAAGAGCCTGGAGGACGGCCTGGGGCACACGCGGTTTCTTATCTTCTATATGCTGTGCGGAGTGGCGGCGGGGGTGACGCACGTGGTGTTCAATTCGTACTCGACGCTGCCAACGGTGGGGGCGAGTGGGGCGATTGCGGGGGTGATGGGCGCTTACCTGATCAAATTCCCGCGGGCGCGCATCCACACGGTAGTTTTTATCTTTGTTTTCTTTACGACGGTCGACCTGCCGGCCGCGTTCCTGCTGCTGTATTGGTTCGTGACGCAGATTTTTGCCGGCTACGGGTCGATTGCGCACACGGTGCAGGTGAGCGATTCGGGGGTGGCGTGGTTCGCCCACATCGGCGGGTTCATCACGGGCATGGTGCTGGTGCAGATTATGCCGGTGCGGACGCGCTATTTTCCGCGGAGCGATTACAACTGGTAGGCTTCGGAATTCAATGATCGATCTACTCGCAATAGCGGCTCATCCGGACGATGTGGAACAGACCTGCGGGGGTACGCTGCTGCGCGCGGCGGAAGCCGGCTACCGGACCGGCATTATCGACCTGACGGCGGGGGATATGGGGACGCGGGGGAGCCCGGAGATCCGGATTGCGGAGTCGGAGGCGGCGGCGAAGGTGCTGAAGGTGTCGCATCGGGAGAACCTGCATTTTCCGGATGCGAGGCTGGAAAACTCCATGGCAGGGCGGATGACGCTGGCGCAGCGGCTGCGGGAGCTACGGCCGAGGACGGTGATTCTGCCTTACTGGGAGGGGCGGCATCCGGATCACTATCGGACGGCGGAGATCGGCTACGAAGCCTGTTTCCTGGCGGGACTGCGCAAGCTGGATCAATATACGGAACCGCACCGGCCGTTCAAGATCATCTACTCGACGCTGTACGCCAATGTGACGCCGTCGTTTGTGGTGGATATCACGCCTTGGTTTGAGCGGCGGATGGAATCGCTGTTAACCTATCGCTCTCAATACGGGCCTCGGCCCATGGAAAAATACGGTACTCCGTACGAGCCGGGGGAAGTTCCGAATTATCAGCAAGATAGACAAACTAACGCCAATTCATTGTTTCCCAACGAGGCCGAGATACGCGACCGGTTGAGCGCGGTGGCTCGTTTTTACGGCAATCTCATCGGTACACGGTACGGGGAACCGTTTATTGTCAAAGAGATGACGCGTGTAGACGACGTTGTCGCTTTGGCCGTACGGAGTCTGTGAGTTTTTAAACAACCGGACACAATCTGAGTGGAAACGTTAACGTTTATAAGAATTATCTGATGTCTTCGGGGCACGTTTTGCCTTAGTCTAGTTACGTAGTGGTACCAAACGTACCGCTAACTAGACAGGAGAATCCGCCGATGCGTAAACTAATGTTCGTTGCTTTCCTTGCCGTTCAGTTCTCTGTGATGGTGAACATGGCTTTGGCCTACGTGCCAGATTGCGGCGGCTGCATCCTTCGCTAGCTCAATGCTGGCGAAGGATAATATATCTTAGCACGCCGCGCTACTGCTAGACTCGATAAGTCTGGCATAGAAATTCATGCCCAATTTTTCAGTGTGGGTGCGCGGCGCTCTAGCCCTTTCGATAGTATGCCACGTCGCCCTGTTGTGGCGGCTGTGGCGAGAGGGTTTGGTGCGCCCATACCCCCGCCTTGCATTATTCCTCGCAGTAGATCTCACGCAAAGCCTTCTGGTTCTTCCGTTTGACGTGAAAAGTGTTGCTTATCGCAATGTTGTCTTCGTGTCCAGTCCCTTCATCTGGCTCCTTTCCTATTTCGTAGTGCTGGAACTTTATCGCCTGATTCTGGAAGACTATCCGGGCATCTCGAGCGCGGGCCGCAAGGCGGTGACCTGGTGTCTGATTCTGGCGATCGGGATATCGGTGTCTACGGTGATTCCGAGTCTTAACTCATCGGAGTCGGGACCGTTCGTATTCAAGAGGTTCTTCTTCAGCGTTGAACGGTCGGTGATTCTCGGGCTGTTGATTTTTCTGGTTCTTATTCAACTCTTCCTTGCCCGGTACCGGCTTCGCCTGTCACGGAATCGTATGCTTTACTCGACTGGCTATGCGCTCTATTTCGGGTTGGGTATGGCGTTCGATGTGATTGCTGTCGAACTCCTGCAGGCGCGGGTGTTCGGGCCAATATCTGTCGGTATTGTGGCGGTTTCCGATCTGATTCTGCTCACCGGAGCCTTCGTTCTTGCGCGGCAGGGTGAGTTCCGGCCCGCCAGTGACACAGGCGATACTTCCGCCGAGCGGGTGCATCTGCAACAGCAGCTGGCCGAGATGAACCGGCTTCTGACGCGTGCCGCCCGAGGCAGTTAACCTTAGTTAACTCGTTGATATACAACTATTTTTCTCTTGCCAAATACTACCAAAAGGTTGTAATTTAACTGTGTTGGCTCTGTTTATTCAATTCGGGAGGCGGAACTCGTGATTCTCGGTCTCATCGTGGTGGCGCTTTTGGTAGCAGCCGCACTGGGTCTGACCCGGTTTTCCGCGCCCATGCCGGATGCCGCGCGGTCTTACGGATCCGATTCTGCGTTTCTGCATCAGTTTTCCGTATCCCGTTACCGTCCGTTGCTGCGCCTCGCAAGCCGGATGGACCGCTCGTATCTGGAGAAGACGCACGGCAAGCGTCTGGCCGGATGCTACCGGAAGATGCAGCGCGCGTTGCTGCGCGAATATTTGCATGACCTGTCGAAGGACGTCAATCGCCTTTACGCCATCCTGAACGCCCGTTCCGCCAACGCCCGCAACGACGAAGGCAATGTGTCGCTGGCGCTCACCGAGCAGCAGACCAGCTTTGCGCTGCTGATCTGGGGCATGGAAGCCCGCCTTTTGCTGGATCAGGTGATGCCGCGGGCGCTCAACATCCGGCCGCTGATTGCCGCGCTGGACGCTCTGACCTCGCAGACGCAGGCTGTGGCGAGCCCGCAACTCAGCTATCACGTAGTTTAGTTCCACTGTTGCTACACCCGAAAGCGGGCGACCGTATGCGGGCCGCCTGCTGTTCGATTGCCTCCGCGATGGAGGCGACGATCTCGTTCACCTCCTCGAATACATGGGATACCGGCCGGAGGTCCTCGCCGGATTCACCCTGGATAATCCGTATACTTGTTAGGTGATGCCCGCCTCCCCAGCGGCTGGTCCGGAGGCGCCTGCTGGCAGTCGCTGATGCAGCTGCGGCGTCCGGCCCGCGCAACGAACGCCATTCCTTTACGATGCCCCGGCGCGTCCGCCTCTGGAGCATGCTGACGGTTCTTTGCCTGCTGCCGGAAGCGGCGTTCCACGGGCTGATTCCGCTGAGCCTGGGATGGTTCATCGATCAGGTGCTGCTGGGGCGCGATATCAGCGACGTGTATGCGATTCTGGGCCTGCTGGGCGCGGGACTGGTAATCGCACTAGCGGCGGGACTGCTGCGCGACCTGCTGGCGGCGCGCACGCAGAGTGCTGCTCTCAGCGGGCTGCGCGAGGCGATGTTCGGGCGGCTGCAGAGGCAGTCGATGGCGAATCCCGCGCACAGCGGAGCGCTTTATCCGCATGACGGCGGGACTGGACTGCTGGATCGCTTCGCGGCTGACTTAGCGGTGATTGAGAACGCCGTCTCCATGGCGGTTCCGTGGGGCTTGCTGCCGCTGCTGCAGGCCGTGCTCACGACAGCGCTCATGCTGTGGCTGGACATGCGCGCGGGGCTGCTGGGCGTGCTGCTCTGGCCGTGGGTGCTGCTGGCCCCGCGGGCGGCTCTGCGCCAGGCGAGCCGGGCCAATTCCGAAGTGCGGGAACAGGAAGAGCAGGTGCTGGGCACACTGCGGGAGAATCTGTCGGCGCAGACGATTATCCGCGCGTTTTCGCTGGAACGGGCCGGGCTGGCGCTGTTCCGCCGCCGCAACGAACTGCTTTCGCGCAGCATGATGCGGGCGGGATTCCTGGCCTCCTTCATGGAGCGGTTTACCGAGGGCGGGCTGCTGTTCGTGCAGGCGGGGCTGCTGGGACTCTGCGCGTGGCTGACGTTTCAGCACCGGATGACGCTGGGGGCAATGGCCGCGCTGCAGATGCTGGCCATCACGCTGAGCAATTCGCTGTTCTTCCTGGTGGAATATCTGCCGGCGCTTTCCGACGCCCGGCACGCGCTGCGCCGGCTGCAGGCGATGCTGGACGGTCCGCGGGCGGTGGAGGACGCGGATGAGCCCAAGCTGCTGCCGCCGCTCGACAGCGAGATCGTGTTCGCGGGAGTGCATTTCAGCTATGCGGGGGAGCAGGAGCAGCTCAGCGGCATTCGGCTCCGTATAGCTAAGGGCAGCTATGTGGGGCTGGTGGGACCGAGCGGCTCCGGCAAGAGCACGATGCTGAAGCTGCTGATGCGTTTTTACGATCCATCGAGAGGCCTGATCACGATTGATGGACATGACCTCCGGCAGGTGACACAGGCGTCGCTGCGGGCGCGGATGGGGGTGGTCCTGCAGGACAATGCGCTGTTCAACATTTCGGTGCGGGACAACATACTGGCGGGGCAACCGGGGGCTTCGGCAGACGCGCTGAAGGCCGCGGTACGGACTGTGGGGCTGGAGGAAGCGATTGCGGCGCTGCCGCAGGGCTACGACACGCTGCTGGGCGAACAGGGCGTCCGGCTGCCGGCTGCGGTACAGCAGCGGCTGGCGCTGGCGCGGGCGATCCTGCGCGAGCCGGAGATCCTGCTGCTGGACGAAGCGACGTCGGCGCTGGATGCGGCTGAGGAAGCCGCGCTGAGTCAAACTATCCGCGCGGTGCGCCAGGGGAGAACCACCATCGCGGTGAGCCACCGGCTGGCCACGGTGGCGGATGCGGACCAGCTTTACGTGTTCGAGAACGGGCGGATTGCGGAGCAGGGGAGCCATTTCGAGCTGATTGCGGCGGGGGGCGTGTATGCGACGCTGTGGCGCAAGCAGGCGGGGTTCAACTTCTCGCCCGACGGGCATCACGTGGATGTGGACGCGCGGCGGCTGAAGGCGTTCCCGATCCTCGACCAACTGCGGGACGATCAGCTGAGTGAGCTGGCGCCGTTCTTCGCGACGGAGACCTTTCCGGCGGGCCGTGAAATTGTGCGGCAGAACGACCCGGGAGACAAGTTCTACATCATTGCGCGCGGCAAAGTGGAAGTGTGGAGGATGGAGGAGCAATCCGGCCATACGCGGCGGATGGCGGTGCTGCAGGATGGCGATTTCTTCGGCGAGATCACGCTGATTACGGGCTTCCCGCGCACGGCGAGCGTGCGGGCGCAGACGGTGTGTACGTGCATTTCGCTGGAGCGTGGGCAGTTCAACCGGCTGCTGGAACGGGTGCCGGAACTGAAACAGCGGATATCGGAAGTGGCGCTGCAGAGACTAAGAGAATCGAGCCACGCGGTGGCGGCGTCGACGCTGTAAGCTTTTAGGCGAGATGCCTCCGAGACAGGCGATGTTTAGTTCAAATGGAAAAGGGTTCTATCTTCGCCTGCTGATTAGTTACTTTCTGATTCCGTTGATTCCTCCTGTTCTGTTGCTGGCAGGATCGAATTATCAACGCGACGACTGGTTGGGAATCATCCTTATTTACCACGTATTTGGCTTCGGTGCGATGGTTGCGCTCGGCACGCCGCTGCTGTTCGTTTTCATTCGTCGTGGCTGGACCGGCTTCGTTCCATTCATGGT
>ODAK010005450.1_pt1 | contig 12925 bp, 13 predicted proteins | sample 1539591 | NCBI WGS metagenome assembly ODAK01 (sample SAMEA3539303, study PRJEB22396) | soil metagenome | biome: tundra; feature: field; material: soil | place: USA | collected 2010-05 | depth 0.15 m | reverse complement strand
GTTCCCGTCGCTGACATCAGAAAAATTCCTTGAACGCGTTCAGAAGTTCGGCCGGTGCTTCCTCGGCGATGTAGTCGCCCGAGGTGACCGGGCCGCCGGCGACCTCGTTGGCGCGGTACTCACGCCAGATCGCGAGCGCGTCATATACCCAATCGCGGAGGCAATGCGTGGTGCCGCCTCCGAAAGAAGGCAGCGTTACCACAGAGACACAGAGACAGAAAGAATCCAGCATTTCATTAAGATTTTCCTCTCTGTGGTTCTGTGTCTCCGTGGTAACGCTTTGCTTCCGCGAGGCCAACGAAGTCGCGGGTTATCGCGCACGGGCGGTATACCAGGCCGCGAGTTTGCCCTTCGAGCCCGATAACACCAGCATCGGACGTCGTATTTTATCGCCGCGCGTCCGCCTCTCCCGGTTATGCGCGAGGGTGAAGCCCGCGAAGCACATCTACATCCCTCCACCGATGCGCTCATATACCGCGACGTTGGGTCCGCGCGCGACCTCCCTCCAGCCAGGGCCCGTCAGAGCGCCGCGCATCGCCGCGCTCGCGGCGCGGCTCGCGGCGTCCTGTTCCAGCAGCGCGAGCACGACGCGGTGCCAGGGCCTGGTCAGGGCGCGAATTTGCTCCGGCGTGGCCTCCGCGGGGATGAGCAGCAAGGCCAGGGCAGGGGGCGCCTCAATCGCGAACGCCCCGACCACTCCCACACCATCATTTCCCCTGGGGAGCAGCACGACGCCGTCCTCTACCAACGCCGCCGCCGCGTGAGCCGCGGCGCCGGCGGGTTGCATCGTTTGCGGCGCCAGCATCAGACCCGCGATCGAAACCGCCTGCACGGCGAGGACCGCCGAGGCACCGCGCGCGCCCAAGGCACCCGCCAGCAACAGTCCAACGAACGGGGTGGAATACGTCAGATACCGGACCTCGATCGGCGTGTTGTTGAAGATCGCACCGAGAGCGAGCAAGCCGGCCAAGGGGGCGAGCGCGGCAAGGGCGAACATGCTCCGGGCGCATGGAATCCCAATATGGCTCCAGCCCCAGACAATGCGCGCGAGCAGCCAGACCAGCAGCAAACTCAGTGCGGCGCCGACCGCCATCGACGCGGCGCCAGGAATGTAAAGTGGCAGTCCGCCAAGAATGGCACCGCTGAACCGGATCGCGAGGCGTGCGAGGCTTTGGCTCAGGGAGAACGGCGGGAACTGCCCCATGCGGCTGCCGCGCTGCGCGAGGAACCACCAAAGATCGGCCGGAATGAAGACCAGGAGCCCGAGCAGCGCGGCCGTTGCCTGACCAAATGAAGTGCCGCACGCGCGGCGTGTGCGATCCTGTTGTCGCGGGTCCGGAAACGCGGCTGCCATTGCCGCCGCGGCGCCCGAATTCGCGCTCTTGAGGCGTGCGGAATCGGTTTTGGTCCAAACAGTCTCCACCGCACTGTCACATCTGTGTGCATCTGTGTGTATCTGTGGTTCAAACTTACCGGCCGCGGATCGCGCGCGGATCACCTTCGCGTTGACGCGGGCAAAGATAAGGGGAACCACAGATACACACAGATGCACACAGATGCGCTGTGACCGGGAACCAATGGCGGCCAGGTTCCTCGCGAGGTCCTGGATACCGATCGCGCTGAGCAGTGGCGCTCTTCGACAAGGTCGCGGCGTGCTTGCGATCGTCGCATTCGTTGAGTAACGGCCCGGAAAACAGGCCTCCAGGCCAACCGCCAGCAGGCAGGCCCCGGCGGTGAACACGGACAAATAGTTGCTCATTGTCGCGGCCCCGAACAGCGCGCCCGCCAACGCGAAATTCCATACCCGCCGCCGGAGCAGCAGACACGCGACACCGCCCAGAAGCAGCAGTTGCGCCAGCGCGAAGCCGCGGGCGACGACGCTGGTGTAGGTAAACCCGTAGCACCCCATCGTCAGCAACATGGCCCAGACCGGTGGCAGCCGCGCTGACCGGGCGATCGCTCCGGTCAGCGCCAGCGCACCAACGCCCAATGCCACCGAGAGCAGCCGTGCCACGAACAGCCCATGGCCCAGTACCCCGCGCCCCAGTACGCCGCGCCCCAGTACGTCGCGCCACACGGACACCAGCCAGAAATACAGCGGTGGATGCACGTCAGTGACGCGCAGGTCGCGCGCGATGGCGGCAAGTCCCGCGTGGCCGGCCTGAATGTCCCGCGCGAGGCCAGCGGGAAACACCGTCGCGGGCCAGTCCGGCCGCGGCACACCCGACGTCAGGAACAGCGTGTATTGCTCATCGTATTCCGCGCCGCGCAACGCGGCGGCGGCGATCAGGATCATGGCGCACGGCAATAATGCCCAAAGAAAGCGGCGGTCGTTCATCGATCGGTTAACCAACAATTCATACCGAGGTGGCAGAACTCCGATTCTATCGACCAAATGTTAACGGACCTTGCCATGCCCGATGCTCTGGCGCCGCATTTTCACCCCGAATACCGCCCGACCTTTTCCGTCGTCATTCCCGCGTTGAATGAGGCCGAGGGGATTGTCGGTTTCCACCAGCGCCTTGTCGACGCGATGGCGCCGCTCGGGACGTGGGAGGCGATTTATATCGATGACGGCAGCGACGATACGACGCGGGAGACGGTCGAGTTTCTTCGCCTCGACGATTCGCGGATCGCGCTGATCAGCCTGTCGCGTAATTTCGGTAAGGAAATCGCCACCACCGCCGGCCTCGACCACGCACGAGGGGAGGCGGTGATCGTCATTGACGCCGATTTGCAGGATCCGCCGGAGGTCATCCCCGAACTCGTCGCGGCGTGGCGATCGGGTTTCGATATGGTCTGCGCGCGACGCCGGACCAGACAGGGCGAAACCGTCCTCAAGAAGCTGACCGCGCATGTGTTCTACCGGCTGATGCGCAACACCGGCCGGGTCAAACTGCCGCGCGATACCGGTGACTTCCGCCTCATGAGCCGCCGGGTGGTGGAGGCCGTCTGCAAGCTGCGTGAGCAGCATCGTTTCATGAAGGGTCTGTTCGCCTGGGTTGGCTTCCCGACCACCACGGTACTGTACGACCGCGCGCCACGTGAGGCCGGCCACACGAAGTGGAACTACTGGAAGCTTTGGAACCTCGCGCTGGAGGGGATCACCAGCTTTACCGTGATGCCGTTGAAGATCGCGACCTATCTCGGGCTGATCGTGGCGCTGCTTTCGGTCGGCTATGGCGCGCAGGTGGTCGTGAAAACGTTGCTGTTCGGCAACTCTGTCGCCGGATATCCCAGCCTGATGACCGTCATGCTGTTCCTCGGCGGTATTCAACTGATGACACTGGGCGTGATCGGCGAGTATCTGGGTCGTATCTTCAACGAAACCAAGCAGCGTCCGCTTTATCTGGTGGAGCGGTTCTTGCCAGCTCGCGTCCGGGTCGCGGCGGGGGAGTGACGGCACCCCGCATCCCCGCGCCAATCGCGGCGGGGGACAATTCTTGATGCCGCCCAAGCCGCGTTCTGACGTCCATCATGCAGCACTGATGCCGCTGAGCGTTGCCGTGGCGATGCTGCTCGCGCTGTTGCTCTGGTCGCTTCCATCCCTCGCCATGCCGCCGTCCGAGCGCTCCGCCGTTCTGCGCCGTGGCATCAACATCACCGGGTGGTTCCGCTATCCGGCCAGCCGCGATCCGGCCGCGTTGCGCACCTGGCTCAGCGACGCGGCGATGGCGGATTTGCGGCGGGCGGGTTTCACATTCGCGCGGCTGGCGGTCGATCCCGCGGTCCTCGACGGACCCGCGATGCGGCTGGTGTTTCTTGAGCAGGTGCGGCGATTGCAACGCCACGGCCTCGCGGTGATCGTGTCACCGCATCCGGTCAGTTGGGACCTCGACACGAAACCGGCCGACCGCATGCGGCTCACCGCCTTCTGGCACGATCTGGCGCCCGTGCTGCATGGTTTGCCGCCGGCGATGACCTTTCCCGAGGTGCTGAACGAGCCGGTGTTCCACGACAATCCCGCCGCGTGGTGGAGCCTGCAGAACGATTTGCACGCGTCGATCCGCGCCGCGTTACCCGATGACACGATCATTCTGACCGGACAGGACTGGGGCAGCATCGCCGGTCTGCTGGCCCTGCCGCCAAACGCGGACGGAAACGTCGTATACAGCTTCCACTTCTACGACCCCGCCGAGCTGACGTCGCTCGCGTCCTACCGTGCCGGGTTGGATCGCGACGCCCTGGCGCGGTTGCCGTTTCCCGATACCGGTCAGGGAAGTTGCCGATCCGCAGCCGACAGCGCCCGCGATCCGGCCACTGGCGACCTGATGCGGTTCTATTGCGCGACCGGCTGGGACGCGACCCATGTCCGTGCCCGGCTCGAGGACGCCGCCGCATGGGCGCGGGGCAACGGGGTCGCTCTGCTGGCGGGCGAGTTTGGTGCCAGTGCGGCGCTCAATCCCGCCGCACGGTTCGCGTGGCTGCGGCTGGTCCGGGAAACCTGCGCCGCGAATGGCATCGGATGGGCGCTCTGGGGCTATGACGACGTGATGGGGTTCGCGATTCGGCGTCCTCCTGAAAACCGACCGGTTCTGGATCGTTATGTAGTGGACGCACTTGGATTGCGCGTTCCCTGAAAGAAAAACCCCCGGCCAATTGGCCAGGGGTAAGTATACAGGGAGGCTTCACGTCTGGGAGACGCAGGGGCCATGGGCCCCTTTCCAACCACTCGGGTTGGAACTCTGACGATGTCATCAACAAGTTTCGCGGACCACTTAAGTCCCCACCCGGCGATGACGCCGCCGTAATCGACAAAAAGATACTATCCCGGCGCGCGGCACCTGGCCATCGCGAAAACCCGGATGCCGCCATGCCGTACATGCATAGCCACGCGGTCGGGCGGTTTATTCATGCAAGTCAGTAACATTCTTGTGACACTGAGACGGAATGCTGGAAGGGACTCAGGCTCTGGACACCGAGAAAGCCCCCGAACTCCCCTCTCGTTCAGGATCGCGGGGCGAGTGCCGGCCAGATCAATGAAGCTCGGCGAGCCGAGCCAACAGGAAATCCCGGAACACCGCGACCCGCTTCGAGTTCCGCAACTCCTCCGGATAGACGAAGAACACGTCGATCTTCGGCCCTTTCAGGTCGGTCATGATTCGTACCAGGTCGGTATTGTCCGACATCGCGTAATCCGGAATCGCGCCGATCCCGGCGCTGGAGCGGATCGCCAGCAGTTGCGCCTGCAGGCTGTTGACCTCCAGCACCGCACGCCGCGGATTTCCGGGCCGCCGCCCGACCTCGGCCAGCCAGTTGATGTCGGGCACCGGCGGGTGGTGGTTGCCGAACAAGATCAGCCGGTGCGCGTCCAGTTCCTCCGGCCGTTTCGGCAACCCATGCCGCTTCAGGTACTCGGGTGAGGCGCAGATGTGCCACTGCATCGTCATCAGGTGGCGCTGTATCAGGTCCGGCTGCTTCGGCGCATGCATGCGGATCGCGACGTCCGCCTCACGCATGGCCAGATCCAACTCAGCGTCGTCCAGCAACAGCAGAACCGTCACCTCCGGGTAGGCTTCCAGGAACATGTGCAGCCGCGGCGCCAGCCACAACGAGCCGAAGCCGTGCGTCGTCGTCACCTTAAGGCGTCCGGCGGGCTTTTCCTTGCTTTCGGTCAGCAAGGCCTCGGTGATCGCCAGTTTGGCGAAGACCTCGCGGACGGTGCGGTTCAGCGACTCGCCCTGCTCGGTCAGGATCAAACCGCGGGCGTGACGGTGAAACAGCGGCACTTGCAGCGCCTCTTCAAGCGCGGAGATCTGACGTGAGACAGCGGACTGGCTCAGATTCAGCGTGTCGCCGGCATGCGTGAAGCTGCCCGCCTCGGCCACCGCGTGGAAAACGCGAAGCTTGTCCCAGTCCATCGTCTCAGCCTCTCCCCTGCGCCGGGACCGATCCCGGTCGCTGGTGCGCATTCATCCGCCAAAGCCGCCGGATCATTCCGCCAGGCGATGGCGGCCGGCTCGCGAAGTCTGTTACGCCACGAGAGCCGCCGAGGTTTCGGCTTCCGCCAGAAACTTCTCCGCCTCGAGCGCCGCAATGCAGCCCGTGCCGGCGGCGGTGACCGCCTGCCGGTAAATCTTGTCCTGCACATCCCCGGCCGCGAAAACCCCAGGAACGGACGTTCGTGTCGTTCCTGGAGCGGTCTGGATGTAGCCTTCCCGGTCCATCGTCACCTGGCCCCGGAACACTTCGGTCGTTGGGGTGTGGCCGATGGCGATGAACACACCGTCGACCGCCAGTTCGCTGTCGTCGTTGGTCTTCGTGTCGGTGAGCCGCACGCCGGTCACCACCTCCGGCGAGCCACCGCCGAGGATTTCCTTCACCACCTTGTTCCAGACGACGGAAATCTTTGGGTTGGCGAACAGCCGTTCCTGGAGGATGGCCTCCGCCCGGAGCGAGTCGCGCCGATGCACAAGTGTCACCTTGTCCGCGTGATGGGTCAGATAGAGCGCTTCCTCGACCGCGGTATTGCCGCCGCCGATTACCGCGACCGTCTTGCCGCGGTAGAAGAAGCCGTCGCAGGTGGCGCAGGCCGAAACGCCGCGCCCCTGCAACGCTTCCTCCGACTCCAACCCGAGCCACCTCGCCTGGGCACCGGTGGCGATGATGACGGCATCGGCGGTGTAGGTGTCGCCTGAGTCGCCCTGACAGCGAAACGGACGGTGCGAAAAATCGACCTGAGTAATGATATCGTGCTGGATGACGGTACCGACGTGACGGGCCTGCGCGTCCATTTGCTCCATCAGCCACGGGCCCTGAATGACATCGGCGAAACCTGGGTAATTCTCGACATCCGTGGTGATGGTGAGTTGGCCGCCCGGCTGCATGCCGGCGACCAGGATCGGGTTCATGTTGGCGCGCGCGGCATAGATCGCCGCCGTGTACCCGGCCGGGCCGGCGCCAATGATAAGGACTCGGGTGTGATGCCTTTCGCTCATGCCGCACCATATGGCCGCACGGTGACAAGGCGCAAGGAACTCCCGCGGTGCGGCAAACCGGGCTCGCGCCGCGGCGATCGTCAACCGGAGTGGCGTTCCCGGACGAAGCGAGGCACAATCGGACCGACCAACCATCCGTCCAGGAAAAATGGGATCCTCCCCGTCCAAACGTTCCCAGCCATTCCGACCGGCCGCATATTCTCTCTCGTCATGCTCAGGCCCGATTCGAGCCTCAGTCGCCGCACGCACGATTGAAAATCGGTCATTGTTGGCCTTGGTGCGTGCCGACGGGGATCCTCGGGTCGAGCCCGAGGACGACGAAAGGGCCTGGGAGACGAACAGTGACATGACGTCGGCGGTCTGTCCGGCGCCCGGCCCAGGCCAGACAGGCCCAAAAGAGACAGGCCCAAAAGAGACAGACCCAAAAGGGGCAGGCCAAAAAGGCATCGGCCGAGGGAAAGGTCCCGGGACCGATCATGTCTGACACGACCAATGTCCCGCATCGCGGCCTGATTACCGCGTCCGCCATTCTGGCGATGCTGATGCAAACATTGGACTCCACGATCGCCAATGTCGCGCTGCCGTATATGCAGGGCAGCATGTCGGCCTCGGCGGATGAGATCACCTGGGTCCTGACGTCCTATGTCATCGCCGCCGCGATCATGACCGCACCGGTCGGTTGGATGGCGCGGCGTTTCGGACGCAAGAAGCTGTTCATCGGCAGCCTCGCGGGGTTCACCATCGCCTCGATGGCGTGTGGCGCGGCGCAGTCGCTGGAGCAACTGGTGCTGTTCCGGCTGATCCAGGGAATGTGCGGGGCGGCGATCGCGCCGTTGTCGCAGGCGACGATGCTGGACATCTATCCGTTCTCCCGGCGAGCCGAGGCGATGGCGATCTTCTCGATGGGGGTGACGATGGGGCCGGTGATGGGCCCCACGCTTGGTGGGTATCTGACCGAGATGTTCAACTGGCGGTATGTGTTCTACGTGAACCTGCCGTTTGGCATCCTGGCCATGATCGGGCTCGCGCTGTTCATGCCGAAGTCCCAGCCGCAGGACAATTTGCGCTTTAGTTGGTACGGGTTCGCCGTGCTCGCGATGGGGTGCGGCGCGTTGCAGTTGATGTTGGATCGTGGGCAGGAGCTCGATTGGTTTTCCTCACGCGAGATCCTGGTCGAGGCGGTGATCGCGGGCACCGGCTTCTATTTGTTTCTCGTGCATATGGTCACCTCCGACCGGCCATTTCTGTCGCTTGGGCTGTTCACCGACCGGAACTTCAGTTCCGGCATGGTGATGGTGTTCTGCGTGTCGTCGGTGATGCTGGCGTCGGGCGTGCTGCTGGCGCCGTATTTGCAGAACCTGGCGGGGTATCCGGTGGACACCGCCGGGTGGGCCATGGCGCCACGAGGGATCGGCACGATGGCGTCGATGTTCCTCGCCGCGCGGTTGGGGATGATGGTGGACCAGCGCAAGATCATGGCGGTCGGGTTGCTGGTACTGGGCCTGGCACTGTTTCAGATGAGCACCTGGACCCCGGACATTCCGCAGTCTCAGATGATGCTGACCTTGGTGCTGCAAGGGTTCGCCATGGGCCTGGTGTTCAATCCGTTGTCGGTGATGGCTTACACGACCCTGACGCCGCAATTGCGCGGGGAGGGGACGGCGATGCAGTCCCTGTCGCGCAACATCGGCTCGGCGATCGGTGTGTCGGTGACGTCGTTCACGCTGACCCGCGGCGTGCAGACGACGCATGCCGACATCGCGTCGGGGATCACGCCGTTCGATCGGGTCTTGCAGATGGGCGATCAGGCGTCTCGGTTGCTCGATCCGGCGACGCGGCATGGGGCGGCGATGCTGGATCAGATGATCGACCATCAGGCGCGGATCATCGCCTATAACAACGATTACCGGCTGATGATGCTGACGATCGTGCCACCGCTGCTGTTGCTGGGGTTCATGCGGCGCCACGCGCGCCCGGCACCGGCGGAGTAACGTTGTCGCGGCGGGCTGTGTGTGCGGCGACCTGATTGCGTATCCAACATCATCCAGATCGATTGGCCGCCAACCCGGTTGGTGACGGTCATCCCTGGCACCCCCCGGGTTCCCAACCGTTCATTGACCCGGACCGCTCGGTTGGTTTCCCGGACATTGAGACACGGGCGTAGTCCACGTCGGGTCGCCTCGACGATCAATGCCCGCGGCAGACATTGCCCGTTGCCTTGTCCTCTGGCGGTGATGGATCAGTTTGAACGTCCGCGGTGGGTGGAATCCGGGGGTTGCCGCCGCGGTCGTCCTGCCGCCGCTTTGGGTGGAAAGCGGACATTCGGATGCCCGGCGACCGACTTCAGTGGAAACAGCGCGGATGGCAATCCGCCTCTGGTGCATGATTCAAGAATCGTGGAACAGAGGAAAGACGTTGCTACAATCTGGTTCTTATGCGAATACCTCCGATATTCACTGGAATTGTGTAACGGCCCTTGCCTGGACTTCGTCCGGGAGATCAAAAGATGGCGCATGGCTCCAGCCTGTCTGGCGAATTGCGGATCAACCGGCGGAAGCCGCGCGGTGAGATCGTCCGGATAATGGGTGCGCCGGAACAGTCCGCAGCCCGCACGAGCTCGGGCTTCAGCAGTTTCCGACGGATCGCAGGAAATAACAGAGGCCCGGGCACCCGGCCTGGGAGGCCAGCCACGCGTCTCCTGGCGGCAAGATGGAGGCCGTCTACTTCATGATTGGGGGTGACGACGTCATCTTGATCGTCGATCTGCCGAGCCACGTGCAAGTGGCTGCGTTCTCTGCCGTGGCGGCGGCGAGCGGGATGGTCAGCAGCTTGTCATACATGCGGCGGTTGACGATCGCGGAAATGGACGAGGCGTTGAATCTGGGTCCGAACTTCCGCACGTCCGGCGGATAAGTCAGGGTATCGGTCGGGTCCCGCGCGGTCGGGCTGATCTCGGACCATGCCGAATACCCCGTCACGGCGACGACCATGCGTCTGATACCGGAGGCGGGAAATCGACACCCTCATACAGTTCGGCGATCGGGATTTCGACGCCGATTTCAGGCAGGGGCAGGAGATCATCCGCCATGACTGTGGTGACGGTCCATTTCTGTCCCGCGGCCTGCCGCTCATGGACCGTCAGCCCGACGCTCGCGGCTTCAACGATAACATAGCGGCGGATCGAATCAACTGCGCCGTACTCGCGGACTTTGACGATCCTGTCCACATGGCCCGATGTTGGGCTGATGACTTCGAAAACCACGACGGGGTCGGGCACCAGGCGGCTGACGCCATTCGCGGGCGAGCAGGTGACCACCCCATCGGGGTAACGGACCGTATCGCCGACCGTGGCGACGCCCGCGTCCAGCCCCCGGGGCCGGCACCCCGTTCCTCGCGGCCGCGCATGCAGGGCACGGTGAATGTTGAACGCGATATCGCTGTGATTGAGGGTCCCCCCGGTCATCGCCACCGGCTCGAACCCATCGAACTCATACCGTGAATCCTGGGTCTCGGCCCAGTCGAAGAACTGGTCGCGGGTCATGGCTGGGACGCGAATGGTGGCGCTCATAGGGCGTACCTTACCGGAAAACGAGTGGTTTGTCCTCCATTTTCCGGCGGGCGGTCAACCCGCCGCGAGTTCTTCTGTCATCATCTCCCGCATCACGAATTTTTGCACTTTGCCGGTGACGGTCATCGGATATTCGTTCACGAACCGCACATAACGCGGAATTTTGAAATGCGTGATCTGGCCGCGGCGGAACGACCGGATGTCTTCCTCGGTCGCGGTGGCGCCGTCCTTCAGCCTGATCCAGACGCAGAGTTCTTCGCCCCAGTGAGCATCGGGCACGCCAAATCCTTGCGCGTCGGCGACGGCGGGATGTTTGAACAGGAACTTCTCGACCTCGCGTGGGTAGATGTTCTCACCGCCACGGATCACCATGTCGTTGCCGCGGCCTGGCCGTCCTTTCGCCCGTGCGGCGGCGACGGCCGAGAACTTTGAAGACGTAAAATATGCTGACAAACAGTGTCTCGGCGATCCGTCCAACGGGTAGGCCCGCGTCCGACGCAGCAAACACGCGTTCACGCAGGTCTTGAGCGTGTGGCTTGCCTCGCTTCCAAAGCATGCCAACCTCCGGTGACGGGGCACCGGAGGCACGGGAATCGTACAGGGCGGGGGTTTCGGAATTGCCAATTCTGGGTGGCTGCGATTCCAGTCAAGACAGAAATGCTCTATTAAAATCCTGCTGTGATCTAAAACCCTCCATTGTCTTGTCCGTGGGGTGAATGGCTAATATGTTAAGGCCCAATTCTCCCATATGATATCCGTGGTGCTTCAGGAATTTTACAATATCATCAGGCCCCGTCTTGAAATGTTCGATTATTATGACCGGAAGCGTTCGTCTGATTGTTCGCTTTGCCCCTTCCAGTACCTCACATTCCATGCCTTCAACGTCTATCTTCAGGAGGTCGAGACGATCGAGTGCGAGAGAGTCGATCGTCATGGCGTCCACCGGCACGAGTTTGGCTTCCGTGTAATCGATCGTTTGTCCGATCATTTCGGGATTTTTGGCGGGCTTCAATTCAAGGCTTCCAAAGCTCGCCGGGGAAAAATAGTCGGGATTGGGAATTTTCATTATGCCATTCCTGTCGCCTGCCGCCGCGTGTATAAGCCGGGCGTTGAAGCAATTGTTGATCGCGACATTTCCAGCCAGGGCATAATAGACCCGTTCCTGTGCTTCGATCGCGATCACAGATCCCCAACCGGTCATCTGCCTTGCCCAGCTAACTGTGTGAGTTCCGATATTCGCGCCACAATCGACGACGACGACACCATCACCAACGAGCCTTCGTCTTGATTCCAGGACAAACGAACCGATCGAGATTTCGCCGAGCTCGTGTGAAGATTCATTCAAGATTTTGAAGCCGACGCCGAAGCCCTTGCCGTTGCTCTCTAATTTATAGTCGAACCGGTTGACGATCATTGTCCCATGGTCGGTGGACGAAAGGATAAAGGCAATCTTGCGCGGAAGGGGGAGATCAGACATCTGCTCTTGCTCCGACACTTCGGTGGTGGTGAGGTTCCGCGCCGCCGCCCGCGCATCCGCGTCGTTCATGGCGGATCGCTCCGACCCGCGTCGTTCCACGCGGGCGGAGGGCGTTGCCCTGCCTTGTCCAAACATCGCCGTTTCGTGCGCTGGTGTCCGTGGCCGCGGCCATGAGTGCATTTCCTCCACGAATGGCGGCGCCGTGCCGTGGCCGCCGGTTTTCGGCGGCCGATTTGATGCTGATAAGGTGCGTCCCTGACCGTTGGAACGCATTCGCTAGCGTGATGATCCAGTTGCGGCGGTCGGGGTTTGTTCAACGCATCACGCGGCATCGGCGATTCTTCCGTAACGGCATTGTCGCCGGCGGATCGCGCCGCTGCCAGAAATCGCCGAGACGCGTTGGCCTAATTTCGCCTAAATTGTGCTAATTCCGACCAGGGCAACGGTCTGATTTGCCGTTGCCGAGAGCGAACCCCGCCATTAAGCTGCATGAAAGTGCATTCGGCCGTTCAACCGCTGGCGCCGAGGCTCTTCGGGCGGCCTTTTCCGGGGGAGGGGACATGGATGACCGCGCCGCGGAGGTCACGTGCCGGTTTGGCGACTTCCTGTTGGATTTGGGGGCCCGGGCCCTGTTCCGGCTGGACGCCAGCGGCGTGCCAAAGGCTGTTCCGCTCGGCTCGCGTGCTTGGGACATACTCCGCGTGTTGATCGAACGCGACGGGGGATTTGTTTCGAAGCATGAGATGATGGACGCGGTCTGGCCGAACGTCGCGGTCGAAGAAAACAACCTGACGGTTCAGATGACGGCTCTGCGGCGTGTCCTGGACCGGGGACGGTCTGAAGGAAGCTGCATCCAAACGGCTGCCGGCCGCGGCTATCGCTTGCTGACTGCGGTGACCCGTTCCACCGATATGGCTTCGGCGGGTGCCAAGGCCGTTGTGC
>ODAK010005449.1_pt1 | contig 12925 bp, 10 predicted proteins | sample 1539591 | NCBI WGS metagenome assembly ODAK01 (sample SAMEA3539303, study PRJEB22396) | soil metagenome | biome: tundra; feature: field; material: soil | place: USA | collected 2010-05 | depth 0.15 m | reverse complement strand
TGCTTGAAGAACTCGTCCCGCAGCCAGTCCGCAAGATTTCTCTTCTTGCTTGCCGCCTGCTCCAGGAGTTCTTTTTCCTTTGCCGGTGACCATACATCACCGAATGCGACTGCCAAGAGCCGCTGCAATCGTCCGGCCATGGGCGGTTCTCCCGCTACCGATGGAAGGCATACGATTCCGTCTTGGTCGGCGAACTGGTATAGATTGTCAGAATCTGGCTGCTGAGGCCAGCAGTGGCCGAGAAGTCGGGCAACCCCGACTTGCAGCGGCGCAGTCGATTTCTCTGGCCGACCCGCAAACAACCATTGAGCTGGGTTATCTGAAATCGGCTCTGGAAGCGACCCGAGTTCCTTTGCCTGCTCGCGGCAACGTTCGATCTCTATTGGAGCCGCGAGCAGCGTTCCAGCCTCAACGCTGAGTTTAGGGTGGAATGAGCGGACTGCTGTTTCGAGCTGGCCACTGAGGGCGTACTGCCATATAGCTCCGAGATCGCGGCGCGACTTGGGGACTACTGCTGCACAGCTTCGATCGTAACGATAGCCGAAATAGGGAGCGACATGTATGTCACCCATCAACTTCACTATGACACCCTGCTTGTCCCAGAGCGGCTTACCTCGACGCCAACCCTGTGTCTGTGTGTTGAGATGTCGTACTGATTCGGCATATCGGGCAAGTCGTCCCTTCTCCTGTTCCCACAGGATCACCTTCTCACAGCCCGATATCGTCGACGAAGTACTGGGAGCAGATTGGAGGAATTCCCAGTCGTCACCCAGTGACGGTATCTCCCAGAAGTTGCGTACGAACGACGGATCGTCGCCTGTGCCGAGTCCGCCGTGGGCCTCTGCGAAATCCGACAGGAAGGGTCCGGTCAGAGCTCCGCCAGATACAATGACTGCGTCGGGATTGGAGTATTGATCGCGCTGCCGAATCGTCATCAACGGGTCTTGGGCAAGGGACTGGGCCTTGGCGGGTGGATCCCCGCACTGCGATGCAGACACCTCGTTGTAAGCGTGCTCAATCGCAGGATTTCGAGATGAGGCAATCCAAAGGACCACCTGGACAACCTGCCCGCTGATAGCGCCAAATGCGCCGTGTCCAAGCCGGGCCAGCAACAGCCACTCTCTGCTGACCAGCAATTCTTCGCGAAGGCGCCGGAAGCTGCTCATGAACAACCACCCATGAGGAAGAACCAGCGCCGTCGTGTGAGAACTTCTACTCCATCGCTCCGCCATTACATTTGCCAGTTCCGGCTCTGCGGTTGCGTAGTGATCCAGGCAGTGTTGACGGAGAACATCCGATTGAGACCCGCGTCCGAGAAACGGCGGATTGGTGGCCGTGAGTACGTAGTCCTTGCTTAGGAGGGCCATAGCGCGCGCACCAGCGATCGCATCCGCGCCAAGCACCTGGCTTACTGGGTCCTGGGTAGTGTCTGTGCTTACCGCCTGCTCTGTCACTTCGAGCAGCTCCGACCACGCCACATCATCGAAGGACATCTGACCACGTGTCGCACCGCCCACTCGTCGTGGGTCGATCAGGCTGCCCAGTGTGTCTGCGTCTCGAAAGAGCGTGTGAAGTCGAACGAGCGCACGTTCGACTCGCTGATCACCACTCGTGAGTGCCTTCCAGTCCTCGACGGGCGTCTTCACCGGGATGCCCGAGCACGCGATGCTAGGTACCGGCAGCGGACGCCATCCGCCTCCCGCCTTCCACGCCTGGAGGGCCACAGCGAATGCTGCGATTTGGACGCAACGAGGATCGATCTCAAGACCGAAGAGATTGTCCCGCAGCACAGCGTCCTGCGCTTCGATGGGTGTGAGGAATTCCTCCTCGACTCGCATTTGCCAGAGCATCGAGAACGCCTCGACGAGGAAGTGACCCGACCCGCAGCACGGGTCCATAACCGTGACCTCGGCGACGCGGTCCGGCCAACCTTCGAAGGTGCCGGCGGCAGGCTTGCCGTCATCGTCGAAGCGGAGGTACTCGAAGCCCTTCACGAGCTGGCTGTCAGGATGTCGGGAGGCCCACCACGCGCCGAGGGAGTTCTCTAGCAGGAACCGGACCATATAGTTCTCGGTGAACAATTGGGTGACCGGCCCAATGTCTGCCCCGCCGATCTTGCGTTCGGAGTCGTTTATCTCGGCCTTTTTGTCCTTCTGCCAGTACTGGTAGACCCAGCCCAACGCGTCATCCGCCATGAACACTTCAGACGGCAGGCTGGCAAGAATCTGTTCCAGCGCGTACCGTCCCTCAGGCGCGAGACGGAGGCGGACGCAAGGGTCATCGAGCCGGAAAATGCCGGGCAGGATCTCCGCCGCGAAACGGGCTGCCACGGACCAACCGTCGGGCTCGCCCAGCTCGGCGGCCAGGTCGTCACAGTCGGCAAGAGTCACCGGTGCCTTGAACTGCGGGTGCAGCAAGAGGTTGTTCTCGGCGAGGAACCGGGCGAACATTAGCTGGTGCCACTGCTCGTACGCACAATCGGCGACCAGCAGCTCGCGGTCGCCGCCGAGCTGGCGCAGCTTCGCCCGCATGCCGTTGCGCAGCTCCGCCTGGTAATCATCGAGGTAGCTAGGCTTGTCACGCGAGAAGATCCCAAGCGTATCAAGTGCGGCACGAGAGGCGCTCTCTGCGGCGCGGCGGGCGGCGAGCACTGATGTTTCGAGCTGTTTGCGGAGGTTCGAGGAAAGTACATGCATGTTGGCCTCAAAGGATCACAGTTTTGTCAGCCTTGAGATGAGGCTGCACCAGCGAGCGCACGTCGTCGAAGTATTTCTTTAGATCATCCTCTCCCGCAATTGTCCTTGCGGGGATGGTTACATGTACGCTTTCGGGCTGGAGGCATTCGAGCGCGCGTTGACGGGCCTGACCAGCTCGGCTGGGAACGAGACTAATGCGGTCCTGCCAGGCAGTGAGCGGCGTTTCATCAAGGATTTCTAGCAACTTCGTATCCGTTGAAACGTCCGGGGATTCTTCGACCGCCAGCTTGGTGTCGTTAATGATGGCGTTTCGATCGGCAGGGTCGAGTTCGGCCCATTGGGGCCAGGATTCCAGTTCGTTGAGAGCGGCACCCTGGTCGTCGGCAAGCCGCTGGGTCTGCATCTTTACTTCACCACGGAGTGCACCGGTCAGCTGCTGCAGCAGTGGGGCTACCGGATCAGGTTCGTCCAGCAGCTGGCGACCGTTGTGGATCGCGATGATCGCGGGCTTGACAGTGCCAGCTATCGGAAGACTCTTGGCATGACGCGTCAAGCGGGCGAGCTGCTCCCACTCGGCTTCGCGCTTCTCGCCTTGCTGCTCGGCGGCTCGCCACTCAGTGAGCTCATCCCGGAGCCGCTCGTGATCGTCGGCCACCGCACGGAACCGCTTGTTCCCAGCAAGGCCCACGAGGACGTTGAGGTGGCCAACGTCAGGTGGCTCAGGCAGCGGGGGTGCCCCGCCAGCTCGTGCCGCGAGATCCTTGAGCCGCTGTAGCAGAGCTGGAATCTGCGTGTCCTCTTGGCCAGATTGGTAGGGGATTCCGGCGACTGTTAGCAGACCTCGCACTGCGATGCGTTGCGTTTGGGAAGGTGGCTCATCCTCCTTGTAGAAAGTGGCCCTAGCGATCTGGTTTTGCGGGAGTTCCTTAGGTCCAGAGATGCTCTTGTGATCTTCGGCAGCCCGGATGTGCCCACCGGCCAATAGCACCAAGATAGCGCCGTTCACCGCGTCACGAGGCCAACCGAAGCGTGGTGCTCCGAAGCGCTTGTGAAGCTCTGTACCTCGTGTACCGCTAGGACTTATAGCCGCAAGTACTTCCTTACAGACGCTATTGTCGATGGCGTCGCCGTGATAGCCTACGGCGGCAAGCGCGTCTGGAGCTCCGTCCCGTGCCTTTGTGACAACTTTGGCCCAGTCGGGGTTGTCAGCTATTCCAAACCTTGGGAACAGGCGTATGAGTGAACGACGCGCCGCAGTTTCCACGGCTTCGCGCAGCGATGAAGTCGTAATCTCGCTTCCGCCACCCTGAAATACTCGTGCATGGGCGATGACCTCACCAAAGAGGGTGTCAAGGTTGTCATTCTCGGTATCCAACCTGGACTTCATCGCCCGTTGGGCCGCCTTGCCTTCGTCGGTTTGAGGGGTCGGGCGCTGCAGCGTTTGCTCGGCGGCTGCGAAGCTGGCCAGGGTGTTCTTAATCTGGTCAGCGTCGCGTTTCGGCAGGAGGACGAATACGATCGGGCTTTCGTCGCCAGCTTCCGCGGCTGCGCTCTTCACCATGGACTCGGTGACGGACCATTCGTCACGGATCCATACCGGAACCGATCCTTCAGCAAAGGAGGGCTCGTCCTGCCCCCACCAGATTCGAATGTCGCGTGGCGTCTTGCTGGCGCCGTGGGTCAGCTTCAGGCCGCCAAGAGCTGCCTCGACAGCCTCTTCGAGCTGCTCAGCCCGAAGCTGGTTCATCTTAGGGGCGTCGTCGCGAATGGCCGCTAGACGGCTGCGGTAGTCTTTTTCCCATTCCGCGCCAACTTCGGTCTGGAGCAGGTACTGGTCGTCGATCTTCTGGACGACGCCTGCAGTCACTAGTTCGTTGAGCAGCTCGGGAACCCGCTTGCGGAGCCTGGCACCATCAGTGTTCAGATCCTCGACGAGGAGGTCCGCAAGGAAGGGCGCGGTGGCACGCAATCCGACGCTGCCCACCGTCCCAGGCTGAATTTGGGTGATAAGGAAAATGAGCGCGCAGATGCGGGACTGCAGCTCCCCGTCAGGGCCTTGGAAACGTAGCCTTTGGATACGCTCTTCGATCTCCTTGAGGAGAACGCCGCTCTGGAGCATGCCGGGAACCTGCTCGCTGTAGATGAAGTCCGCCCCGACAACATGACCGATGGGCTCGCCTGCCGCATGCGCTGCGGCGTCATGGACGATCCTCAGCTGGGTCCTGAGCACGCCAGCCTTCCCAGCACGGTCGATGGCGCGGAGGGCAAGTTCCCAGAATCGGCGGCGCGTTGGCAGCAGCGGGTAGTCGGGCACGAGTTCGGCCTTATCAGCCGCCTTGGGTGCTAGCTGCGTTCCACCAAGGTGCCGATCGATCTCCCCGCTCACCACGTCGAGTGCTGCCTTGAGGGCGGGAACCTCTTCGGGCTTCTTGCGGAGGACAACCTCACGCACCACCGTCTCGACGTCCTTGTCCGACAGTGCTACCTGGACAGCGAAGCGGTCCGTCAGCTTCTGCAAGGTGGGGGTGGCAGTCAGAGCGCTCTGACCAGTGGCCACGAACAAGACCTGGCTCTGGAACTTTGCCGATACGCCCTCAACGATATTCTGAACCGCCAGCGCCTTCTCATTGTCGTCGCCGATGTACTGCTGCATCTCATCAAGCACGACCAGGGTAAGAGGTAGCTTGCCGCCAGTTGCCGACTGAAGTCGGAGGACGTCATCCATGACGTTGAACAGCTCTGCGTCGGTGATGTCTTCGGTCGTCGGGGGAAATTGGGCCGTGAGGAGGTCACGGACATCCTTTACCGAGGACCCCAGCGTGGGGTCAAGATCAAGGAGGGCCTTAGCGATGATCGGAGAAACGTAGAGGTCGTTGATCTCCTTGCTGAGCGACTTCCCAGCCGCTTCCACCTCGGCTTTAAGCGGCTCGAGATAGCCATTCTCACGCACCCAGATCATGAAGCGAGCCAGCGGGTATTCCTCAGGGAGCCCGGCGCTGTCGAAGAGCACTGACAGGAATGCCAGGCGAACGGCATCACTCTTACCAGCGCCCAGCAGGCCAGCGGCTGACCACAGCCCGCCGAAGCGCTTACCCGCCGTAGATAGCTCGGTAAGGTGGTCGCGGACAGCATCAGGCAGGGCAACGAGATCGCGGGACCGCTCACCCCCTGGCAGCTCCACATCGCGCCACAAGTACTCCAGGACCCGCACAAGGTGCGATTTCCCGCTGCCGTAGAACCCGCTCACCCAAGCCGCTGGCTGCTGCGGCTGCCCGAGGCTGCTGAGAAAGCTGTCGAGGATCTGCTCTAGGCCGCGTGCGTACTGACCATTGCATACGAAACTCCGTAGCTCCCAGCGCAACACGTCCCACTGCTGGGCCGTCTCCGGCCGGGCGACCTTGGCGACGCCATCATTGGGAATCTTCGTCGCAGTGGGATCCTGCGCGAAGAGTTCCCGGTTCATGATCGTCATCAACCACTCCCCCTCGGTGTAATCGGGATGGCGAGATAGTTCCATCCGTCCCGTGCATCGAGGAGCCTATAGCTGTTGCCCTCGTACTCACCGGGAAAGAAGACCAGAAGGCGCCCGGCGACCATCTCGTTCACCGCGTTAAGCAACGCCGAGGCCTTGACCGCCCGGCCGAGGCCGAAAAGAGTGCCAGCGCCGAGAAGACCTACCACGCCGTTGACATCGTCGTGCTTGCCGAGTTCAACGCGCACCTCAGCGACGAGGTGCTCGAAGAAGGCAGGCAGTGCCGGCCTCAGCAGGTCCGGGGACTCAAAGTACGCCTCTCGGTACTCATGGGCGGCCATCCAGCGCTCAAAAGAGGTCGTAATGTCCACGAGCGCCCAAGCGTGGTGCGCTTCCTTGGTGGCGACTTCGAACTCCGGGACGTGCAACCGGAGCCGACGTTCATGATCCGGTGGATAGACCGCCATCCAGACCCGCTGGGCTGGCGCCAGGCTCGGCTGCCAAGGCAACGATACGAAAGAGCGGTATGCGGCGAGCAGCTCATCTATGTAGCTCACAGCAGCGCCCCCTGGGCGCTGTCGAACGACCGCAGGAGCTGGTGAAATGTGATCTCCACAACGCCGCCCAAGCTGCGGAACTCCAGCATCCCGCGCTGCGAGGCTGTGGCGGCCAGATCAACCAAGCGCGACTTGGGCTGATCGAGTACTTGGACCCACAACGTTTCGAACAACATCTGGCCCCGTACGTCTTGAAGATAGCCGAGCATTAGCGCATACGACACGGCGGCCTGTGTCGCGCGGACTTGGACTCGCAGCTTCTGTGTCGGCCTTTCGGCACGTAGGTGGCCTGACTGAGCCCAGGACGATGCAATCTTCTGGGCAGTCGTCCGGCGGGTGTTCTCCTTGTAGGCTCCCGGAAACGCAGCCTCGATGGCTCGCTCGAAGTCGGTCGGCCCGACCAAGGCACCTGGCTCAGCAGCAAGGATCACCGAGGCGCTCGCCCGGAGGACAGGGTCTCGCGCGATGGCGCACAGCAAGGCGAGCAGCGGCTGACCGGATGCATCATCAAGCCAAAGGTCGCGAATTGCTCGGAACAACAGGGTTCGCGGATCGAGCGCGTAGAAACGGCGAAGCTGACGGAACGCCCACTCGCGTCCGCTCGTAGTCGTCTTCCCGAGGACGTTGTCCTCCATGACCGCTGAGCGGTAGGCCTCTGGCGACGCGCCCGGGGGAAGCAATGAAAGCAAGCGCTGAAGACTCGAGACCATGATCGTCTGGCTCGTGCTGGGGCCACCCGGCAGGTCGCCGCGGACGATCTCGGCCGCGCAGGAGGTTGAGTAAGAGGGCGTAGCCACAGTCATCGTCTCGACCCAGCGAGTCGCGCCGACCGCAGCCTCTCGATACGGCCTCGCCGTGGCTTGTGAACGCGCTGGCCAAGATCGAGGGCCATCTGCGGCAATCCCAGGTAGCGCTGCAGGTATGAGGTGCTAGCGCCTAGTGTGCGACCGAGCAACTTGGCCACCCCCTGCGCGTCGATGAAACCTTCCGCAACCAGATACCTCGCCGGGATTGATAGATCAAGGCATGGGCTCCCGAGCTCCCGAGCTCCCGAGCTCCCGAGCTCCCGAGCTCCCGAGACCAAGGCTACAACTGCTGACTCCGCAGCCGAAGCGAAGATCGTGAAGGGGTGCGTCGCCTGTCACCCAGCCCAGTAGTGATCCCCAGGAAGCTCAGCCTGTTGGACACCTCCGTCCGTCATTGACCACCGGCGGCGCGCATTGCGTGCTGGTCATAGCGAGCGTCGATGCGCTGCGCGCTGACTCGATGCAGGTGTTGACGGCGTGATTAGCTAAGCGCACGGGCGGGGGTCTTGGGCCAGATCTGCCGCTGTAGGCGCCCTCGATAGCACCGCCCGGGTCTGGATGGTTCATCAGCCGGCCCTCTTCGTGCACCGCTTTTCGAGGTAAGCGGCCACTCCCTGGCGCCGTACTGGATCGGCGGATCAAAGCCCATGACCTCGCGGTGCAGCTGGATCAGCCGTGCCTCCACAGCCCGCCGCTCAGTCTTCTCCGGATGCTCTTCCATCGCCCACGAGACCTCGACATGGCACCCGGCATCCTCGCACTGGCGCACGTACGGGCGGCGTAGTGACCGCGGTGCGGGCGCCTGGCCAGACCGGCCGCCCGCCACTTGAGATAGAAGCTTGCCGGGTGGCTCCCCATGCCCCGGGCAAGATCATCCAGGCGTCCGCCGCCCCTTTGCTTCCCCGCTCTCGCCGATGTACAGCAGGCCCGGCTCACCCCGGGCCCGGAACCGGTAGATGCCCGGCGTCGCCGGGATCACCTTGCCGCGGTGGGCCAAATCGAAGTCCTGCCACCCTGACCAGGACAGCCCGCCCCATTCCGCCGCCTGAGGATCGTCCACAGCTGGCGTCATGTCGCCGGTCATGCACGTCACCGCCTCATGGGGAGCGCGCCATCGCGCTGCAAGTTGTATTGGTCGGCCTGGATCCGGAGCTGCGTGGCTTGCTGTCGGCTAAGTTCCTGCTGATCGGTAACCTGGCGCTCGATCGCGCGGACTTCCCGGGCCTGCTTGCGGAAGGCGAGGACCGCGAAGACGGTGGAGATGATCGCGCCGACGGCGAGGACCGTGGTGGCTATGGCGCCGAGCTGGGTCGCGAAGATGAGCGACATGGGCGAAGGTTACGCCGTGGCGCCTACGGGCACACTGCCTCATGGCCACTCGGCAGAACGATTCCTCGCTCGGCCTCCCACATTTCCTGCAATACGTCGTAGGGCTCGGGACACCGCATATCGCCCATCGAGCAAGCATCGGCCATCAGCCACACGGTGTCCTTCACCATGATCCCGCGATTCCTGGCCAAGTAGGTCGCGTCCCTGTCGTCCGTAAGGAAGATCGCGCTCCCGAGATCGGGTCGGCTCTCAATGGCGCGGATTGTCTCGGCCTCACCAAGATGTTTGAGCGGCTCTGCCGCGACGCCTCCGAGTGCAGCGCGGATGTCCTGGATGGCGGCACGATCCTCGTCACTGTCCAGCTCGATAGCCTCGCCCAGGTAGTCATCATCCAAGAGCGCCCTCAGAGCCTGGTACTGGCGCCCGCGTGAAGATCTCCGAACCTCACCTTCGACAGCCTGCGTCCACCGTCCGCGACCCCTCATGGCTGTCTCGAAGAGCGGCATGCGATTGATTGCAGCGAAGTTGATGATCGAGCAGGCGTCGATCATCATCACCTGCTGGCTCACGGCACGAATACCGCCATCTCATCGTTGGCTGCCGTGCTTTCGGTATCCCCGGCCGACGCACCCAGGCCGGAACGCGCATGCAATTCCAGGAGGGTGGATGAGTCGACTTGAAGCAGGACAGCAACCGGCCGGGCGCTAATCTTGCCGCTAACGAACGCATCTACCGCATGCCCGGCCAGGGCGAGGGGCAGTCGCGGACGGCTCTGGTTCCGTGTCAAATCCCGGTAGTCCTCAGTCCAGCCACCCCTCAGGGCGGCTTGCTGGATCGGCATGGCGCCGAGATTAGCTCGCTCGCGGGTGTCAACGAGCCCAAGTGATTTCAGGCGCCACGCCATCGCATCGGGCGAGACGCGATACCGGCCCACCATCTGGGCGAATGCCTCCTCGCTCACCGGCTTCCAGACGCGTGCACGGATGTCGTCTTCAGGCATAAGCACGGCGCCGGCGAAGGCGTTGGCACGCATCTCTTCGACCCGGTCGCCATCTCCCATCACATTTCCGTCAATGCAGACATCTCCATCCGCGCCATCACCAGCAATGATGTGGCCGCATTCGTGAAGGAGCGTGAACCGTTGCCGACTCCACGGGATCTCGGAATTCACGATGGCCAGCCGGAATGACGAGGTGGCACAGGCCAGCCCGTCGAAACCGCCGCCGAACGCCTCGATGAGCACGTTGATGCCCAGCACGCGCTCAATCACGTCGGCGGGATCCTCACGCAACTGGTCCGGAGACGCCTCTTTCTGCAGCATTTCGAGCGTCGCTTCGGCTAGCCGTGGCCCGTCGTGGACGGCGAAGCCCGTCAGGTGGACCCTCGGTAGCTGGGGTGCACTTCGACCGATGATCCCGAGCCGCTGCAGGATCTCATGTACGCCCGCAACTTGCTTTGCGCGAGATAGCGCCCCTTCGAGGCCGGACTCGGCTCCCCTCTCCCGCGCCCGCGCCGCTAGCGTGATCTTCTCCGGTTCAGCACCAGTTAGCAGCCAGTCAACAGTGGTGCGGCCCCGTTCGGCGATAACGGCCAGCTCGTAGGAGGTGAATCGCCTGACGCCGTTCAGTGACTTGGAGAGCTTGTCTGGATCAAGACCGATCTCCTCGGAGAACTGAACGTGCGTCAGGCCGGTCTCGTTGACAATCTGGCGCACGCGTGCTCGCAGAGCGATTTCGTTGGCCTCCATGCCTGCAACATAGCATGAATCGCGAAAATCGCAATGATAGCGAACTTGGAGGTCCGGGGCAACTCAGACCAGAGCAGTTCCTTTGGTATGGGCACTCCACCTGCGCCCCATCAGATCGGTGGGTCCTCATCTGTGGAGCCGCCCGCTGTGCGGCATCGTGCGAGCGCGCGCGGCCCGGCCGCGCCCTTCCTCGACCCATCGTGGGATCAGCGCCTCATCAGCACCCGCCAGTCGGCACAACCGCGCGGCTTCCCTCGCCTTCGGTTCCCCGAGCTCGACGTGATGTTCTCCCGCCTCCCCTGCGAGGTCGTTGAGAACCTGGCGCAGCCGGGCGTAGCACGGCAGCCCGGCGAGCGGGGAATGGTCGAAGTCGCGTGCGGCCTGCTCGTATGTCAGCGGGGGCGGGGTGCTCATACGGTCTCCTTTCCGCCGGGGTTTTCGTGGCGCAGCTCCTTGTGCGTGCGGTGGATGGGGCACCACTGAACGCCGCGGAGTCCGCCGGCCCGGATCCGGGCCTCGGCGCCCTGCCGGGTGATACCGGTTCCTGCCGCGTGGTTGGGAGGCCGTCATCGGCAGTGACAGGCCGGCACCAGGACCAAGACGCCGGGCGGGCTGGCTGCCACCCGCGAGAAGTGCCGGGCCCCCGTCACCGCTGAGGACGAACTCGAACAGGTCGCGCCGAACTCGCGAGCGGCCAGCCGAGCGCCTATGTCGTCCTGTGCGTATCGGAAGGCGAGCAGGGTCATGACGCTAACCGTGCTCTCGGGCTGCGGCAAATCATCAAGGCCGAGGGCTATATCTCCCGGCCACCGACGGCCGGGGGAACGCGAGGCGCTCGCAGCCGGACTCGACGGCATGGGCATCCCCGGGCGGCGTACGGGCGGACACGGCCCGCCAGGCCAGCGGAAGACGGTCAGGGCTAGCGCGCTACCGCCTGCGCGCGGGATCCCGCCCGGCTTGGTGCCGCGCCAGCGCCTCGGCGGACACCCGGGCGTACTTGGCCAGCGACCGTACCGAGGTGTGCCCGGAACGGGCCATCAGCATCGGCGTGCCGGTGCCGTCCTCGGCGTCGTGGGTCAGCGCGCTGTGCCGGAGCTGGTGCAGGGTCGCGCCGCCGGAGGCGCCCTTGAAGACGGCCTCGGCCTGCTGGTAGCTCAGCCTGGCATGCCCGGCCGGGTCCAGGTCGGACGGCGGGAGCTGCACCCGGGCCCTGCGCTCGGTGACGAACACCGGCCCGGCCTTGCGGCCCCTGAGCAGCCGGGGCAGCAGCCGGGCGGTGCCGGTCTGCCAGACGATCACGTCGACCGCGCCGCCCTTGCGGCGCACCCGGGCCCGCCGGTTGGGCAGGTCCAGGTCCTCCACGTCCAGGCCGAGCACCTCGGCCGAGCGCGCCGCGGTCTCATACAGCATGCGCCACAGGGTCCGGTCCCGCAGGCCGATGTCCTCGCGGGTGAGCAGCTGCTCGACATCGCCGCGGGACAGCGCCCGGGAACGGTCCGGCCGCGGCCTGCGGCGCCGCAGCATCCGCGAGGGATCGGCGGCGATCCAGCCCTGCTGCCCCCAGTACGCCGCGGCCGACCGGATCGCGTCCAGCGCGACGTTCCAGGTGGCCGGGGCGCGGTCGCCCCACTGCTGACCGAACCAGGCGGCGAACCTGTCCGCGCTGATCTCGCCCGGCACCGTGCCGCTGCCGAACTCGCCGGCGACGCGGCGGAGGACCCGGCCGTAGACACGCCGGGTGCCCTCCTGCTCCGCCCCGCCCAGGGTGGCGAGGTAGGCATCCACGGCACGGGCGAGGGTGACATCATGGGCGGCCGGGCTGATGCGGTGCACTGTTCCCATGAGCTAACACTATCAGAGAAAACGGCGCATTTTCTCTGATAGATCCTTCCGGCCTCCCGCGGGCGTGCCGCGGTCGCTGGCATGTGACTTTCGGCGGTAAGTGGCAGGGAATCTTCAGCGCTAAATGGCGTCCTCGCGCGGTCCCGCCGTCTCGCTGAGCCGTGCCACGTTAGTCGGAACCTGGCCACGGTAGTTGGAACCAGGTGTGAACACGGTTTCGGCCATCGCGCTGACCGGGACACCAGCGAGGACGATCCGACTGCGCCTCACTAACGGTTCCAACGATCGAGTCCCGTCAGTTCCAACAATCTTGTCCACGGAACGCGAACAGCCAGGTCACCTGGGCTGCCTAGTTCCATCTATCGCGTCACGGCACACTCGCCTCCGTCAGCCTGGCCGACGGAAGCCCGCAGCCTGGGCGGGATGGCGGCCAGCGTTCAATGCTTCCAGGGTCCCGCCCGTGGAGATCATGTACT
>ODAK010005448.1_pt1 | contig 12927 bp, 7 predicted proteins | sample 1539591 | NCBI WGS metagenome assembly ODAK01 (sample SAMEA3539303, study PRJEB22396) | soil metagenome | biome: tundra; feature: field; material: soil | place: USA | collected 2010-05 | depth 0.15 m | reverse complement strand
GTTCACTCCGCAGTTGGCTGCTTCTCCGATCACGGGGATTTTGTGGCTGATTCCCGCCGTGCCGATTGTGGCTTCGGGCGCGATTGCGCTGCTGAAGCAACCTCGTCGCAAGACTGCTTCCACGCTGGAGATCGGTTCGCTGAGCTTCTCGCTGTTACTCTCCTTGTTTGCATTTGCCCACGTCGTGGGTGACTGGGCGCATGGTGTCGCAACTCGCGAGGTTTTCAACTTCACCTGGATTCAGTTTGGCACCACCAACATGGACCTGGGCTGGGTACTCGATCCGCTGTCCGCGGTGATGCTGGTGATGGTCAGCTTGGTGGGCCTGCTGATCTTCATCTACTCCATTGGGTACATGGCGCACGACGAGAATTTCACCCGCTTCTTCTGCTTCATGAGCCTGTTTGCGGGAGCGATGCTGGGAGTGGTGATTGCCAACAGCTTGCTTCTGTTGTTCATGTGCTGGGAGTTGGTGGGGCTGACTTCATATCTGCTGATCGGATTCTGGTATCAGAAGCCAGCGGCTGCGGCGGCGGCGAAGAAGGCCTTTCTCACCACGCGTGTCGGCGATGGTTTTTTCCTGCTGGGCATGGTGTGGTTGTTTGCGCAGACCGGCACGCTGCTGTTTTACGACAACGGCGCCGGCTCAATGGAGCCGTTGGCCCTGGGTGGATTGCTGGTGCATCCGGCAGCGCTCGGTTTGACGGCGGCAGGCGCTATTGGACTGCTGATCTTCGCGGGTGCAGCAGGCAAGAGCGGCCAGCTTCCGCTGCATGTGTGGCTGCCGGACGCGATGGAAGGTCCGACACCGGTCTCCGCGTTGATCCACGCGGCTACGATGGTGGCGGCGGGTGTGTATCTGATCGCGCGCGTTTATCCCCTGATGCATGCTGGCGCGCTGACTGGTGGTACGACGGCTGCACTGACCGTGGTGACCTGGGTTGGCGCGTCGACGGCGGTGTTTGCGGCGCTGATTGCGGTGGCGCAGAATGACATCAAGCGCATCCTTGCGTATTCAACCGTGTCGCAGTTGGGCTACATGATGGCCGGGCTGGGCATGGGTGGCGTGGCTGTGGGCATGTTCCACCTGATTACGCATGCGTTCTTCAAGGCGCTTTTGTTTATGGGCGCGGGGTCGGTGATTCACGGCTCTCATGAAGAGCAGGATGTGCGGCGCATGGGCGGGCTTTGGTCGATCATGCCCCTGACGTTCGGCACCTATGCCGTCGGTATGCTGGCGCTGTGCGGATTTCCGCTGTTCTTCTCCGGCTTCTGGAGCAAGGACGCGATTCTCGAAGCGGCGCAACATTGGAGCGTCGCGAAAGCGCCGTTTTACATGCTGGTCTTTGGGGCTCTCCTGACGGCGTTTTATATGACGCGCCAGGTGAGCTACGTTTTCTTTGGCAAATCGCGCGCGCACGAGCATGCACATGAGAGCCCGGCCGTGATGACCACGCCACTGGCGATCCTTGCTTTCTTTGCAGTGGTGTTGGGAGTGATTGGCACGCCGGCATGGCCGTTGTTTAGAGCATTCCTTGAGGGGCATGAGGCTGGTTTTCACGGTTTCAGCGAACCCGGTCTTGTGACGCTGATGCTGACGTCGAGCGTGGTGGTCTTTGTTGGCCTCAGTTTTGGCTGGATACTCTACGGGAACAAGTCGCCGAGTGCTGAGGAGCCCGATGCGCTGGAGCGCGCCGTACCCCCGGTGTGGGCTGCGTTGCGCGACAAGTTGTATGTCGATGAGCTCTACGGCGCGACGGTGATCGCTTTTTATTATTGGTGGGCGCATGTGGCCGATTGGCTTGACCGCAATGTGTGGGGCGGCGCGGTAGACCTGATTGCATATGCGTTCCGTGGATGGGCGCGATTGAATCGCTTCCTCGACACGAATGTAGTCGACGGCAGTTTTGACAAGGGCTGCGAAGAATTGGCGACGGGTGGCGGGCTGCTGGCGCGCGTGCAGAATGGGCGCGTGCAGAGCTATCTGCGGCTGCTGGCGCTGGCTGTTGTGGTGCTGGCGGCAATCTTGTTCTGGAGCAGCCGGGGATGAACGGTATTCCAATACTCACGTTGTTGACTCTGCTTCCGGTCGTTGGAGCGGTGATCGCGATCTGGTCGGGCAGACACGCACGCACAGTGGCGCTCGCGACAACGGTTGTCGGTTTAGCGCTGTCGTTGGTGGTGTGGGTGCACCTGCCGGCGGATGGATCGATCGGGCTGCTAGAGACGCATCCATGGGCGGCTTCGCTGGGCATTGAATACAAGCTCGGCGTGGACGGGCTGGGCGCGCTGATGCTGGTGTTGTCGGCCGTAGTGACTCTGATGTCTGTCGATGCGGCATCGCGGGTACATCACCAGCCGGGACTCTACTTTGCGCTTGTATTGCTGCTCGAGTCGGGACTATTTGGAACTTTCACCGCGCTGAATTTCTTTCACTGGTTTTTGTTTTGGGAACTCAGTTTGATTCCTGCGTTCTTCCTGATCAAGCTGTGGGGCGGGTCGCGACGCGGATCTGCGGCTACGCAGTTCTTCGTTTACACAATGGCGGGAAGCGTGGCGCTGCTGCTGGCGTTCCTGGCGGTATTTGTCGCGACTGGCAGCATGGATTTCACACAATTGGCTGCAATGGCGTCAAGCGGTGCGTTGGAGCATGCGGTGACCGCCCACCTCGGGCCCGTAATGATGTGGCTGGCAGTAGGTGTGCTCGCAGGGTTCGCAGTGAAGGTGCCGATGGCGCCGTTTCATACCTGGCTCCCTGCAGCGTACGCTGAAGCGCCTTCGCCAGTAACCATGCTGCTGACAGGCACCATGTCGAAGATGGGCGTGTATGGATTGCTCCGTATCGCGCTTCCGCTTTTTGGACACGAGATAGCGCAGATACGAACGCCGCTGTTGGTGCTCGCCGTAGTGACGGTGGTGATGGGCGCCTGGGCTGCCGCTGCGCAAAAAGACTTGAAGCGCGTGCTGGCTTATTCTTCAGTGAATCACTTGGGCTATTGCCTGCTCGGCATTTTTGCCATTGCGGTTCCAACCGTCGGGGCTGCGACACAGGCCAGTCAGGCTGCGGCGTTGAATGGCGTGATGTTGCAGATGTTCAATCACGGGCTGACCGCGGCGACGTTGTTCTGGTTTGTGTCGATGATGCAGGCGCGCACTGGGGGCCATCGCGGCATCGACGACTTCGGTGGCTTGCGCAAGCCTGCGCCCGTGTTTGCAGGGTTGATGGGGATTGCATTGTTCTCTTCATTAGGACTGCCCGGGCTGAATGGATTTATCGGTGAGTTCCTTATCTTCCGCGGCGTTTTTCCGTTGGCGTGGGTGGCAGCGACGTTTTCGATTCTCGGCTTGCTGGTTACGGCAGCCGTTATTCTCACTGTGATTCAGAAAGTGTTTGCCGGTCCTGTGCAGGAGCACTGGTCCAAGTTTCCTGACTTGCACGGCGGCGAGCGAATTGCGTTGGCTCCAGTGATCGGGCTGATGTTGCTGCTTGGAATCGTGCCGGGATTGATTGTCGATGGAATCAATTCAACGGTTGTGAACCTGCTGGCGCACTGGAGATTTTGATGTTAGCTTTGACGATCTATCTCTCGTTTGCCGGCGCGCTCATTGAGACGATGTTGCCGAAGACTAAAGCTGCGCCTGCGCGCTGGTTTGCGCTGGTCGTGGCTGTGGCGGGATTGGCACTGGGCATTGCAGGATTTGCGGCCGGCATGGGAAAAGGACTTGTAACCTTCGTCGACATGCCGTGGGTGCCGTCGATGGGCATTCACTTCCGCTTGGCGGCCGACGGCATCAGTCGTGTGCTGGTCCTGCTTACTGGGCTGGCTGCGGTTGCGGGTGTTTTGTTCAGCTGGAATATTGAATTTCGGACCAACCAGTTTTTTGCTTTCTTCCTGGCGCTGATTGGCGGCGTCTACGGAGTCTTTCTCAGCTTCGATTTGTTTCTGCTATTTATGTTTTACGAGATTGCGATCGTGCCGAAGTACTTCCTGATCGCGATCTGGGGATCGACGCGTCGCGAGTACGCAGCGATGAAACTCGCCATCTATTCCTTCGTCGGTTCCGCGATGGTGCTGGTCGGGCTGTTGGCGGCGTATGCCACATCGGGCGGACACTCTACTGGGTTAGCCGAACTTGCGCATGCGAGCTTGCCGGTGAGCTTTCAGATGTGGGCCTTCCCGCTGGTGTTCACTGGATTCGCGATCCTGGCGGGCATGTGGCCCTTTCACACATGGGCGCCCACCGGCCACGTAGCTGCGCCGACAGCCGCATCCATGCTGCTCGCCGGCGTGGTGATGAAGCTTGGCGCGTACGGCTGCTTGCGCGTGGCGATAGTGCTCTTTCCGCATGGCATGGACCCATGGGGATTCACGGTTGCGGGGCTCGGATCGTGGCGTGATGTGTTTGCAGTCCTAGCGGTCATCGGCATTGTCTACGGAGCCCTGGTGGCTTTGGCACAGACGGACTTCAAGTTTGTGATTGGCTATTCCAGCGTGAGTCACATGGGGTTTGTGTTGCTGGGCCTTGTGACGTTGAACAAGATTGGCGTGACAGGCGCGGTGTTGCAGATGTTTTCGCACGGCGTGATCGCGGGCCTCCTCTTCGCCATTGTGGGGCGCATCGTGTATGAGCGGACGCATACGCGGCAACTGGCGGAACTCGAGCGCATGCATTTATCGAAGCGATTGCCCTTTGCAGCGTGGGCGTTTGTGATTGCGGGAATGGCGTCGATGGGGTTGCCGGGGTTCTCCGGATTCGTTGCTGAACTGCAGGTGCTAGTGGGCTCATGGGTCGCCAAGCCGTGGTGGACAGCGGCGGCCGGCGTAGGCATTGTGATTGGCGTTGCGTATACATGGCGCGCGCTGCAGAAGGCCTTCTTCGCGGATGCGCTGCCGACGCCCGATGAACATCCGCGCACGGGATGGCCCAAGTTCGAGGCGATTACGTGGCCTGAGATTGCGGGAACGGCGCTGCTGGTGGTTGCGACTGTAGTTGTCGGTGTGTACCCAAGGATCCTGCTCGACACGATTGAGCCGGCGGTGAAGACGCTGCTTGCGGGAGGGGGACAATGAACTACCTTGACCTCTTTCGCGTGACGCTGCCGGAGACGGCGCTGGAAGTTGCGGCGCTCGTGGTGCTGGTATTCGACTTGGCGTTTTTGCGGAAGGCTCCGCTGCAGACACGGGCAACTGTCGCCGCGCTGTTGGGAGTGATTGGGTGCGGCGCATCGATTTTGATGATGGTGTTTCAAACGCAGAGTGGGCTCAGCTATCCGGGCACAGGGGAATTGCTACTGTCGGTGGGCGGCTATACCTCTGTCGCGCAGGCAGGGATTCTGGCGTTGACGGTGCTGACGCTTTTCCTGCTGATCGATTCGGATTTTACTCAGCATGTGGGCGAGTATGTGGCCGTGGTGTTGATGGCGGCGACGGGTGGGCTGCTGATTGCGGCTGCACAGGATCTGCTGGTGATTTTTGTGGGGCTCGAACTGCTGAGCCTCGGACTTTACATTCTCACAGGGTTTGCGAAGCACTCAGGCAAAAGCGCCGAGAGTGCGATGAAGTATTACCTTTTCGGCGGCATGGCTACGGCGTTTCTGCTTTTCGGGTTCAGCTATCTCTACGGCATTGCCGGCTCGACAAGTCTGCACCAGATCATGCTGGCGATGTACCGGCCGAATGCGGCAGTCGCGGCTCCGTTGCTGTATGTCGCGTTGGTGATGGTTGCGGCCGGATTGGGTTTCAAGGTTGCCGCGGTGCCGTTTCATTTGTGGGCGCCGGATACCTATGAGGGCGCACCGGCTCCGGCTGCAGCGTTCATCGCGTCGGTTTCAAAGGTGGCAAGCTTCGCACTCCTGATCGGGATTAGCACTGCTGCGGCGCATGTCTTCGGCGATGCGCAGGTGGTTAAGGTCGCGGTTGGTACCGCGAGCGGAAAGCATTCGGGCTATCAAGGCTTTGGGGTTCCATGGTCGGCGATTTTGGTGGCTCTGTCCCTGGCTTCGATGGTGCTTGGCAATCTGGCGGCGCTGGCGCAGACGAGTGTGCGCAGGCTGCTGGCATATTCGGCGATGGCTCATGCAGGATACATTTTGCTGGCGCTGGCTTTCTTTTCGTATTCCGCTGAGAGCACGAATGCGATTCTCTACTACATCCTCACGTATGGGTTGACTACGATCGGGGCCTTCGGTGTGGTGGCTGTGGTAGAGCGCGCCACGGGGTCGGACAGGATGGATGCGTTTCTAGGTTTGCATAAGCGCAGTCCGATCCTGGCGGACATTTTATTCGTATTGTTTCTCTCGCTGGCCGGCATTCCGCCGCTAGTGGGATTCTGGGCGAAGTTTAATTTGTTCGTCGCGGTGTTGCGCGTGTCAGCCGGCGTGGTTCCATTTGCGCTGGTGGCGCTGGCGGTGGGCCTGAGCGCGGTGTCTCTCTATTACTATCTGCAGGTTTTGAAGCGCGTATACGTTATGCCGGCGGTGGATGAGACGCCGATCGAGGCGCATCCGGTTACGATGGGAGTCCTGATCCTCATTGCGGCAGCGGTTCTGGTACTGGGGTGTTTCCCGGCGCTGCTCCAGGAGTGGATTGGCGGGTTTTAGCGGAAGCTAGACTAGCCAGGTTTGTCGACGGAGGGCAAAGACCCACCCCTCCCCCCCTATCCCTGGATGCAAGTCATTGATTATATTAATGTTACGGGTATTGGGCGTCGCTAAAAATTTGATTCGATTGGACTTATCCGCAGAAATTTGAAAACAAATGACTTATGGGCAATTGTCGGCAATTTTGAAAGCTCTTCGAGGCGCGAGGCCAGAACTTGGGCTAACTCTACTCGTATTCATTCACCGCAATCAGTGTGCATTAGACCGCGGAAATAAACTGCAAGACGGGTCGAAGTCGATTTCTGTGTGCCATATCAGGTCGCATTATTTCGGACTTTCTACCTGGCGGGCAGTCCAGGAGTGCTCACGTCCACAGCACCGTCATGCGGCACGCCCGCCTAGGGTAGGGTGATTTGAAACGAGTTCAGAACATTTTGTCGAGACGAACATAGCTTGCTTCCATTCCTTGCTCCATGCCGGTCGCGAGCATTGTCGCCCGGGTCTGCGTGTCGGGCAGAGTCATTCGCATTGTCATCAACGTACCTGTGCCGTCGGCATCAAATCGCGTTTCGACATGGTTGTCGGGGGTAGGGTCGGGTAAGTGCATTCGTTCTACATGAACGATTCTGGTATAAGGCTGCAGTTCCAGATATTCTCCGGTGATGCTGAATCCATGGCCCTTGCCATCGGTCCACTCGTAGCGAATCTCGCCGCGTGGCCTCGCCTCATTTATACAGACGGGCATCGTCCAACCATCCGGACCAAGTAACCATTGCTGGATTAACGCCGGTTCTGTGTGCGCGCGGTACACGAGTTCTGGAGATGCGGCGAAGCGCCTAACGACGATCACGTGCGTATCTCCTTCAGTTTTGAGTTCAAGTTTGTTCATCGTTTTTCTCCTTTTTGATTTTGTTTCGCCTTGGCCAGAACCTTGTCGAGCCGGTCATAGTTTTGCTCGAGAGATTTTCTGAGCATCGCAAGCCATTGATCCATGGCTTCAATCCCCGACTTTGAAAGACGTCGAGGACGCTTTGTACCATCGGTTCGCCAACTGACGAGACCCGCATTCTCGAGTACCTTGAGGTGTTGTGAGATCGCTGGTTGCGTCATCTCGAACGGTTCCGCCAGTTCACTTACGGTGGCTTCCCCTTTGGCAAGGCGTGCGAGAATTGCCCGTCGTGTGGGGTCTGCCAAAGCTGCGAAAGTGGAGTCGAGATTTACGTCCGCATCCATAAACAGAAGCTTATATAAGACAATACTTATTGTCAAGCAAAAATTCAAGAATCTTAAAACAATCTGAATTAGTTCACCGAGGCGAAGCACGGTAATGATTTCGCCTGCCCGAACCGGACTTCGTCTGGTTCTTCACTGTTGCGGTGAAGTCTCTCGTAAAGTGTGGGTCTGTGTGGTTAAGATGGGTAACTAAATTCGAGGACCAGGTGAAGGCAACGACGTACATGCGATCTTAAGCAGCCTGCTCGAGGTGCACTTTGAGGATTCCTTCCGATTGCAGCTTCGTTCTATTGCCGATCCCCGAGCACTTCCGCGAGGACGCTATGAATAAGTTGCGAGTTTTTGTTTCGTTCGGCTTTATTGGCCTGCTTCTCTCCGGAGCAGTGTCAGCCCAAGCTCCGTTTTCACGCAGCGATAACGATCGGGCCAATGCTCTTCTCAAGCAGATGACGACTGAAGAGAAGATTGGGCAGCTTAATCAGCCGTTCTATTTGAAGCTTCCTATACCTGGCGTGAAGAGCGACCCTGTGTCCTACGAAGATCACGTGCGTCACGGCGGGGTCGGTTCGTTTCTGTTCGTGACTGATCCGAAAGAGATCAATCGCCTGCAGAAGATTGCGATGACCGAGCAGCGTCTGCACATACCGATTCTTTTTGGCTTCGATGTGATTCACGGCTTCGATACGGAATTCCCCGTGCCACTTGCGACGGCAGCCTCCTGGGATCCAGCGATGGCAGAGCAGGCGCAAGGCATCGCTGCGGAAGAGGCAGCCCACGCGGGCGTGCGCTGGAGCTTCGCACCGATGTTGGACATTGCAAGAGACCCGCGGTGGGGACGCATCTCAGAGGGGGCAGGCGAAGATCCCTACCTTGGCGCTGCAATGGCGCGTGCGCAAGTGAAAGGCTTTCAGGGAACGCCTGAAAATCCACGGGACTTCATGGCGACGCTGAAGCACTTTGCCGGCTACGGAGCCGCGGAAGGCGGTAGAGATTACGACGCTGCTTACATCTCAGAAGAACAGATGCAGAATGTCTATCTCGCTCCCTTTCGTGCGGGAGTTGAGGCGGGTGCGGGCACAGTGATGAGTGCATACATGGATCTGAACAATGTTCCAGCGAGCGCCAATGCACATCTTCTCCAAGACATTTTGCGGAAGGAGCTTCACTTCGAAGGGTTTGTTGTGAGCGACGCGTTTGCTGTCGGCAGCCTGGTCACGCAGGGTTTCGCAAAGAATGGCAACGATGCAGCGCTGCGCAGTGCAACGGCCGGAGTGAGTATGGATATGGGTAGCGCAACTTATCTCGAGCAAATGAAGTCGCTCATAGATAAGGGGCAGCTCACCGCGGCGCAGCTCGATGACCTGGTCCGTCCAATACTGGCGGCGAAGTACCATCTTGGCCTCTTCGAGCACCCGTACGCGGATGCGACGGATCAAACTCATGCCGAAATGCTTGAGAGGCATCGTCAGGCGGCGAGAACAGCAGCGGCACGTTCTGCAGTTTTGCTTCGGAATGAAGGCGGCTTGCTGCCGCTAGCGAAGACGGTAAAGCGAGTTGCTGTAATCGGACCGCTCGGCAACAGCAAAGGGGACTTGAATGGGCCGTGGAGCCTGACTGCGAAAGCAGAAGATACCGTTTCTGTATTCGAAGGAATTCGCGCAAAGCTTCCCAACGCGCAGGTGGAATTCGCTGAAGGCGTGCAGATCGCGAAGGAGTTTCCCTCTTCATTTGAGGGCTTTATCGGGCCCAAGATTGAAAAGCCCTGGAGCGCCGACGAGGCTAATCGCGAGATGCAAGGGGCGTTGAAGCTGGCAGGGAATTCCGACGTGGTGATCATGACGCTCGGAGAATTGAGTGGCATGGATTTTGAGTACGCCTCGCGCTCATCGCTCACCCTTCCCGGAAAACAACAGCAACTACTCGAGAAGATACAGGCATTGGGAAAGCCTGTGGTGCTGCTGCTGTTTAGCACGCGGCCACTCGATCTTGCGTGGGCAGCTCAACATGTCCCGGCAATTATGGATTGCTATTTTGGTGGTACGGAAACCGGCAATGCTGTTGCGGATCTTCTCGTGGGCGATGCGGTGCCCGGTGGAAAGCTGCCGGTCACATGGCCTCGGAGCGCAGGGCAGATTCCCATTTATTACGCGCACACAACATCGCATAAACCTTACGATTCAGCGGACTTTACGTCGCGTTACTGGGACTTGCCAACCAAGCCTCTCTATCCGTTCGGATACGGACTAAGCTATTCGACATTTTCTATATCCGATCTGCACCTGAGCGCAAAGACCTCTGCTTTGGATGGCTCGATCACGGCCACAGTAACGGTTGCGAATACCGGCAAAACGGCAGCGGACGAAGTTGTCCAGCTTTATATTCACCAGCGTTACGGTTCGGCATCGCGACCGGTTCGCGAGTTGAAGGGATTTCGTCGTGTCCCACTGCGGGCCGGACAAAAACAGGAGATCAGCTTCACGATCGGTCATGAGGAGCGCAATTATTGGAGCGCTGCAAAGAATGGCTGGGTTGTGGAGCCTTCTGACTTTGATGTGTGGGTTGGCAACAGTTCGACAGCGACCTTGCACGACAGCTTCTCGGTGGTGCAATAGGAAACTGGCTGAGCGGGGCTGTGCATGCTTGCTGGGAAAGATGGCGTGCGGAAGCCTGTGAACTCAAGATATCAATGGGTGAATAAATCGAGTGATATTGCGTTGCCCATTGTTTTGTAACCAGCGGGCGACGGATGCAAGTGGTCGCCACTATCGTAAATGGGCAACAACTGGTCAGGATGTTGAGGATCACGCAGTACGGCATCGAAATCGATCACCGCATCGAAGTGCCCCGCAGCGCGAATCCACTGATTCACCGTCTGCCGGTCAGACTCACTCCTCGGGCCCGGGTGATAGTAACTTGAGCCTACATAAGGGGTGATTGTAGCGCCGTAAACGCGCAGGCCATGCGCATGCGCGCGGGCAATCACCTGGCCGTACGCGGCAAGCACTCGCTGCACTAACGCGGCATGATCTGTTGCAGAGACTTCACCAAGCCGCGCGAGTCCACCGAGATCGTTGACACCCTCAAAGACGATCACCCATTGCACACCCGCGGGTGAAATCACATCGCGATCGAAGCGAGCCAGTACATTCTGTCCCAGACCATCCGTCAAAAGATGATTGCCGCCGATCCCCTGGTTCGACACTCCGATGTCGCGCGTATCGGGCGAGCCCTGCAGGCGCTGCGCCAGCACATCCGTCCAGCGGTCGTTTCCATTTGTCGTGGCGCCATGGCCGTCCGTGATCGAATCGCCGAGGGCCACGATGGCACGCGCTTTCAAAACTGAAACCACATCGATCTCTGAAACCTGGTACCAGTGGTCCACGTGCTTCGCTTCAGTCAGGTTTGCAGCGCTGACGAAGTCTCCGTGAGCGTAATAAGATGTCGCCCGCGATCCTGGATGCCCGGTCTCTCCCTCTGGCGGCGACTCCAGGTGAAATGTCACGGCCAGGTCCGACAACGGTGACAGGGGAAATTCGAGTGGGTCTGAGACGAACTCCGCTCCCGGAGGAATTGTCACATTGGCGCTTCCGGCGAATGTCAGCGGGTGGTCGGTCGTCCCGTCGATTGCCGATGATGAAGGCGAAAGAGGCCGCGCGATATGAACGGATGTAAAGTGAAGCGGCTCGGTTCCGAACGCGTTGGAGAGATGCACTCGCAGCGCAGGGCCGCCGACCGACAGATGAAAGATCTGCCGCACGGTGGCATCGCGCAGTTCGTTAGCGGGAAGCGCATTTTGCGGTTCGGGGACTTGCTGCGACGCTCCCCAACTCGCTACCCACACCGGTGCGGCGGTTGCAGGTCGCGGGGCGGGCTGTGCGTGCATGCAAATTGCAAGCACGGCCAAGCTAAGGATCGCTGAGAATTTCCGTGCTTGTTTCATAAGGGACGGTTTACCATGGACGCCCGAAGTAAATCGCTTTTCAAAGCGAAAGCATACCACTCAGGAGCGTCCCCGTGGCTCATTTGTTCAGGTCGACTTATTTGCTCATTGGCGTACTGGCGGCATTTGCAACTTGTGAGGGCGCAGCGGCGCAAAGCTCTGCCACGCCGGCACCGGTCACGTTCACCGCCGATCAGGATCATCAGAACATGATGGATCAGCTTGGCATCAAGGCGCTGCGACCCGGGCCGAGTGGAAACGAGAAGGCGCCCAACCACGCCAACTACGATGAGTCGCAGGCCAATCCTTTTCAGAATCTTCCGGACTCGCTCACGATGAACAACGGGCATAAGGTTACGACAGCGAAGATGTGGTCGGATGAGCGCAGACCGGAACTCATCGAGATGTATTCAAAGTACGTGTATGGACGCGTCCCGAATAATGCGCCCAGTGTTCGCTGGACCGTGACCGCCATGGATCATGAGAGGATCGGTTTCACGCCTGTCATTGCAAAGGACGTGATCGGCCAAGTGGACAACTCGTCCTATCCAGTAATCAATGTTCGCATTCATATGACGCTCGTGACGCCTGCGAATGCCAAGGGTCCTGTGCCTGTGCTGATGATGTTCGGGCGAGCCGGGTTTCCGTTTCCGAATGAGCCATCAAGCGACGAAATGGACCGGGTCAACGCAGCATGGAAGGCGCTGTTGGTGCAGCAGGATCCTTCTCTCAAGGATGTGATTGCGCAGCATCCTGCGTGGCAGCCGGTGAAGGGTACTCCGTTTCAGTTTCCGCAAATGAATGAAGATGGCGACCTGCCCAACACCTGGCAACTGGTCGCGGCCGGCTGGGGATTTGTAATGATTGATCCGGCCAGCGTGCAGGCAGATGATGGCGCGGGCATCACGCGCGGCATTATCGGATTGGTGAACAAAGGACAGCCGCGCAAGCCGGAAGACTGGGGCGCGCTGCGCGCCTGGGCGTGGGGCGCAGCACGCGGGCTCGATTACCTTGAAACCGATGCTGCCGTCGATGGGAAGCATGTCGGCATCGAAGGCGTATCGCGCTACGGCAAAGCTGCATTAGTCACGATGGCTTTCGACGAGCGATTTGCGATGGTCCTGGTGGGCTCGTCGGGTAAAGGTGGATCGAC
>ODAK010005447.1_pt1 | contig 12927 bp, 9 predicted proteins | sample 1539591 | NCBI WGS metagenome assembly ODAK01 (sample SAMEA3539303, study PRJEB22396) | soil metagenome | biome: tundra; feature: field; material: soil | place: USA | collected 2010-05 | depth 0.15 m | reverse complement strand
TTGCGCGAGTTGCAGGCGTAGGCGAACGCCGAATCGGCCAGCGTCGTGATGAAGCCGCCGTGGCAGATGTCGTGGCCGTTGAGCATGTCGTCGCGAACGGTCATCGTCAGCGTCGCAGTGCCAACGCCGACCTGCGCGATGCTCATGCCGAGGCCGCGCGAGGCGCGGTCGGCAGCGAACATGTGCGCGCCGACGACAGCGGGATCGGAGCTCGACGCACCGCTCATCGCTTCATCGATCGCGGAAGATCGCCGGCCGCTTGGCCATGAAGGCGGCAACGCCTTCGAGATAGTCGTGCGAAGCGCCGAGCACGCGCTGCAGATCCGCTTCGTGGCTGAGAGCAGCGGCGAAATCGAGGCCTTGCGACGCATCGATCGCGGCACGTGCGGTGACCAGGGCGCGCGTCGGCATCGAGGCCAAGCGGGCAGCAAGGGCCCGGATTTCGGACTCGAACACGGCGTCATCGACGCATTTCCAGATCAGGCCGATGCGCTCGGCATCCTCGGCCGCGAGCTTGTCGCCGAGCAGCGACAGCGCCAGCGCCTGGGCCCGGCCGACCAGACGCGGCAGCAGCCAGGTGCCGCCGCAATCGGGGATGAGGCCGATCTTCGCGAAGGCCTGGACGAAGCTCGCCGAGCGCGCCGCGACGACGATGTCGCAACAGAGCGCGAGGTTCGCGCCGGCCCCCGCGGCGACGCCGTTGACCGCCGCGACGACCGGTACCGGCATCGATCGGACACGCAAGGCCAGCGGCTTGTAGTAGCGCTCGATGGCGGCGCCGACGTCGGTCGGCGCGCCACCGGGTTCGAGGTTCGGCGCGACGACCGGGTCGGCGAGATCCTGCCCGGCGCAAAAGCCGCGGCCGCTACCGGTGAGAACGAGGCAGCGCACGTCGCGGTCGTTCGCCGCAGCCTCGAGCGCCGCGGCAAGCTCGCCGTGCATCGCCCCGGTGAAGCTGTTCAACGCCTTCGCTCGATTGAGCTTCAGGGTGCGGACACCGGCGTCATGACTGACGAGAACGAGTGGTTCTTCCAAGTTGTCTCCATGCGCTGCGGACGTATTTCAGGCCGCTGACATTCGCTTCTCCTGCCTCGGTCGCCGATGCAAACAAAACCGACCGATCGGTAGGTAAAGTGTAGAGATAGCCGATCGGGTGCACAAGCCCGCCTTCGTACTGAAAGCGCGCAGCGCCGCCCGCGGGGCTGCGCCGAGCCTTTGGCACCGCACGGAAAAAGTTGCCGCAATCGATGCCCGAAGCGGCTCGATCAGCGCGACTGCTGCGGCCCCGGACGGCACGTCCTTCGAGGCAGAGAGCGCTGAATCCGGCGACGCCGCCGCTTGGCACGAGGGTTGCGTTACCGCAGATATCAGGGGTTCGCTAGAGCGACGTGCGAGCGCCTGTCGACAGCTCTCGAAAGCGACTTCCCCATGAATTTTCCGATGTTGCGAACGACGCAGCGACAACAGCATGCCGTCACCCCGAGGCTGCAGCACGCGGTGCGCCTGCTGCAGCTCTCCTCACTCGATTTCGCGCAGGAAGTTCACGACGCAATGGGGCGCAACCCTTTCCTCGAAATCGAAGAGGCTGCGCAGGACGCACCGCCGGCCGAGACCGGCGACGGCAGCGACGTTGACCTGAAGACGACCGGCCCCGACGCGTCGATGGCCGACTCGCCTTACGAGCGCGACAGCTGGCAGCAGACGTCGTCGAGCGTTCGCACGCAAAACGCGGAGAGCGACGTCGGCGTGCTCGACCTCATCGCCGCCGACGTCGGGCTGCGCCCGTTCCTGCGCACGCAGATCAACGTGCTGCCGCTTTCGCGGCGCGATCACGCCCTCGCCTGCGCGATCGTCGAGTCGCTCGATGACGACGGCTATTTGCGCACGCCGCTCGACGAGCTCGCAGCGACGAGCGGCATGACCCCGGCGGTCGAGGACGCGGAAATGCTGATCGCCCTGAAGCGAGTGCAGTCGCTGGAACCCTGCGGCGTCGGCGCGCGCAATGTCGCCGAGTGCCTGCAGCTTCAGATCGTCGACATCGAAGACGACGCCCAGCGCGAGCTTGCCCGCCGCATCGTCACCGATCATCTCGATCGACTGGCCCAGCACGACGTCAACGGCATGGCGCGGACGCTAAAGAAGACGCCGGCGCAGATCGAGGCCGCCTGCGAGCGTATCCGCCACCTGAATCCGCGGCCGGGCTGGCAGGTCGATTCCTCGGCGACGCAGTACATCACGCCCGACGTTCTGGTTCGCAAGATCCGCGGCCGCTGGATGGCGACGCTCAACCGCGCCATCGTGCCGCAGGTGCGCCTCAACCAGACCTATGCCACGATGTTCCAGGAACACCGCAACGGCAGGAACACGGAGCTGGCACAACACCTCCAGGAAGCGCGCTGGACGGTGAAGAACATCGAGCAGCGCTTCTCGACCATCCTCATGGTCGCCGAAGCGATTCTCAAGCGCCAGCAGCACTTCCTCGAGTTCGGGGCGATGGCGATGAAGCCGCTCGGGCTGCGCGAGATCGCGCAGGAACTCGGCCTGCACGAGTCGACCGTCTCGCGCGTCACCAACAACAAGTACATGGCAACGCCGGTCGGCGTCTTCGAGCTCAAGTACTTCTTCTCGCGCGAGATGGCAACGACGAGCGGCGGCGGCTGCTCGGCGACGGCGATCCGCGGCGTCATCAAGGGCATGATCGACGCCGAGAGCGCGGCCGAGCCGCTGTCGGACGCGCAGATCGCACGCCTCCTCGTCCGCCAGGGTCTCAAGGTGGCGCGACGAACGGTGACGAAATATCGCCAGGTGCTCAAGCTGCCGTCAGTCGAGCGGCGGCGCCGCTTCGCGCCCGCCACGCCCGCCACCTGCTGAGCGCTGACGCACAGGCATGCCGCTTGCCCAGCGGGGCAGGCAGCGGCGCGATGCAGACGCGGCGCGAAGGAGCAAGGCACAACGTGGCAGGCGATTCGCAACCCACCCGCACGGCCGGGATCGAAGGCCGAAGCGCCGGCCCCGCCGACGCTTCCGACGAACACCTCCGTGCCATCGCCGCCGCGGCGCCCGTCCTGATCTGGAGCGCGACGCTGGCCGGCGCCAACGACTGGTTCAGTCCGTCATGGACGGCGTTCACCGGTAGGCCGCTCGACGAGCTGCGCGGCGAAGGCTGGACGCGTTCCGTTCACCCCGAAGACCTCGAGCGCTGCATCGGCATCCGGGCGACGAGCTTCGATGCGCCGGCAGCCTTCGCCATGGATTTCCGTCTGCGCCGCCACGATGGCGAATACCGCTGGGTGGCCGACAGCGGCGTGCCTCGCTTCGCCGCCGACGGCACGCCGCTCGGCTTCGTCGGCAGCACCGTCGACATTCACGAACGCAAGAGGCTCGAGGAGAACCTGGCCGACAGGACGCAGGCCTTGCGCCTCGCGGAACGGCGCCAAGGCCAGTTTCTGGCGATGCTCTCGCACGAATTGCGCAACCCCCTGGCGCCGATCGCCAACGCGGCGAGCGTGCTGCGCACACTCGAGCACAGCAACCCGATCCTGGTACGGCTGCGCGAGATCCTCGATCGCCAGGTCGGCCGCCTCGGCCGCCTCGTCGAGGAACTGATCGACGTGACGCGCGCCGCGCAGGGCCAGATCTCGCTCGTACGCGATCGCGTCTCGGTCGACGGCATCGTCCAGAGCGCCGTGGCGCAAAGCCACGACAAGCTCAACGCCGGCCGGCACCGACTCGAGGTCGACGCCCCCGATCAGCGCCTTCACGTCCGCGGTGATGCCGGCCGGCTGGCGCAGGCGCTCGCCAACCTGATCGCCAACGCCGCCAAGTTCACGTTCGAGCCCGGCGTGATCACGATCGCAGTGCGCCGCGCTGCGAAGACGGTGCAGATCTCAGTCAAGGATCACGGCCAGGGCATCGAGCCTGGCTTCCTGCCGCACGCCTTCGAGCTCTTCGCGCAGCAGGATCAGACGCTGGCGCGTTCGCTCGGCGGCCTCGGCGTCGGCCTGACGCTGGCCCGCCGCATCGCCCAGTTGCATGGCGGCGACGTCGAAGCCTTCAGCGAAGGGCCGGGCAAGGGCGCCGAGTTCATCCTCTGGCTGCCGCTGCTCGCCGAGGAAACCGCGAGCGCGCCCGCACGGCTGCCGCCGAATCCGGACCAGAGCTACCGCGTTCTCGTCGTCGAAGACGACGCCGACGCGCTCGAAAGCCTGCGCCTGCAAATGGAGCTGTGGGGCAACGAGGTGAAGACCGCGCGCAGTGCCGACGAAGCCCTGGCTGTCGCCGCAACGGCGCGACCGCAGATCGTCCTCTGCGACATCGGCCTGCCTGGCATGGACGGCCTCAAGCTCGTTCGCGCGCTGCGCGAAAAGCTTGGTGGCGACCAGGTCGTCTTCGCCGCGGTGACCGGCTACGCCGGTGGCGACGACCAGGAACGCGCGCTGGCCGCCGGATTCGACTCGTTTCTCGTCAAGCCGCTGGAAGCGGAAAGCCTGGCCCGCCTGCTGCGCTCGGCTGCCGCTCGCGCCACCGCGTAACCGCGGCCCTCAGTGCGCTTCGTCGAGCGCGCCCGACTCGCTCACCGGATCGTCGTCGTCGCTCGCATATTCCTTGAGGCGGTTGTAAAGGGTCTTCAGGCTGATGCCGAGGGTCGCCGCGGTCTTTTCCTTTTGCCGACCGAGATGCTCGAGGGTAGCCAGGGTGACCTGGCGATCGACTTCGGCGAGCGGCGTGCCGATGCGGATCGCCAGCGTCGGCGCTCCGCCCAGGCTTGCAGCGGCGCTCTGCGCCTGCGGCAGGCAGTCGTCGACGATGGTCGATCCCGTCGCCATCACGTATTCGCGATAGACGACGTTGCGCAGTTCGCGCACGTTGCCGACCCAGCGATGCCCGGCCAAGCGCTCCAGCACCTCGGGCGCGAAGCGTTTCTTCTCGCCTTCGCGCTCGCCGATCTGATCGAGGAAATGCCGGGCGATGAGAGACACGTCCTCGGCGCGATCGCGCAAGGCCGGCAGATGGATGGGAAAGACGTTGAGACGATAGAGCAGATCCTCGCGCAGCTTGCCGCTCGCCACCGCCTGCAGCGGATTGCGGTTGGTCGCGGCGATGAGGCGCACGTCGGCTTCCTGCACCTGCGTCCCGCCGACGCGCATGAACGTGCCGCTTTCGAGGACACGCAGGAGCTTGACCTGCAGATCGAGCGGCATCTCGGTGATCTCGTCGAGGAAGAGCGTGCCGCCGCTCGTCCGCTCGAAGAAACCCAGGTGCTGGCGATCGGCGCCGGTGAAGCTGCCCTTCTCGTGGCCGAAGATCTCGCTTTCGATCAGGTGCGGCGAGATTGCGCCGCAGTTGACGGCAAAGAACGGCTTGGCGCGGCGCCGGCTGAGATCGTGCACGGTGCGGGCCACGACTTCCTTGCCGGTGCCGCTCTCGCCGGTGAGAAAAACCGAGGCCGCCGTGCCAGCGACGCGAACGATCTGGTCGTAGATGCGCCGCATCTCGGGCGAGCGGCCCCAGAGTGCGCCGAAGTGCCCTTCGCTTTCGAGCTGCGATTGCAGGTCGCTGGCGACCGCCTGCAGCGCCGAGGGCCTGCTCACGCGCGAGAGCACGCCCTGCAACTGCTTCAGGCTCATCGGCTTGACGAGATAGTCGGCCGCACCGAGGCGCAAGGCCTGGATCGAGGTGTCGAGACTCGCGTGGCCGGTGATCAGAACGAGTTCGGCGTTCGGCAGCGCCTTCACATCGTTGAAAAGCTCCATGCCGCTGCCGTCGGGCAGCATCAGGTCGAGCAGGACGATGTCGGGCTCCTGCAGAGACATCTGGCGCCGCGCGTCGCGCAGCGACCCGGCCGTGGCGACCGTGAAGCCTTCGCTGGCGATGAGCATGGCCATCGTCTCGGCGGCGTCGGCGTCATCGTCGACGAGCAGGGCGTGGGGCAATTCGGTCGGCTCCGGTGAGTGGATAAGTATCGCATCGCCGCGTTTCTGCACGGTCGATCGGATCGTAGGCACGCCGCCTGCCGAACACAACTTCGGCCGCACGGATTCGCCCGTAGGAGGACGCCTACACGACCCCGCTGCGAGCCGGGTGCTCGGGGCAACGATTACCGAACCCGAGTCCGGGCTCTTATCGCAACCGTCAGCGCGGGTCCGGCACTCCCTACGCCCGGCTCGCCGTTGGCACCAACACTGCCGTTCTGGAGGCTGGCCTGGCGTGAGGCGTGTCGTCCGGGTGAAAGCCGATCAGGGTCAGCATCACGAAGAAGCCGATCACGTACGCGACCGCGACATGCCAGCCATGGCGTAGCCATAGACCGACGCTGCGCGCCTCCGGATACATCGTCGCGATCGCGACCCCGGCCGACGAGCCGAACCAGACCATCGAACCGCCGAAGCCGACAGCGTAGGCCAGGAAGCCCCAATCGTAGCCGCCCTGGCGGATGGCGAGCGCGGTGAGCGGGATGTTGTCGAACACCGCGGAGAGAAAACCGAGGCCGAACGCCGTATGCCAGGATGCGGCGGGGAGCCTTTCGACCGGCATCATCGACGCGCACAGCACCAGCGAGAGCAGGAAGATCGCGCCCCGCAGCGCGCCGGGCAGGAGCTTCCAGACCGGGCGGCGCAGCCAGGCCGTCAGAACGATGGCTCCCCAGACCGCGACGCCGAGAAACGGAAAGGAGCTCGACACGTCGCCGAAGCGGGTGTTGACGACGACATTGACGGCGATCGCGGCGAGCAGGATGAAGGCGACGATGAAGACACGCGCCCAGTCGACTCGCGCGTCACTTCGCTCGTCCCTGGCGATCGACGAATAGGCCTGCTGCTGCCGCGACGCGACAACGCCGAACAGGACAAGCGCCGTGCCGGCACCGATGAAGGCTTCCGCGACGTCGGCGGGCGGAATACCGGCGATCCACATCATGGTCGTCGTCGTATCGCCCACCACGCTTCCGGAGCCGCCGCCATTGGAGGCGGCGACGATGGCCACGAGATAGCCGATGTGCACCTTCTTGAACACCGAGTGGGCGATCGCGCCACCAATCATCGCCGCAGCGATGTTGTCGAGAAAGGCCGAGAGCACAAACACCGCCGCGAGCAGCACGAAGCTGCCCTTCCAGTCGTCAGGCAGCCAGCGCGGCAGGACGGCAGGAATCTTGCTGTCCTCGAAGGTCCTAGCGAGTAGCGCGAACCCGAGCAGAAGAAGCAGCAGGTTGACAAGCGTCACCCACTCGTGGCCGAGATGAGCGATCAGGCCTGCAAGACCCGGTCCCGCAGCGAACGAAGACAGCGCGACCTTGTATGCAGCGATGACCAGCGCGCCGAGCACGGCGACCCGCAGCGTATGGTGGTGGAACACCGCAACGCCCGCGAGCACGCAGGCAAACAGAACGAATTCGACGGGAACGGGACCAATCATTTGTAGCGGCGCAGAGGCGCACAAAGCAAAGCCGGAGAGCACCCGTTGCGGGGCTCGTCCGGCCTTGGGTCTGGTAGGCGCGATTGGACTCGGGCCGGGAAGAAGAGGAAATCAGGGGAAGCCTGGGGCTTTGCCCGGCTCGAATCCTGATCTCGCCGATGATCTTCATTGCCACGAATGCAGTTACATTCCAGCGGGCCGTCCGCCTCGAAAGCTGCGGCCCGGTCTCGAGCAGAATAAGTCAGCATGGCTCTCGACCACTGCGCACCGTATCCTCGACTCCTGGGCGACATCGGCGGCACCCACGCGCGCTTCGGCTGGATCCAAAGCGCGGATGTGGGCATTGCCCACATCGGCACCTACGCGTGCAACGAGTATGAGGGCCTCGGGGCAGCCATCGCCGGCTACCTGGAAGAACATCGGCGTCCGGCTCCCGTGTCCTGTGCGCTCGGGATCGCGACGCCCGTCGTCAGCGACTCGGTGACCATGACGAATCGGGCCTGGTCCTTTTCCATCAGCGACATTCGGCGCCGCTTCGGCCTCGAGCGGTTGGTCGTGCTGAACGACTTCGCTGCGCTTGCGCTTTCGATTCCGACTCTCGCGCCCCAGGAACTGCGACCGGTCGGCGGCGGCCAGGCGATCGCGGGTGCCACCGTGGCGATCCTCGGGGCCGGCACCGGCCTGGGAGTTTCCGGCTTGCTGGCCGTCCATGGCAGCCTCGTTCCTATCACTGGTGAAGGGGGGCATGCTTCGCTCGGTGCCAGCGAGGCAATCGAAGATCGCCTGCTCTCGATCCTGCGCGGATGGTTCGGCCACGTCTCGGCCGAGCGCGTGCTTTCCGGTCCAGGCATCGTGAATCTCTACCGCGCGAGTTGTGAACTCGCCGGGCTTCCGGCCGAGCCTCTCGAGCCGCCCGAAGTCACGGCCCGCGCCGTCCAGGGCATCGACGCGTGCTGTAGCGACGCGATCGCACTCTTCTTCGGCTTTCTTGGAAGCTTCGCCGGCAACCTCGCGCTGACGTTGGGCGCCCGCGGCGGCGTCTACATCGGCGGCGGCATCGTTCCGCAACTCGGCGACCGCATCCGGACGTCGGGCTTCCGCGAACGCTTCGAGAGCAAAGGCCGTTATCGAGACTACCTCGCGCACATCCCGACCTGGGTGATCGCCGACCCGGCTGCGGTGGCGCTAAGGGGTGCGAACCGCGGACTCGATGACCCGGGATCAGGGCTGCGCGTCGCGGCGCCGGCCTGAGCGCCAAACATTCGACGCGGCCGAAGGCCTTGGCGGCAGCGGCGCAGGACGGTCGGACAGCGGCCACGAATATCGGACGTCGATCAATCGGTCAGGGCGCGTTCGTCGTGGAACGGATACGGCCCTTCGAACTTGCCCACGAAGACGAGGTGGCTCGCAACTTGACGCGTCTGCGACCAGGCGTGCACCAGGAAACCGGGCGGCTCCATCATGAAATCGGATGCGGCATCCGGCGCGAGATCGAAGGCGACCGCGTGCGCGGTCGATGGCGCCGTCATCGCCATCGTCCCCGCGAAGCGGGCCTGGATGCTCCGGTGCAGGTGACCGCAGATGATTCGCTCGACCTGCGGATGGCGCTCGATGACAGCGGCGAGCTCGCGGCCGCCGCGCTGCAGTCCGACGTCGTCCATGTGCCCGATGAACGTGGCGAACGGCGGGTGATGCATGGCGACGATCGTCGGCGTCGTCCGGCCTGGTGCCAGCGCCGTCTCCAGCCATGCCAGATGAGCGCTTGCCAGCTCGCCGTGCGGCGCTCCCGTCACTGTCGTGTCGATCGCCACGAGGCGAAGGCCGCCGAGATCGACCGCGTACTGGACAAACGCGTCGCCCGACTGCCGCAGATAGTCATGGTCCGCGAACGCCCGGCGCAGTTCGCCCCGGTCGTCGTGGTTGCCTGGCAAGAGGTAGATCGGGCAGCCGAGGGGCATGAGGAGAGCGCGCAATTGCGAGTACTCGGCCGGCCGGCCGGAATCGGTGAGATCGCCGGTGACGACGACGGCGCTCGGGGCTTGCGGCAGCGCAAGCACGGCGGCAACCGCCTGCTCCAGACAGGCCGAGGTATCGACGCACCGGTACGCCAGTTGGCCGGGCAGCCGGATGTGCGTGTCGCTCAGTTGAACAAGAAGCTTGGGCATGTGACGAATCGTCCGGCAAGAGATGTTGCGGCTCGATGCGCAACCGAACGCGGTCGCCGGTCTGCCAGGCGGCATCGCGCGAAGCGTCGACGACGAGTGTGCCTTGATCGGCGTCTTGACGCGCAGTTGCAGCCGATCGATGCGAACAACACGGGGCTCGCGTCCTACGTGATATCGCGTCGCCCACGGCGTCACGCGCCGTCATTTTGTTCGGTAGCAAACAGACGCCCGGGCCGATGACGCGCACAGTCCCGGCGAGGACACCGTGGCGGGGAGCCCGAAGCATGTTGCGCAGCATCCAGGATCTCGAGGGCTACGCTGTCGGCACGACCAACGGCATGATCGGCCATGCCCGTGCTACGTGCTCACGAACGCCGATCGAGACGAACCGGTCGTCGCTGGCGGGTTCGTCAGCGAGTTCTCGATGATCCTGCTCGACACGCGTGAGCTTGTCGTCGAAGTTGCGCGACCGCACCAGCATGCTCATCGCTTCGCGGTCGAGGCGATGCGGCCGTGATCGCGCCCTCGATGGCGACCAGCCGCACCGACGACGACGCCATGCTCGGGCGCCTGCAGCGCGCCGCATTCGAGTACTTCCTGCGGAACGCGAACGCGCAGAACGGGTTGATCGCCGACACCACGCGCGAGGGGGCTCCGTCGAGCATCGCGGTGGTGGGCTTCGCGCTGTCGGCGTATCCGGTCGGCGTCGAACACGGCTGGATCGATCGCGCCGATGCGGCCGGCCGCACGCTCGTGACCTTGCAGTTCTTCATGGACAGCGACCAGTCGGGGGCGCCGACCGCGACCGGCCATCGCGGCTTCTACTTCCACTTCCTCGACATGCACAGCGGAACGCGCGTCTGGCTCTCCGAACTGTCGCTGATCGACACCGCCTTGCTGATGGCCGGCGTGCTGACCGCCGCCGCCTACTTCACCGCCGAGACGCCAGCCGAGGTCGAGCTGCGCCGCCTCGCCGACGCCCTCTACCGCAGAGTCGACTGGCGATGGGCACAGTCCGACGGCTCGGCCGTGATGCACGGCTGGAAGCCCGAGTGCGGCTTCCTGCACTACGGCTGGGAAGGCTATAGCGAGGCGATCCTTCTCTACGTGCTGGGCCTGGGCTCGCCGACGCACCCGCTCACCGAACAGAGCTTTCTCGACTGGACGGTGACCTACCAGTGGGAGAACCTGTATGGCATCGATTTCCTGTACGCGGGCCCGCTCTTCATCCACGAGTTTTCCCATGTGTGGATCGATTTTCGCGGCATCCAGGATCGCTTCATGCGCGAGAAGGACTGCGACTATTTCGAGAACAGCCGCCGCGCAACCTACGTTCAACGCGAGTACGCCATGCGCAACCCACGGAGCTTCACCGGCTACTCCGCAGACTGCTGGGGGCTCTCGGCAGGCGACGGCCCCAGCGCCGAGCCGCGACTGGTCGCCGGTCGGCGCCAGGCGTTCTACGGTTACGCCGCACGCGGCGTTCCGTATGGCCCCGACGACGGCACGATCGCCGGCCCGGCGACACTCTCGTCGCTGGTGTTCGCCCCCGAAATCGCGCTGCCGGCGCTGCGCCGCATAACGGCGCGGGGCCCCGGTAACGCCGACGATTCATCGCTACGCGCCAGCGGTTTCAACCCCACGGTCGGCTGGGTTTCGGAAGGCAGCTTCGGCCTCGACCAGGGGATGATCGTGCTGATGATCGAAAACTACCGCTGCGGATTGCTGTGGCAGCTGGGTCGTGACAATCCCTTCGTGCGGGCCGGATTGCGCCGTGCGGGGTTCAGCGGCGGCTGGTTGTAGCCACGCACCAGCGCCCACACCGATGCCGCAAGTTCATCCACCGCTCGTGCGTCCCGGCGAAGGCGCCCACGACCGCGAACTCTGCGACAACGCACGCCCAAGCGGCTGGAGCAACCCCCGCCCGCGCGACCCGTACCACCTGCTGGTCATCGGCGCCGGGCCGGCCGGGCTGGTCGCAGCGCGCGGCGCGGCGATGCTCGGTGCCAGGGTTGCGCTGATCGAATCCCATCTGCTCGGCGGCGACTGCCTCAACTACGGCTGCGTGCCCTCGAAAACGCTCATCCGCACCTCGCGCTTGTACGCCGAGATGCGCAACGCCGCCAACTTCGGCGCCCGGCCACCCGACGACATCCAGGTCGATTTCCCGATGGCGATGGAGCGCATGCGGCGCATCCGCACGCGCATCAGCCGCGTTGATTCGGCATCGCGCCTCTCGGCCGTAGGCATCGACGTGTTCTTCGGCACGGCGCGATTCACCAGCGGTGATGCGATCGATGTCGAGGGCACGCGGTTGCGCTTCAAAAAGGCGATGATCGCCACCGGATCGCGCTCGATCCTGCCGGCAATTCCGGGGCTTACCGAGGCCGGCTACCTGACCAACGAGACTGTCTTCGACCTGACCGTTCTGCCGCGCAGACTGCTCGTGATCGGTGGCGGCCCGGTCGGATGCGAGCTGGCACAGGCCTTTTCCCGCTTCGGTTCGCGCACCGTCATCGCCCACGACGAGCCGCTCTTCCTGCCGAAGGAAGAGCGCGACGCTGCGCAGATGGTTGCCGATGCGCTGGCGCGCGACGAGGTCGAGATCCATCTCAACACCACCGTCGTCAACGTGCGCGTCGAGGGCGGCCGGAAGCTCGTCGAGACGATCAACGACGGCAACGTCGCGACCATCGCCGCGGATCAAATTCTGACAGGCATTGGACGTGTCCCCGCGGTCGCAGGCTTAAACCTCGAAGCCGCAGGCGTCGTCTACGACGCCAAGGCCGGAATCCGGGTCGATGATTTTCTGCGCACTACCAACCCGCGCATCTACGCCGCGGGCGACGTCTGCCTCGAGCACCAGTTCACCGACGCCGCCGACGCATCGGCCCGTATCGTCGTGCGCAACGCGCTCTTCCTCGGGCGCCAGCGGATCAGCGCATTGACGATTCCGTGGTGCACCTACACCGATCCTGAAATCGCCCACGTCGGCCTCTACGTCAAAGAGGCACGCGAGCGCGGCATCCCGGTGAAAACCTTCACCGTGCCGATGCACGACGTCGACCGCGCGATCGCCGATGGTGAGGAAGACGGCTTCGTGAAGATCCATGTTCGCGAAGGCAGCGACACGATCCTCGGCGCGACCGTGGTCGCCCGGCATGCCGGCGAGATGATCAACGGCATCTCGCTGGCGATGGTCGCCGGCATCGGCCTGGCCACCGTGGCGCGCGTGATCCACACTTATCCGACGCAGGCCGAGGCGATCAGGATGGCGGCGAACAACTACACACGAACGCGCCTGACGCCGTTTCGCGGCTGGCTACTTCGCAAATGGGTGAACCTCTGAGAG
>ODAK010005444.1_pt1 | contig 12930 bp, 10 predicted proteins | sample 1539591 | NCBI WGS metagenome assembly ODAK01 (sample SAMEA3539303, study PRJEB22396) | soil metagenome | biome: tundra; feature: field; material: soil | place: USA | collected 2010-05 | depth 0.15 m | reverse complement strand
CGAACTATGATCTGGTCCTGCAGAATTTTCCCAGCGGAAACAAGGCTGCCGCCGCACAGCTCAAAAAGGGATACGCACTCCTCGAACTCGGAAAAGAAGACGAGGGCACACAAGAACTGAAGCACGTCATCCAGCGCTATCCCCGCACGAACGAAGCCACGCAAGCCCGGGAAAGATTGCGGAAGGTGGGACCGGCGCCGAAGAGCCATTAGCGGCCATCTAAGTCCACTAGTACCGTGACCGCGTGATGAGTCATACGGTGGAGGGACGGGCGAAGACGCCCCGCTCTCCACCAGCAAGCTTGGATCGACAGCAGTAACCATCACGCGGTCACGGCACCAGTTAACCTAACCAGCCAGCTTTCCCTATCGGCCAGTTGCGTGCATCCATTCCTTTAGATTTGCTACAACGAAAAAACGCGATGCCTGCATAGTGTTTACGTTAGACCCACTTATCCCGTTCTAGAATCCGAGGCAGGAGTTCAGCTAGTGAAAACATTTACACATCGGTCGCTATTGGTTGCCGCCCTTCTAGCTGTCAGGTCAACACGCTACCTAGCCAGGCGCAAACCAAAGTTCTATCGCCCGCGCCCCGCCACCGTGCGGAACTTACCTTCGTTGCTAACCAATCTTCCAACAACATTTCCGCCTACCAAATTAAGCCAAACGGTGGATTGCTGGCGGTGCCCGGCTCCCCCTTCCCGGCCGGAGGCTCACCGAACTCTGTGACGGTTGTCCCCTCGGGCCGATTCGCTTACGTAGCCGATGTGATTCCTGGCGGTGTCATCGGCTACAGCGTAGCTCAGAACGGCGTGGTAACTCCCCTACCGGGTTCGCCTTTCACCGCGCCTACGGGGACGGCGTTTGTAACCACCGACCCGAGCGGTCGATTTCTGTACGCTCTCAACTGCGGGGCGGTCTGCTCGGGAAGCGGTTCAGGAAATGTCGCGGCATACAACATCGATCCGCAGACGGGAGCCTTGACCCCAATTGCAGGGTCGCCCTTTGCCGCCGGACAGTTTCCGTACGCCCTTGCCATCGACCCGACGGGCCATTTTGCCTATGTCGCGAACTACGGCTCCGGAGACGTTTATTCCTTCGCCATCGATAGCCAGAGCGGAGCGTTGACGCAAATTGGATTGCCGGTTGCGGCCGGAACCACGCCCCTTTCCGTGGCGGTCGATCCCTGGGGCCAATATGTGTATACCGCAAACACAGGTTCGAGCGATATTTCGGCCTTCGCAATTAATTTCGACGGTTCCCTCAGCACCGTTGCCGGCTCCCCCTTTGCTGCCGGGGCATTCACAACCGGAATCGCGGCCTCGAATAGAGGTAAGTTCGTGGTTGTCACCGCAGGCCCTGGTGCTTTTGTCTACAACATTGACAACAGCGGAGCCTTGCACCTCGTACCAGGTTCGCCGTTCGCTGCGGGATTGGGCCCGAATGGAGTTTCGATCGATCCCACCGATAGCTTTGTATACATCGTTAACGGTGGTTCTAAGAACGTCTCCGCCTACCATTTCAACGATGGAAACGGAAAATTGACGCCGGCAGCGGGATCGCCGTTTCCCGCCGGAACATTTGCGGCCGGGATCACCACAGCACCGGCGCCGACGCACCAGTGAAGCAATACGGACTTGCAATTTGACGGTGGCTAGAAACAACAAAAGCCGGCCTTGGGGTCGGCTTTCGTTGGATTGCGGCCCGCCGGCAAGCACTGGAGATAGATCTCAAACCCCATTCGCCTCATGCTCGAGCAAGTCGAGGGTTAGAGGCTTTGCTCCGCCGCCTCATTTCGCATCCACCGCAGTCGCCTTTTCTGCCGCAACTCCGCTTGGCCGCAGCGTGACCCAGTCGGTCTGCACGCGATCCCATCCCTGAATCAGGAAGCCGTACGATTCGAATAGCTGACGGATCTGCGGCCGCTGCCAACCTGCAATCTCTTCCAGAATCGGCACCAGCGTCGCCAAAGCGTTGTCGCTTAGCACCGTCCGCTTTGCGATCTGCGCTACCAGCTTCGATTCCGACACGGCAATGGTGAAGCCGTCGCGCCGGTTCACGTGCAGCATGACGTGAATATCGGAACTGCCGTCGCCAACGTAGACAATATGGTCCGCCGGAATGTCGAGCTCTTCTTCGAGTTGATCCAGCCGCGTGACTTTGCCATAACCGGCCGTAGCTCGCACCAGGCTTTCGATTTCGCCCGAGGCCTTGTACTTGAACTCGGTGCCAAAGATGTGGTCCTGCGGCACGATCCCCTCCAGGGCCGACTGGATCACCTCGACCGGCGATGCCGAGATCACGTAAAAATCAAAGTGGAATCCGTCGATCCGCCGGTCGAGTATCTCGTAAATCTGCTTGATGTTTTCCTTGAGGCGAATGCGCTTCCCCACCTCGAACAGGTCGTCGCGCCGGACGCGCGAACGGAACTCGGGATCATGCAAGAGTAGATAAGAAAGTTCGGCGCCCTGCTGAACCAGGTTCAGCATCGCCATGCCTCTGGCCTTGCGCTCGAATTCCTTCACAGAAATGCCGAGCATCTCGCTCAGTACGTAACCCGTATCATTGAAGGTCAACGTCTGATCGAAGTCGCTCGCAAACAGATAGTGTTTCCGATATTTGCTAACCATGTTCTATTTTAGATTCAAGATCACGTTAATCGACTATTAAATTTACCTATCCTTACTATTACAACAACTTGCAGGTGCTGACGGACATTGCCCGCTGCCAGCTTTCGGCGTAGTCTAACCCTGTAATCATTCTTATTGAAGCACGCACCTCGAAAGGCCTGCCATGCCGAAAAGTGCCAGCGACCATCTTCATAATGATGCCGACCGCGGGAAGGGTTCTCAGGAGCCCGACGAACGCGGCCAAAGCGGCAACAACTCCATGAAAGACCAGCTCGGGCACCGTAACCCCGACCCTCTGCAGGACGGCGCCGATAGCGATTTCCCCGAGCCCGGCCACAGCCCCGAGCACTCGTAGGAGGGAGAGTTAGAGCAGAAGAAAACTGTGTAGTGGAGAGCCGGGCGTCCTCACCCGGCAGGACCCTTCGACTCCGCTCAAGGCAAGCTCGCGAGACGCCCGTCCCTCCACCGAAGCCTGAGTCCTTCCCGTCTCCTCGTACATCTCATTGTTTTGCGTTCCGTATTCCATCAGCATTCCATCAATCTGAAATCATGAGGAAAGAACTATGTCTCGAATGAAGGCTGTCCAAGTCGGCAAAGCGGCCGGTAATTTCGAACTCGTCGAAAGGAACATCCCCGAGCCCGGCCGAGCCCAGGTCAGGATTAAAGTCGAAGCCTGCGGCATCTGCCACAGCGACGCGCTCGTAAAGGAAGGCCATTGGCCCGGCATCCAGTATCCACGCGTTCCCGGACACGAAATCGCCGGCCGCATCGACGCTGTCGGCGCTGACGTTGCCAACTGGAAACCCGGCCAGCGCGTCGGAGTCGGGTGGCACGGTGGCCATTGTTTCACGTGCGACCCCTGCCGCCGCGGCGATTTCGTTCTCTGCCAGTTCGAAAAAATTACCGGCATCAGCCACGACGGCGGTTACGCGGAATACATGGTTACGCCCGCCGAGGCGGTTGCCGCCATCCCAGACGACATCCCCGCCGCCGAGGCCGCGCCGCTGCTTTGTGCGGGCATCACGGTTTTCAATGCGCTTCGCAACGCGGGTGCGCGCGCTGGCGATCTGGTCGCCGTTCAAGGCATCGGCGGACTTGGCCATCTGGGAATCCAGTATGCGCGACAGATGGGCTTCCGCACTTTCGCCATCGGCCGAGGCAATAACAAAGACAAAGAAGCCCTGGCGCGAAAACTCGGGGCCGCTCACTTTGTGGATACCGCCGCTGGCGATCCGGCCGTAGAACTGCAGAAGTTCGGCGGCGCCCGCGTGATCCTAGCCACCGCGCCTGATTCGAAATCCATTTCCGCGCTGGTCAATGGACTTTCACCGAACGGCAACCTTGTGGTCGTCGGCGCCAGCCCCGAACCCATCACTGTCACTCCTCTCCAGTTGATCGTTGCCAGGAAGTCCATCCACGGGTGGCCGTCGGGATCAGCCAAAGACTCCGAAGACACTTTGCAGTTCAGCGCCCTGTCCGGAGTCCGTCCGATGATCGAGCGCTATCCGCTCGAAAAGGCCGCCGACGCCTATGCACAAATGATCAGCGGCCGCGCGCGCTTTCGCGTGGTGCTGACCATGGGTGCATAGCAATGGGCGCCTAGAGCGGATTCAGAGATCCAACCCACTTTCAGCTCTGCAAACGTCCAATCTATATTCCCTCCTAATCGAAGTGTATGAAAGTCCTAGCACCATGGACCCTAAACAAAACCTCTCCTTTTGCCGATAAGACACTCGGATGGAAGATCTGCCGCCAAAACGCGCCCGAACACGCGGCCTCGTCTACGTCCTTCTTCCCCTGGTCCTGCTTCTCGGCAGCTTCCCCATCCACCGCTCCGCCTGGCAGGGCACCGCCGACTTGCACACCGTGCTTGAGACGATTCTGACCGTACTGGGATTTGTTACGGGTGCAATGGCCTTGGTGCGCTATTACACAAAGAGAAGCGGTAAGTTCTTGTTTCTGGGCACCGGCTTTCTGGGAGGGGCTCTCCTGAATGGCTACCATGCGATGGCCACGTCATCGTTCTTTGCCGGACATATCCCGCCTGCGCTTTCCTCCCTCACCCCGTGGAGCGGGCTCATGTCACGCTTGTTTGTGTCGGTGCTCGTGTGTGCGAGTGTTATGGCATGGAAAAAAGAGATGCTACGGCCGGCAGAGGGCAGAGCCAAGGAGAGCCTTGTCTACTTGCTCGTCGGAACCTGGGTTGTCGTTACCTTTCTCCTGTTTGCGCTGGTGCGAGTGCCTCCTCCCTTCCATCCCAACCACATGGTTCATCGCCCCGCGGACTTCGTTCCAGCTCTTTTTTTCGCTTTGGCGGTTGCCGGGTATTTGTGGAAGGGCTCCTGGAAAACTGACGATTTTGAACGCTGGCTAGTGCTTTCCATGATTCTGTACGAGGTGGGCCACGTGGGGTACATGTCCTTTTACAGCAGGCAATTTGACGCTCAATTTTTTGTCGGTCATGCGCTGTATATTCTGGGACACATCGCGGTGCTGACGGGCCTTCTCATTAGCATGTTCTCCATCTTCAAATCAGAGGCGAGAAGCACAACCAACTTGTTGCAGGCCAACCGGTTGCTGGCGACACAGCTCGATCTGGAACGCCGGTTGGTGTGCGATCTGGAGAAGGCCGAGTATCGGGCGACCCATGATTTTCTGAGCGGCATCCATAACCGGGAAGCGATCATGGAGTTGCTGAACCGGGAGGCTTCGCGTTGTAAACGCACGCTGCAGGAGATGGGCTTGCTGATGGTGGATATCGATCATTTCAAGGCCATCAACGACACTTATGGGCACCCGGTGGGCGACCAGGTGATTAAAGAACTCGCTCTGAGAATGGCCGCGGCGTTGCGACCGTACGATTCGCTCGGACGGTTTGGAGGGGAAGAGTTTCTAATTCTGGTCCCGAATTGCGTACTCAGCGACGCCGTGGCGGTCGCGGAGCGGTTACGTCTCAGTGTTGCGACGGACAAGATGGTGATCGGCCAGTTTGCCATCCCGGTTACCGTCAGCGTCGGGGTCAGCACCATAAAGGGAGCGGCCTTAGACGTGAACCTGGCCTTGCAAACAGCCGATTCCGCCCTGTACGAAGCGAAGAATAAGGGACGAAACCGAGTCGAGTGCTGCGTTCCCTCGAAGCAGGCAAGCGTGCACTTCCTCTAACGCCTTCCGTGCCATCTGTGCGGAAGTCTACTGCAGCTCTTCCATGCACTTTGCCAGCGCTTCCCTGCTCGGCCGTGTTACCGATTCCGGCAAAGTTGCCAGCGGCTCATCGGTGACGTTCAGCATGTCAATAAAGCTCGGCGCATTGGCATTGATGTAGAACACGCCGGTCAGCACTTCGCCTTTCTCATGCGATTCCATCAACCGCCGCACCGCCTGAATCTTATCCGTCGGATCGTATTCCTGCTCCAGCTTCCGCAACCGCAGGCTCGACCCGTCGTGCATCGTGACTTCAAGCGTCGTCCCATGATCGTAGTCAACGTTGATTTCCTCAAACGACGGCACAAAGCTGACTTCGTTCAGCGGCTCGTCATGAGCCTGCATGTATTTGTAGGACTTGGTCGAGCCCTCATGGTCGTTGAAGGTCACGCATGGCGAAACTACGTCGAGCATCACCGTGCCATTGTGCGCGATGGCGGCCTTGAGCATGGTGTGAAGCTGCCGTTTGTCGCCGGAGAACGACCGGCCCACAAATGTAGCTCCTAGTTGAATTGCCATGGCGCAGGTATCGACCGGAGGAAGGTCGTTCACCACGCCACTCTTCAGCGTGGACCCCAGATCGGCGGTCGCGGAGAACTGGCCTTTCGTCAGACCGTAACAACCGTTGTCCTCGATGACGTAGATGATCGGCAGGTTGCGCCGCATCAGGTGGATAAATTGCCCGGCGCCGATCGAAACCGTGTCGCCGTCGCCGGTCACGCCCAGGGCGATCAGGTTCTTGTTCGCCAGCATCGCACCGGTCGCCACCGAAGGCATGCGTCCATGCACGGAGTTAAAGCTGTGCGACCGGTTCATGAAATATGCCGGGCTCTTCGACGAGCATCCGATGCCGCTGAACTTCGCGACGCGCTCGGGCTGCACGCCCATTTCATACATCGCGTCAATGATGCGTTCGGAAATCGCGTTATGCCCGCAACCGGCGCAGAGCGTAGTCTTCCCGCCCCGATAGTCGATGACTTGCAGTCCAATGCGGTTGGTCTTCGGAGTCGGTGCCGGTGCCGGCGTGTTAGTGGTTGTCGTCCCCATCTTACTTACCCTCCATCATCATGAGTTCGTCGGTCACAGACCGCGCGTCGATTGGCAATCCGTGAATGTGGCAGATTGACCGCAAACGCGGCGTCAATTCCGGCTTGATGTCGAGCTTAAGCAGGCTGGCCATTTGCCCGTCGCGGTTTTGCTCCACCACATACACGCGTTCGTGCTGCTCGATGAAATCGTGGACCTCGCGCGTAAACGGATACGACAGCACACGAAGATAGTCCGTTTCTAGTTTGTGGTCTTTCGACAATTGATCGCGCGACTCGATGATCGCCCAGTGCGACGTGCCATAAGCAAGAATGCCGATTTTCGCCTTGCCGCCGCCCATCAGCTCCGGTCGCGGAACGAACGACCGAGCCGTCTCGAACTTCTTGTTGATCCGTTCCATGTTGCGTTCGAAATCGTCGGGACGCTCGCTGTACTGTCCCTTTTCATTGTGGCCGCTGCCGCGCGCAAAATATGCCGCTGCGGGATGATCCGTCCCCGGCAGCGTGCGATAGCCGACGCCATCGCCATCCACATCCTTGTAGCGGGCAAAACCACCCGCCTTCTCAATGTCCGCCTTACTCAGCACTTTTCCGCGATCAATGGGCTTGTCGGGATAAGGAAACGGATCCGACATCCAGTTGTTCATCCCCAGGTCGAGGTCCGACATCACGAACACCGGCGTCTGGAAACGCTCGGCCAGGTCAAAAGCGTCCTGCGCCATCGTGAAGCACTCGCTGACCGAATTCGGAAACAGCATGATGTGCCTGGTGTCGCCGTGGCTGAGGAATGCCGTCGAGAGCACGTCGCCTTGCGCAGTACGAGTAGGTAAGCCGGTCGATGGCCCGACGCGCTGAATGTTCCAGATCACCGCAGGAATTTCCACGTAATACGCGAGGCCGGTGAACTCCGCCATCAGCGAGATGCCGGGACCGGCGGTCGCCGTCATCGAGCGCGCACCCGCCCATGCCGCCCCGATCACCATGCCAATCGCCGCCAGTTCGTCTTCAGCTTGCACGATGGCAAATGTCGCCTTGCCATCCGGCCCGACGCGGTACTCCTTCATGTAGTCGATCATCGTCTCGACCAGCGATGACGACGGCGTGATCGGGTACCAAGTCACCACTGTGCAACCGGCAAACATGCATCCCATGGCAGCGGCGGAATTGCCGTCGACAATGATCTTGCCTTTCGTCTTGTCCATGCGCTGGATGTAGAACGGATCGCGCTTCTTCAAATTCGCAGCGGCATAATCGTAGCCCGCCTTGGCAGCCGCCAGGTTCAAGGTCGCCGCCTTTACTTTTTTCGCGAACTGCTTGCGGATCGCCTTCTCGACCTCGGCAAAGTCGATTTCGAGCAATTGCGCCGCGACCCCAACGTAGATCATGTTCTTGATCAGCTTGCGCAGCTTGGCTTCCGCACCCACCGACGCCGCCAGCTTGTCGTAAGGCACCGCGTAATAAATCAAATCGTCGCGCACCTTATCGAGCGCCAGCGGCTCGTCGTAGAGCACGGCAGCGCCCGCCCCGAGCGTCTTCACGTCGTCCTGCGCCGTCTCCCCATTCATCGCGATGAGCAGGTCGATCTCCTTCTTGCGCGCGATGTAGCCATCTTTGCTGGCCCGAATCGTGAACCATGTCGGCAAACCCGCAATGTTCGAAGGAAACAGGTTCTTCCCCGAAATCGGCACGCCCATCTGAAAAATGCTGCGCAACAAAACTGTGTTGGAACTCTGCGACCCCGACCCATTCACCGTCGCAACCTGAATGCTCATGTCATTGACAACACGCCTCTGCCCCAATTGGCCGGACAATTCCTGGGGCACAATATCAGTAGTGGCCATTCCTATACCTTTCTTGTCTTAATCGCACAAACTATTGACCGGGCAAACCCCGTCGCCCGGAAGTCTTGCGGAGTGAAGAGTAAAAACCCTTTAGTATAGTCGTTATTATACGCGTCCGAAGGTGGTGAGGGTAATCAGAACAGCAACCGGCAGCAACAGGTCGATCGGCCACTACTTGACTGCGGCGAGGCACTTCACCTTGTCTTGCGGCGGAATCCGGCTCACATACCCGACCGCGCCTGGAGTGGCGGCTACGTATTCGATGAGGGCCGATTCGGAATCGAATGCCCTGGGCATGGCGCCCTGTCCGGTAAATACCGCCTTGCGCCATTGCGCGCGGAATTCGTCAGGGCTTTCGCCGACGTGGTTTTTCAAAAAGACTTCGTGCACCGCTCCACCCTTTAGAGTGACCGGCACGGCATGGGAGCCGTCAGCGAATCTGGTTTTCGCTCCCATGAAGATGGCGCGCACATCGGCAGCTCTGATCTCCGAAATCTGCACGTTCTTGTTAGCCACCAACACCACATCCTGAGCGCTGGCCGCGGACCAGCAACCGATGAAACTTAACAGAAGGATTAACCAACGAGTTTTGCTCATGGCTCTCACGTCCTGACACCCTTAGTGCAGCTAGAAGCTGAAACCGATCTTAGCTGTCAACATATTCGAGTTTGGCTTCAGGCCATTTGGATTTGTGCTGTTGTAGTAACCAAGTCCAGTTCCATGCAGGAAATGACCTTCGATCTTGCCGTAGAAATATGCGTTAAAGTCATAGCGTCCGGACACCACCCAGTCTTTCGAGTAATTTGCAGGCTGGGTTGTGTCCAGCCCTTTGTTGACGTAGTGGCTGTAATAGCTTCCCACCTGAAACTTTCTTACGAGACGATAACTACCCATCGCAAACCAGGAGCGCACATCCAGAGGCATTGGAATCACCGCCGGTCCAATCGTCAGCATCGCAGTGGCCGACGCGCTGTCATACTCTCCCCCGAAGTAGAATTTTCCGCTGGTGAACTGGGCGTACTGAGCGCTTAGGATAAAGGGAATTAAGTGCAGGTTGCCCCCAGGCGCTGTTCCGTCCATGGCCTGAACATCTGCGCTGGAGCCAAGGATCAATCCTTTCAAAGGAGCTTCCCAGCGCAGGTCGCCGCCGTAAGTCTTGCCTCCCGGAGAAGCCGTAAATGCGAGCCCAGCATCGGCGAGCTGTTTAACGAATCCGCCATTCAGCGGCAGGTTGGACTCTCCTGCGTACCCGTCATAACGCAGCTTTCCCGCGCGGCTGCCAAGGGCCAGATCGCCGTACACTTCACCACCCACGTGCGCCAGGTAAAAGCCTTCGTTGTCGATCGGGTATGAGCATTGCGGCAGGAGCGTCCAGAGGAAAACAGCATCCACATCCTGGGAATCGTTGAACAAACCAATGACCGTCTTGACCTTGCCGGCCCGAAATCCAAAATGATCGTTGACCCGGTAGTCTCCCGATGCCCAATCGACCTGAACATTCGAGCCGCCGAGTTCTCCCAGTTGGTACATGTGCAACTGGATTCCAACACGCAGCTTATCGGTGAGTGAATCCGAGACGCTTACGGCGCCGTCCGTCCACTGCACGCTGCCATCGCTCGATTTCATGGTCAAATAATTGTTATGGGAACTGAAGAGGAAGCCCTGGGTGACAAACCCGTGGATCTCAATACCCGCTAAGTCCTGTGCGTACAAGCTGCCCGTGCAGATGCAGACAAGAACGAACAGCCGCATTCGTCGAGGCATAAAGCGTCCTCCTGACACCTTATGTATCGGCGGTTCTGTTCTGTCTCTTTAATTCATCCGGAAGTGAGTACAATGTTGGGGGCGAGATAAGGTCGGGCACCCGGCATCGAGCGCAAGGGCCTTGGCGAAAATGAATTTACTGTAGAAACGGTGCCCCAATGCGTATGCGCAAAAGGCCGCAACCACCAGCCACAGGGCATTGATCCGCTCGACGCGGTGCCGCGCAATCGTGCCCAGCGCAAGCGCGCCGAAAATGGCAACGCCAAGCCAAATCAAAATTCGGATCGAAGTTGTCATTGCGTTCTGCTTTAGCGGCAATCCCTCTGGTCATCTGGCGAGCGCACGATCCGATCCGCAAATAGCTCCGCGTGGACAAAGCCAAAACCCCGTTCTCCATGCTCAGTGAAATGAGCTCTCAGCACCGCCTCTACCTGGCGGCTGGCCTGGTTGGGCCGAAAGGCGGAGATCACCCATACGCGTCTGCACCCGGCAACAATGTTGCCCAGCAACTCAGGGCTGGGCCGCGATGGACGTCCCGTCAGTAATTCCAAATCCGTGTCCTCTGGATATTCGTGAATCGGAGAACCAGTCAGGTGAAACTGCCGCCGATATTCGTCGAAAGCAAGTCTCTCCTCACTATAACTAAAGAGGACAGCGTCGCCCGCTTCTGCTTGTGACAAGATGTAGTGGGTTGCATCTCTCCAGTCGTCCGTGTGTTCGTCGTCCGCGCGGCCGCGATAATAAGAGTATGCGCCACTCAGCGACAGTTCGACGAGAATCATCAGGGTAGTGGAAAAGAGAACCCTCGAACGAACTCGGGTCAAGCCATCCGCCACCAGCAGCACCAGCGGAGGAACGCAAAAGATCAGGAAACGGGGCACAAACGCAGGCCAGCGGAGGGAAATAGCGAGAACCAATGCTACCGGCAGAATCAGCCAGATCAGCAGGAACCAATGCTTCCAACTGTCACGAGAGGCGGACTGAGATCTCAGGCGGCTGACGAAGGCGCCGACCCCGCCCAAGACCAGTGCTAGATACGCCAATAGCAGCAAAGGGCCACCGTCCCCTGTCATGTCGAGACAAAAGTTGTACAAATCTCGCAGCGAAGGCTTTGTCAGCCAGTAGAGCTGGGAGCGGTCTGAAACAAAAAGCAGGCAATACGCCAGTGGAGAAATCAAGAAACAAATCGCTGCGGCGCTGAACAGAAATTGCTTCCAATGAATTTCGCGCCGCAGGAAAAGTAATGAGGACCACTGCGCGAGCAGCACCCAGCCGCCGAAAACTTGCGCATACACCATCAGGCTGCTCACCACTACGTACGCTGCCCAGTTCTTGCGCGAGGGCCGTTCCAGACTCTGTAGGAAAAACAAAGAAGACATTACAGCCAGCAACATGAACAAGCTGTAGGCGCGGGCCTCCTGCGAATACTTGATGTGAAAAGCATGGACAGACAGTAGTAGCGCCGCCACTCTTCCGGCTTTTGGTCCAAAAAACCGTCTGCCGAGCAGGTAGATTGCAGGGATCGCGGCTACCCCGGCGACCACGGAAAGACAGCGTATGACAAACTCGCCGCTCCCCAGCCGTATCCAGCCACGCAGAAGGAGGTAATACAGGACCATATTCGCCTGGCGGTGAATCATTGCGCCCACGAAAACGTGCCTATCCACGCGCGCCAACATTGCACTGGCCGCCTCATCGAGCCAAAAACTCTTGGTTCCCAGCCGGAAGAATCGTAGGGCGGTGCCAACCGCAACAACCAAACCAAACCAAAGGCTGGAATTCAGAAGGAGTAAGCTTCTGGTTCGGTCCGCCAGGGAAGGATGCCCACTCATGATGCGAGAGCATAAACGATTACGTTCGGTGAAGCAAAATAACCTTGTCATCGTTGATCGAGCATGAGAATCAGAGAATCTCTTGCCCCTTTGGCGGATGGCCCGGCCTAGGTACGCCCCTACGCTTCAGGGTGCCCGTCCAAGCTTCCGCTTTGGCGGGGGGCATCGATCACTAACTCGACTGCAGACTTCGGAGTAACGTCAACCCTAGTTGACATTAATGGCCATAATCTTATCGGCCCTTCCAAAAGCCTAAGCCGCCCGACGAAGTCCTGACATTGTCCCGGAAGCACTCTCCCTGCAAGCAAAGTGACAATCCTTTGACAATCCCGTGACATATTGTCTTCTGCGCTCGGATAGGCTTCTTTCTCTAGCAAGGGCGCCCGGCTTCCGTCTCTCAAAGCTGATCCAGCCAACCGCTCCCTGGAGGCCGTAACGCTTGCTACCAACTCAGGAGTTAAGGAGAAGATATGTACCTACAACGTCACCCTCGAAGTCCGGCGCTGGCCCGCGTGGCGAGCATGCTACTAACTCTCTCGTGTCTCGCATCTGGCTTCGCGGTCGCTGAGTCGCCTGCGGCCCTCTCACCGCACACCATTACAGTCGTCGCTTCCACT
>ODAK010005442.1_pt1 | contig 12931 bp, 9 predicted proteins | sample 1539591 | NCBI WGS metagenome assembly ODAK01 (sample SAMEA3539303, study PRJEB22396) | soil metagenome | biome: tundra; feature: field; material: soil | place: USA | collected 2010-05 | depth 0.15 m | reverse complement strand
ATAAGGTGGGCGGTTTCGCCCGCCGTGATGAAATCCTTGAAAGCTGTATCGCGCGCCTTCTGAGCACGCTCCAGGTCATTATAACCTACCTGGCTCCGGTGATCGTCCATTGCAGCCTCAATCCGCTCCAGGTTGTGGCTGGCGAGAATTAGGTTGTCCCTGGCAGCCGGTATGCCCTGGCGGGGATTGCGACTTGTCGCGTTGTTAGCTATGGCGTCTACCTCGGGCTTCTTGACACCGAACCCGCCCAGTAGGCCGAGTGGCGCGAAGCTGATCGCACCCGATATACTGGCGTCCAGGATGCGAGAGCGCTGATCGGCGTCCATCTTCGTCCAGTCGGGCCTCTCGCCCATCTGCGTAGCGAGCTCGCCACCGCCCACAAGTCCCGCACCAGCTCCTGCTGATTCCGCCACGCCCTTTATCGTGGCTCCGAAAATGTTACCTTCGGCCTTCTTACCCACGGCGAGCTTCGAGATGAACCCTGCCGCGAGATGCGCCGGCAATCCGGCGGACAGGCCTGCCCCAACGGTAGTGATCGCACCCTGGTCGGAGGCCAGATGCTCGGTTGCTACGTTCTCAGGCATGCCTTCCGCGCGCCACTCGCGGTACTGGGGGAACTTGCTCTTGGCGGCATCATCGAGCCCCATGATGTATTCGTGTACCTGATCACCCGTCTGCCCGCCGATAACTCCGAAGGCGAACAGGGTAGACGTGGTCTGAGCAGACCTGATGGCGGCGTCTTTCGCAGCCTCCCTGGCGACCGTGTCCTTCAATGCCATCGGCATCTTCACCATCCCAAGCTCGGCCATCTTCCCGGTGTAGGCGGTCAATCCGGCGACCTTGGCGAAGCCGGCTGATAGCAGGCCATCCGTAGCCATGAACGGAAGCATGCCGACACCCTGGTTAGCCCACCAGTCAGGGTTCTTGATACCCTGCTTCCACCCCAGTGCCGCACCGTCCAGGAACTTGTCCGTCATCAATGACTCGCCGTATCGGGCGCCGGCCTCGGCTGTCTTACGCATCGCTGGGGAAAGGGTGTCCGCCACCGCGTCGACGGCGCGCTGCACCAGATGGCTGTTCGGACCGACGTCGTTTTTCGCATCTATGGAGGAGACGGCTTCGTCCACTCCCGTGCCGAAGAGTCGCATTACGGCGGGCACCGCGGGCGCCATCTCGGCGGTGCTCTTGATCAGACCGCCTACCATGTTCTTGACGCCGTCCATGCTGCCGATACTGAGCGCCTGGTTCAGGCGCTTTTCATCCATGTCCGGCTGGGACTTGAGGATGATGGCCCTGGCGTCGCTGCGCCGCAGCACTTCCTCGGGCGTGGTGCTCGCCGCGCGCTTACCCATCCACGGGCTTTTCGCCATGGCCGCTTCGCCCGCGGCGCCAATGGCGTCCTGGATCGGGGAGTCGTCCTTGTACGCCCTGGGTGGGCTCAGCTGGGCGACTTCGTCCGCCGGGGTCTGAATGTCAGGTTTCTGTGACAAAGGCGCCACGAAGCCCTTGGAGGGTGCCGCCATGGGACTACGGACAGTCTGGTCCGTGGATGGCCCCATTGGGGTCGACTGTGGCGCCAGGGGGTCCGCAGGGGGTGTACCCTGGGTCAGGGGTGCCTTAAAGGTAGAAGTCGTCTCCTGGGGCTTCTCCGTGGCTCCTGGAGGGGGTGCTACGGGGTTCAGTTTAGCGCCAGGGGGCAGGGGTGGCAGCGCGGCGTCAGCGGACACGGGGTTAAGCGTGGCGCCGGGCGGCAATGGGGGCAGGTCCGCGGGGAGCGGGTTGAGTGTGGCGCCGGGTGGCAGCGGGGGTAGGTCGGACATTACTTACTCGCGACCCATGTCTTTCCGTCTGCCGAAAGCTCTTGTACGCTTCCATCGGCCATCGTTATCGTTCTTGGCTGTCCCCCTGATGTCTTCCCTGCGGCCTTCGGCGGCTGGGCGGTGGATGCGGCGGCTGCCGCGCGCTGGTGCGCTGGGGAGTCAGTCAGTTCCTGGGCGATCAGTTCCTTCCGGGTGTACTGGACGCTCTTGGCGTCCTTGGTGCCCCTGGCTACATCATTGCCATTGCCATCGACATAGTGACGCAGAGACATGCCGCCGGCCGCTATCTTCCTATCGGCTTCCTTCTCGGCGTCGCCAGTTTCCTTGTCCATCGCCTTCTGCTCGGTATCGGACTTGGCTGCCCTAACTGCCTCTGCCTTGGCCGCGGTGTCCGCGCGCTGCTGGTCAACGGCGGTCTTGGCGGCTGAAGCCGTGGCACGCTCGGCGTCATGAGCTGCGCCGGTCGAGGCGCGCTGGGTGGCGTTCGTATTGGTGTCCGCGACCTTGGTTGTGTCGGATGCAGCCACATCCTCGTGCTTGCCCTCTATCTTCTCCGTCGTCTGCTTCTCTTGAGAAGACGTGCGGGCGCCCCACATCTCAGCCTGCGCCTTGCGCGCCTCTATTTCCTTCTCAAGGTCCGCCTGCTTGCCGGCCTGTTCCAAGCCGATCTTCTGACGGTCCTCGTACTGCTTGAGCGCACCCTCGCGCTGCTGCTGAGTGATCTTGTCGTAGTCGGCCATCGTCTCTGAGCCGGCCTTGGCGATGTCTGCCATCGGGTTCGCTGGCGTGAAGCCTGCCCCACGCTTGACAACCGTGGCATGCTGCTGCTGCAGTAGGTTCATGCCGAACTTCATGAACAGCTCGCCCTTCTGCTGGTCGTTTAGCTTGGCGCTCGAAGGTAGTATCAGACCCTTTTGCTCCAGAGCGTCGTACATCTCTGCCGCGCTATGTCCGGTTTGTTTCTTCATCTCGGCGCTGGCAGTCGCGTGGTCTTCAGCGCTGAAGTTCTGATCCGTGACGTGTTTCTTGAAGTCCCACCCTGCGGTGTGCTTCATATAGTCAGGCACGCCAGCTGCCTCGGAGTTCGGTAGTGCGCCAGCGCCCTGGGGCATGATGGCGGTGTTAGCTTGGCCGGCGCTCATTGAGAGTGCGCCACTGGGTATGTTCTGCACTTCCAGCGCGTGCTTCTGCTCTGCGATCTGCAGGGCGTTCTGGTCGAGCGTGTTCTGCTTCCCAATGAGGTCGCGCTGCGCGGTGATCGCCTGCTGCTGTCCTTTGATGCCGGCCTGGGCTACGGAATTCGCCTTGAGTCTCTCATCCAGCGCAGCGAGCGCGGCGCCATTGACGCCTGAGTAGCTCGTGTCGGTTCCGCCACCGTTCTCAGCCTGGTCGACCGGGTCGTCAGTGAGGGCGCCCTGAGAGGTTGCGCCACCAGGGGTTTGTCCGACGATTGGGGCAAGTGCTTGTGCGTCCATGTTATGCGCTCATCATTCCGCTGACATCGCCCATCGTGCCTGATTCCGCTGAAGCGTCGGCCGGGGTGCTGTCAGTTACCCAACCGTTGGCGCTTCCGCTGCCACCACCACCGCCACCACCGCCACCCATACCCTTCATCATTCCGCCCATGCCGTACGCTGCACCAACGCCGCTCATGGCGCCTCCGAGGATGCCGCTCACCATACTGGCCGGCTGCGGGTCGGTAAGGTGCTGTGCGTCACCGCTGATGATTGGCGAGATCGCCTTGTACTGATCGGTTGCCCAGTTCTGGCCCTTCTCGAACTGGCTGTAGTTGGCTGTGTCATTGGCCTGCGCGATACTGCGCTGATTCATGCCGGTGACATTCAGGTTCTGGATGGCAGCACTTCCCAGTGCGCCCTTCGTCTTCGCCAGGTTGGCGTAACGCTGGGTGTCGGACTGAAACGCGCCCTGTGCGGCGCCGTAGGCTTGGGCCATGCCAGTCTGCTGGATATTGCCGAATTCTGTTTCGTAGTTGTGACCCAGGGCGCCTTGCTGTGCCGCCGTGCGGCCTACACCGAAGGAGTCACTCGAACCCTGCTTGCGCTGCAGGGCCGCTGTGTTCTCACCGTACTGTAACCCAAGCTGCTGCTCGGGCACGTTGATGGCAGCCTGCTCGTACGGGTTCATGTACTGCTGCATCGTGCCAGAGTTCCACGACTGCCCGGCCTTCGAGAGATCTCCAGCTTCCGAACCCGCAAGACCTGGTGCGAGTGCGCCAGCCAACTTTTCGTTTCCACTCTCTGGGGCGATCATCTGGCCTGTGTACGGGGTGAACGGCTGATTCTCCAGCGTCGTTCCCGTAGACATCTGACTGAGGTACGGAGCGTTGTTCGCAGCGGACTCTTTCGCCGCCGCGCTGTTGCTGCTGGACGTCGATAAGCCGCCCTCGACGGCGCCTGCTACTCCCATACCTACTGCTACCCAGGCCATTACTTGTGCTCCAGAAGGAACATCTCGTAGTCCTCAAAGTTCTCGGCCGTCATGATGGCCTGGAGTTCCGCAAGGTCGTGGGTGTTGGTGGGGTTGAGGTGTATGCACGCCCAGGTGGTTTCCTCGATGACGACGAGCGCACGCTTGAGCCCGCTCGGGCTGACGAATACGTAGGGGTGTTCACCAGGCAGCACTTCGACAAGTACGACGCCGTCCTGGGTCTGCGCGGCTACTTTGCCGCGGTAGATGATGCTGAGGTGCTCGTGCTTGTGTACGCGGCCAGTGATCAGTGAGCCCGCAGGCATGGTGATCTCTCGCATGTAGATGCCGGGGGCAAAGTAGTGCCGCCACTCGCACTCCACGGGGGCAAGGTTTTCGCGTTCGTGCATCGCCTGTTCAAGGCGCATGATGGCCGCACGCGCCTCAATGTGCGCGGTGCCATCGGGGGAGAGGACGGGGTTACGCCTTGGCTGAGGCCGCAAGGGCGCGCGCGGCGCGTCGGTCCGAGAGCTTCTTTGCGGCAATCTGCCCGGCAGTTGGGCCTTCGGCAGATCTGAAACGACTACCTGGTGATCGGGGCTTGGGCTCGGGTACAGGAGCAGGTTCGACGGCGTTTGTACCGACTGCCCCTCCAGGGGGAGGCTCGACCACGAGGACAGCAGCTCGCTGACCCTCGGGTTCAGGGGATTGGGTGGCGGGTTGATCCGCTCTTGGTTGTTCGTTGACATCAGCCTTTCTCATCCACAACCGCTGAGTTGGTTCAAAGCCAAACTCTTGCATCGTGTCGGCACCGATTTGTTCTATATCCTGGTCGCACAGATTGAGGAGAAGCCCGGAGCCATTCTTCTTCGCAATACGGAGGGCAAAGCGCAACAGAGACCGTGCTATGCCGCTGTCCTTGAGATGGCTCTGAACTTTGAGCCAGTCCACGTATACGGACCACTGCTCGGTGTGCGTAGGCTGGATAGCGATGCACCCGATAGATCCGACGACGTTACCAGACAGGTCTGCGATGGCAACTAAGTCTCGCGAAATCATGCCGAAGACGAACTGATAAACCCTCTTCTCGTTCGTTGGGCCGCTTCTGCCATCCCAAGCGCCTGTTTTCAAACAGAACTTGGTCACGTTCACCGAATCTGCCAGGGTCGCCGCTCTTACGCGGATCTCTGCTACGGTCTCGTTAGGCATGTCTCTCTCGGGCTCATATGAGCTGCGAAGTCAATAGGATAGCATCATTCTGCCGCAAGGTGATCCAGGAGGGGCAGCAGGCTAGCCTTCTCCACAACCGGGTTGTCCAGGAAGTCCACCACTCGACCGTAGATGGTCGGGGTGTAGTTCGCTGCGATGATCTTCTTGAGGCGAACGCTGCCCTTGTCATCTATGTCGACCAGGGCGCCGGTCAGCGTGTTGGCGAACTGCACACCCATCTTGAAGCTGGTGTACTTCTCTTCCGCCTTGTCGTCCGGCAGGCCATTGGCCGATACCAAGGTGAACAGCGCGGCGTAGGTGATGACCCTGTCGTCGTCCTTACCGAACAAGCCCTTGAGGGTTTCGCCAGTGAGGCCGAGAATTGGCTGATTGATGTCGTAACGCATGTCATTTTCTCCGCGCCCTTATGTGGGACGTTAGTATCAAAAACTTGCCACTATTGTACTGAATGGCAACGGACCGCGAGCGGCTGTTATGAGAAGCCGACCTCAGCCGAGTCGAAGTTGAGCGTGACGGTCGCCGCGCTCGCAAGCCCAGACAGGAAGTCTGTGGCATCGAGGCGTAGCTCGCCAAACCATTCGACGGAATCGTTTCCTGGGATGTTCTTGCCGCACCACATGTACTCGGTCCCGGATGCACTGCCTGCGGTCAAGCCCTTGTACAGGGTCACCGAGGCCGGGGTCGGGCTCGTGTTGATCGCGCGTACGTGGCGCAGCAGGATATACGGCTGAGTCGCAACCCAGCCCACCCCGCCAGTCAACGTGGTGATCGTGCTGTTCAGGTAGTCGGCTGCCGAGGTAGTCAGCGCAACCGGCTGGATGTTCAGCTTCTTGTTCTGGGCCACAGATCACCCGCCGGCTTAGATGAAGCCGATTTCGCAATCGTCGTAGTTGAACCAGTTCGTGATAGCGCTCGCGCCGCCGTACAGCTTCGTGACGCCACCGTCCAGTCGGATCTCACCGAACCAGTCGAGGAAACCGTTGGCTGCGACAGGGGAGGCGTTCCAGGCGAAGAATGAACCGCTCGATCCGCCGTAGGCCATGGTCACCGTGGACTGGGCCGCAGCAGTGTTGATCAATCGGACGTGCCGGATCAGTACGTAGGGCTGAGGAATGGTTCCGAGACCAGACGAACCCGCCGTCGACGTGATGGTCGGGTCGACAAGGACCGTGGTCAGGGTTATGGTTGCCACGACAGGCGAGATGTAAAGACGTCGATTCTGCATTTGGGCTCACTCCGGGTTATGGTCTATCTTACCACTTAGGGTACTGGGGATGCCTTGGCGGGGGCCGGGACTGGCAAAGAGATCGGTGTCGTGATTGTTGGCCGCGGCGTGATTGCTGCATTCACGACCGCTACCGCGGCGGCAGCTACTGTGGGCGATTTAACAAAGGTTGCCAGTTCCTTCACGGCGTTGACCAGGGCAGCCAGGATGGCACGGTCTGAGAGTGACAGCGTCCCGTCCCTATTCTTGCCCACGGCCTCGGGTATGACGCCCTGTACGTTCTGCGCCGAGAAGCCCGCATAGTCATCCTTGCCGGTGATGTCGATACCGGACTCCGGCGTCCAGCCGTGGAGGATTGGTCTCAGCGCCAAGATCTCTGCAAGCCCGCGCGGGAAAGTTCGGATGTGGGTCTTCACTCGCTCATCCGATGCCGAAATGAGTAACCCAGTGGCGCTGAAACTTGCGGCGCCAAAACCATAGTACGGAAGTTGAAGCTGTCCATTGCCGTACAACAATAGCAGGTTAGCATTGCCCGCGGCATTCGCACACACCACGCAGTAATTTGCGTTGGATGTTCCACCAGCCATAGAGAAAGCTGGCGCACCACCGCTTGTCACTCCCTGAAGAAACAAGGTACTGGCTGTTACGGTCGGTGCAGCTACGCTGATACCGCCAGGGCCGGGGGCTATATAAAAGACCCCGGATACATTATCCCAGAACATTTGAAGCTTGCTCACGCTGTTGACATTGAAACCCAACGTGGTATACCGCCCCCCGGTTTGGGCGTTCAAGATGAGCTGATTATCAGATATCGTGGTGACGGTCAGGCCGGGCCCTGACGCCGGGGGTCCGATGAAGGCGTTACCGTTATTGTTGATGGAAAACGTTGGAGAGCCGTTGCCAACGAAGAACGCAATGCCATGAGCAGTGATAGAGCCAAATTCAATTTCAACTCCGGTAGTTCCTGAAATGAAGAAGCCGCCCTGGTGCGTCCCATCCGTGAACGTGATTGGGTACGACCCAACGGCCCCCGTGAGAGCTATGCCGCCGCTGGTAGATACTGCATTCACAGTCAGCGCTGTGCCGCTCGACGGCGCGTAGACGGTGACGTTTCCGGTTGCATTCCAGCCTATGGTCACGTTCGATGGGTGATACCCAATCGAGCCGCTACCGTCACCCGCAAGCGACAAAAGCGGGTGCGAGCCGACATAGGTCTCAACCATCATGGCGTAGTCGGAAGAGTTGGTGCCGGCGATGACCAATAGTCCGTAGGCTTGACCAGTCGTTCCGCCGCTAACTATCGATACCGCATACCCGCCTGAATTTCCGCTGAACGACCAGGCGCCGTACATGTTGTGGTTGGCATGCTCATTGAACGACGGAGTGCGCGTCGCGCGGATCTCGGGGTCGTCGTGATACGTGCGTCTGCCGCCACCGCCGCCAGCGCCCGCTGCACCTGTCGCCCCTGTCGGTCCTACCGGGCCCGGAGTCCCAGGCATACCTCGCATACCGTCCTGACCATCGTCGCCCGTGCGACCGCGAATGGTCTGCCCTGTCGCACCTACTGCACCTGTCGCGCCCGTCAATCCGGTGGCACCGATCAGACCTGGCGATCCGCCTCGCCCCCTATCCCCATCCTCTCCCTGCCTACCCCGAATGCTCGCGCCCGGAGCTCCGGTCGCCCCGGCTGCCCCTGGGATGCCAGCGCGCCCCCTGTCACCGTCCTCGCCCTGGCGTCCACGGATACCCTGCCCGATAGCCCCTGTAGCGCCTGGGGCCCCTGTAGCGCCTCCTGCGCCGGTCGGGCCGGCTACCCCTGGCATACCTGCCCGCCCATCCGTTCCGTCGTCTCCACGGCGTCCGGTCGAGCCCTGTAGGCCCGTTGCGCCAGTGGTTCCTGTAGATCCTGGTGTTCCGGTTGCGCCGGTAGCGCCGGTAACGCCTATTGGTCCTTGGGCGCCAGTACGGCCCCTGTCGCCGTCCTCACCCTGTCGCCCTCGAATGCTTGCGCCCTGTGGGCCGGTCGGACCAGTTGGGCCGGTCGAGCCGGTCGAGCCGGTCGACCCAGTTGGGCCGGTGGCGCCAACCAGACCTGGTGCGCCAGTACGTCCGGTGTCTCCGTCTTCACCCTGCCGGCCGCGGATGCTTTGCCCCGAGGGGCCCTGACCACCCGTTGGGCCGGTCGGCCCGGTGGCTCCGACCACTCCTGGCGTCCCTGGTATGCCAGCGCTCCCGCGATCACCCTCGTCACCCTGTTGCCCGCGAATGCTCGTGCCAGGCGCTCCGGTCGGTCCAGTCTGCCCTACGATGCCGCGCGGACCGCGGTCGCCCTCGTCGCCTTGACGCCCTGGGGCGCCATATCCTGTCTGTCCGGTCGATCCTGTGGCCCCGGTGCTACCAGTCGGACCTGGTAGACCCGCGCGCCCGCGCGCCCCAGTCTCGCCGTCGTCGCCGCGCCGTCCGGGCATAGACAGCCCGATCTTGCCCGTGGCTCCGGTTGCCCCGGTGGTGCCAGTCGCGCCCTTGGCGCCTTGCGGCCCCATGCGTCCTGCCTCGCCATCCTCACCGCGCCGGCCTGGGATGGCCTGACCCATCGGTCCGGTCGCTCCAGTGGGCCCTGGGCTGCCTGTCGGCCCCTGGGTGCCAGGGATGCCATAGACGTCCTCTGGGTCGTCCTGCGGGAAGTAGACCGTGATACCGGCACCAGCCGGACCTGGAGGGCCTGTGGCGCCCGCAGCTCCGGCAGGCCCTGGGATGGTCAGGGCGTCTTCCCCGTCCTCTCCAGCGGCTCCTGGGGCGCCCTGGATGCCTGCGACGCCTGGTGTGCCTTGTAGGCCTGTGGGCCCTGGGATGACATAGGCGTCCTCAGGGTCTTCGGGGAAGAAGAACGGGACGGGTGACGGTTCGGGTCCGGGGGCGAGACCGATGGTGACGCTACCGCCTGACAGCGGTCCGCCGCCGGTCAGGCCTGGGCCAGCGATGATCTCGAAAGTATCTGGGACCGCATCAGTGATGTGGTAGCCGGCGAGCGTGGTGGGCGTACCCTCGATCTGCGACCAGAGCACCACGAGGTCTGCGAGCGATACGTTGACCCAGTCGGCACCGTTCCACGACAGGATCTGTCCTGCCAGCGCGCCGCTTACGAGTACGTCGCCAAGCTGTTCGAGCATCACCAGAGCGGCGTTGAAGCTTATGTTGCCACCATCCAGGCCGAGTGGCTCCGTCACCGATAGGGTTATTGAATTGGGAAGGCCTGGCGACCCAGCTATGGGTTTCACCACTGGGGCCGGTCCGCCTGTAGACGTCGGCTTTGACGGCAGCACAAGAACCGGCGCGGATGCTACCGCCTTGACTGCGGCGGTCGCTATCCCGTGATTCGCGTTCGCCTGCTGGGCGAGCTGCGACACCGTAAGCGCGAGCGCGCGCAGCTTCTGGCTGCGAACCAGGTCTGATTCCTTATCGGGGAATTGGATCATCTGGACGAGAGAGCTCATTACCGCTCTCCGTCAGACTGAACTTCGAAGCTCCAGAAACCCATACGCCAGTTGGACCCGGCCGCGGTCGAATAGAAGTTGAAGCTGACGAGTTTACCTCGGGCTCGGAAGTCACTCTTGTCGACGCCCTGGGTGATCGTGAACGGCTTGCCCAGTTTGTAGGCATCGTTGGGGTAGCGCTTGGTCGAGACCTGCATGTACATGGTCCCGGTCAGGTCAAGGTTGTCAGGCACTGCCCGGCTGAAGTGTGCAACTTCTGCACCATCCATCACCTGGAAGTCATAGGACTTGATGAACGGCTGGATGGCGGTCGTGACACCGTTGACGTCCAGCTGGTCGAGTCCTTTCTCCATCATCCATATGGCGCCGTTCTGATCGATTGACAGCGGCGCCCCGTAGAACGAGGACGTGGTGCAGCCCGCTGTGCGGTCGAACGATCCATAGGTCCAGTGACGTTCCTTGTAGTTGTAGATGCAGTAGCTGTCGTTCTCGGTGGCCGCGAAGCTCGGGTAGAACCACCAGATTTCCGACCACTTGTCGTTGTACCAGGCGGTGACCTTGTCGAAGTTCGCCATGCTGATGCCGCCGTAGCCTAACTTTGCGGCCAGGACGTTGTCGTACACATGGGTCCAGATGTCGCACGGGATCTCTTGGATGATGCCGTCGTACATGCAGAACTTGCGGTCACCCATCCAGTAGACGGTGCCGTTGTTCTCCACTACGGCGTTAGCGGAGATCAGGGTCGTGTTCTCTCCGATCTGAGTCATCGAATAGACGTTCGTGTCCTGGCTGGGCGCCATGAGGTACGTGCTGATGTCGGTGTGGATCAGGACGCCAGTGCGCGTGCGCGTGCCCGTCATGATGTACGAGCCGCTCGACAGCCGCGCGTCATAGACGTTGTTTTCAGGGGTCGTGGTGAAGTTCGTGTAGTCCGCGTTGTCGCTGGTGATGACGTACAGAGGATCCTGCACGCCGTCATGGTTTGATCCCAGGCAGACCAGCTGTTGCTCGTCAGCGCTCACGAGGATGCGCTGGTTGCTTGTGGGCGGGCCATCGTGAATGGTCGTTCCCTGCTCTGCGACCTGGCTGATGTTCGCTGCCTTCGTGGTGAAGCCAAGGTCGTACTGCCAGTAGTATACGTTGCCACCGCGCGGGGAGGCCATCAGGTTCTGTCCCCAGTTGTCCATCGACCACAGGCGGACAGGCTGAACCATCGTTGATGTGCCGCCTGCGCGAGGAGTTCCCCACGTGCTCTGTCCCCATGTCCCTGAGCCCCAGCCGTAGAACCAGCCAACGCTATCGAGCCCGGCGTTGATGTCATAGTTCGCTATCGTCGTGCCACCGCCGACCGCAGTGGACGTTGCCTTCATGGCAGCCTCTATGGTGTACGCGCTGCCGGTGGGAAAGAAGTTTCCAATGCTCGCGCTGCCCGCGTTCGAGTTCGGGGTGACGCTGGTCACGCTTGAGTATGCGAGTGCGCTGGTGATGGTTGAGGCGTTCGGCCCCAGTATGGTCTCGCTCTGCGCAGACCCGTTGACGTCCAGGCCTACGATGGTGAACGTGATACCGCTGATGTTCGTCGCGGACGTGATGGATAGATAGCCAGTGCCCGCCATGACGAACGGTGTCGTTGTCAAGGTCATGATGGTCGATGTCGCAAGCGCCTGCGATACAGCCACATTGGCGTTCGGCCGGTACTCAATCGTGGTGAGCTGGTACTCGCCTGGCGCGAATGGGAAGCCAGCGCTGATGTTCTGCGCGAGTGTGGTGCTCGGGGTGATGCTGACGACGGTCCCGTACACTTTGGTTGACTGCACGCTCTTGCCGGCCGCGGGCCCGGTCAGCACCTCGGACCAATTCGCTCCAGTCTCCTGGTTATGTCCCACGATGGTGAAGTTGATGGCGCTGAAGTCTGATGTGCTGTACAGCGTGACGAAGCGCGGCGCCGGCATGACGTAGGGCGAGACGGTCAGCGTCATTGGCGTACCGCCAACGGTGTGCTGATTGAGGGCGAGGAGCGCGGCGTTAGGGCCCGCCCCGAACTGCGTGGCGGTTAGGCTTATGCCACCCACCGCGGTGCCAGCGCTGAAGTAGACATAGTCGCCAGTGATGGCGCCGTGGTTGTAGTCGATCACCGTGACGAGCTGCGAGCCGTTGACGGTCGAGAATGCTGCGGTCAGTGTTGCCTGCCGTCGCTGCGGGGTGATGTCGTACACCGCATAGTTGTTCAGCACGTAGGCCTTATAGCCGCTACCGAAGGCCTCAAGCTCCTGGCCGTTGAGCGCATACCACTTCTTCAGGTTGCGCGGGACGCCGATGATGTTGCCAGACAGTGGGTCTGGTGTGTAGGCCAAGCCAGTCCAGCCGCCCATCTTCTGCGGCAGGGCGTTGTGGAAGCGCACCATGTTGCCGTCTTTCCAGCGGCCCTGGCCTATCCGGTTGTACTGCTCCACGGTCGTCTGGTAGACGACACCGCGCGCGGTCTGCTCCGTGAACAGTCCCGGCGGTATCTTGAGCGTGAAGGTTTCGATCTCGGGCTGTTCTTTCATGTGCTCTCAAGCAATCCCTATGTGCCACTAAGTGCTCTTAAGGGACAATAGACTCCTTCCTGTTGCACTATCCCGTCTTTAAGACACGCGAAGGTTACGTTGTACCCTGGATGTCTCCAGACAGCGGCGTGTTGATGATGGCGCCGTTCGGTGCCACCGCAGCGCCAGCCGTTACGCCGATGCCAC
>ODAK010005440.1_pt1 | contig 12934 bp, 9 predicted proteins | sample 1539591 | NCBI WGS metagenome assembly ODAK01 (sample SAMEA3539303, study PRJEB22396) | soil metagenome | biome: tundra; feature: field; material: soil | place: USA | collected 2010-05 | depth 0.15 m | reverse complement strand
CAGCGATACGCTGCTGATCAGCAATGCTTTTCTAGCACTGGTTCAGTATATGGACGCGAATCCCCAGGTCGCTGCCTGCGGTCCGAAACCGCTGAACCCCGACCGTTCGGTGCAACACTGCATCCGCCATTTCTCCGGACCCGGCATCATGGCGCTGCAGGCCCTCAACTGGCACAAACTGTTTCCCCGGAGCCGCCCAATGGACCGTTACTATGCCACCGGCTTCGATTACTCGAAGGCACAGGCGGTGGACAGCATAGGTACAACCGCATATGTCGTCCGGCGGTCTACCTGGGAGAATGCGGGCATGCTGGATGAACGCTTCCGGCTATTCGTCTCCGACCTGGCGTATAACTTCATGCTGAAGAAAAAGGGCTACCCGGTGCACTACACACCTTGTGCCGAGATCGTTCACTTCGGAAGTCAGAGCATCAACCAGACTCCGGAAAGCTCGCTTCGCGAGTTACACGACGCGCTGATCACCTTTAATGAAGCCTACGACTATTTCGGCAAGAGCCGGGCGAGCAAACTCCTGGTCCGGTTCGCCGTGAAGGCGCGCGCTTATTTCAAGCGCGCGGAATACCGGCTGAGTTCCGATAAGCGTGTAATCAAGGGACCGGGTGCGCCTGCAAAGGCGCGGGCTGCGACCTCCTAGCCGGCGCATTCTTCGGACTCCTTCCGTAAACTCTAGTGCTTGACGCGCGTCTCGCCTTCCTGTGGCCGCACACGCCCGGCATTTTTCCCTGGTGCTTTCATGCCCCTGACTTCCGCCGCGACAACGGTCTCTCGTTCGCCATACCGGTTACCGACATGGAAGCGGGGCATCGATCTGGTCTTAGGCGGAATGCTCGCGATCCTGGCGAGTCCGTTATTTCTGCTGTGCTGGATGGGCGTGCGGCTGACCTCTCCCGGCCCCGCTCTGCATTGGTCGAAGCGCGTAGGGAAAGACAACTGCCTGTTTATGATGCCCAAGTTCCGGACGATGCGTGTCGCCACCCCGCAGGTTGCGACCCACTTGTTGCCGCATCCGGGCCGGTATCTGACTCCGATCGGCGCCCGGCTGCGCAAGGCCAGCCTCGACGAACTGCCGCAACTGATCAGCGTCTGCCGGGGCGATCTGAGTCTGGTTGGTCCTCGTCCAGCGCTCTTCAATCAGCAAGACCTGATTGCGCTCCGCACCCGCCGGGGCGTGCATCGCCTGGTTCCAGGAATTACCGGCTGGGCGCAGGTGAATGGCCGCGATGAGTTGGAGATTCCCCGCAAGGTGGATTACGACGCGGAGTACATGGCAGCGCAGTCGCTTTCGCTGGACTTGAAGATCATGACGCTGACCCTCTGGAGAGTGCTGAAGGCGGAGGGCGTGCAACACTAGGCGTCCTGAAATCCGCGGCAATCGCTCGACGCCCGGAAGGCGAGCTTCCCCCACCCGTCCAAGGCTAATGCACGCGAGATCGTTCACCCACCTCAAGCTACTGCCAATCTCTGCCGATCCAGCAGATAAGTGTCCGTGACGAACACCTGTAACTCATGTCTGCAACTCATCTTTGTAACCGAGGAAGTGACCCGGTTGTGCTATGAAGAAAACCAATAAGCACTCTTCTGCGCTCTTGCGTTGCCGGTCTCTATTGGTGCTGGTATCGCAAGCGAGTCTGATCCTGTGCTCGCTCGTCTGCGCATGGCTGTTGCGGTTCGAGTTCCGGTTGCCGGATGCAGGCCTGCTCTGGGCCACGGCCCCCATCCTCATTGCGGTTCGCCTCGGGGCCATGCCCTTTTTCAATCTGATGCACGGCTGGTGGCGTTATACCGGGATCAGCGATGCGGTAGACGTCGCGAAATCCATTCTCACCGGCTCGTTATCGTTCTTCGTCATCGTGCGCTATGGGTTGGGACTGAAAACCTTTCCGCTTTCGATCTACATGCTGGAAGCGTTGCTCACTTTTACGCTTTTGACCGGAGTGCGTGTACTTTCCCGCATGTGGGCGGAAACGGTGCGTCGAGACTCGACCTCAAAACGTCTACTTCTGGTGGGCGCGGGACACGCGGCCCAGATGATCATTCGTGAAATCCACGAAGGGGAAGGGGAGACCGGCTATCGGGTAATCGGTTGTGTCGATGATCATCCGCTCAAGAAGGGGCTGCGGGTTTTGGGCGTGCCCGTGCTCGGTCCGGTCGAGGCGCTGGCAAAAGTAGCCTGCCAGCAGAGAATCGACGAGATTCTGATCGCCATTCCATCCGCTAACCAGGCGCAGATGCGCCGCTTCGTCGCTCTCTGTAAAGAATCGGGCGTAGCCTTCCGTACGGTCCCCGAGATGGCGGAATTGATCGCTGGTCGAGTCACTCTGCAGCAGGTGCGAGATGTTTCACTGGCGGACCTGCTGGGGCGTATCCCGGTCGATCTCGATCTGGAATCGGTGCGCGAACATATCCGGGGCCGTGTGGTCATGGTGACCGGAGCAGCGGGGTCAATCGGCTCCGAACTGTGCCGTCAAATCAGGAGATACAACCCCAGATTGCTCTTGTGCCTCGACCAGAATGAAACCGGGATCTTTCACCTGCAGCGCCAGTTGGCCCAGGGCGAGGATGAGTGCAAGGGCGGCGGCAAGGACGATGAACGCAACGTATTCTGCGTCGCCGACTTCAGCAATCCGGAGCGCATGCGAAACCTATTCCAGGCTTACGGGGTCGAGATCGTTTTCCATGCCGCCGCCTACAAGCACGTGCCGGTGATGGAAGACAACGTGGAAGAGGCGGTCAGCAACAACGTTTTCGGGCTGCTGGCCTTGCTGAATGTAGCCCAGAATTCTCAATGCGCTGCCTTTGTGATGATTTCGTCCGACAAGGCGGTGAACCCGACGAACGTTATGGGCTGTACCAAGCGGGTGGGAGAATTGATTCTCGCCGCGTGGCCCGGGGAGCGGATGCGTTCGGTGTCGGTTCGCTTCGGCAATGTTCTCGGATCGAATGGCAGCGTGATCCCGCTCTTCCAGGAACAGATCCGGCTGAACCAGCCGATCACCATTACCCACCCTGAGATCACCCGTTTTTTCATGACGATCTCGGAGGCGGTCAGCCTGGTGTTACAAGCCTTCGCAGTCGGGCGGAACGGCGACATCCTGGTGCTTGACATGGGAAAGCCAGTCCGGGTCGCGGACCTGGCGAAAACTCTGGCGCGTCTTTCCGGCAAGCCGCGCCAGGAATTCGAGTTCATCGGCCTGCGTCCGGGGGAAAAGCTTTTCGAAGAGCTTTTTTATCCCGACGAACGGGTTTTGCCGAGCGGCTGCGCCAAAGTCGCGTATACGGAAAGTGTAAAGCTGGCCTGGGCGGACTTGAAGCGTGGCCTTGACGAACTCTATGTGGCCATGTCGCTAGGCGAGCGAGCCTCCATTCTTGCCAAATTGCAACAAATTGTGCCGCAATTTTCTTACGGGGATGGTGATGGGAGTGCGGAGAAAATCACATTCAAGCCAGGCGCGTTGACGATGGTGCGCGAGCCTCAACTCGAACTCCCCAGACTTGCGGATTCGGCGCAATCGCCTTATCGAACGTGGCCGGGCAATTCTCACCCGGCCTCACCGGCAAACCCGTCTTTCGGCCCAACCGGGGGCGGTCTGGGGGACTAATGCGGTTGCGAACCGGGCGTCTTAATTGGCGACCGCGCGGCTGCCGCTCCACGGCGCGCCAGCAGTAGCATGAACGCGCCGAACAGCAGCATGACCAGTCCCCACCATAGATTGACATTGAGTCCGAGCGAATGGAGGGCGTACATCTCGTCGCCCCTCGTCGCTGCGCCGTAGCCACCTACGAGAACGCCGAACACACTGAACATCATGCCGATCGGCAACCGGATATCGAATCCCATGATTTTTCTAGACTCTCCCGCTTATCGGCCCAGCCTGCTACCAGAAAACCCAGTTGAGGACCACGAGCACCGTCAGCACCACAACCGCCAGCACTGCGGGCTTCTGGTACCAGGCGAGGCCCACATCTTTCGGCCTGTCGGTCAAAGCGTATACCAATCCCTTGAGTTCCTCATCGGGGCGCGGCTTGGTTAGCAGCGAGATGATGATGGTCACGGTGAAGCAGGTGGTCCAGGCGAAGATTGCCGTCCAGAAATTCTGTGCCATCTCGCTGGGATACTGATGAACCACCGAGCCCAAGAATCCGCCCTTCACACCTGGAACCGATCCCACGGGAAGCGTGAGCCCATGATGCAGGGCGGCGGCGGCGGTGCCTCCGAGGAGCCCGCAAAATGCGCCGTTACCGGTGGCGCGCTTCCAGAACATGCCGAGCAGGAAGGTGGCAAACAGCGGGGCGTTGACGAAGGCGAACACCAACTGCAGCACGTCCATGATGTTATTGAACTGGCGGGCAATGTAGGCGGCGGCCACGGCGATGGCCAGGCCGAAAACCGTTGCCGCTCTTCCCATCCACAGGTAATGCTGGTCGGAGGCCGTCTTATTGATGTAACCCTGATAAATATCGTAAGTCCAGACCGAATTGAAGGCGGTGGTGTTGCCGGCCATTCCGGACATGAACGAGGCCATCAGGGCGCACAATCCCAGGCCCAGCAATCCGGAAGGAAAATAACGAACCAGCATCATCGGAGTTGCCAGATCGTAATCGAGCACGACCTTGCCGTCTTTGATGAGGGGGTTGCCGCTTTCATCGACTTTGGGTGGAATGATTCCTTTTCCGCCTTCCAGGCTGATCTCACTGCTTGTGCCTCGCGCGGCTACGACCGACGCTGGAGCGGTGGGGCTCATGCTGGCCGCCGAGACCACGCCGGCAATCATTCCCGGCAAAATCACCAGGAACGGAAACAACATCTTCGGAAAAGCGGCGATGAGTGGGGTGCGCCGGGCTGAGGTCATCGAGTCGGCGGCCATGGCGCGTTGCACCACCAGAAAATCCGTGCACCAATAACCGAACGACAAAACGAATCCGAGTCCCATCAACATGCTGAACCATTCGACGCCCATGGGATTCGCGCTCGGGCTGCCCAGATATTTCCAGGAATGGACCATGGCGTCATTGCCGATGCGGGCCTTCAGGCCGTCCCATCCACCGACATCTTTCAGCCCGAGGTAGGTGAGCGGGATGAAGCCGATCACGATCAGAAAGAATTGCAAGACTTCGTTATAGATTGCCGAAGTGAGGCCGCCGAGGAATGTGTAGGCCAGCACGATGAGCGCGGACACGATAATAGCGATGTTGAAATCCCATCCGAGCAGCAATTGCAACAGCTTGCCCATCGCGTACATGGAGACGCCGGAAGAAAAGACGGTCATCACCGCAAAGGAGATGGCGTTCAGCCCGCGCGTCTTCTCGTCAAAGCGCAATTTCAGGTATTCGGGGACAGACCGCGCCCGCGAACCGTAGTAGAACGGCATCATGAAGAGGCCGACGAAGATCATCGCGGGAATCGCGCCCACCCAGTAAAAGTGCGACGTCATGATGCCGTACTTGGCGCCGCTGGCACCCATGCCGATGACTTCCTGGGCTCCGAGGTTCGCGGAAAGGAAGGCTAATCCGGTAATCCAGGCGGGGATGGACCGTCCCGACAGGAAGAAGTCGGCGCTGGTTTTCATGTACTTTTTCAGTACGAAACCGATGCCCAGCACAAACGTGAAGTAAATGCCGATTACCGAGTAGTCAATCCAATGGGGATGGGGACGCATGCAGCTATCGTCTCTCCTTGGCACCGCACGAAGAGGCGGATGGATGTGCTGCCACACACTTCATAAATAGCCCTGGACGATTCGCCCTAGATCGCACTCGTGTTTGTACAGTGCATACAAAACGTTGTCAATACAGTACGTTTGTTTATCGGGAGTGAAGATTATCGCGGCGACTGATCGAGGGTGTGGAGGTCGTCGTCCTTCCCCAGGTACTCCCACCGTTGCAGGGCGAGGGGCACATTGCCATTGGTCCACAGAAAGTCGTGAAACGCCCGCAAGTTGAACTTGCTGCCCTGGGCGAGTTTGGCATCGGCGAGAAAATGCAGGATCTGACTCTTCCCGATCTGATAGCTGATCGCTTGCCCAGGAGTGGTGGCAAAAAGCGCCGCTTCCGCCTCTGCCGTCTTCTTGTCCATCGGAACGTGTTCAGAGAGGTAATCGGCGGCCTGCGTCATGGTGAACAATCCGAGCGCAAGTTTTACATCCACTTCGACTCGTAAAGCGCGCAAACGCATGAAGTTGTAGATGATCTCACGAGTGCGCGGGCTATCGTCAAATAACCCCGTCTGCAGCATCATTTCCTCGGAATAAAAGCCAATGCCTTCGTTGGCTCCAGAATCGTAATAGTGTCTGCGAATCGGGTCGGGATGTTTCCAGGACAAACACATCTGAAAATAGTGTCCCGGCACGCCCTCGTGAGTAATCTCCGGCCGAGGGTCCTTGGCCGTTGCCAGCCAGAAATATCCCAGTTGCGGCGAGGGCGGGCTGACCCAGCGCAGGCCATCGTCATTCAGCCTTGAGGGGCCGGTGAAGTCATCCGTTTCTCCGAAATCGGCGAGCGCCTCGATATAGCCGGGCATGGGCCGGAGGGTGTAGTGCCGGATCCCGGCGGGCACGGTGAGAATACTTCTGTCTTCAAGAAATCTGCGAATCGCCAGTTCGTCCCGCGTCGTCCTCTCGATCTCCTCCTGGAGATTGGTGGCAAATTTGAGATCGGGCAAAGCCTGGTTTCGCTGTTTTTCGTATTGCTCGAAGGCGATCGAGCGGTCCCATTCCTGGCGGCTGATGGAAAGGAGTTGCTCCGGGCTAAAAGGAAGAAGAGCGACACGGTGCAGAAAGAATTCGTAGTTCTCACGACCCACTGCCGCGCTCTCGGGCATGGTGTTGAGCTGCGTCTGCAGCCAGGTTCGATACGATTCGAGGGCAACGATGGCCTTCTCGGTCGCCGCATGGAATTCAGCTGGGAGTGACTTGTTCCCGGCGGAGTCGCCGTGCAGCAAAGGCCCAAGGTCATGTTCCATTCGCTCGAGTTCGGGCCGAATCTGGTGCAGGTCCCGGATGGCTAACTCGGCGAAGGGGCGGACAGCCTTGAGGTTCGCCTTCCCGTCCTGGATAATCTTTGGAATTTCCTCCATCCGGTCGACAATCTCGCGGCTCCGCTGCCTCTCGAATGGCGGAGGCTGGACCAGCACTTCGAGTAGCGCGGTGAGGGTCTGGTCAAGATAAAACGAAGGATCCCGCCGCCACCGCGGATTGACATCCAACTCCCAGCGTACGCGGGCGAGCGCAGAGCCCATCAAGCGGTAATCAACTTGCCCGGCAATGCTCCAACCCTTCCTGTTGATTTGCTTCCATCGCCGTTCGAAATCTTGGAGCGCTGCTTTCTGATTAACAATCGAAGCGTTCGACCAATCCCGAGGGCCAGACGTCCGTTCTAGAGGACGCTCAATGCGTGGTATATCGTCTTTTGAAAAGGGCTGATACTGGGCCCGCCATTCCCAGAAATCATGGGCGAGCGTTTCGAGGGGACTCGACAGAGCCGGAGGTTGGGCTTCGGCCCACAGCGGTTTTTGAAGCGAAACCCCGAGCGAGATACAAAGCGCTGTTGCCACCAGCCAGGCGAGCAGAGAACGCATCAGAAGAGCCCATGAGCCGATCATGATTGGCATCTTAACCTAATCGAGGTTCGGCTGATGCTGCCATCAAACTTTGATGAGAAGCCGCAGAAAAAGTCCCGGAGAGCATCCCGGGACTTTTCTTTTTTCGCTGCGAGTTTTGAAAGGTTCTTTCTTGACGGTCTTCTTCAACGCTAGTGTGAAATGGCGGCGAAGAGCGGCGAGTTCATCAGGGACTGGAACTTCTGGTCGTCGCTTTTGAAGTGGATTTGCAGGTTCGAGCTGTCGGAATCGACAGTGGCGGCGTCAATGGCAACTTTTTCGATCGGGCTGGCATTCATTTTCTTGTACAGCATGACGCCCTTGACCACCGTCGAGAGGGTAGCCGCAGTCATCGAATCGGCCGTGACCACGCTTAGATCGAAATTGACTCCACTGGCAAAGGTCATGGTGTAGCGAGAGGCTAGAATTCTCTTCTTGAGGCTGTCGTAGTCGGCAACCTTGGATGCATCGCCCATCACCGAGAACATCATGGCCTGGGTCCCCTTCTGGTCGAGGATGCTCCACACCGGCGATCCATCGACGGCCGACATCTGATCGGTCATCACAGAATTGGAATCGAGCGATGGGCGCTTGCCGTCGCGGGTATCAAGGGCGCTGTGCAACGCGGCCGACTCGCCGAAGGCCAGCGTGTTGTCGTCGAGGAAGGTCATGACCAGACCGCTGTCCATCGGGTAAATCACGGCCGTGCCGTATTTTGTGCCCGCGATCTTTTTGAGCTTCAACTTCTTGAGCACGGCCTTGGCGGAGAACGATCCCTGCGCCACATAGACGGTTTGAATGCCCTTCTTCTCGGTGCGGAAGGAGGCGACATCGAGCTGGTCGAGATCGTGCTCGGAGTCAATGCCGATGCCCTTCAGGGCGGTCTCGGAGTCCTTCACGTTCTGGGGCAGGACCTTATCTTTGAGCGCTTGCGCAGTGGGAGAATCCTTGAGTGACCGGTAGTCGATGCCGAACAGTTGCTGAATTTCAGAAGGGACCATGGAACGCGCTGACGACGCGATCGGCATGGCCATTCCAGCCGTTGCGCACGCCAGTAAAACCGCAAGACACAAATTCTTCATAGAAGTTCCTCGAAACGAAGTCGTCAAGAAAGATGCCTCAAGATGGGTCTGTCATATTTAGATGCAAACTGGAAGCCACACGTTGAGCGATGTTGTCGGTCTTTAAACCGTTGTAGTTTCTATTTTAGCCCCAATGGGGAGAACAGGACGGTAACTAAAGTGCGTCCTCCCGGCATGGTCTTAGAACGCTCAAACGGGAGTAGATTGCGTGGAAGGAACGAGGATAGTTCAAGAAAGCCCTTACCTTTTCAGCGCCGCGGCGCGCTTCCGCGTCTCGCTCACGAACGCCTCGTCCTTCAGCGAATCGAGATTGATCTCCACATTTGCCAGCGCGCCCTCCAGGGCGGCTTTGGCCAGGGCGACTGCGGTCGTGAGATCAGATGTCATATTGGGGTTTGTGATAGGCTTCAGATTCGTCGCGATCTTTGCCACCTCGACTACTTTTTCGGCAACACCTAGAGGGACGCTCGTCGCTTGTTTCAGAGCGGCGCTAATTCCAGCATCGCCATTAGACGATTCTTTGGCCAACTTGTACGCCTTCATAACCAGATTGTAGGACTCGGCGTCGGCGTTGATCGCGGACTTGAGTTCTTCGCGAAGCTGGCTGAGTCTGGCGATTGCCTCGCTGAGCTGGCTTTCGTACTGCAGATACGCTTTCTTGCCGCGCGACATGGACGCGACCATGCTTGCGAGTGCGGCGGCCATGGCTCCACTGGCGGCGGCGGCGCTGCCTCCTCCGGGAGTTGCGGTGGGAGCGGCCAGTTGTTCGATGAAGGGCTCGACTCCGGCGCGCAGGCCGCCGACGGCCATCTTGCCACCGATAATCGCCGCGAGGCGGTTTTCGAGAATTAGCGAGGAGTCGAAGTTCTCTACTTGCAGAAACCATTCCGCGGCCTGCTCCAGCGCCTTCTTGGGAATCAGGCCTACGATCTCGCTGGAAACCGGAACGACGCCGTAGCGCACGGCCTCGCGCTTCACGAATTCGAAGACTCGGTGGATGGGGGTCTGCTCGAAGTCGGTCAGGTTCATGGAGACCTGGGCCAGGCCGCGCACCAGAAATCCGGCGCCTTTTACGAAGCGCAGGCCCCCGCTGGAAAAGCGCACGGCCTTCGCAACTTTCTTCGCGATTTCCACGTCGGGCGTATTCAGGAAGACGTTGTAGGCAATGAGAGCCTTGCGCGCTCCGACTACCGTTGCGCCGGCGGTGGGATGCACACAACATTCTCCGAAATCGGGTTTGCGGGCGGGGTTGGTCGCTATATCGGCGCGGATGCCTTCGAACTGACCGCGGCGAATATTTTCGAGGTTCTGCCGCTCCGGTGTGGTGGCGGCGGCTTCGTAGAGATAGACCGGGATCTGGAAGCGTCGTGAAATCTCGGCTCCTACGTGGCGCGCCATGGCCACACAGTCCTCGATACTGACGCCGTCAATCGGGATAAAGGGCACGACATCCGCTGCGCCCATGCGCGGGTGCGCGCCCTGATGCCTGGTGAGGTCGATCACCTCGGCAGCCTTCCCTACTCCGCGAATAGCGGCTTCCTGGATCGCTTCTCGCTCACCAACCAGCGTGATCACACAGCGGTTGTGATCGGAATCCATTTCGCGGTCGAGGAGATAGACGCCAGGAATCTTCATGGCTTCGACTATGGCGTCAACTTTGGCCGGATCGCGGCCTTCGGAAAAATTGGGAACGCATTCGACCAGGGTGCTGGGCATGGCCTGAAGGATAACGGGCGGTGCTTCGGTCAGGCAACTGGGGGCGTTTTAGGTCGCGGCCTAATTCATTAAGCACTGGGGACACGAAGGAGTGCGTTGGCTTAACAGTTCCCTTCGTGTCCTTCGTGGTTAAACTTTGCCTCGATTTGACAGGAACTGCCGCAACAGGCAGACTGCGGAACTATGAAGGGCGTACCTCGACTTTCCGGCCGCGGTTTTACATGACGATAGTCCCGCCTAAAACGTCCGTCGGCCGTTTCCCTGTCACCTAGCGCCTAAAACAAAGCGACCACTCGTCGAAAGGATGCGTCATGCTGCGTCGATCCCTACTCTGCATGTTTCTCGTAGTTTCGTCTCTGACGGCTCTAGCGCAGAAGGAGCGTCACTTCACTTTCCACTATGCCTTCACGGTGAAGAATGTCAGCCCCGGCGAGCGCTTGCGGGTCTGGATTCCGCTGGCCCATTCCGACGCCTTCCAGGACGTGAAAGTCGCTTCCAAAGACGGCGACTTGCCGCTCAAGCAGATTCACCAGCCTGCATATGGGAACGAAGTGCTTTACGCCGAGACTGCGAAAGCCGATAAGGGCGAATACAAGTTCTCGGTGGATTATGTGGTGGCACGACGAGAGCACGTCGTACTGGTGAATGGAAAACAAGTAACTGATACCCCCTCATCGAGGGTACCGAGCATCGAGTTGGCACGATATCTTGAACCCGATCGTTTGGTGCCGGTGACAGGAGTTCCGGCACAACTGGCCGCGCAGGAAACAAGAGGCGCAACCACGCCACTGGAGAAGGCCAGGGACATCTACGAATACGTCTATCGCACCATGAAGTACGACAAGAGCGGCGAGGGGTGGGGACACGGCGACACGCTCTGGGCCTGCGATTCGAAACATGGCAACTGCACTGACTTCCACTCGGTTTTTATTTCGATGGCGCGGGCCGAGAAAATTCCGGCGCGCTTTCAGATCGGCTTCCCGCTTCCGGCCGACAAACACTCCGCCGAGATCCCCGGCTACCACTGCTGGGCGGAGTTCTATCTAAATTCGACAGGCTGGGTCCCGGTGGATATTTCAGAGGCATGGAAGCATCAGGAAAAACATGACTACTTTTTCGGCGCGCATGATGTGAATCGGATGCAGTTCACCCAGGGACGCGACCTGAACCTCGCGCCGGCACAAGACGGGGCGCCGCTGAACTATTTTGTTTATCCGTATGTGGAGATCGGCGGAAAAGTAGATCCAAATATTTCGATTGCGTTTTCGTTTGAGGATGTCGGCTCGGTGCCCGCGAAGGTAAGCGCCTTGCGTTAGTGGAAAAGTGCGGCTGAGGACTTTGACCTTTGCTAGAATTCGGTGGTCGCGGCACCCAGAACTTTACCAACAGGAGCGCACCATGCCCAAATATGTCATCGAGCGCGAGATCCCCAACGCTGGGAAATTGAGCCAGCAGGAGCTTCGGGGGATCTCGCAGAAATCCTGCGGCGTTCTGCAGAAGCTTGGCTCGCAGGTGCAGTGGCTGGAAAGTTTCGTCACCGACGACAAAATCTACTGCATCGATATCGCGCCCAACGAAGAGATGGTCCGCGAACACGCACGCCAGGGAGGCTTCCCGGCAAACCGAATTTCCGCGATCCGGTCAGTCATTGGTCCAACCACGGCGGAAGGTTGAATTCTGCCCACCGGGGCCAAATCGAGGCGGCCAAGCGCGCGAGATCGGTCGTGGTCAGCTTCGCAATAGCACGGAGAAGAATCATCAACCACAAAGGACACGAAGGTCCACGAAGGCTTTTCAAGAATGTTCCTTCGGAGCCTTCTTGTCCTTGGTGGTGAAGGTATCGCAAACTGACCCACCACCCAAAGATCGGCGTCTTCGACTCAGGCGTAGGGGGACTGACCGTGTTGCGCGCGCTGGTCGAGCGAATCCCCGACGCCGACTATCTTTATTTCGGCGACACGGCGCGCCTTCCCTACGGATCGAAATCAGCGGCGACGGTCGCGCATTATGCGGTCGGAGCGGTGCGCTACCTGGAGGATCACGGGGCGGAACTGCTGGTAATCGCCTGCAACACTGCCACCGCGCTGGCGCTCGACGAGATCAAAGCGGCAGCAAGCGTCGGAGTTATCGGCGTCGTTGAACCGGGAGCGGAAGCCGCGGCGGCGGCCAGCAGGAAGCGGAAGGTGGTTGTCATCGGCACGGACGCGACCATCAGCAGCCACGCTTACCAGCGCGCGCTCGAAGCGCGGGGGGTGAAGGTTCGGGAGAAGGCTTGTCCTCTGTTTGTGCCGCTCGTCGAAGAGGGATGGGTGGAACATCCGGTGACCGAGCAGGTGACGAAGATTTATTTGTCGGAAGCGTTCTCCGGCGACGGGAGCGATGCCGATGTGCTGGTGCTCGGCTGCACCCACTATCCGCTGATCAAGCCACTGTTGCGGCGGGTGGCGCCGGAACACGTCGCGATTGTGGACTCGGCCGAATCGACTGCGGGAGATGTGGCTCGCCTACTGCTGATCGAACT